>Ga0255338_1006300_pt1 | contig 10165 bp, 8 predicted proteins | sample MeOH1_35cm_T4_19_FD_203715 | JGI IMG/M metagenome (GOLD analysis project Ga0255338, IMG submission 203715) | Sandy soil microbial communities from University of British Columbia, Vancouver, Canada - MeOH1_35cm_T4_195 | ecosystem: Engineered > Artificial ecosystem > Sand microcosm > Unclassified ...
CGTTTCCGCTCAGTGTAAACATTAATATTAAAAAGTAGAAATATTATGAAGAGTAATGTAATGCCTTCTATTGTCCAGATCGAAGCAAATGAATTAAAGCAACTGGTAACAGAAGTAAAAGAAACCGTAGCAACAGGCATCGTACCTGTAACAAGAAAAAAAGCCAACCGTACCCGTTTTGGTATCGTTGATCTCTGGAATATCCGCCGTGGTGTAAAAAGCGCCCGCGTTTCCACACGTTGGTTTGTTTAAGTAAACCAATGCGACATGTAACTAAAAAATCCTCCGCCAGCCGGGGGATTTTATCTTATGGCCCTTGGCAGCTGCTCACCGATTAAATGCAGGGTAAGCCCGAATATCGGTTTGCCGAATAATGCCTGTTTGTACTTTTATTCCAGTTAAAGGTTACAAACTCGGTGGCATAGCAATCGGTACCGGGTAAATAATCCGGAAGCCCCTGCAAAGGGGCTTCTTCATTTGTTGTATAGAATCTATCCTATATTGCTTTCCGGAGAATCACCATGCCCCGGTAAACTTCTTTCATTTGCCTAAAAGGCAGTACCAGCTTGCCGCAAACCGTGTATCCCATGCACTGGTAAAAACCGATGGCGTCCTGGCTGCTGTCCATGGCTTTGAGAAAGAGCAGGTTTTTATGGTGTTGCCTTGCCACCGTCTCGCTAAATTCCATGAGCTGCCTGCCTACCCCTTTACCGGTAGCAGCTTTGTGCAGGTAGATCCTTTCTATTTCGAGACAATTTTTTTCTTTCTGTCCGCTGAGCGTGGCGTTGATCCGTAGTTTGAGGTATCCCTGCGGCGCTCCCTGTTCATCGTAAACGATATAATGCAGGTTATTGGGATCAGCTAATTCTGTCCGTAGTTTTTCCTCCGGGTAAGCCTGTTCTTCCATATACCATTCTGCCCCGCCGGGATACCACAAATGCAGGTAATGTTCTACATAAATGGCTTTGGCCAGTGCAGATAATTCTGTAGCATAGGATGTATCTATCTGGCGGATAGTCATGCGTTTGTTTTTTCGATCCAACTGAAATGCGCGGCCCGGGGCAGTGCTTCAAATACTTTCCGGAAGGATTCCGGGGGGATGGCCAGTTTGCGGGTTACCGTATCCAGCCAGGCACCGTCGATGGTGATAATGGCGCTGAGCGTATTACCGTTCTTCCAGATTTCGTGTACCATGGTCCAGCGGCTCATATCGGGGGTGCTTTTCACCAGTTGTACATTGATGGATACCGTATCGCTGAAATGGATCTCTCTTTTAAATACACATTCCTCCCTGAAAAGAATGGGGCCAATATGTTGATCCTGCATCACAAAGGGGGTAAGTCCGTGCTCATTCATGAACGATACCCGTAAATAAGCGCCGAAATCGTAGTAGGCTGAATGGCGGAGATGAAAATTAGGATCCATATCGCTCCAGCGGATCTCTACCGGTTTACTATATCCACTCATGTAAGTTTTTAAGATGGTTTTTATTTTCTGCTAAGTTTACATCTCAAAACAAAATTATGCGGGAAATACAAAAGATCGGCCAACTATTTGCCGACCTGCAGCAGGGCGATTGCTGGGTAGGTCTGAATATGCAGCAGGTGCTGAAGGATATAACTGCCGAAAAAGCGGTGGTGCGATTGCATGAGAAGGGAAACTGTATCTGGCAACTGGTGAATCATCTGATCTACTGGCGAAAAACCGTGATGATCCGTTTGCAGGGCAAACATGCCGAACCGCCGATGCCCGATATGTACCTGCCCGATGAACTGACGGAAGCTTCCTGGCAAACCACTTTGTTACATTTTGAAGAAGTATACAGGCAACTGAGCGGGTTGATTACAGCTTTTGATGAAAGTCTGCTGGATACTGCATCGCCCATTAAAGGGCAAACCTATTACCAGTTGTTACTGGGCTGCCTGCAGCATGATGCGTATCACATGGGCCAGATGGTGATATTGAAAAAAGACCTGCTGTAGCTGACCGCATTCACACTGATTGAATCAATAAAAAAAGCCCTGTAAGAGTACAGGGCCGGATACATACGTTGCACGTAGTACATGAGAAAAATGTTACCACAAAGCTTTACCCTGGTAAAAGTCGAGCACTTTTACGCGTAGCAGGTAATCGTATTTGGCCGCTACAAAATTGGCGTTGCTTCTGTCTACATTGTTTTTGGCGATCATATATTCTACCGACGTATTTACCCCATTGGTAAATCTTACTTCGGCCGCTTTAAAGGAAACAGTGAAATCTTCTACCTGTTGTTTCAGTGCCAGGTAACGTTCAAAAGCGGTGTTCATGTTTATATAGGCCTGGTCTACCGCCTGGCGTAATTGTGTTTTTACCGTTTGTGCTTCGAAACCGGTTCGTTTTTCAGCAATTTTTGCCTGGTTCACATTACTGCGGGCCCGTAAACCATTCAGGATGGGGATCTGCAGGCCGATGCTGAGCGAGGAGTTCAGGTTATTGGTCCACTGGTCGCCGTAAGTAATCTTATGACTCTGGTAATTATTCTGGGGCGCAAATACCGGTACTTTACTGCCACTCAGGTTTATGTACTGGCTGGTGGCAACATCTGCGGTGCTGAGCAGTTCCTGGCGGGTAGCTACGCTGGAATAGTTGGTGCCGAAACCGCCATTAAAACTAAGTGTGGGTAATAATTGTGCTTTGGCGGCGAGGTATCTTTTCTGTGCACTTTGTTTACGGTATTCAGCCGCTTTGATAAAAGCGAGTTGCTGCTCTGCGGTTTGGTAGATATTATCGGCAGTGCCGTCGTACAAAACAGGATTACCGGCGGCACCCAGGTTTTCCAGCTGAACAGCAGCATTATAGGGAACATTCATCAACTGGGCCAGGCTGATCCTGGCCGTTACCAGCGTGTTTTGAATATTGATCACTGTTAACTGATCGGCCGAAAGTTGTCCTTTCAGGTCATATAACATAGCGGGGGCAATGGCGCCGCTGGCATGCAGGGTTTCCAGCCGGGTCACCTGTGTTTTGGTAACTTCTACCTGGTTTTTGGCTACATTCAGTTGTTCCTGTGCACTTAGTACCTGCAGGTAAGCCAGTATCACATTGATGGTGATATTGTCTTTTGTCTGCTGCCAGTCCATTTCGCTGGCTTTGGCTGTCAATTCGCTTTGTTTAATGGCGTTCTGCAGCGAAGAGCCATTCCAGAGTGTGATGCTGGTGTTGATGGAATAACTGGCGAAATTGATCTGCTGGTTGGCATAGGTATTGGTGAAGGGATCAATACTGCGTCCCTGGTTAATGCCATGATTTACATTGCCCGAGATAAAAGGTAGCTGGCTGCCCTTAGCCTGTTTGTAGTTGACTTTATCTGATTGCGCCTGGTATTCAGACTGGCGAACAAGCAGGTTATTGGCGATAGCGGTTTCTACAGATTGCTGCAGGGTCAGTACACCGCCGTTGTTGCCTGCTGTCTGTGCACGTACGGTTGCCGTAAGCAGGAGGGTGGTGAACAGGATGCCGGTAATATGTTTCTTTTTCATGTTCTCGGAGTACTTTAATTATTTTTCGATCCTGCCATCCAGCAGGTTGATGATCTGTTTGCCATAAGCGGCATTTTTTGCTGAATGGGTTACCTGTATAACGGTAACACCATCTTCTTCATTGATCTTCTTAAACAGTTCCATGATCTCTTCTCCCTGTTTGGAGTTGAGGTTACCGGTGGGTTCATCCGCCAGCAATAACCTGGGTTTGGCGATCAGGGCACGGGCTATACCCACCAACTGCTGCTGTCCGCCGGATAACTGCACCGGGAACAGGTCTTTTTTGCCCACAATATTGAAGCGGTCGAGTATATCCGCCACCATGGCCTGCCGTTCAGCCGTTTTGATGTTCTGGTACAGCAAAGGGGTTTCAATATTCTCGTAAACGGTTAATTCGTCGATCAGGTGATAGGCCTGGAATACGAATCCGATATTTTGCTTGTACAGTTCCGAGCGCTGTTTTTCTTTGATGGTATACACATCCTGCCCCAGAAAACGGTAACTGCCTTCGGAAGGTTCATCCAGCATACCAATGATATTGAGCAGGGTGGATTTACCGGAACCGGAAGGTCCCATCACAGAGATAAAAGCACCTTCTTCAATGGTCAGGTTAATATCCTTCAGGATAAATACCCGGTTATTACCGTTGTTATGCCATTTGTAGATATTTTCTAACTGGATCATATTACTGGGTTTACTGACGGGTTATTCTCAAAGCCTGTGCCATCTTTCAAAACCCTTTGCCAGTAAGGGTTTGGTGTGTTAAAGGTATTTATAAGTGTACGAAAACGGACAGTTTCTGTCTGTGAACGTACACCCGGTTTCCCGGATTGTTTGGGCTATGGTCAATGGTGAATGGTGAATGGGCAATGGAGGATATATTCACCATTGCCCATTCACCATTCACTACATCATTCTGTTCGTAAACTTTTCACCGGGTTGGCCAAAGCGGCTTTTACAGCCCGGAAAGCCACGGTTACGAGGGCCAGTAATATGGTGGCGATACCTGTTACCGCAAATAAACTCCAATGGATCGTAATACGGTAAGAAAAATCCTGTAGCCATAGGTTCACTGCCCACCAACCGATAGGGAAGGCGAGCAGGAATGCGATCAGCGACAGCAGTATAAATTCTTTTGATAGAATTGTTACGATTTGCACCAGGGAAGCGCCCAGTACTTTCCGGATGCCGATCTCTTTGATCCGCTGCTGGGCACTGAATGAGGAAAGTCCGAACAGCCCCAGGCATGCCAGTAAGATGGCGATACCAGCAAATATCGAAAGAACCTTTGCTAACCTGTTCTCGCTTTCGTACAGCTCATTGAACGCATCGTCCATAAACCTGTATTCGAAAGGACGATGTGGTACCATTTTTTTCCATAGTTCCCCGATGCCGGCAATGGTTTGGGGGAGGTGATGTCCGTCCAGTTTTACCATCATCTGGCTGCTCCAGGAAGAAGGGAACAATACCAATGGCTGGATGGAGTTGTGTAATGACTGGAAGTGAAAATCCTTTATCACCCCTTTTACGTAACCGGGTCGGTCACTACCCAGGAACATTTTTTTGCCGATAGCTGTTTGGGCAGTCCAACCCAGCTCTTTTGCGGCCGCTTCATTGAGGATGAACTGCATTATCCCATCTTCAGGATGTTTTAGTTCATCGGCATTCTGCATATCCTGTTCGGTGATATTGGAGCCAGCGATCAGTTGCAGGCCGTTTGTACTCACATAACCTTCGTCAATCGGTGTGGCTGTTACCAATAACTGTGCGTCTGGCGGCATTTTGTCACTCCGCATATTATATCCGCCTTCTATGTGCGTAGGGTCACGTACGGCCCTTGCCACAGACAGAATTCCTGTAGTTTTCTTCAGCTCATTTTTGATGGTGGGATAATTTTCCAGCATTTTCTGGTCCAGGGGTAATATGATCACATGTTCCCTCTGATACCCAAGGTTTTTGTTGCGGATATACTGCATCTGCTGCTGTATGACCACTGTGGCGATGATCAGGAATACGGAGATCATGAACTGGAAAACGATGAGGGATTTGCGAACGAGTAATCCCGAACCGCTGTTGCGAAACAATCCCTTTAATACTTTGATAGGTTGAAAACCGGATAAAACCAGTGCAGGATAACTTCCTCCGGCAAAACTGATGATGAGCCAGATGGCAGCAATAAAGGCGAGGTGTATCGGTGTGAATAAAGCGGTCAGACTGATGTTTTTATCGGCGAGACCATTGAACCAGGGTAGTGTGAGCAAGACAAGGATCAGGCTGATCAGCAGTGAAAGAAAACAAAGTAACAATGATTCGCCTATGTGTTGCCAGAAGATCTGCCATTTGTCAGCCCCCAGTACTTTTCTTACACCTACTTCTTTGGCTCTTTCAATAGAACTGGCAGTACCCAGGTTAATATAGGTAAAACAGGCAATAAATAAGATCAGCAATGCTACCGCACAAATGATATAAATGTATGTGATGCTGTTGTTGGGCTCAAAACCGGGGTAAGGCGAGTACAGGTGTATGCTGTTAAACGGCTCCAGTTCAAAGGAAACAAAGGTATTGGGTTGATCAGCCATTTCCTTTTTCATAAACCCCGGAATCTTGCTTTGCAGGGATGCGAAATCCTGTTCGTTCTTCAGCAGCAGGTAAGTGGTATAGTTGGCATTCCAGTAAGTTTTCTCCTGCAGGTTTCCCATGGAGGAAAACGAAGCAAGGAAATCGAATTTGATCTGTGAATTCGCAGGGCAATCCTGTATGACCCCTGTGACAAGATATGGAGTCTGTGAGGCTGTAATCAAGAGGGTCTTGCCAACAGGGCTGGTATTCCCGAAATATTTACGGGCAGCAGATGCAGTCAGTAATACTTTGTTGGGGCCTTCCAGTGCCGTTGCTTTGTTTCCCTGTTGTAAAGGGAAGGAGAACATATCGAAAAACGTAGAATCTGCGTACATGAATTTCTTTTCATTGAACACTTTGTCTTCGTATTTCACGATCCTGGTTCCCTGAAACATACGTACGGCCGTTTCTACTTCCGGAAAATTGCGTTTGAACACAGGTGCTACTTTGGTGCTGGTGTAATTTCCCTTGTTCACTTTTTCGCCAAAACTATATGACATGATCACCCGGGCTATGCGGTTTCCTTTTTGTTGAAAACGGTCATAACTGAGTTCGTTCTGGATATACAATCCCATCAGGATACAGCAGGTAAAACCAATGGTTAATCCTGCCAGATTGATGGCAGTAAAGAAGCGGTTCTTCTGAAAACTTCTGAAAGCGGTTTTGAAATAATTTCGGATCATGGTGGGGAATTGTGAATGGTCAATTGTGAATTGCGAATGATCAATGGGCAATGGAGGGTGATATTCACCATTGCCCATTCACCATTCACTACATCATTCTGTTCGTAAACTCTTTACCGGGTTGGCATTGGCTGCTTTGATGGCTAATACACTAACAGTAAGTAAGGCAATTATGGCTGCCATGATACCTGCTGCCGCAAAAATCCACCAGCTGATGGGGATGCGGTAAGCAAAATCCGTTAACCACCGGTTTACACCATACCAGGCAACAGGGAAAGAGATGAGTGCAGCAACCAATACCAGTACCAGGAAATCTTTGGATAATAACAATACAATACTACCTGTACCTGCTCCCAAAACTTTCCGTACACCAATCTCTTTGATCCTTTGTGTGATGGCGAAGGAGGACAAACCAAGTAAGCCAAGACAGGCAATCAGGATAGCAATGCCCGCAAACAGCGTGAACAAACTGCTTTGTCTTTGTTCAGACAGGTATAATTTGTTGTAATTATCATCCAGGAAAGAAAATTCAAAAGGTATACCGGGTAAATAGGTTTTCCATTTCTGTTCGATCTCGGCCAGTGCCTCTGTTGTATTGCTGCCTGCGATCTTGATAGAAAGGGCATTAAAGAAATTGGCCTGTTCGGGTTTGGGTAAAGCCATAACCATCGGGGCAATTTTCTGCCGCAGCGATTCGAAGTGGAAATCCTTTACTACACCGATCACTTTGCCAGATACATTTCCATAAGAAAAATTTCTGCCTACTGCTTTTTCAGCTGAGGACCAACCCAGTGCTTTTACGGTAGCTTCGTTCAACAGGAAATTAGCGGTATCCGTTGATACGCCTGTTGAGAAATTTCTGCCGGCAGCCAGGCTGATATTGTAGGAGGGGATGAAGTCATGATCAACAGCCAGGTATTTGAGTTCTACGTTAACTGATTGAAGCGAATCGCCCGATTCAGCTGAAGCGTTTTGCGAATCCAGCAGCCGCCCAGTAGGGATCCGAGAAGAGCGACCCATGCTGCGGACATAGGATTTAGTAAGCAGCTCGTTACGGAATGTTTCGAATTGACTGTTGCTGGTGAAATAATAAGGCAGTACCGCTACCTGCTCTTTGGAATAACCCAGTTTTGCCTGCTGCATAAAACGGAGTTGCTGAAAAACAATGGCGGTAGTGATAATCAGTACAATGGAAATGCCGAATTGTGTTACCACCAATGCTTTCCGGAAAGAGATGGATCTGCCTCCGGCTTTGAACAACCCCTTCAGTGTTTTTACAGGCTGGAAGGATGACATGAACAGGGCGGGGTAGAGACCGGATACAATGCCTACTATAAAAGGAACCAATAGTAAAGGCAACAGGAATTTCCAGTTCAATAACATACCTGCGGATAATTCAACGCCAGCCATTTTATTCAAAGCGGGCAAGATCAGCGAGGCGATGAGAATAGCCAGTGCCATCGCAACCCAGGCAATCAGCACCGATTCACTGAGAAACTGCGCTACCAGTTCTCCTTTACCGGCACCGGATACTTTCCGGATCCCGATTTCTTTGGCGCGTAATGTGGAACGGGCCGTTGACAGGTTCATATAATTGATACAGGCTATCAACAGAATGATCAGTGCGATAATGGAGAACACATATACCCGGTTAATATCCCCGTTCTCTTCCGCTTCATAATCTGTATGTGAGTATAAATGGATATCTGTCAGTCTCTGGATCTCCAGTTTGGTGAGTTTAGAGAATTGTATAGTGGGAGGAGCACCGGGGAAAAAAACATGCTTATCAATAAATGCCGGGAACTGCGCTTCGATATTTTTAACCGGATAGTTCTCCGGAACTAAAAAATAGGTAAAAAAGGAATTGTTGCCATAATTGGTTTGCAGTTGTCTCTCGCCATATACTGCCGAATCTTTCAAGGTATTGAACGATACCATGATCTCCGGGTGAATATGTGAGTTGGAGGGGAATGACTTAAAAATGCCCGACACTTTCAGGTTAAACTGGTTATTGAAGCGGATCATTTTGTTCATCGGCTCTTCCTTGCCAAAATATTTTTCTGCGATCTTTTCTGAAAGCATCACGGTAAACGGACCCGTCAGGGCTTTGGCAGGGTTGCCTTTTACCACATCCACATCAAATATATCGAACAGGTTTTCATCGGCAAAAAACAGCTGGCTTTCACTGAACAGTTTGTCCTCATATTTCACCGGCGTTTTGCCATTGGGTAACAAACGGGTCACTTTCTGGATATCCGGGAAATCGTTTTTCAATAGTGGTCCGAAAGGCGGTGCAACGGTACCCAGTTTCAGCGTTACGGCACCATCCGGGTTATTGAAGCTGCGGGTAACCCGGTATATGCGGTTGGCTTTGCTGTGATAGGTATCGTAACTCGTTTCGTGAATGATATACAGTGAAATCAGCAGGCAGCAGACCAGTCCCATGGTTAAGCCAAAGAGATTGATGAACGAGATGAATTTGTGTTTCATCAGGTTTCGCCAGGCCATTTTAAAATAGTTCTGTATCATATGTATTCTTTAGTTTGTGAGATAGCTGTATTTATTCTGTTCGTAAACTATCGGCAGGATTGGCAGATGCTGCTTTGAAAGTTTGCAAACTAATCGTTAGTAAGGCGGCAAGAAACATCGCCATTCCCGCCAGCAGAAATAACCAGAGATTGATAGGCGTGCGATAGGCAAAGTTCTGTAACCATTGGTTCAAAGCATACCAGGCAACCGGTGTAGCTATGATAAATGCGATCAGTACCAGCCACAAAAAATCTTTGCTGAGGATGGCAACGATCTGGGTAACAGATGCGCCTAATACTTTCCTTACGCCGATTTCTTTGGTACGCTGGTTGGTGGTAAACATAACCAGGCCCAGTAATCCCAAACAGCTTATCAGTACCGCCAGGCCGGTTGCCCATTTCAGTAAACTGGCAATATGTTGTTCTGCCCGGTAGCTATGGGCAATCGATTCATCCAGGAAATGGTAGTCGAAATCCTCTTCGGGATAGATCTGTTTCCAGGATTTTTCTATTTTTGCAATCGCTGTTTTCCAGTTACTGCCATCTGCATTTTTAGGTGGAAGGGTTACGGTAAACACACTGTTGATGAGATCCCAGCTTCCCAGTGCCAGCGGTTTGATCTGCTGGTGAAGTGATTTCTGGTGAAAGTCGGCCAGTACACCGGTAACCAGCATTTTTTTATTATCCCAGGTAAGGTATACGCCCACTGCTTCTGCAGGCTGGCTAAAGCCAAGGGTTTTTGCATAGGTTTGGTTGATGAGGAACTCGCGGGCCGTATCAGAAGCTGAATAATTTTTTCCGGCCAATAGTTTAATTC
>Ga0255338_1006301_pt1 | contig 10165 bp, 6 predicted proteins | sample MeOH1_35cm_T4_19_FD_203715 | JGI IMG/M metagenome (GOLD analysis project Ga0255338, IMG submission 203715) | Sandy soil microbial communities from University of British Columbia, Vancouver, Canada - MeOH1_35cm_T4_195 | ecosystem: Engineered > Artificial ecosystem > Sand microcosm > Unclassified ...
CAACCGTTACTGAACCTCCTGTTCTTACTGCAACCACTTCCTTCACGCAAAGTACCTGCGGAGGAGCGAACGGTTCGGCTGCGGTTGTTGCTGCGGGCGGAACTCCGGCCTACACGTACTCCTGGTCACCGACCGGCGGAACCAATCCAACTGCAAGCGGACTGACTGCACAACCGTACACCTGCCTGATCACTGACCTGAACGGTTGTTCGATCACTGCTTCTGTGACGGTTCCTAACGCAGGTTCTCCGACGATTACAATCACAGGTACAGTAAACGTGTTGTGCTTCGGTGGGAATAATGGATCAGCAACCACGAACACTGCCGGTGGAACAGGACCTTATACGTATGCGTGGTCGCCGATTGGTGGTTCAACATCAACAGGCACAAACCTCACCGCACAATCTTACACGGTGACTGTGACGGATGCTAACACCTGTAGTGCAACTGCAACCGTTCTTATTACAGAACCACCTGTTCTCACTTCTTCCGGTACAATTACGGATGTATTATGTAACGGAGGAAACACAGGAACAGCAACAGCTTCCGGCGCCGGTGGTGTCGCTCCTTACACGTATGCGTGGAGTTCCGGCGGCGGAAATGCAACTGAAACCGGCCTCGCTGCAGGCAGCTACACTTGCATTGTTACTGATGTGAATTCATGTTCGTCGACTGTATCTGTTACAATTTCAGAACCGACTGCAATTACTTCGACTATTTCAGGTGTGGATATTCTCTGCAACGGAGGCACTAACGGATCGGCGACAGTAGTTCCTGCCGGTGGAATCGGACCTTACACGTATGCATGGTCCTCATCGGGAACAGGTGCAACTGAAAGTAACCTCGGCGCAGGAACATACACCTGCATCATTACCGATGCGAACCTGTGTACCTTGACAATGACGATCAGCTTAACAGAACCATTAGCACTTACTGCAGTAACTTCATTCACACAATCGACCTGCGGTTCATCCAATGGTATTGCGTCAATTGCGGTTAGTCAGGGAACACAGCCGTACACTTATGCATGGTCGCCACTTGGTGGAACCGGCGCAACAACAGTTGGAGTTCCATCCGGTAATTATACGTGCGTTGTAACTGATGCGAACATGTGTACGCTTACTGCAACAGTAAACGTACCGAACGCAGGTTCACCAACAGCAACGATTGCACCTCCAACAATGGTTTCCTGCTTCGGCGGAACAAACGGACAAGCAATAGTTACACCAACGGGCGGAACCGGTCCTTATTCTTATGCATGGAGTAATACAGACATCGATTCAATTGCAGGAAACATTGGTGCAGGTAACTACACAGTTACTGTGACTGATGCAAATGGATGTACAACAACTGCAACCGTTCTTGTCACCGAACCGGGTCAGCTGAACGCGCAGGTAAATGCAGCTCCGTCCGCAATTTGTCTTGGCGGATCATCCCAGCTTTCGGCTACAGCAGGAGGAGGTGTCGGACCATATCTTTTCGATTGGCTCACACCTGCGATGAGCGGACCAAACCAAACGGTGAGTCCGGTTGCAACAACAACCTACACGCTCACTGTTACCGATCTAAACGGTTGCACAACTACACAACCTGTTACTGTAACAGTTAATCCTCTGCCTACTCCACTCTTTGGTGCAGATGTTACTGCAGGTTGCGTTCCGGTTTGTGTGAACTTCTCCGACCTGAGCACAGTGCTCACGGGATCAATCACAAGCTGGTCATGGGACTTTGGTGATCAGACAACATCAACCCAGCAGAATCCTCCGCAACATTGTTACAACACACCCGGGGTTTACACAGTGATTCTTACTGTGACAACAAGTTCCGGCTGTACACAAACACTCACGATGACCAATTACATCTCGGTGTTTGCAATGCCTGTTGCTGCGTTTGGTGCATCACCGCAACCGACGACGATCACGAATCCGGAAATTTTCTTCACGGATTCTTCTACCAACGCTGCTTCATGGTTGTGGAATTTTGGTGATGTGCTTTTCCCATCATCTACTGATCAGAATCCTTCGTTCACTTATCCGGATGCTGACTGTTACTTAGTACAACTTGAAGTAACATCACCTGATGGTTGTGTGGATATTGATACGCAAACAGTTTGTATCGGACCAGATGTATTGATCTATGTTCCGAACACTTTCACACCGAACGGAAACGGACTGAACGATGAGTTCATACCGGTAACAACAGGAATCGTTGAAGACAAGTATGAACTCTGGATTTTCGATCGCTGGGGTAATATGATCTGGTACACAGACGAACTCAATGAAGGTTGGGACGGAATTGTTCTGGGTCACACCGAAATTTGCCAGGAAGACACCTATGTCTGGAAGATCAAGTGCATGGATATACTGGGCAACCAGCACAACCTGATCGGGCACGTGAACATCATTAAGTAAATGGGAGTGGGAAGACCGGAGACGGAAGTAAATAAATAAAGTAAAAAGGCGATTCAGAAATGAATCGCCTTTTACTTACTCGTTTATCGGGATGACATTGCTCGTCCGTCTCCGATCTCCCGACTCCTATCTAGATACGATTTACATTCATCACCGTCGCTTCGCCGCTGATCACAACATCACCGGTTGCTTTATCAGCGATAATTGTTTCAACTACGGCGCGGTGTTTTTCCTTATTCACTTCTTTCACCGTCATGCGGACTTCGTAAGTTGTGTTCACGAACATCGGACGCATGAAAGACATCGATTGTTTCATATAGATAGTTCCTTCGCCGGGAAAAAGTGTTCCGAAAACTTTTGAGAAAACAGATCCGCCGAGAAATCCATGCATGATGGGTTTCTTAAACATAGTGTTTGCAGCGTAAGCTTCATCCAGGTGAACCGGATTTTTATCGCCGGTTACGTTTGCGAATTGCACGACTTCATCCTGTGTGAAAGAAAATTCGTGTGTGTAGGTTGTTCCTTGTTCGATTGTCATGCCGCGAACTTACAATAAAATCAGAAATACAATTTAGTTGCGTCCCGATTTGCTTTGCCACTGAGCGCGCGAATTGATTTCTGATCGTTCACGGTTAAATCGTTGAGGGTTCACCGTTCGGAAGGCTGGCTCTGAACAAACTCATCCTAACTAAAATCTGAACACAAAACGGTGAACTATTAAACGACATATCAGGGAACTACTGCGGCTGTCTCTTGATAATAGTTTTGTGACGCCCGGATCATATTAAATTCAGGTCTAATCGCGCATTTTACCACGAATCGGGTCAAAACGTCGACGAACAAGATTTTTTTACCGGCTTAGTTGACTTATATTCCTGTTTAGCGTACCTTTGCACCCTCAAAACCCATAAACAAACCCAATAATCTGAATATCAACAAGTTACAAGCAAATAAACATGGAAAACAAGAATTTCTTCGATGCGTGGCTGGAAACCCAGAAACAATTGATGGACAACTGGACTGAAAGCAACCAGAAGCTTCAGGAATCTGTGAAATCAGGCAACACTGCGAAAGACGGATTTACAATTTACCAGGAGTGGCTGGCGAAGCAATCTGAGATTACGAAGAAAGCAACTGAGCAGGCGACTGAAACCGGCAAAGCTTCATTTGAGAAAGCTGCTGAGTCATTCAAGAATCAGGCGAACCTTGGTGAAGTATATAACAACTGGCTGAAGTCGCAGCAGGAAACTGCAGCGAAAGCATTTGAGTCATTCAAAACTTTCACTCCTTCTTTCAACGGATTCAACAGTTTCAGCAACTTCAGCAATCCTGCTGATATGACGAAGAACTGGATGGAGACATCGAAGAACATGTACGAGCAGTACACGAAGAACTTCGGTAACTACTCTTCACCGTTCAGCGACTGGACAAAGAATTTCAATAACGACACTACGAAAGATGTGTGGAAGAATCTTGCTGAAGCCAACAAAGGTTTCTTCTCCTTCTTCGAACAGTGGAAGCCTGCGTTTGAGGCTATGCAGAACAACCAGTTCAACGCTGAGTGGTTCCGCAATGCATTCAATCCTTCTTCTTTCCGTGAATTGATGGATAAGACGATCGAGCAGATCTCTCCTTCACAGATGCGCGATCTCTTCACACAGTTCCAGAACTGGAGTGAGATGGCACAGAACTACAATAAGAATGCATACAACCAGTGGGTGAATCAGCTTCCTGAGTCTGTACGCACTTCTACCCCATTCACATTCTGGCAGAACCAACTGGAGAACTCGAACAACAATCCGTTCGCTGCTTACCAGAAATCAGTAATGCCATTGGTTTCTTTCTTCAATCCCGGAAAAGAAACCGAAGTTCAGGAACTCACTGTTTCTGTTCTTGAGAAGACAGCTACCTACGGACAGAAACTCAACGAAATGCAGCGCATCCTTTATGTAAACGGCGCGAAGCTTTGGGAATCGTTTGTGACTGAGAATGCAGAGAAGATCCGTAAAGGAACTGACCTCAGCAATACACAGGATGTGTTCCAGAAATGGGTTGCTTATTGCGAAGAGTCGTTTATCGCAATCTTCCGTGGAGAGGAATACTCGAAGATCCAGGCTGAACTGCTGGACCTTTCGTTGGAAATCCGCCAGAAGAATGAGAAGATCCAGGAAATTGCCCTGGCAAACACTCCTGTAGTTCTCCGCAGCGAAGCAGACGAGCTTTACGAAACAATTTACGAATTGCGTAAGCGCGTTGCTGCGCTTGAGAAACAGCTTGGTGCTGAAGAGTCAAAAGAAAGCAAGCCAGCTTCCAAGAAGAAGGCAACTGCATAATCATACTTCGGCTACGCTCAGTATGACAACCAAGACAAACCGGTTGTCGACTGAGCGGAGTCGAATTCTATTTCCATAGAGAACGCAATCAGATGTCACAGCAGAACATAGTGAAAGAATGGAGCGACGCCAGTGCCAAAATGGTTACCGGTTACGATAATCTCCTGAAGATCGATAAAGTGGAAGTTGCAACAACTCCGAAAGAGCTGGTGCACAAAGTGGATAAGATCAAGCTGTATCGTTACATCCGCGAAACACCTGCGAAGTTTACCACGCCGATTGTGATTTCTTATGCGCTCGTGAATCGTCACGACATGCTGGACATCCAGCCTGACCGCAGCTTTGTTCGCAACCTGCTCGGACTTGGATTTGATATCTACATGATTGACTGGGGCTATCCAACCAAAGCCGATAAGTTCGTTACGCTCGACGATTATGTAAACTGGTATCTCAATGATATTGTTGATTTCGTTCGAAAGAACAACGACGTTGAGAAAGTGAACCTCATGGGTATCTGCCAGGGCGGAACAATCAGTGTAATTTATTCTTGTCTGCACGCAGAAAAAATCCAGAACCTCGTTACGCTTGTAACACCGATTGATTTCTCTACGAACGATGGATTGCTTTTCCGCTGGTCGAAGAACATTAATTTCGATCGTCTGGTTGACACACACGGTTCTATCCCGGGAGATTTCATGAACAACGGTTTCGCCATGCTGAAACCGATGATGCGCATTTCGAAGTACATGAACGTACTGGAAACGATGCAGGACAAAGACAAGCTGATGAATTTTCTTCGCATGGAAAAGTGGATCAACGATTCACCTGACCAGGCCGGAGAATGTTTCCGCCAGTTTATGAAAGATCTGTACCAGGGAAACAAACTCATCAAAGGCGAGCTCGTTCTTGGTGGAAAGAAAGTTGAACTGAAGAACCTGACGATGCCCTTGCTGAATATTTACGCTGCGGAAGATCATCTCGTTCCGCCTGCTGCAACTATTCCGCTCAACGATTTCGTTGGAACAAAAGACAAAGAGCTGTACAAATTTCCCGGCGGACACATTGGTGTGTTCGTTGGAGGACGCTCTCAGAAAGAATTAGCTCCTGCTGTTGCCAAGTTTCTTGGAAGCAGAGATTAGGAGCTTACGGAACTGACCAGGTATTCTACCTGATTGGTGTGCTTGTTTGAATCCCCGGTTTGGTCGCCGGGGATTTGTTTTTTAGCACTGCCAGCCAGAGACACAGCGACGCGGAGAAGTTAAACGCGATTGAATTGACCTCCAGTCCTTCTGTTCCGTGGGATGAATCCCACGGTTCATTACACTTCCACTAATAATAGAAAGAACACTTAACGAACCGTGGACTTTAGTCCACGGAACAGAAGCGGCAGAAGTAAGTAATCACGTAACTTTAACTTATGCTTTCGTACACTGATACAGGTTCCGGCTCTGCTATCCTCTTTCTCCACGGTCTCGGTCTCAACCGCAATTTCTGGTCTTCGACAATTGCACACCTCGCCTCGAATTACCGCTGTATCGCCATCGATCTTCCCGGTCACGGAGAATCTTTTGAGATTGCAACAAATGGTTCGATGACATCTTACGTTGCATCCGTTCGTAAAGTAATTGAGAAACTGAATCTCCGTGATGTCACTCTCGTTGGTCACTCTATGGGCGGGCAGATAGCAACGATACTCTCTCTGCAGATGCCCTCAGTGATTTCGAAACTTGTTTTGGTTTGTGCAGCAGGAATTGAAACGTTCACCGGTGATGAAGCCGATAAACTCAAAGCAATCACCAACCAGGTTTACGCAAATCCGATCGGAGATGATGTATTGAACCGCACATTCTATCACGCGAATGCGGAGATACGCGCATTGCTCATGCACGAACACGTTGTACACCAGCGGGGAAATTTTCGTCATCTGTCTGGTTTGATCACTTCTTCTGTTGCCGGAATGCTGAATGAACCGGTGTTTCAGTTTCTGAAACAAATCACACAACCGACATTGGTGATTAATGGTGCGATGGACACAGCAATCCCGAACCGGTGGTTGCATCCGCAATTGACATTGATGGAATTGCAGGCAACTGCGAAGAGAGAAATTAAGAATTGCGAGACCGTTTTGGTGCCGATGGCGGGACATTACCTGCCGGTAGATGCGCCGGAATTGCTTGCAGGTAAAATCGCTGCTTTCTAATTTCACCACCAATCCCGATAGCTATCGGGAACCAAGGCACCAAGAAATAATCCCTATTGATGATTAATCTCGAAAATTGTTCTCTTACAAAATGCATCGTTCACAGAGTGGGCAATAAACTGCGCGAAGAGAAACTGATGCTTTCTAAGAAACAACTCGCAGTAACAGAGGAAATCGAAAAGACCCTGCACCTTTATTTTTTGAAACACTTCAGGACAAATGATGAAGTTCATTCTTTTCATCATGACATTGATGTCAATATGAATGAGGTATTCAATTGTGCGGACAAAATATTTGAAGGAGAACCATTCACAACTGTTTCAGGAAGTATCGCACGGCATTTATTTGAAGAGACGAGGAATGCATCCATTAAACCCGGAGAATTGTTCGTTGCACTTTTCGATGATGTAGTGTTTGAAGATACTCTCTGTAAGGCCATTGGTCTGTTCAAATCGGAACGCAAGGAAGAGTATGTGAAACTCGAAGGGAACGACAAAGAAATTGAGCTTCTGATTGAAAGCGGAATTAATCCCAACAAACTCGACAAAGGCTGTTTAATCCTGAATGACGCGCGGAATGAAGGATACAGGGTAATTACCTACGAGCAGAACAGTGCAGAAACGGACTACTGGAGAAAAGAGTTCCTTGCCATCCGCCCGCGCAACGACAATTACCAGCAGACCAAAAATTACCTTTCGCTGTGCAAAGATTTTGTCAAGGAACAACTCTCTTCCGAATTTGAAGTAACGAAGGCCGACCAGATCAACTATCTCAACAAATCCGTTGAGTATTTTAAAGGCAAAGACGATTTCAAAGCAAAGGAATTTGTTGAAGAGGTGTTTGAAGATCCGGACATCATCAAGTCGTTTAAAAAATTCAGGAACGATTATCAGAAAGAAGCGGTAGAACCGCAGGAAGACTCCTTCGAAATATCACACCCTGCAGTGAAGAAACAAGCAAGAGTGTATAAGAGTGTCCTGAAACTGGATAAGAACTTTCACATCTACATCCACGGCGACAGAGAACTCATTGAGCAAGGTGTTGATAAAGACGGGCGGAAGTATTACAAAATTTACTTCGAGCGGGAACTGTGAAACAAGACCGCAGTCTTTAATCCGTAACGATGCACATCCGACAAGCCCAGTGCAGGCTCCTACGCAAAGAACAACGTCTACCGTATGAACCCGATTGCTGACCTACTGAACGGAAATGGCTTCGCAGTGATTCCCGGAATCTATTCTCCGCAGGAAGTTGATTCAATCAATGAACATATTACATCCATTCATGGAAATGAAAAACTATTCGGTGAACGGCAATTTCTCCGGCGGACTCCGGGACTACTGAAACTTCTATGGAACGAATCGCTGCGTAAACTTTTGAGCGAAGTCGCACCGGAATCTTTCATCATCAAGTCTATTTACTTCAATAAGCCACCGCAAGCAAATTGGTTTGTTTCCTGGCACCAGGACAAAACAATTTTTGTGAAGGAGAAAACTGAAATTGTTGGGTTCAAAAACTGGACGAAGAAAGATGGTGAGTTTGGTGTTCAACCACCGGCAGAATATTTGGGCAACATTGTAACGATCCGGATTCATCTCGATGATACGGATGAAACCAACGGGGCGTTGAAAGTGATCCCTCATTCGCACAGTGAATCGGGTTTGCGAAGTGCAGGCGTTGCGTTTTCGGATAGTGATTCGGTAATATGTCCTGTAATAACTGGTGGAGTAATGTTGATGAAACCCTTGTTGTTTCATTCTTCGTCGCGGTCGACGGGAGAGAACCCAAGAAGAGTAATTCACCTGGAATTTTGCAGTTTGGAATTGCCGGAGGGATTGGAGTGGGCGCAGAAAATCCAGATATAAAAAAAGACCAACATTTCTGCTGGTCTATTGTGCGGACGGGGGGACTCGAACCCACACGCCTCTCGGCACCAGATCCTAAGTCTGGCTTGGCTACCATTACAACACGTCCGCATAATCGGTGTTCGGCAGCGGTGCAAAGATCGCAAATTGCGAGAAACCGCCAAGTGATAATTATGGCTTTCGGGCGCGATCTTTCCTAATTTAGACCTCGTTAATGCGATATTTTCTCCTTCTTCCCCTACTCTGTTTGATTTTCAGCTGCTCTGATCCGGCTCCTGAAGAACGCCACGACCTGATTATCAGAAACGCCACAATTCTCAACACACTCAACGGAGAGATTCAAAAGAACATTACGATTATTGTTGACAGCGGATACATCACGGCATTGGTGGATTCCTCGGTAGAAGTAAATGGTACTGCCATTCTGGATGCGCAGGGTAAATTAATCGTTCCGGGATTCATCGATGCGGTCGGACACCTGGATGATGTGTTTGGTGATCGCCCTGATACATTGAAAACTTCAGTTGAAGAGTGTGTGAAAGAATTTTCCCAAACCTATCTGCCTTATGGAGTAACAACCGTGCGCAGTTCCGGTGACGGAACAGGATATTATGCCATCGCCGATTATCTGCGCCAGTTTCCGGATGCGAATACTCCCGACTTCTATTTCTCCGGAGGAAGTATTGCGGGATGGTACGATGGGACTCCGTACGTGAATCATTTGCTCGTGCAGGATTCGTCGGAAGCCGACTACTGGATTTCCTCTATGTACAAAACAGGAACAGTAAGTTCAATAAAGTTGTATTGCAATGGTGCGATGAATTATTCCATCTTCACAGCCGCATTGAACAAAGCGCGTGAACTGAATCTCCCGGTTACTTCACAGGTGCAGAATGAAATCACCATTGATAGTGCGCTCAGCCTGGGATTGCAGAATTTCGAACATGCATCCACCCTTGTTTACCAGCGCAATCTTTTCAATTTCTCCAGCGATAGTTCATTTGAAGATACACTGGCGAAATATTACCCCGACCGCAATGCAGGGCAACGGATATATCCATACCTCGAGGCCGCAAATAAGGCAGGTGCCGGTAATCCTGAAATTCTGGCGACCATCGCAAAAATGAAAGCACACGATGCTACGATGACCACTTCACTGCATTTCTTCGCGCAGTGGTTGGGCAAATGTTATTTCTGTTCAACGCCGAAAGGAACCCGTTTCGACACGCATAATTTCTCGGCAGAACAAAAAGCACGGTGCCTGAACGGTTACGGAATTCTCGCCGGATACGTAAAGCAGATGTACGACGCAGGTGTTGTGCTCGCAATCGGCACCGATCACAAAGACGGCGGCAA
>Ga0255338_1006302_pt1 | contig 10161 bp, 7 predicted proteins | sample MeOH1_35cm_T4_19_FD_203715 | JGI IMG/M metagenome (GOLD analysis project Ga0255338, IMG submission 203715) | Sandy soil microbial communities from University of British Columbia, Vancouver, Canada - MeOH1_35cm_T4_195 | ecosystem: Engineered > Artificial ecosystem > Sand microcosm > Unclassified ...
TGCGACAGCTTGATCCGCGAACTCGCAAAGATGTTGCGCACGTCTTTGACGATGGTCTCGTCGCTGAACAGCTTGCCGGCGAAATTGAACGAGATCTTCAGCGCCGGCCGTAGCCCGAGCGCGGGACCTGCCTCGACGCAGACGCGCCGCATCAGATCGCGCGTCATGTCCCGGATGAGACCGCTCGACTCCGCGAGCGGAATGAAAGCGCCGGGGAACACCAGGCTGCCGTCCGGCTTGCGCCAGCGCACCAGCACCTCCGCGCCGCGCAGCTGGCCGGAGCGGATATCCACAATCGGCTGATAGTAAGGCACGAATTCGCCGGCCGCGAGCGCGCGCTTGAGATCGGAAACCGGATCGTCCTCGCGCCGCCGCGGCAGAAGGAGAAAGAAAGCGGCCATGATCAGCAACACCGCCACTGTGACATAAGCACCGAGCCATTTCAGATCGGCACGGTCGGCGGCCACGGCGCTGCGCGGTGCCATGATCTCCGCGACGAAGCCATGCCGCACAGACTTGCCATCGGCAACGTGAACCGGGAGGCCGACCGGCGGGTGCGTTCCGATCTGACCGATAACGGACCCGGACGCCGTCTTGATCTGTCCGAACCTGTCGAACGGTCCGCCTCGGTTGCTGATCTGCGGCAGAAGCTGCGAAGCTGGCACCAATGCCGCGATGCTGCTCTGCGCACCGACCGGACGACGCAAGCGCATCATCCGCTCGCCGTTCTCGATCTGCAGGATGTCCAATGTGTATCCGTCGGTGCCGGCAAGCCACTCGGTCGAAATCATGTGGCGCTGACCAAGCGGCAGACCGAGATGCGTGCACAACGTCTGCCCGTTGGGAGAAACGACCGCGACCTCCTTGATCGGCATGGTCGAGAAGGCAGCCTGCCGCATCATCTGGATATGATGCGGCTCGCACGAGCCGGCACCGCTCGCGGCCAGACGGTCGAGCGCCGCGACGACCTGACTCACGCGCGCCTCGGCCAGCCCGATCGCGCGCTTGACCGAGCCGTCCAACTCGTCGCGGCTCTGCCGTTCGATGATTTCGCCGATCCAGAAGTCGAAAATGACCAGAGGCGCACCCGCGAGCAGGACGCCGACGGCGATCGCAGCCAGATTCCGGCGCGTGACCACGCGCTTCAACATCTCCATTCCGGCTTGACCGTCGCCCCTCCTGGTGCCCGAGCCAGTGAGCCACGCCCTTGTAAAGGCTCGCTTAAACCACGCAGGCAGCGTCCGTAATTACCGTCAAAATCGGAACAACCGCACCACCATGGTTAGCAAATCGTAACTATCGAGGTCTGGATGCGCGGCGTCGCGAGGGTTGGCGGGGTCGGCGACAAAGCGCGGCAGCGCGCAGGCGACGACTTGCAACGTCGGGGGCCAATAGCCGGTTGGATTGACTCCGCCGCTTGCACGACGAGCACCGCCATGCCGGTGACGACCCCGATCGGCTCGATGTGACACAGATGGATGTCCAGGAGCGTTGCGAAGGTGCCGGCACGGCGCGCAAAAAAAAATGCGCCGATCATGTCAAGGCTTCCGAGTGAACCGGCTAGCGAATGCGTGACTTGAGTGTCGAGACCGATGCGTTAGGGTACCGCGACTCAAAAAGGGGGAGACGTCGCGATGAAGCTCTATATGCATCCGGTATCCATGACGAGCCGGCCGGTCCGCCTATTCGCGGCCGATAACGGCATCGCCTTGGAGGAGGAAGTCGTCGACTTGATGACCGGCGCCCAATATCAGCCGCCATACTCCACCATCAACCCGAACTGCCTGGTGCCGATGCTCGTAGACGGCGACCTCAAGCTGACTGAGAGCTCGGCCATCCTGAAGTATCTCGCCGACAAGATCGACTCGCCAGCCTATCCGAAGGACCTCAAGGCCCGCGCCAAGGTCAATGAGATGATGGACTGGATCAACACCAACTTCTATCGTGAGTGGGGCTACAACCTTTGCTACCCGCAGCTTTTTCCGCATCTCAAACGGCGTAGCGAGGAAGCACAGGCAGCAACGCTTGAATTTGGCAAGGAAAACGCCAAGCGCTGGCTCAAGCTCCTCAACGACTATTGGATCGGGCCGAACAAGACATATCTGTGCGGCGATCAGATCACCATCGCCGATTATTTCGGGGCTGGCATCGTGAGCCTGGGCGAGATCGTCGGCATCGACTTTGCGCCCTACCCGAACGTCAAGCGCTGGCTCGATACGATGGCGAAACGGCCGAACTGGCTGAAAGTGAACGAGGCCTTCTATGGTCTTCGCGACGCAGTGAAGGGCCAGCCCTTCGTCACTCTTTCCTGACGCTTGCAGCGGCTTCGGGACCTTGGAGAAGGATTAAGCACATGAGTTTCTTTCCTGGCAAAGATCCCGAAGCCGGCAATGCCTATAGTTGCGACGCGCTCGCCAACGTGATCGCGCCGCGCACCGTCGATCTCGGCGATGGCTTCTCGGTGCGGCGGGCGCTCCCCTCCGCGCGCACGCGCATGGTCGGACCGTTCATCTTCTTCGATCATTTCGGGCCGGCCGAGTTCCGTGCCGGCACTGGGCTCGACGTGCGGCCGCACCCGCATATCGGGCTTGCCACCGTCACTTACCTATTCGACGGCGAGATCATGCACCGCGACTCGCTCGGCACCGAAGCACCGATCAAGCCGGGTGAGATCAACCTGATGACCGCCGGGCGCGGCATCGTCCATTCGGAACGCACGAGCACGGAATTGCGCGCGACCGGAAGCCCGATCCACGGTTTGCAGATGTGGGTCGCCCTACCCGCTGCCAAGGAAGAAATAGCGCCGGCGTTTGCGCATCATGAGGTAGACGAATTCCCACTGATCCGCGACAACAACATGTTCGGGCGCGTGGTCATCGGCTCGCTCTACGGCGAAACCTCGCCTGTAGCGACCACGCACGAAACGATGTTCGCCAACATCGCCATGCGGCCGGGCGCAACACTGCCGATCGACGCTGACCACGAGGAGCGCGCGCTCTATCTCGTCGACGGCACGATCGACATCGCCGGCGACAAGTTCGAGCCGGGGCGCCTCTTGGTCTTCAAGCCCGGCGACAAGATCACGGTGAAGGCCGTGACCGACGCGCATTTTGTGATTTGCGGCGGCGCGCCGATGGATGGCCCGCGTCACATCTGGTGGAATTTCGTGTCGTCAAACAAGGAGCGCATCGAGCAGGCTAAGGCCGACTGGAAGGCCGGCCATTTCGACAAGGTGCCCGGCGACGAGATCGAGTTCATTCCGCTGCCGGAGAAGTAGCGGGCGCCAGGATGCCTCTCGACATGCCGCAACACTCAACCGGGTCGCGGCATTGTGCTCGACGAGTGGTCGGGATGCGGTATCGCTGCGTGCTGAGGCACATCGCCGAATGCGCGAGTCCACAACCGGCCGATGATGCGGCCGAACTTCAGCGCCTCGATGTCCTGCGAATAAGATCCAGTGTAAAGTTTGACGATCATCTGATCGCGGACCTCCGGCGCCAAGACTTCGTGGACGAGCCTCAGTTCGCGGCCCGCTTTCGTCCGCGTAACCTTATCGATCCTGACCGAGAACGGCGCAGCGTCCGAAACCTTCAACGTCGCGATGTCCCCTTCACGAAACGTCAGATCGCCGACGACGTGGGCCGTCGACTGCTCCAGCGCAATTGTTGCCAGATGCACCGGGGCTGACGTCGGCCCAGCGACAAGTTGCCCCGCCTCCTCGGTTGCAAACCGCCAATGCGCGCCGCGAGGCGACTCGAAGCAGATCAACGCCGCCAGGAGCAGAATAAGAATGTTCAATGCACCCCAATATTGCGCGACCGCCGAAAACTCAAAGCGCCTCGCCACCGCCCACTCCGGCACCACGTTGATGAAGAGACCACTGACCGTCGCGGCCAGCACAATGACGATACAGACGAATGTATAAGCGTCGAAGCGCGCCTTTCCGTCCACACCTTTTGGAGTCACCCGGAACGGTACGCCGAATGGCCGGAAGAGGCTGTCGATGACGACGGGAAGCAGGCGGAACGTCGCGAATACGCCCACTGCGGTGGAGATGACCGGCATATATCTGTTCGGCGCAAGCCATCGGATGAACAGGAAATAGGAAAGCAACACCGGCAATTGGTAGTAAATGATGTCGTCAACGCTGGTGAAATAGAGCGGCGCCAAGCCCGTCCACAGGAACACGGCAGGCACGATAAGCGTGACGAAACGCACTAAATATTGAACCACCCAGCTCAGGGGAAAAAACATAAAACGTTGGAACAAGGTCAGCCCCGGACCGCGAATTGGACCATTCTTTAGATAGAGCGACTGGATACCACCGCGGCACCAGCGGCTACGCTGGATGAAAAAACCTTCCAAGTCCTCCGCCGCCAATCCCATCGAAAGCCGCTCGTTGAGGTACCGTGTAATGTACCCCTTGTTGAGGCAGGCAAGCGTGGTCAGCAAGTCCTCGGTAATCGACTCCGTTGGGATGCCGCCGATTGCCTCAATCGCCTTGCGACGCAAAACGACACAGGACCCGCAGCAGAAACTTACGTTCCATGCATCACGGCTCGCGGCCATCTCGTCGAAGAACAAGCGCTGCTCGTCCGGCCAATACTCTTCCAACGAAAGGTTGGACTGGACAGGATCCTTATTGAAGAAATGCTGCGGTGTTTGCACAATGCCGATCGCTGGGTCGGCAAAGATTCCGAGCGTGCGCCGCAGAAAGATGCGAAATGGAACGAAATCGGCGTCAAATACCGCCACAAACTCGCCGATACTGCCACTGAACCCGTGATTGAGATTGCCAGCCTTTGCATGCGCGTTATCGGGCCGGATGACGTGCGTAACGCCTTTTTCTTCGCAGAACCGCCGAAGCCATTCGCGCCGCCCGTCGTCGAGCACGTAAATCCTGAGTTTTTCCTTCGGATAATCCAAAGCGCATGCACCGACAATTGTGCGCTCAAGAACGCTCAATGGTTCATTATATGTCGGAATAAAGACATCGACGGTTGGCAAATTGCGTTCGCTGGAAAATAGATCGCTTTCAAACCTGTCCGCCTCCCCGCTACGGTCGACGTAACGGCTCATCGTTGCCATAAAAGTCACAGCCTCGAGGAAGGCGAGACATTCGATCACGAAGAGAAAGTATATCCAATTGGAGCCGATGCTACCGTCAAACGGCTGCGGCAAAACCGTGTCCGTGTACCGCCACACAATGTAGCGAAGCCCCAATGCAAGCGTGACAAAGCATGTGAGCGCACGCGCCCATGTCTGGTGTTTCGACCAGCCGAACACACCGAGCAGGAAAAAGCCCGCGACCAGCAGTGCTGGACCGAACGCTACGAAATGCTGAACCATAGGCTGCGCAGCCAGCGTATAAAGGGAACACTTCGGGTACTGAAGCGAACCTGCACCGAGCGGCCGACCTGGCAGAAGTTCGAATAGTCGGTGTTCAAGTCGGATGGATCAAGGTTCACGCGAATCTTTGCGTATCTTCCCTCGACCCGGGGCAAGGTCGCAGCCAGTATCTTGTCTTCAAAATCGGCTCGATTGCCCCTCACGAAGGCTACTCGCCCGGAAATGGAGCTGCCGCGGCCAAGCAGCCGCACCTCGGCATCGCGGCCTGGGTAGATGTCGTCGTAGTCGACCTCGTGCACAAGGATGTCGACGAAAATATCCTGGCAATTGAGAAGATTCATAAGCTCGTGGCCGACAGTGACGTCGGAGCCGGCCACGACATAATTGCGCCATACTACGCTATCGATTGCGCCGTCCAGCGGCGCGAAACCAAGCAAGTTGACGCGCGCACTCTCGGCGGCGATCTGCTGCTGAAGTTTGAGGAGCCGGGCCTGCTGCTCGTCGCGCCTACTCGCCAAGCTCACAGTCGCGATAGCAATCTCATCAATGCGTTGCAACGAGTAAGGAACATCATTGCGACCCTCTTCGATATAGACACCTCTCTGCGCCGCTTCTCGCCTGAGTTTCAAACGCTCCAGTTCCATTTTCGAGCCATCCAGTTCTTGCCTGGCAACCTCTTCGGCCGCGCGCGTGCGATCCAACTCGGTTTCAGACAGATGGCCGGAAACCCGCAGTGCCTGCTTACGAATAAGATCGCCCAGGCGCTCATCTGCGCGCGCCTGATTGGCGCCGATACGGCGCTCCTGAATAACGACCTCCCGATCGATATTGCGGATCATTGCGTCTTTGTACAGACCGAGACGGTCCTGAAGATCGGCACTCAGAGCGTTCAATTCGGCTTGGTGCAGCGCGATCGCCTTTACCGTATCCTGGGTCGCCCGCAGATCGGCTTCAAGTTCGGTCAGCAGGAAGCGGTTGACGCGATTGTTCCTCACGCTGATCAGGCGCTCTCCTTTGGCGACCCGCGTTCCGGCTTTCGGCGGTGCATTGAGAACAGTGCCCTCGATCGGCGCGGCCACGATCACCAGCCTAGCGTTCACGGTCCCGTCGAGACTCGTGTAGCCTGTGACGTTCGGCAGCACCACGATCAGCCCGAGAACGAGCAGCGCCAGCCCAACCGCGATCCGCACACTCCGCCAATTCCAGAACATCTGCGCGCATCCCACATTTCGAACCTATCTGTGGATTTTTTGAGCGCGCGGGCCTTGCCCTATATCAAACTTTCAGGCGAGCAAGATTAGCGTTTTTCGCCGGGACGGGCTTCGACGTGACGAACGCCGCTATTGCGACCTCACTTCAATACAATTGTACTACTTGTTCAGCTATCAACCTCGTTGCGGGCCTGCATGCGGAGACGGCAACCTACTCCGCCGCTACCCGTGCAGACGGGTTCCAATCCGTCGCGGCGGCGCCGATCTCCCGCAAATCGTACGGCGTCGTCTGGTAGATCTGGTTGATCCAGTTACCGAACAACAGATGCGCATGGCTGCGCCAGTGATTGAGCGGCTTCTCGTCCGGATTGTCGTGCGGGAAGTAGTTGCCCGGCAGTGAGATCGGTTTGTTCGCGGCGATGTCACGGAAATACTCGTCGGCGAGCGACTCCGTGTCGTATTCGATGTGGTTGAACATGTGCAGCTGACGATGGCGCGGATCGTCAAGCAGACACAGGCCGGCCTCATCGGAATCCATCAGCGCGCGCATACCACTGCCCGCCGGAATGTCCTCGCGCCGCACTTCCGTCCAGCGCGACACCGGAATCGAGAAGTCGTCGGAGAAGCCGCGCAGATAAGGCGACGCCGGAAAGAGATTGCTGTGCCGGTAGACGCCGAACCTTTTCTGCGCCAGCGGATATTTGTTCATGCCATGGAAATGATGCACCGCCGCCTGCGCCGCCCAGCAGATGTTGAAGGTGCCGTGCACGTTGGTTTGCGTCCAATCGTAGATGCGGCGCAATTCGTCCCAATAGCTCACCTCCTCGAACGGCATCGTCTCGACCGGCGCGCCGGTGACGATGAAGCCGTCGAACTTCTCCGCGCGGACGTCCTCCCAGTCGCGATAGAACGAGATGACGTGATCGGTCGGCGTGTTGCGCGACACGTGATTGGTGATCTTGACGAGCGTCAGCTCGACCTGCAGCGGCGACGCGCCGAGTAACCGCGCGAATTGCGTCTCGGTCTTGATCTTGTTCGGCATCAGGTTGAGCAGCCCAATGCGCATCGGCCGGATGTCCTGCCGCACGGCATCGGCTTCGGCCAGCACCATCACGCCTTCAGCTTCCAGCACGGAACGGGCGGGCAGATTGTCGGGAATCTTGATCGGCATTGACGTCCTCGGTCTCGCAGTTCGTCAGGCAAGACCGAGAGTGACAGACCCGTTTCGTTGCCGGTCCGGCCACATCCTCCCTTCTGGGAGCGCCACCTTGCTCGGGAAGCAGGTTGGCGTCGGGCAATGCCCAACTCTTGATGCAGGCTAAAACATAGGATGTTTGGCGCCGGTTGGCAACCAGTCGGCAAAGCGGCCGGGCGGCCCTAGTCCACCCGGCGCGGACCGAACAGCCGCTCGGCATTGCCGTAAGCGATGCGCTGGGCTTGGGCCGGCGGCAACTGCGCCAGCCAACCACGGTACTCACGCATGATGCCGTCATAGGCGAACCAGCGCTCGTTGATCCAGGTATCGGAGCCGAGCATGAAACGCTCCGAATAGCGCGCGAACAGATCGCGCCACTCCGGCGCAAGCTGCCCACCGCCTTGCGTGATGCCGCTGCGATACGAAAGCTCGCCCCACAGCGCCGGATATTGGTCGAGCAACTGCGCCACGCGCGTCGGCGGCAGCGAGAAGCCGGTGTGGGCCCAGATGATCTTGGCCCGCGGATTGTGGGCGAACAGAATCAGCAGCGCTTCTTCGTCGCAATGGGCGTGCAGATAGAGGTCGCGCGCGACGGCGAAGTCGACCATCTTCTTGACCCACGGGCTCGCGGCCGACTTGCCGTAGATGTGGAATTCGCCGACGCCGCGGTAATAGCCGCGTTTGTATTCTTCCTGGATCAGATCGAAGATGGTCGGATCGTCGAACCAGGTCTGGATGTCGGCGCGCACGCGATAAGGCCGGATGAACGGCACGACCCAGAGGCCCGGCGCCTTCGCCTCCATCAACTGATGCGTGCCCTTGTTCGGGCGGCTGGTGGCGAGAATGCCGGTCACGCCATTGCGGCCGAAGACCTCCAGCACCTTGTCGAGCGCATAGAACGGGTTCGGTTCTTGATTGTAGTGCAGGTGCGCGTCGAAGATTTTCAGGTCCTGCGCACGCGCCTGACCGAAGGCCAAAGCACAGAGCATCACCGCAAGCAGCGACAGTCCCCGCGACTGCATGACCATGCTCCGTTATTCTTAGAGCTGGATCCCCGCTTTCGCGGGGATGACCGCAAGTGCGGTCACTTCTTCGGCAGATTCAGACTGATGTGTAGTTCCTTGAGCTGCTTCATCGTCACTTCCGACGGCGCGCCCATCAGCAGATCTTCGGCGCGCTGGTTCATCGGGAAGACGACGACTTCGCGCAGGTTCTCTTCCTCCGCGAGCAGCATGACAATGCGGTCGACACCGGGCGCGATGCCGCCATGCGGCGGTGCGCCGTAAGTGAGCGCGCGCAACATGCCGCCGAACTTCGCCTCCAGCACGTCCTCGCCATAGCCGGCGAGCGCGAAAGCCTTCTTCATCACCTCGGGACGATGGTTACGGATGGCGCCCGACGACAGCTCGGTGCCGTTGCAGACGATGTCGTACTGGATCGCCTTCATGCCGAGCAGCTTGTCGTGGTCGTTCGCATCGAGCGCGAGAAATTCCTCGACGCCCATGTTCGGCATCGAGAACGGATTGTGCGAGAAGTCGATTTTTTTCTCTTCCTCGTTCCATTCATACATGGGGAAGTCGACAATCCAGCAGAACTCGAAACGGTCCTTGGCGATGAGGTTCAGTTCTTCGCCCACTTTCGTGCGCGCAGGCCCCGCGAACTTGACGAACTTGCCCGGCTGACCGGCGACGAAAAACACAGCGTCGCCCACGCCCAGACCCAATTGATCGGCGATCTGCTTGGTGCGTTCCGGCCCGATGTTCTTGGCGAGCGGGCCCGCACCGCCCTCCTCGCCCTCGCGCCAGAAGATGTAACCGAGGCCCGGCTGGCCCTCGCCTTGCGCCCACGAATTCATGCGGTCGCAGAAAGCGCGATTGCCGCCGCCCTTGGCCGGGATCGCCCACACCGCCGCCTTCGGATCGCTGGCGAGAATGTTGGCGAAGATCTTGAAGCCGGAGCCGCGGAAGGCGTCGCTCACATCCTGCATCACGATCGGATTGCGCAGGTCGGGTTTGTCCGTGCCGTATTTCGACATCGCCTCGGCGTAAGGGATCAACGGGAATTGCGGCGTGACGTGCTTGCCCTTGCCGAACTCCTCGAACACGCCGCGGATCACCGGCTCGACCGCCTCGAACACGTCCTGCTGCGTGACGAAGCTCATTTCCAAATCGAGTTGGTAGAACTCGCCGGGCGAGCGATCGGCGCGCGCGTCCTCGTCGCGGAAGCACGGCGCGATCTGGAAATAGCGGTCGAAGCCCGCGATCATCAAAAGCTGTTTGAACTGCTGCGGCGCCTGCGGCAGCGCGTAGAACTTGCCCGGATGCAGACGCGACGGCACCAGGAAGTCGCGCGCGCCTTCCGGCGACGACGCGGTGAGGATCGGCGTCTGGAATTCGAAGAAGCCGC
>Ga0255338_1006303_pt1 | contig 10160 bp, 4 predicted proteins | sample MeOH1_35cm_T4_19_FD_203715 | JGI IMG/M metagenome (GOLD analysis project Ga0255338, IMG submission 203715) | Sandy soil microbial communities from University of British Columbia, Vancouver, Canada - MeOH1_35cm_T4_195 | ecosystem: Engineered > Artificial ecosystem > Sand microcosm > Unclassified ...
CGGCGTGCGTTCGTCGCAAGCGACGCCCGCCGCCGTGGACAACTCTGCACCGTTGGCAACCCGCCCGGAATCCACTTAAAAATCGGGGAAAGCTGTTCAGACAAGCGGGGCCACTTCTCAGGCCCTCCATCGGGGACTTGCGACCGTCGTGCTCGTAGAACTCGTCCGGCACGATGCGGGTGACCCCCACAAGGAACCCCTCGCCGGCGCTCGCCAAGCGAGTCGAAGCTGCGCTTTCTGCCCTGGCCGTGACCTTGCGGGAGAACCGCTTTGCGGTCACATCGCACAGCAGCAGCCCATGCTTTGTGTTCACCGCGTACTCGGCTTGCGCCAGCTGGAGGAATTTTTTAGACGCTTGGCTGGCGCTTCCCAGGTACACGCCAGGACCGAACCCCCCGCCCACGAACGTGTCTTCCGCGTCCAAGGCCGAGCACTCGATAAGCTCCTTGAGCAGCATCAGCTCGATGAACTTGCCCGGGCTGCCTGCGACCGCATCGAGCATCGTCTGGACGTCGAGCTTTGGCCGCGGTCCAAGGTACCAAGCGTCCTTGCTGGACATCGTGAACGACAGCTTGAGGGCTGCGTCCCCCTCCAAGCCAAGCTTCTTGGCAATCTGCGCCCTCACGAGCTTGGCACGCTGCCGGAAGAAGCTGATGCTTTTAGGCGATTCCTCCGTCGGCTTTGGTAGCGGGATGGCGATGGGCACCAGTAGGCCGCCGTGGCCGGCCTGCCAGCTCGCCAGCGCGCGCGCAGCGTCCGCGACCGGCACGGTGAACCGCAGTGCGTTCAGCCGGCCGCGAGCGACCGTGTTGGTGTCGAGACTACGAATCGGCATTACTTCCCCAGCACTGCTTCGCGCAGGTTCGAGTTCGGCATCCATAGGTCGGTGCCCGTGTTGGGCACGTAGAGAGACATGAAGCGGATAGTCCCTGCCGGCGGCTTGGTGACCGCAAACTTGTGGGCCCCGTAAAGGTTTACGTACAGAGCGTGGATGGTGTGATTTGGCAGAAGCTCGCGCAACCGCTGGTGCTTCTTCTCCGCCTCTTCCTGCAGCTGCAGCTTCTTCAAGCTGTCCGTGCTGCGGGCCCAGTTTTTCAGGTCCACGGCCACCAGAACGTTGGGCGCTGGAACCAGGTAATAGTCGAACACCTGGTACAGCTCGGCGTAGAGGGGGTGCTCAGCGAGCTGCAAGTACTCCACGGGCCCGCCACCCAGCGAGAGCTGATTTGCCCAAACGTTGAACTGCGCACCGATGTACTGCTCGAACTCCAGCTCCGCGATGTAGCCCTTCATGACCTCGGTCACGAACCAGGGTTGAGGCAGAAGGCGCTTGGTCTTGTCCGCCAACTTGAATCCGCGCCATTCTTTCAGGTGCCCTTGCGTGCTGGACGATAGCTGGCTGATGAGGCCCTCAGGGGCCACCATCCCAATCCAGTTGTAGGCGTCCGAGCCGTCGTCCGCATCGGTGACTACGCGCTCGAACATGCCGGCCGCGCCGAAGTCGACGGCGTACGCTTCCGCCATGGCCGGAACCTCGATGAAGCTTCCGTCGCGGTAGTCAGCCGGGACGCCGGCTTCGGCAAGCTTGTCCAAGTACTTCAGCGGGTCACTGAACATCAGAGAGTCGAAGAGGCGCTCCCACATGCCGCGCGCAGCTGCATCCGACCGAAATCGCGCAGGCGTCTGGCTGGTGAAGCGGCGGAAAGCGATGGCCTTCTTCAAGCTCTCCCTGTGGTGCAACTGCCGTTCGGCGTCCGACGGGAAGATTCCAGTCTCGATGTTGTGCCGGGCAATTTGGGCCAGGACCGCTCGCTGCGCCGGCGACGCACGCTTGCGCAGCTCGGTTGCGTGACGCAAGCCGAGATGGACCATGCGCGCGGCTTCCGAGCTGACGTACAGGTGCTGCATCGGCATCTGCGTATCCGGCCGCCGCTCCCCGCGGCCTAGCGCCTGAAACACCGTCCGCGTGATATCGATGAAGTGTTCCTTGCGCAAGCGATTCCACTTGTTGCGGGAGTATTCGAACAGCAGGTCACCTTTCGACATGGACGACCAGTTGTCGTTCTCGTCGCGCAAGACCTGAGCAAAACTCTGGAACATCTCCATCGAGAACCCCGCCGAGCCCGGCCTCGTGTGGCGGGTGTAGTACGGGTCGTTGAGCAGGCAGAACAGCTCGAAGTCCCGCTGCACGCCGTGCTGGCGCGTGAGGAAGTTGATGCCCCGTGAAGCCGACTTGTACGCAGACCAAAGCAGAAGCTTTCTCTTGCTGATGTCCAGGGCGTCCTCCAGGTCGCCGCTGAATTGGCCTTTGTCGTCCTCTTCATCCACGGCTCCAGTTTTGGTGCGGTCACGCTTGCGAAAGCGCGCAGCGGAGTACAGGACCACCGTGATTTCGTCCGTCACCCCGAACTCGCGATAGCTGGGGAGCGCCTTCGGGTTGATGACAAACAGCTCACCCGTCGTGTCCTTCTGCGTGACCAGTCCAGTGTTGGCGTTCGCCAACCGAATAAGGCACTTGCGAACGTGCTGGGTGGTTTGGCACAGAACCAGCCCAGAGCGCATGGAGGTGGCCAGCATCTTGTCCAGGCTCGCCACGAGTCCCGTCAGCTCGTCGCGCTTGTAGCTGTTCATCTGCGCGTAGCCAGGCTCGTCCTTCTTTGGCCGGGCGTCCTCGAATGTCTGCAGCAAGCCCTTGAAGCTCTTGGTGACGCCGAACGTCCGCGCAGGGTCGCGGTCGTCCAGGATGACGACCTTGCGGTCTCGCGTGCCAAGGTGCCGCTCCGCCTGGGCGGAGACCACCTCCAATTCGTCTTCGCCCATGTCGGCGAAATGGCCGCCGCGCGACTCAAGGCACCTCTTGAGGTGCTGCGTATTGAAAGCGCCAGACGAGGCCGACTGCAGGCCGCCCGTGGCGCTCATCAGGTAGACACCGTTTGTGCGACCGAGAGCCCGAACGATGTCTTCTTCGGGAGAGGCACGCAGCGACGTGATGGTCAGAGTCAAGCTGACGTCGGCCGTCATGTTGTATTCCTCGGCCTGGTTCCGGCTTTCCTCCAGCGTCACGACGCTCTTGGTGTCCTTGAACAGGAACGTGTCGGTGAGCAGCTCCTTGTCACTGGTCTCAGCTGCCAGACCTTCTTCCGTCGCACGCCCGTCAAAGAGGCGGCGCACGTCAGAGCGGAATCTGTCCAGGCTGGGATAAAGCTCCTGGTCCACTTTCGTCATCTCGATGGAATTCTCCCCGCTGGCCACGGCCAGCACGGAGGCCATAAACACCACCAGATTCAGGTAGTCCAGCAGCGTAAACGCGTCCGCCGGCACGTCACCGTCGTGGTAGTCCAGACGAATGGTCTGGTGCGCCGTGTCGCGGGTCAGCTGCACCTGGCGGAGAAACTCAGTGTCCATGACGCTGGCCGACTCTGTGAAGAAGGTCTGGCCAGGTTGGTCCAGAACTTCGCCATAGGTCGACCGGCTCATCGTGAAGTACTTCTTGTGCGCCACCAGCTCGTGGAGGTCGCGGAAGGTCTCGTAAGCAGTGCTGCCGGGCCGGGTGATGCTCAGGACGTACTCGCGCATGCGCTTGAGCACACCGGCTTTCTGTCGGAAGCGCTTGAAGGCGGCGTGCACGTCGCTGCGGTCGTGCAGCTGGGCGAGAACCAGTTGGAGCTCGGTGTCGTCAAACCGGTTGGCCGTGCCAGCAAACTGCGTTGTGAGGTGACTGCGCAGAATCTCCACCCGGCGCGCGTCGTGGATGTACTTCGCGTTGGTGCGCGTTACCTCCAACTCGAACTCGTCTTCCACCGCCTTGCTCACCTTGGCGAAGTGCTCCAGGTGGTCGTAAACCTTCGTGGCGAGCGCCAGGTCCGTGGGGCCATCGCGCCGGAGCTTCTCGAAGGCCATTGGCCACCGCAGGTCGAAGTACTGGAAGAACTCCGAGATGACGTGGTTCAGGTCGTTGCGACCGCCGGAGTTCACCACAGACTTGCGCTGGTCGAACAGGTACCAGTAGGAATCCTCTTCCTCGTCGACGAAGGTGACTACGCGGGCCGAGTCGGGCCGGCGCGACACCATCCTTCCGAACGGGCTTCCATCGCGATTGAGCTCTTCGAGGAACAGAGGCAGGTTCTCGAACTGGTGCGCCTTGAAGCCACCCTTGTCGTCTGGTCCGAACACCTTGTGCCCCACCTGCGCCTTGGACGCGGTGCTGACGATGACGCCGGGGCTGTCCAGGAAGGCCTGCAACGGGTGCAGTCGGCGCACGAGCTCGGCCACTTCTTTGGCCCGCATGACCCGGTCGGCGTCCTGCTTGAGGCCGCGCGATTCCACGTCAAGTTTGATGAGCCGCCACACCATACTGTCGGCCAAGCTTCGCGCCCGCTGCGCCGCCTTCAGGTAGGCCGTCCGGGTGTCCTCATACGTGTCGTCCGAGGTCGCCATGCTGAGGAAGCTTGACTGCTCGCAGTAAGCCGCTTTCTGGCGCAGTTCGTTCACCCGCGCGCGGACGCTCTTGTCGGTGTCTGCGTGCTTGGTCGAGGTCTCCATTCGCGCGCAAACGTGCGGGTGCCGCTCCAGCCATGCGACCAGCGCGAGGCAGGACTGGAAAAAGCTCCTGTCATTGAGGTGGTACTCGATGGAGTACAAGCGGTGCACGGGAATGGCTGCGCCGCGGGCCCGAACGGCCGCTTCGATTCCATCCGCGTACTCACCGGTCTTCTGGTGCCGGGCCAGCTCGTCGCTGAACCCGGAAACAAGCGACTGCAGGGGTGCGATGAACACCGGAATGACATCGCAGTTGATGAACAGCTCGATGCTGAACGCCGCGGCGGTGTAGGTTTTGCCGAACCCGGTGTACCAGTTCAGCAATTTGACGAACGGCCGCTCCGACGACCGCAGGAAAGGCTCTTTGAAGCCTTTCTCGAAGATAGCGCTGGCAGTTCTGGGGGTCTTGGAGCTCATTTGGCTTCCTCCTCATCGCCGTTTTGCGAACTGGAGAACGCGTTCGTTGTCCCTTCGACGGGCATTCGACGGTAGTCGACGTCCAACAGAAGTGCACGAGCGGCCCGGACGAACCGCTCGCGACTGCCGTCCTTTGTCTTGCGGGTCATCCGGCGGGCGGACGTGGTGAGCCCTGCGTAGGCGAGCAGTCCCAGACCGGCTAAGCCATCGAGCAGGTCGCGCCCCGCGCCGGCGTGCATTAGGTAAGGCCCCTGGCGCGGAATCACGACGTTGATAGGTGCGTCGTCGTCCCGCGAGTCCATACGCAGTGAGGTCGAGAACATGTCAATGAGCTGCCCAGCCTTCTTGGCGCGTTCCTCGTCCAAGCCGCGCGGCAGCATCGGTTCCACGGCCTCGATACGTGAGACCAGCACCCTCAGGAGCTCGTCATCCCGAAGCAGTGCCAAATGCTTGCGCTCTGGGACGTGGATGAACGCTTGCGGATTGTCGGCGTCAATAGCGTTCATCAGGTCTTCAAACTCTCTGAGGCTCACCGGCCCCCGGCCGCTCGCGGACCCGGCCTCCAGCGCCTTGGCCGCGACCTCCTTTGGCACCCGTTCGGCAAGAACGTGCGCTGAGACGGCAATCCAGTTGATGTCGACGTCCCGGCGCTCGGAGTCGAACACCTGCAGGTGCCGCACGGTGTCTTCCGGGACCAGATAGCGCCGACTGCGGGCGACCATGTTGCGGCGGCGTAGGAGCCGAGCGCTCTCCTTAGGAGCGAGGTCGCGCGTAAGCACCTGGGGAACCGCTCCACCAGTCGACCGCAGTGTGCTCAACTGCCACCGGTACCGCTTCCCCGTATCCGAGCTGACCCAATCAGCGCCGTCCAACTGCATGGGCGCGGCCGGCTCCCCCTTGTTCTCTTCCACCAGCGTTGCCAGCTCGCGCCAGCACTGCACCTCATTGCCCCTGGCGACTTCATCGCTTGAGTACGGGCCGGGGTCGACATCAACGACCACCAATTCGCTGTTCAGAGGGTCTTCCGGCCGGACGTCGCCATGCGGGTTCTGCATGCAAAACTGGATAGCCGCCAGGCCGTCAACAATGCCCTCGTGCTCCGATTCCTCGAACCGGCGTCGCACTCGCTCCACCGCTGCAATGGCCGACTGGAGCTGGCCCTGGTCCTCTTCAGACCAGACGATGCGCAACAGCGGGGTGCGGCGTCCGACCGAATCATGGGCCTCCAGCAGTGGTTGCTGCACCCCCACCGAATCGGCGGTGAACACGAACCGGAACGTGCGGAGCCCTTTGGCTTTGATGTCGCCGAGGAAGTAGTCGGAGATGACCTCCACGGCATCGTCCCAGCCCTGGAGCTCACGATTGAGCCATGGCGCGTGGAAGACGAGCGACAACGGCTTCCTGGCCGCATCGGAGCCGCCGACGTGCCACCCCTTGTAGCCCGCCAGTTTCGAGGCAGCCTCCAGAGCGTGGGTGTGCTTAATCGGCACCCCGCGACGAGCCAAGGCTGCACGCAGGCGCTTAGCCAAGCCTTTTACGTCTTCCCGGAGCTGCGGCGCGAGCTCGCGCACCACCTCCAAGGCGTCCGAGCTGGCAAAGCGGGGAGTTTTCAAATGGACGAACGTCCACAGCGCCGCGGCGCGGGATTCGTCGTCGAGGGGATGCGCGGCATCGGCCGCATCAAAGGCAATGGCTGTCAAGATGAGCTCCAAAACGGAAAGCCACTTGGGACGGCACGCGTTGTCCGGCTTTCCTGGAGTCACCAAGCCGGGATTTGGGTACTACCAACTGGCTTTGCCGGTCCTCGGGGGTTGACCACCGAGCTAGCGTGCACTGACAGGCGCCAACTTGCCTACGATTCGGCTACGAACCGCGGCATGATTCTTGACTAAATCGCTGAGCCGTGTCAATCGCGCTGGCTTGGCGGCCAGCAGCGTTAGGCGAACGTCGCCGGTTTCCGGAGGTGCGACACCTTCTCGAAGAACATCGTGCTTTGGTTCAGCGGCATGTTATTCATGTGTGCGAACTCGCCCGCAGTGCGCATGAACCGCACGTTGCGCGCGACCAAGACGCCGACGCCCATTGCAGCCAGTTCGTCCAGGTGTTCTTGTACGTGTCCGGCGACTCGGCTTTCGTCGATTGGCTCGAGCACTCGGTCATCGAAGGACTTCACCTGTCCCCTGAGGGTGCTGGTTTCAAACTGCAGCAGTTCCACCCACTCCTTCAGGGACTCGGCGATGCCCGCGACCTCTTCTTCTTGGTCCTTGAGGCCGTCGCCGAAGACCATCCGCCACGTGTGCGTCTCCTTGAGCGCTCTGACGAAGCTCTCGCCGCTGTCGATGCGCAATCCGAGTTGGTCTGCTTCTTCCTTGGGCAGCAACGCATTCGGGTCCGCGATACCAACCCCGGCGGCCAGCTTCGGCACTACGTCCACCTGCGCATAGCCGTAGCGCAGAACCCGGAGCACCGTGTTCAGCGGCAACCCTGACTGCTGTGCGAGGTCGAGGGCGGTCAGCTTCTTGGACTCCATTGCCTCGAGCAATGGCTCCAGGTTCAACTGCTGCGAGTCGCCAGACTCTTCGCTGCCCTTTCCCCCGATGTGGCGGGCCAGAAAATCCACCATCTTCAAGCCTGTGGCGCGGCGCAGCCGGGCAGTGCGGTTCAGGATGGCCTGCAGCTCTTGACTGCTCAATGCGCCCGCCTCCGTCTTGCCAGACTCTTCTGAGCGCCAGCGCGGCTCGAGCAGCATCTGTCCTTCGGTGGTCGCGATGGAGAAGGACCCGTCCGGCAGCGGGACAAATTCGTTTTCGCAAGACCCCAGCCAGAAGTATGTGTCGAGCGCCGACACGAGAGCGCGCCGGAGGCCCGTGTTGGGGAACGTGACGCAAGGCGCGAACACGAAATCTGGCCCCAGTCGAACGCTGCGTGTAGTGCCGATGACGAGAGTACCTGGGTGGGCGTACTCCAAGGCTCGCTCGAGCTTCTCCAGCATCTCTGCGACGCCGTCCGCTGGTAGCTCCAACAGCGGCGGCAGGTTCGCTTCGCTGTGTTGCGGAGACGAGATGAACGACCAGATACGCACTGAGAACCAAGGCGCTGAGGAGTGCTCAAGTTCCAGCGTGACACCCTTCTTGCCCGCAGCGACAGTGCACAGCGCAGGGGCAACTGTCGCAGGCCAGAGCTCACGCACTCTTTCCATGATGACGCCAGGCAACTCGTGGAAGGACAGCGTCAGCACCGGGTCACTGGCGGCACCATCTTCACGGACGAAGTGGACGCAGTAGCACTGAATGCCGTGCTCCTGCGCCTGGCGAGCGGCCAAAGCCAGCATCTGCTGGCGCACGCGCATCCAGTTGTCGCCGCCGCACAGCCGCGCTACAGCTTCGCACGCGAGCGTTCGGGACACCCGGATGCCGCGGGCACTCAGGTCCTCCTGCACCCGCTTAGAGGCGACATTCGAGGGAGTCGGAACGTGCAGATGCAGGTTCCGGCAGATGACCAAGGCATCCGTTGCTTGGATTTCGCCGCCCTGCTCGCGCGCGAACGCTTGCAGACGCGAGGCCTGTTCTTCAGCAGGGAGATGGGAGACGACATTCACCGAAGCCATTTGAGCTTCCTCCAAACCAGCTGCGGGATTCGGAAGCGGTGTCGCGCGTTGCCATTCGAACCCCGCAAGGGTTGAAAGGAAGGTAGCCTTCGAGACCGGACTCGGTCGTTGGTACTGCTCGCCGGAGTTTGCCGTCACCGCTTGCGCGGTTGCGCGACTGCAGGGCACCGGGACTGCCGTTGTTGCGGATTGTAGGCAGTCTTCAGCGTGGCGCGCAAGTTGTGCAGATTCCGGTGCGTCGCTGAAAGCAGCTTCCAGGACACCTGGTTGCCCTGCTTCCAACAGCGGGCTTGGCCAGTCTGCGCGCTCTCTTGGCAAGAGTTACCAGAGACTTGCCAACTTCAAATGACCTGATGCCTTGGACTCTTGAGCTATGACGTGACCTCCGGCTCCAGGGGGAGGCCATGCCCCTTCGGGGGGCGGCCCAGCTGCTTGGGGGTGTACCGGTAGAAGGGTTTGGGCCGTCCCTGCGGTTGATGGGTGCGAACCCGGTTTACGCTTAAGCCCGTGTAGGCATGCGGAAACTTTAAGCGCTCGTGGGCTAGGCCGCGCCGATGGAGACAGCAGTGGGTATGAAAAGACGAACGTCGTTGTCGCAGATTTGTCGCACACCCGTGACCACACAGGACCACACACGCAACCGAGGACCATGACTGAGCAAACTTGGTAGGACGGCTGCGCCCGCCGCTAACCCGTTGATTTTCTTGCGGTTTCTACGGTTTCCAAGGGAGAAACCAAAAAAGCCCGGCCTCCTTGCGGAAACCGGGCTCTCGTGTCGTTGGTCGGCGTGGCGGGATTCGAACTCGCGACCCCTTGCACCCCATGCAAGTGCGCTACCAGGCTGCGCTACACGCCGGACAAGCTGCAGATTATAGCGTGCCGCGAGGGCGGTGCCGGCTGCGCAGGCCCATCAATGCGTGGTCGAGAGCAGGTCGCGGATCTCGAACAGCTCGCGGCGCACCAGCAGGAGCTTCTGCGACACGGCATCGCGTTCCTCGGGCGGCACGCTGTCCTCGAAATCGGCGAAGGCCGAGTCCTCCATCTCGATCACTTCGACCCCGTCGAGCATCACCTCGCCGGCGCGCCGCTTGTCGCGCTCCACCTGCACCAGTTCCTGCAGCTTGTTGCGCGCGCCGCTGATGGTGAAGCCCTGGTCGTACAGCAGGTCGCGGATGCGGCGGATCATCAGCACCTCGTGGTGCTGGTAATAGCGCCGGTTGCCGCGTCGCTTCATCGGCCGCAGCTGCGTGAATTCCTGCTCCCAATACCGGAGCACGTGCGGCTTGACGCCGCACAGGTCGCTCACCTCGCCGATGGTGAAGTAGCGCTTGGCTGGGATGGCTGGGAGGGCTTTCTCCATTGAAAATCAATGTGATACGGGAGAAAGCTCCGAGGTTACTCTAAGGCGCCGCGGCACGCAAAGCCTGTTACCGTCGGCGTGCGCCGACTGTTGCTTCGGGTCAATGCCCGTCGACCGCGTGGCTCTGGATCTGCTCCTTGAGCTTGTGGCTGGCATGGAAGGTGACTACCCGCCGCGCCTGGATCGGGATCGCCTCGCCGGTGCGGGGATTGCGGCCCGGCCGGGGCGCCTTGGTGC
>Ga0255338_1006304_pt1 | contig 10160 bp, 7 predicted proteins | sample MeOH1_35cm_T4_19_FD_203715 | JGI IMG/M metagenome (GOLD analysis project Ga0255338, IMG submission 203715) | Sandy soil microbial communities from University of British Columbia, Vancouver, Canada - MeOH1_35cm_T4_195 | ecosystem: Engineered > Artificial ecosystem > Sand microcosm > Unclassified ...
GACAGGGAACGGCACTTGGGAATTATCCTGTATTTTTACCTGCATTAAAAATTCTTCTATGTCCCGAAATTACACCGTAACCGATCGCTTTCTGAAGTACGTAACCATCGACACCCAATCCGATCCTGCCTCGACAACCTGTCCCTCGACAATGAAGCAGAAAAATCTCGGTAAGGTACTGGTGGAGGAACTGCTTGCAATGGGAATTTCGGATGCCCATCTTGATGAACACGGTTATGTGTATGCAACCATTCCGGCAACAACCACAAAAAAAGTTCCGGTGCTCTGTTTCTGTTCGCACATGGATACATCACCCGATTGCACAGGTGAGAATGTGAAACCGCAGTTGATCAGGAACTACGATGGAAAGGATATTGTATTGCCCGCAGATAAATCGCAGGTAATACGGTTTGCAGAACATCCGGATCTCGCGACGCAGATTGGTAACACGATCATAACAACGGATGGTACGACATTGCTGGGTGCCGACAATAAATCAGGTCTTGCGGAGATCATGGATGCTGCGCACTACCTTATGGCTCATCCCGAAATCAAACATGGCAAGATCAGGATATTATTTACTCCCGACGAAGAAATCGGGCGAGGGGTAGACAAAGCGGATATGAAGAAGCTGGCAGCCGATTTCGGTTACACAATGGATGGAGCTACCGCGGGGCATATCGAAGATGAAACTTTCTCTGCAGATGGAGCGAAAATTACGATTCAGGGTGTGAGTACACATCCGGGTTTCGCGAAAGGCAAGATGGAGCACGCAATCAAAATTGCAGCGCGTATTATCGAGCGATTGCCTAAGGATAAGTTCACTCCGGAGACTACTGAGAATAAGGAAAGCTTCCTGCATCCAACCGGAATTAACGGATCGCTGGATACCGCGACGATCAATTTTATTGTCCGTGCATTTTCGGATGAAGGACTGAAAGAAATGGAAAGTCTCCTGGAGAAAACAGCGAATGAGGTGATCAGAGAATTTCCGCATTCATCACTGAAGATCGAGTTTACTGAACAGTACCGTAACATGAAAAAAGTCCTGGACCAGCATCCGCAGGTTGTGGCTTACGCGATGGAAGCGATTAAGCAGGCTGGACTGACTCCGGTGCAATCGAGCATTCGCGGCGGGACTGATGGATCGCGACTTTCTTATATGGGATTACCCTGTCCGAATATCTTTGCCGGCGAGCACGCGTTTCATTCGCGCCTGGAATGGGTGAGTAAAGAAGATATGGAGCGCGCGGTGGATGTAATTGTCAACCTCGTTCAGATCTGGGAACAGCGTTCGTGATTAAACCTTAAAAGTTTATCCCGGTACGTGTAAATGTCCTAATTGCATCAAGGTAATACTTACCACTTCGGACGGATAATCCGGATGAGTTTTCCGTTCCTCCAAACCAGCCGGCCACGTCTCGCACGATTTGGACCAAACTTCGAAGGTCGCTGACCATTGACAGTACTTCCGTATCGTGGCTTGTGAAAAGTGTCGCTATGTGTCATGAATGCATAACTGAATTCAACCGAAGATGTGAGATATGAATCATTGTGGCTTGCATCACCTCGTTTATTTCCGGGTGTAAAATTTTCCGCAAAGGCAGGCGTCACCGTAGTGAGTTCATCCGTACGATTCGCTAAATCAATGGAGAGTTGATTCGGTAACACAGATGGATCGGCATAATTCGTTGAAACATCGTCCAGGTAATCAGTAAATGTGGTACGCCATGTCAGATCGAAACCGATACGATACTGGTCTAACGTAAAGTAGAATCCACCTGTCGCCGGAATAACTGCAGTGATCTTTGAGTACGATTCACCTTCAGTAGTCAGTGGACGCAAGGCTACATATCCACCTTCGTAAAATGCTTTAGGATTGTGATAAGCAACACCCATACCAAGTCCGATGAACGCACGGAAATTATCGCGGTGGCGGAATGATCGGCCGAGATCGTATATGTCGTAAAAACAAAATTGTGCCTCAGAAGCCAGTTCGAAAACATCGTTCCTGAAGTTCAGGTTACGGGCATTGCGCGCAGGGTTCGTAGAGAGTTTATCGTCGCCGGAAATCCGTAGCCAGGTGAGGTTGGCCTTAATCGATAACACAGATCCGAATTTGTAACGGACAAAACCGGCAACAGCAGGTTTGGTTTCGGCAATTTTCATATCGGCAACGAAATCGCGGCGGGTGAGCATGCCACCTCCGATATCACCCAGATAGTTCGCGGCACCCACTGAAAATCCGGCATCCCAATTATATTGTGCATTCGCAGCAGATGCAATGAGCACGCCTGCAATTACAAGCGATTTGCGTAAGGTAGTAAGATGCATGTGTAGAGGTTTTAGCCGTTTTACGAAATTAACCGTCACAGGTTACTGACTGTTAACAAGTTCCGAAACAGTTGGGAGTTAGACCGCAAGCAGTACGGAAGTGCCGGTTGTCAGGCCGGATAATGCTTGATATTCAATGGAAATTGAACAAAAACAACAGAAGGCAGCAATGGATGACTACCTGCTGCTTAGCTGCCGAATGCATACGACAGGATTCGGGAAGGGGCTGATCAGAACTTAGCGCGGACTTTGCGGCGGCGCCCGTATTTGTTGCGGCCTTTGAAGATGTTACCGTACTTCGATTTGTAGATAGAACTTTTGCCACGATACACGTAACTGAATTCTACGCTGCTGGTGATGTAGGAATCGTTGTGAGATGGATCTCCGCGTTTGTTGAAATGCTGATTGCCATCGGCGTCAACATAAGTGCTGTAACCAAAGTTATTGCCCCAACCCTGTCCATAAGTCGGATTGGCAGCGCCGAATGCATCAGCAGCAGCGTGGTTGGTACGATCAGATAAAGCAACGGCATCCGCGTTTGGAAGCACAGACGGATCCGGATAGAACGTACTCACATCATCCAGGTAATCAGAGAAAGTGGTGCGCCAGCTGAGGTTCCAGCCGATGCGGTATCTCTTGTTGATCGTGAAGTAAAACCCGATGCTTGCAGGAATATCAAGAGTCACCTGTGTGTAACGCACACCTTCAGTAGTAAGCGGACGCAACGGTACCCATTCGTCGTTGTAGAATGCTTTCGGATTATGATAAACTCCTCCGACTCCGAGGCCGATATACGCACGGAAATTGTCTTTGTAACGGTAAGTATGCCCAAGGTCATTCACTTCGTAGAAGAACCACTCGAATTCGGCAGCCGCTTCAAACAGGTTGTTCTTGAAATTCAGGTTGCGATAATAACGCGCAGGATTTGTGCACAGACTGTCAGCACCACGAACGATTGCCCAGCTCAAACCGGCTTTCACAGAGAACATCGGACTGATCTTGTATCGCGCAAAACCATTTACAGCCGTACGTGTTTCAACCAGTTTCATATCGGCAACGAAATCGCGACGCGTTAACTCTTCGCCACCCATTTCTCCCAGGAAATTTGCTGCGCCAAAACCTCCACCGAAATCCCAATAGTATTGAGCCTTCGAAATCATTGGCAATGCAAGAAGAATAGCAAGTACAATGAGTTTTCTCATAGTTGACAATTTGATACTTTACTGATCTTACGAAATTAGTAAAAAATCAGCCACAGGACAAGTTTCCTGTTCCCTGGTCCTGTTTCCGGAAGAGCCGCCTTTCATACTCAAAACACGGTCATTTAACGGGAAACGGAAAACCGGAAACGGGGAACTAATACCTATTTTTGATCCTTTCCTATGAAAACACGGATTACCGAACTTTTTGGAATTGAATACCCGATTATCCAGGCCGGAATGATCTGGTGCAGCGGGTGGAGATTGGCGGCAGCAGTAAGTAACGCGGGCGGATTGGGAATTATTGGTTCCGGATCTATGTACCCGGATGTTCTTCGCGAGCATATTCAGAAATGCAGGCTGGCAACCGGTAAACCATTTGCAGTAAATGTTCCGCTGCTCTATCCGGATATTCAGCAACTCATGGATATTATCGTTGAAGAAGGCGTGAAGATCGTGTTCACTTCCGCTGGAAATCCCAAAACGTGGACTTCCTTCCTGAAGGAGCACGGTATAAAAGTCGTACACGTAGTTGCGAATACGAAGTTTGCCCGGAAAAGTGAAGAAGCAGGAGTGGATGCAGTGGTTGCAGAAGGATTTGAAGCGGGGGGACATAACGGCCGTGAAGAAACCACAACACTGGTGCTGATTCCCATGATTTGCGATGCCGTGAAAATTCCGGTGATTGCTGCCGGTGGAATAGGCGACGGGCGACAGATGCTCGCTGCATTTGCCCTGGGAGCGGAAGCCGTTCAGGTGGGAACGCGATTTGTTGCTTCGCAGGAATCATCGGCACATGAAGCATTCAAGAATGCGGTGGTAAGCAGTCATGAAGGTGATACACTTCTCACAATGAAACAACTGGTGCCTGTGCGATTGATGAAGAATAAATTTTTTAACGACATTCAGAACGCAGAATTACGAGGCGCTACTCCGGAAGAACAGAAGCAGATTCTTGGACGTGCGCGTGCGAAGAAAGGAATGTTCGAAGGGGATTTGACAGAAGGTGAATTGGAAATCGGGCAGGTGAGTGCAATGCTGGATGAAGTATTGCCTGCAGGTGATATCGTGAGAAACATGATGGCAGAGTTTGAATCGGCCCGGCTTAAATTAACCACGCATCCGGCAGGCTCAGGTCATGCATAGTAAAGACAGAATAACAGAGTGTTAATAGTTAAGCAGGATGCGTACGCGCATCGGTCACAGCACACATAGAAAATTAAAATGATAAAGTACGACAAGTTTATATTGGAGAACGGACTCCGGGTTATTGTGCACCACGATAATTCTACTCCGCTTGCATGCGTGAACATCCTGTATGATGTAGGTGCACGTGATGAAGACGAGAACCGGACGGGGTTTGCACACCTGTTCGAACACCTGATGTTTGGCGGCAGCATTAATATTCCTTCTTATGATGAGCCGTTGCAACGCGTAGGCGGAGAAAACAATGCGTTTACCACAAACGATATCACCAATTATTATCTGACGCTGCCTGCAGAAAATCTCGAAACTGCAATGTGGCTGGAGTCGGACCGCATGCTGAGCCTTGCGTTTTCAGAAAAAAGCCTGGAAGTGCAGCGCAATGTGGTGATCGAAGAATTCAAACAGCGTTACCTGAATCAGCCGTACGGTGATGTGTGGTTGCTGGTACGCCCGTTGGCGTATAAGGTGCATCCGTATCGCTGGGCCACCATCGGGAAAGAAATAAGGCACATTGAAGAGGCGGTGATGGATGATGTAAAAGCATTCTTCAAAAAATTCTACTGCCCTAAGAATGCGGTGATGGTGGTTTCCGGTCCGGTTGAAACGGATCAGGTAATGACACTTGCGAAGAAATGGTTTGAACCGATTCCGGGAGGTGAAAAGCATGTGCGGAACCTGCCTGCAGAACCACGACAGGAAGAATACAGGAGCGAAACGGTGTATCGTGATGTGCCGTTCGATGGAGTTTACCTGAATTTTCACATGTGCGCACGTGATGAACCGGAGTACCAGGCAATGGACCTGATATCCGATATTCTTTCACGCGGAAATTCTGCACGGCTTTACAATCGTCTCGTAAAGCAGGATCGCGTGTTCAGCGAGATCAATGCTTTTGTAATGGGAGACAGCGATAAAGGAACCTTTGTGGTATCAGGGAAAGTGAATGAAGGATTTACCACTGAACAGGCAGAGGAAGCGGTATTCACCGAATTGAAAAAACTACAGGATGTGCCGGTCAGTGACCGCGAGCTGCAGAAGGTGAAGAATAAAGTGGAATCATCGCACCTGTTTGCAGAGATGGGGATCCTGGACAAATCCATGAACCTCGCGTTTTACGAACTGATGGGGGATGCCAACCTCGTGAATACAGAATTGAAAAAATATATGAATGTTACCCCGGCAGATATTCAGGCTGTGGCCGTAGAAGTATTCCGCAAAACGAATTGTTCAACATTGCATTACAAGAAGAAAATATGATCGACCGGCTCACACCACCCGAATTCAGACAGGTTACCAAAGTTGATCTTCAGAAGTCAGTCGATCAGAAACTCGACAACGGCATGCCGCTTTACGTGGTGAATGCCGGGACGCAGGAAGTGATGAAGATCGAATTCATCTTCAACGCCGGTATGCGCAACAGGGAATACCCGATGGTTGCTTCTGCCGTAAATGATATGCTGGATGAAGGCACCGCTTCCCGCAAATCAATGGACATTGCAGAAGAACTGGATTTTTACGGCGCATTCATTGAATCGAAAGTGACGCACGATCACGCAATATTCACTTTGTGGACGCTGAACAAGTATCTCGATGAATCGCTCGCAATTGTAAAAGATGTTCTTTTCAACGCGGCATTTCCTGAAGAAGAATTCGGAATCTATCTCGACAACCGGAAACAGAAATTCATTGTTGACAGCGATAAAGTTTCGACCCTGGCCCGCCGCCGGTTTACGGAATTGCTCTATGGAGAACACCATGCATACGGAGTTTCCACAAAGCTGGCCGATTTTTCGCGCATCACGCGCAATGAACTGCAGGCATTTCACAAAGAATTTTACCATGCAGGTAACGGGTGCATACTTGTTTCAGGAAATACCCCTTCTGACCTCGTCAAAAAACTGAACACACATTTCGGTGGAGCAGAGTGGAAGCGTAATGCGGGAATTGTTCCGGCAATTACTGTTCCTGCAACAACTTCGCAACGGGAAAACCTGGTCAGGAAGGACGGCGCGATTCAGTCGGCAATACGTGTAGGAAAACTTCTGTTCAACCGCGAACACAAAGATTATCCGGCGATGCAGGTGCTGAATTGTGTGCTGGGCGGTTATTTCGGATCACGGCTCATGGCGAATATCCGTGAGGATAAAGGTTACACGTACGGTATCGGTTCCGGACTGGCGTCAATGGTCGATGGCGGCTATTTCTATATTTCTACGGAAGTTGGTGTAGACGTAACGGGTGCCGCCCTGAAGGAAATCTATTTCGAAATTGAAAAGCTGCGGAATGATATAGTCCCTGCTGATGAACTGGATCTTGTCCGTAATTACATGACCGGAGTTTTTCTTCGGAGTACGGACGGGCCGTTTGCTATGGCCGATCGTAAGCGTGCATTGATCGGGTACAATCTCGGATATGATTATTATGATCGTTACCTCGAAACAATCCGGACGGTGAGCGCACAGGAATTGCGTGAGCTGGCGCAGAAGCACTGGGGCAAAGAGGAACTTATTGAACTCGTAGCCGGAGAAAAAAAATGATTTCCAATATTCAATTTCTGATTATCAATTGAAAATAACAGCGCGACACATTGAAATATTCCGTGCGCAGATTTTGTCGTGCGATATTTCGGGCATCGAAAAATTCCTGGATCATGCGGAGGCATTTCATTTTGCGAATTACGTGGTGCTTCTCGGATTTCATGATGCACTTTTGCTGCTCGAAGCATACCCGTCCTCTCCCGCCATTTATGAAAGAGCAAATAATCTGCTCCGGAATTTCGACGTTCTGACAAAGCGATTCCTGCGGAAAAACAAGAATGCACGGGAGAAGCTGGTGAACTCCGGATTAAAAGGAACCGAGGTTCATGGTGCATTCACGTATCCGATTCTCCTTGCGCTGAGGAAACGCTTTCCGGCCTACCTGTTTCTTCATTCGTTTGATAAAACAGGAAGTGATGCAGGATCAACGCTGAAACATTTTCTTCCGGCTGTTGAATCTGAAGCAGTAAATGCGGAGTGCAGCCGGGACGAATTGCTGGACGATCTGTTCGGAAAGGGCGACCATCTCGTTCACATTATTGATTGTTTCAGCTCCGTGAACCTTCCGCCGTTGTTACGCGACCAATTGTTCGATGATCTGAAGATCTTTGCAGGAATTATTCTTGACGGAAAAGTTCCCGACCGTTCAACAGCCCGTGGACTTGTGCGCAAGCCCTTTATCAATTCCGAAATTCAGAAGAAAGCAGATCCGCGTGAAGTAATAGCATGCGCTTTACCTGCACCTGAAAATCTGACAAAAGCGCAGGAAGAGCAACTGGTATTGCATTCTATGTGCATGCTCGCAACGTTGAACCGGGAAACGGATCCTGTTTCATCCTGTGCACCAAAAGGAGTGACTTTGTTTCAATTGGAACGTGGTGTAAGTATTGCCCTTTTCAGCATGGAGCCTGAACGCAGGATGCCTCTTGAATCGTACATCGGTTACATGCTGTTCAGGAATGGAGTTCCCCATGCGTATGGAGGTTCGTGGATTTTCGGAAACCGCGCATTGTTCGGAATAAATATTTTCGAACCTTTCCGTGGAGGAGAATCTTCGCTGGCAATTCTGCAACTGCTGCGTGTGTATCACCAGTATTATGGTGTTTCTGCTTTCAGCGTTGAACCTTACCAATTCGGGAAGGATAATCCGGAAGGAATAGAATCCGGAGCCTACTGGTTCTATTACAAAATGGGATTCCGTTCCGACGACAAAAAACTTGCGGGCATTGCTGAAAAGGAATTCGCGAAAATGCAGAAGAGCAAAACATACCGCAGCACGCGGGCGACCCTGAAAAAATTTACGGAATCGCGTGTAACCCTGAACATCAATCCGCGTGTGGAGTTATTGCCCGATCCGTCTGAAATCAGCAGGGCGGTTACCGCATTTGTTCGCAGCAAATACGCCGGAAATCGCGGAGCTGCAGTTGCCGATATCCGAAAAAAAATCGGTGAGGATGCAGAAGGCATCTGCGATGATTACCTGCTCGCCTTCCTGAGTTTTCACAAGCACCAGCTGTTTCCTTTGCTTCTTCCGGAACAGGTGAAAGAATTGTGGGATACAAAGCAATCAGACGAGCGACGCTATAATGCCATTCTGGCTTCTCTACTTGCTGTAAACCAGTAGGTTTACCACTTATCAAAAAGCAAATTTTACCTCGCTTTTCGTCGTATCTTTGAACATAGTGCACACCAATGCGGCTGAATTCCCTCATACTTAAGTACTTCGCAGTCCTGACTGCCTGCATTTTCCTTTTCACGGGGAATGCCAGCGCTTCACACAATATGGGTGGAGAGATCACGTGGACCTGCAATGGCGCAGGGCAGTTCATCTTTCACATGAAGCTGTATCGCGATTGCAATGGCGTTTCTATTAATAACACGTTGCAACTGAACGTTGATCATCATCCGATCCTTGGACAGATTACAATGAACCTTGTTCAGCAGAATGATATTTCCCCTGTTTGCAATCCTGCCGGTCCTGCGATTTCCTGTGCGCTTGCACAAACCAATGGACCGATGCCGGGTGCGGTGGAAGAATTTATTTTTCAATCGAATCCGATCACTCTTTCTGGTACGCCGCCCGCACAGGGATGGGTGTTCAGCTATACAACCTGCTGCAGAAATCCGGCGCTGACGAATATTAATAACGGGGGCGGACAGGGAATGACGCTGCGTGCGATCATGTATCCCTACAATGCGCAGAACATGAATCCGTGTTACGATAATTCACCGGAGTTTCTGGAAAGACCGGCAGTGATTACCTGTGCCGGTAATCCGTTCACTTATAATCAGAATGCAACTGACCTCGAATTGGATTCTCTCGCGTACTCATGGGCAGAACCACTGGATGATACCGTTATCGGAAATCCTGCGTGGAATCCGCCGACAAGCCCGAACTGGCTGGTCTACAATGCAGGTTTCTCCTCGAGTAGTCCGACACCCGGGCCTGCGCTGAATGCGGGAAACGTTCCTGCCACAATTGATCCGATAACCGGGGAAGTTGAATTCACCTCGTTCACTACCGGAAATTTCACAACCTGTATCAAGGTTGAAGCATGGAAGTGCGGAGTTCTTGTTGCTGAAATTTATCGCGAGATGCAGATTATCATTCTTGCGTGCGGTGCTAATTCTCCTCCAACGGTTCCTCCACCGCTCAATGGCGGCACCACCTATGCGGATACAGTTTACGCCGGGGCCCTGGTAAATTTTACGTTGAGCGCAACAGATTTTGATCTGCTTCCTAACGGTAACCCGCAATCAGTAACCATCAATGCAACAGGAAATCAGTTCGGTTCGGGATTTACCAACGCTGCCGCCGGCTGTCTGAATCCGCCGTGTGCGACACTCGCGCCTCCACCGCCGGTTTCAGCGCCTGTCACCTCAT
>Ga0255338_1006305_pt1 | contig 10157 bp, 8 predicted proteins | sample MeOH1_35cm_T4_19_FD_203715 | JGI IMG/M metagenome (GOLD analysis project Ga0255338, IMG submission 203715) | Sandy soil microbial communities from University of British Columbia, Vancouver, Canada - MeOH1_35cm_T4_195 | ecosystem: Engineered > Artificial ecosystem > Sand microcosm > Unclassified ...
GCGCCAGCCGGTTGGCCTCGTCGTTGTCCTCAGCCGCCAGCGCCCGGCGCGCGAAGTCCCGCGCCAGCTCCAGGTCATGCCGCGCGATCTCCGCGAGCCCCTGGGCCTCTTCTTCGGTGATGTCGAGGGCGTCCCACATGTCGGGGAGGACTGTGGGGGGGTGGTGCGTCAGAAGCGGACGTGGGGGTGGGGGCTGAGACTCATCGAAAACCTTGGGAAGGTCCGCGCTAGGGCGATGCCCGGGGCCACACGCGCGCGTCAGGCTTTCGGCTTAGGTCCCCACACCTCGTTCTCGGAGTCAAAAATGTAGACTTTAAGCGGCTTACCCGCTTTGGCCCGAGCCGCGACCCAGCCGTTCGCAATCTCGTGGAACGCGTCCATCTCCTTGCGGCGGAAGGCACCCAGACAGACCGTCTCCACCGTGCCCTTAGGTATCCATTCCAAGAGGTGACTGTCTTCAGGGCCGAGGCCATGCCCCAGTGTAAAGAGAGCTTTTTTTGCTCCGCCCTTGCACGTTCCCCGAAACGCCGTGAGCGCGTCTTGCAAAAAGCCGGGCGTACTCGGCTTCTTCAGCGATGACGCACCTTCGGTCACGATGATTGGGAACTCATCTTGTTCAAGCAGAGCGGCGACCTGATCGTGAATCGGCACGCCAGTACTTCGGTACTGCATTTGTCGGGGCCAGCCGCCCTGCATGTGGAGATGCAGTGCGCCGTGCAGGTAGATGATCGTCGCTCCCTCCAGTCCGCGGTACGGCCCTCCCCGGAAGCCCTCATAGGCATCAAGTCGCCTGTGCTTACCAACCTCACGGTCTGGCGCGACCGCCCAGCAGAGCAACAGGTCATAGTTCGTGGTTAGGATACGACCCTTCCGCTTCCTGCCGATGAAGTGTTCGAGGAAGTTCTCGCACCGCGCCCATTGCGGTGCCGGTATGAGGTTCCGACGTGGCGGATGAACCTCGTGGATGCTCTGGACCAAGGCCCTTTTGAGAGCAGCGATCTTCTCCCGCGTTTCCTCCGCCTCACGGGGCCTCATCCCCTGCATCTCGGCGAGTAGTACCCGCATCACCGCCTCGAAGTTAGAGGTGCGCGCGGAAGCGAAGATGGCCTTCACCTCGTCGGGTACGGTGGCTCGATCAAGTAGGCGGCTATAGTCGAACCCATCATGTGCCGCGATGCTGAAGCCGTTCCCCAGCAGCAGATCTCGTTCGACGCCTTTCGTCAGTTCCAGCGCTTCTTTGAAGGTTTTTTCCTCGACGGATGCCATCAGGCTCTCGCAAGTTTTCAAAACGTGGCCGCCTGAATCCGCCGCATTGGCCGTTCGAGCGCCGCGTGAGCCACCATACCTGCGATCGACTCGAGAGCCTCAGAGCCCGGGTGATCGGTCCGCAACTGACGAGGCAAGGGCCATGACCTTGCCGGGGCAGGATCAGCTCAATGACCCGCACGCTGGATTGCCGTCCGGAGACGGCGGACCTCGACGCGCAGGTAGAGCTCGTCCTCCGAAGTGAACCCTCGTGCATGCGCCGTGTCGTGCCGCAGCGGGCGCATGCGCTGGAAAGATTCCCGGACCAGCTCTTGACGCCCGAACACCCGCACGAAGACCGCGGTCCAGTTGTCGGCGCGCGTGATAATCGCGGGATAATCGTTGAAGTCGGCATATGCCACGAGCGGCAGGACCGGTCGGCCGGCTTGGACCGCCGTCGCCTGCTTCCCTAACCATGATTTCGGGGACACGATACGTATCCCACTCTTGCGGCACCCTGCCGAGCGGGCAGTGTCCAGACTAGGCGCATCCTTGGGGATTTGGAGGACACGATACCTATCCCCGCGGTTGCAGCGCCCTGCCGGCGGCTCGCCCCCTCCACCACCCGCTCTTCGGCCTGCGGCCTCGGCGGGCGGTCCCCCTCCCCCGCTTCGCAGGGGAGGTAAAGCGGACCGCCGGTCTTAGCCATTCAATCCATGGACGGAGTTTGCCTTGGGGTCCGGCGATCTCAAGGACGGGCCGGAGGCCCGCCGCGGCGCGGCGACGCCCGGCGGGCGTCGTCCTTGACATCGCCGGACCCCAAGGCTCGCATCAACCATGGATTTCAGGGCGGGGAGTATCCCCGGTGGGGATGCTTGCTCCGACGCCTTACGCCGTTCGCCTTCGGCGCATTGTGGCCCCACCGGTTGAGCGGTCGATCGACCTTCAGAGCCTGAGGCTTGCCCTCTCCACCATCGGCTCTTCGGCCGATGGTTCCCCTCTCCCGCTTCGCGGGAAAGGAAGGGAGGTTAGCGCGGGGCGGCGTTGATGCGGTCCAGGGCCGCCGATCCCGGGACCAGCTCGGCTTCGTTCAGCTGGTTCAGCGGCGTGTCCACCGTGCCCACGGCGTCGCGCCAGGTTCGGGGCCGCCGCCTGGCGGTGGATGCTCAATCAAATCACTGCATTATTTTAAGAACGTCATGGCCCGGCCCCGGGTCGCGCCGCTGCGCGGCCCGCCCGAGGCCAAGGTCCTCCGGGCCACCCATTGGGCTGTGAGCCGGAATGGATTCCCGGCTTCGCAGCCCCGGCGTCTTCGGCATCGCACAGCCCAATGGGTCCCCCGGACAAGCCGGGGGATGACGAGCAGAGGGGGGGTGATTGAGTGGCCGCCTAGGAATGTCGCGTTTCGTATTCCGTCCGGGTGGGCAGCTCGTGGAAGGCGGGTTCGAGCACCGCCGCGTCGTATTCATGCCGCGGGACATCGAGTTCCGAGCCGTCCGGATAGCGGACGCGCGCGAATTCATCGTCTTCGCCGCTGCCGGTCTCGCGGTAGAGTCCAATCGCCATTTCGAAATCCTGCAATCCTGTCAGCCAGGAGACGACGTCGCCGCGGCCGCCCGATCAGATCCGCTGCTTCGCCTGGACGCTCCGCAGATACCGCACGATCGCCACCACCTCGTAGGGCTCGAACCGGAACTCCGGCATGGCGGGGTGGCGGGTGAGGATGCCGGTCGCCAGGCCCTCGCCCAGCTGTTCGACGTCCAGACGGTCGCCGAGCGCGCGGAACGGCGGCGCCTGGGGGTTGCCGCTGGGGCCCGTCGGACCCAGCGCATGGCACATGCCGCAGTTGCGGGCGGCCAGGAGCTGACCCAAGGCGATCGACTCCGCTTCGGTGAGCGCCGGCGGCGTCGCGCCGACCCCGGGCGCCGCAGCGCAGGCCCCGAGCACGACGGCGATCAGCAACGAAGTTCGGAGGCTCTGCATGGAAACGTCCCGATCTGGGCGGTCAGACTGTCGCAATCGGGCCGGAGGGCCTTGATGCAGGTCAAAGGCCGTCCGGCGATCGGCGCGCGATCCGCCGCGCCCTCGCGCCGGCGAGCGCTGTCGGGATTTCGGGGCGGGGAGTATCCCCGGTGGGGATGCCTGTCCCAATGGGAGTCGGCGCCGGAAGTCGCGTTCTGGCGACTGGGCCAAGTTCCGCTGCGAGCGCCAGGTGGAAGTCGGCGGCTTGCGAGGTTCTGGATCGCCACCAACGCCCCACCCTGCTCGCTTTCGGCGAATTGCCGCCCTATCCGCTGAGCGGTCGATCGATCTTCGGCGCCTGAGGCTCGCCCTCTCCACCATCGGCTCTTCGGCCGATGGTCCCCCTCTCCCGCTACGCGGGAAAGGCATGGGGTCAGCGTAGGGCGGCGTTGATACGGGCCAGGGCAGCCTGCCCTGGCACCAGCTCCGCCTCGTTCAGCTGGTTCAGCGGCGTCTCCACGGTGCCCACGGCGTCGTGCAGGTCGCCGGCGTCGGGGTCGACGAACAGCAGGCCGGTGACGATCTGGCCCCTCGCCTGCCGGGCCTGGAGGTAGCCCAGGGCCTGGGCGCGGCTGGAGGGGTTGTAGAGGTCGTTCAGCTTGTGCAGCGACAGGATCGAGCCGTCGTGCTGCTGGACGCGCACCGTCTCGCCGGGCTTGTAGTCCACCTGGATCGGGTCGCGCGGCGTGATCATGTCCAGCCGGTTCACCGCCTCGTTGTGCGCGCGCACATAGTCGAAGCTCTTGGTCGAGCCGTTGTGGTTGTTGAACTGCACGCAGGGGCTGATGCAGTCGATGAAGGCCGCGCCCTTGTGGGCCAGGCCGGCCTTGATCAGCGGGACCAGCTGTTCCTTATCGCCGGAGAAGCTGCGGGCCACGTAGGTGGCGCCCATCTGCAGGGCCAGGCTGACCATGTCGATGCCGGCGTCGTGGTTGACCACGCCCTTCTTGGACTTCGAGCCCCGGTCGGAGGTGGCCGAGAACTGGCCCTTGGTGAGGCCGTACACCCCGTTGTTCTCGACGATGTAGAGCATGTTCACGCCGCGCCGGATGGCGTGGGCGAACTGGCCGAGGCCGATGGAGGCCGAGTCGCCGTCGCCCGAGACGCCCAGGTAGATCAGGTCGCGGTTGGCGAGGTTCGCGCCCGTCAGCACCGAGGGCATGCGGCCGTGGACGGTGTTGAAGCCGTGGCTGGCGCCCAGGAAGTAGTCCGGCGTCTTGGACGAGCAGCCGATGCCCGAGAGCTTGGCCACCCGGTGCGGCGGCAGCTCCAGCTCGAAACAGGCCTGGATGATCGCCGCCGAGATGCTGTCGTGGCCGCAGCCGGCGCAGAGCGTCGAGACCGATCCCTCGTAGTCGCGGCGCGTGTAGCCCAGGCTGTTCTTCGGCAGGCTGGGGTGATGCAGCTGGGGCTTGAGGATGTAGGTCATTCCGCCGCCTCGATTTGGGCCGTCTGCATGCGTTTTGCGATGGCGCCGGCGATGAACCGCGCCGTGATGGGTGTGCCGTCGTAGTGCAGCACCGAGATCAGCTTGCCCGGATCGACGTCGCCCTCGGTCACTACCAGGGTGCGGAACTGGGCGTCGCGGTTCTGCTCGACCACATAGACGCGCTCGTGGGCGGCGACGAAGTTGAACACCTCGTCGGCGAACGGGAAGCCGCGGACCCGCATGGCGTTCAGCCGCCGTCCCTGGGCCTCCAGCATCTCCAGCGCCTCGTGCATGGCCGGCGTGGTGGAGCCGAAGTAGAGGACGCCTTCGGTGGCCTTGCCCTTGGCGGGGCGCAGGACGGGCGCCGGGACCAGGGTCTTGGCGGTGTCGAACTTGCGGAGCAGGCGCTCCATGTTGTCGACATAGACCGCGCCCTCTTCCGAGTAGCGGGCGTAGGGGTTCCGCGAGGTGCCGCGGGTGAAGTAGCCGCCCTTGGTCGGGTGGGTTCCGGGATAGGTGCGGTAGGGGATGCCGTCGCCGTCCACCTCCTTGTAGCGGCCGAAGTCGGCGCCGGCCTCCAGATCCTCGGCGGTCATCACCTTGCCGCGGTCGAGCCGGCGGCTGTCGTCCCACTGGAAGGGCTTCGTCAGCCACTCGTTCATGCCGATGTCGAGGTCCAGCATGACGAAGATGGTGGTCTGCAGCCGGTCGGCGAGGTCGAAGGCCTGCGCCCCCATCTCGAAGCACTCGCCGGGGTCGGCCGGCAGCAGCATGGGATGCTTGGTGTCGCCGTGCCCGGCGTAGGCCGCCGCCAGCAGGTCGGCCTGCTGGGTGCGGGTCGGCATGCCGGTGGACGGTCCGCCCCGCTGGACGTCGAAGATCACCGCGGGGATCTCGGCGAAGTACGAGAGGCCGATGAACTCGGTCATCAGCGAGACGCCCGGCCCCGAGGTCGCCGTGAAGGCGCGGCAGCCGTTCCAGCCGGCGCCCACCACCATGCCGATCGAGGCGATCTCGTCCTCGCCCTGGATGATCGCATAGCGCGCCTTTCCCGTCTCAGGATCCGTGCGCAAGTCTTGGCAATAGCTGGTGAAAGCCTCGGCGAGCGAGGTCGACGGCGTGATCGGGTACCAGGCGCAGACCGTGGCCCCGCCATAGACCGCGCCCAGGGCCGCCGCCTGGTTGCCCTCGACATAGATCCGGTCGCCCACGGCGTCGGCCGGGCGCACCTGGAGCGGCAGCGGCCCCAGGTGTTCCAGCACATAGGCGTGGCCCTTGCGCAGGGCCTCGACGTTGGCCTTGATCAACCGGTCCTTGCCGGCGAAATCCTCGGCCAGCAGGGCGTCGATGACGCCCAGGTCTATGCCAAGAAGCGCCGCCAAGGCCCCGACATAGATGGTGTTCTTGAACAGCTGGCGTTCGCGCGGAAGCTCGTAGGCCTCGTTGCACATGGCGGTCAGCGGCACGCCGATGACGTGGATGTCGTCGCGGGTCCGCGCGAGCGGCTTGCTGGAATCGTAGAACAGGAACCCGCCGGGCTCGATCTCGCCTAAGTCGCGGTCCCAGGTCTGGGGGTTCATGGCGACCATCAGGTCGACGCCGCCCCGCCGGCCCAGGTGCCCCGCCTCGGTGATCCGCACCTCGTACCAGGTGGGCAGGCCCTGGATGTTCGAGGGGAAGATGTTCCGCGCCGCCACCGGCACGCCCATCCGGATCACCGAGCGGGCGAACAGGCCGTTGGCGCTGGCCGACCCCGACCCGTTCACATTGGCGAACTTGACGACGAAATCGTTGATCCGCGGCTTCCCGCCCAAGGCCGGCGCCCCCGCCTTCACTGACTCAGGCATTTGGGCCCCGCGTGCGTCATCTCGAGGTAGAACTTCTGCATGTCCCAGGCCCCGGTCGGGCAGCGCTCGGCGCAGAGTCCGCAGTGGAGGCAGACGTCCTCGTCCTTGGCCATCACCCGCCCCGTCGGCAGCTTGCCCGAGACATAGAGGTCCTGGGTCAGGTTGCCCGCCGGCGCCTTCAGGCGGCCGCGCAGCTCATCCTCCTCCCCGTCCTCGGTGAAGGTGATGCAGTCCATCGGGCAGATGTCGACGCAGGCGTCGCACTCGATGCAGAGCTTGTCGGCGAACACGGTCTGGACGTCGCAGTTGAGGCACCGCTGGGACTCCGCCAGCGCCTGTTCGAGGTCGAAGCCCAGTTCCACCTCGACCCGAACGCTCTTCAGCGCCTCCTTCTTGTCGAGCAGCGGCACGCGGTAGCGGCGATCGTTGGAGACGTCGTTGTCGTAGCTCCACTCGTGGATGCCCATCTTCTGGCTGACGAGGGTCGCGCCGGGCGGCGGGCGGTCCGCCACGTTCTCACCCTGGCAGAACTTGTGGATGGAGATCGCCGCCTCGTGGCCCTGGGCCACCGCCCAGATGATGTTCTTGGGCCCGAACGCCGCGTCGCCGCCGAAGAAGATGCTCGGCAGGGTCGACTGGAAGGTCGCCGGATCGACCTTGGGCATGTGCCACTCGTCGAACTCGACCCCCATGTCGGTCTCGATCCAGGGGAAGGCGTTCTCCTGGCCCACGGCCACCAGCACGTCGTCGCACGGGTGGTGTTCGTCCGGCTCGCCCGAGGGGACGAGCCGGCGTCGTCCCGCCAAGTCGAACTCCGCCTTCACGACTTCGAAGAGGACGCCGGTCAGGTTTCCGTTCTCGTGGGTGAAGGCCTTGGGGACCCGGAAATTGAGGATCGGGATGTCCTCGTGGATCGCGTCCTCCTTCTCCCAGGGGGACGCCTTCATCTCCTCGAAGCCGGAGCGGACGATCACCTTCACGTCCTCGCCACCCAGGCGCCGCGAGGTGCGGCAGCAGTCCATGGCGGTGTTGCCGCCGCCCAGCACGATCACGCGGCGGCCGATCTTCTCGACGTGGCCGAACGACACAGACGAAAGCCAGTCGATGCCGATGTGGATGCTTCCTGCCGCTTCGTGGCGGCCGGGCAGCTCCAGGTCGCGGCCGCGCGGCGCGCCGGAGCCCACGAAGATCGCGTCATAGCCCTCGCCCGCCAGCGCCCCGAGGCTGTCGATCCGGCGGCCGAACCGCATCTCGACGCCCCCAAGGGCCTGGATGTAGCCCACCTCCTCGTCGATCACCTCTTCCGGCAGGCGGAAGCGCGGGATCTGGCTGCGGATCATGCCGGCGGACTTGGCGTCGGCGTCGAAGATGGTGAGTTGGTAGCCCAGCGGGGCCAGGTCGCGCGCGACGGTGAGCGAGGCCGGGCCGCAGCCCACCAGGGCGATGCGCTTGCCGTTGGGCTGGGCGGCCGGCGGCGGCATCAGGCCGGTGACGTCGTCCTTGTGGTCGGCCGCCACCCTCTTCAGGCGGCAGATCGCCACCGGCTCCTCTTCTACCCGGCCTCGTCGGCAGGCGGGCTCGCACGGGCGGTCGCACGTCCGCCCCAGGATCCCGGGGAAGACGTTGGACTTCCAGTTGATCATGTAGGCTTCGGAGTATCGGCCCTCCGCGATCAGGCGGATGTACTCCGGGACGGGGGTATGGGCCGGACAGGCCCACTGGCAATCGACGACCTTGTGGAAGTAGTCGGACTCAAGCTCACGCGTGCGCTGCAAAACTCGCTTCCTTCCGGGGACGCTCTACTCCCGAGGAAACGAAGTCGACCCTGCGCGCGGCAGAGATGGCTCCGCGCCCCGACGCGGCGATGGAGAAGCAGGTTACGTCCGCGCCGCTAGGGAAGCCAACCGATTCCTGATCACGGTTCGCCGATTTCTGTCGGGCATGTCCCCACAACCTGCGCTCTCCTGAAAGGCGCTCGGGCATGTTCTTCCACACCACAGTGTGATCGCGCCGGCCCCGTTTCGGGGAAGCAAGCCGTTGGCGCGTGTGACAGGTGAATGATACCTTAATCGTCGGGAGAGGCCCCGCGCCCGCGGGGTAATGGGAGACTGACTATGGACATGCCTCATGGGCGCGTGCCCGAAGCCACGCCGACCGCGTACGACGATCTCGAGCCGTCGATCCTGTCGCCGCTCGATCCGGCCGAAGCGCTGGACCTGCATCGCGCCATAAACGAACGCCGCGCCCAGATGGAAAATCCGGAGATGCTGCGGCGCCTTCGGTCGCTTTAACCTGACAACGGGCGTCACCCCGGTTTCGCGGAACGCGAAGACCGGGGCCCATAGGCGCCGATCGCAATCCAGGAATCGAAAACGGCGCCGACCAGCCATGGTCGGCGCCGTCGATGTTTGTGGGTCCCGGTCTTCCGCCTCGGGCGGAAACCGGGATGACACAGGTTTGAAGGCCTACTCGGAGTAACCCGCCGGCAGGTCGTCTTCCTTCATCAGCTCATCCTTCGACACCTTCTTCTCCTTGACCTTGGCCTTGGAGACGATGAGGTCGACGACCTTGTCCTCGAAGATCGGGGCGCGCAGCTGGGCCTGGGCGTTCTGGTTTTCGCGCAGCAGGTTGAAGATCTGCTGGGCCTGGGCGCCGTACTTGATGGCTTCGCGGCGGATCGCCTCGTTCAGCTCGGCTTCCGTCACCTGGACGTTGTTGGCGCGGCCGATCTCGGCCAGCACCAGGCCCAGGCGCACGCGGCGCTCGGCGATCTTGCGGTATTCCTTGGTGAGCTGCTCGTCGGTCTTGTCGGCGTCCTCGGGCGGCAGCTGGCCGCCCTCCTTGTCCTGCTGGACCTGCTGCCAGATCGTGGCGAACTCGGCCTCGACCATCTTCGGCGGCAGCGGGAAGTCGTGCTTGCTGTCCAGCTCGTCCAGCAGGGCGCGCTTCAGCTTGAAGCGCGAGGCGCCGGCGTATTGTTCGTCGAGGTTGCCCTTCACCAGCTCTTTGAGCTTCTCCAGGCTTTCCAGGCCCAGGCGCTCGGCGAAGGCGTCGTCGGCGGGCGAGTCGACCGCGCCGCGGACTTCCTTCACCTTGGTCTCGAACTCGGCGTCCTTGCCGGCCAGGTTGGCGGCCTGGTAGTCGGCCGGGAACGTCACCTTCACGGTCACGTCGCTGTCGGGCTTGGCGCCCACCAGCTGGGCCTCGAAGCCCGGGATGAAGTTCCCCGAACCCAGCACCAGCTCCACGTCCTGGGCCGTGCCGCCTTCGAAGGCTTCGCCGTCGACGCGGCCGATGAAGTCGATGACCACCTGGTCGCCGTCCTTGGCCTTCACGGTCTTGCCGCTCTTGGGCTCGTAGGTGCGGTTCTGGCTGGCCAACTCGGCCACGGCCTCGTCCACTTCCTTGTCGGTGGGCGAGTAGACCGGCTTGGTCAGCGACAGGGTCGCGCCATCGACCGGCTCAAACTCGGGCATCAGGTCGATGGAGAGTTCATAGGCGAGGTCCGCCTTGCCATCCATGACCGCCTCGATGTCGCCTTCCGGCTTCAGCTCGGGCTCGCCGGCGGGGCGCAGCTTGTTGTCGTCCAGGATCTTCTGGGTGGTCTCGGTCAG
>Ga0255338_1006306_pt1 | contig 10157 bp, 12 predicted proteins | sample MeOH1_35cm_T4_19_FD_203715 | JGI IMG/M metagenome (GOLD analysis project Ga0255338, IMG submission 203715) | Sandy soil microbial communities from University of British Columbia, Vancouver, Canada - MeOH1_35cm_T4_195 | ecosystem: Engineered > Artificial ecosystem > Sand microcosm > Unclassified ...
GCCGCAGTGGAAATCGGCTGGTTTCCTCGTGAGTTGGGCGCCTGGGCGGAACCTCCTTGGCCTGCTCCTCGTTCCAGAGCCGGTTCAGTTCAACCCAGGAGTAGCCCATGTCCCACATCCCGAATTCCGCCATGCCGCATGCTGGCGACACCGCGACCCAGCCGACCGCCAATGCCGAGACCAGCGATCAGGCGCTCGGAACCAGCTTGATGGAGCGTGCGGGCAAGCTCGCCGACACGGCGCGTGCCAATCCGAAGATGGCCGCGGCGGCCGGTGCCGCGGTGGTTGCCGGAGTCGCAGCCGCTGCCGCGATCCCGCTGATGCGCGGCCGCAGCAGCTCCAGCGGCAAGAGTAAGTCGAGCAGCGCGTCGAAGAAGAGCTGACGCCCTCCATGCTTTCCGGTCGCGGCGACATCATCTGGCCGCTGGGAAGGCCACGATTGCAAGAACGAGACCAGCGTGATCGAGCGGGAGATCCCGTTCTCGCGCTGGTCGTCGGGGCCGTCATCACGCGCGGCGGACCCTTCCCCTAAACGGCCTGCTCTCGAGTGTTTTTCACGTCAGGTGGAGTCATCTGACGGCTCGGAAATAACGGATAACAAACGAAAATAATTCTCAATCCCGGTTCAACAAGACCGCGATTGAGTCTCGCGGGCGGATGTCGTTATCGGGCGGGGAATGTCACCGGCTGGAATTGGCCAAGCCCGCAGGTTGCTCCCCTGGCCGGCCCCCCGCCCTGGTTGAGCACGGTGATGGTGTCGACCGAGCAAAGGCGGCTGAGCGAGGTGCTGTAGGTGAAGGCTTCGCTAAATCCGAGCCCGGAGCATTTGTAGGGCAGCACGTTGCGCATGACTCTGCCGTCGATCAGCTCGAAATCGATGATCTGGTCGCTGAGCACCCGGCTCGATCTTATGCGGTTGAGCTCGACGCAACTCTCCGGCGGCCCGCTCGGCTGTGCCGCCGCAATGCGTTCGGCGTGGCGCCCTTGCGATGGGGCGTCGGTGGTCGCGCTCGCGCAGGCGGCAAGCAGCAATGGCAATGCTAGGGTGGAAAGGCGCATCGATCGACTCCCTCTGGATCAACATTCACCGCCCGGCGCGGTTCCGGTATACCTCGCCGCACGCCGCGGGTTCAACGCTGGTCCGTGGCCCGCTTCGTCAGCACGACGACCATTGGCCCGAGGTCGGAGGTGGCATCCTGCCGGCCCGAATTCGGATCCCACAGGCTGGACACGTTGCCGTCGAAGTAGAGCGCATTCGCACAGCCGAGCGCGTCGCGGAACAGGCGCGCGAAACGCCCGAACGAGACCGGCTCCTCGCTGATCGCGAACAGCGCAGTGCTCGCGTCGGGCACGCCGACGCCGTTGCGGATATATTGCGACTGGCCGTTCGCATCGAACCTGGGGTGGATCTTGCCGTCGATCACCAGCATCGGCCCCGATTGCGTCGCCCATTTCGGCGCGCGAACCCTGCTCGTGAAGCGGCTGCTGGCGGTCACCGAAACGCGCCCGCGAGCATCGGCAGCGAACACGCCATTCGGCTTGAGGTGGAAATTGCCCGGGCCGTTGTTGAGGTTGAGCGTCTTGAGCTCCTTGCCGTGCTCGACATAGAGGCCGATCGGCGTTCCTTCCTCGTCATACATGCCGGCGTTCATCGCGAAGCGGACCCGCCGCCCATCCTTGCCCAGTTCGGCCTCGACCGCGGCCAGGCTGCGCAATGCGCCGCCCGCACGGCCGCGCCAGGCGAGCCGAAGCTCGTCGTTCGCCGCGTCGAAGCGGCAGACGCTGAACATCGTCCCCTCGAAGCTGCGCCGCGCGCACCCGGGCGCTCCCGATCGTGCGGTGTCAGGCGCCGGCCTGCGCGTCGGCCGGGGTGCGGCCTGGGCCATCGCCTCGGCTGTGGCCCCCGGTGCGGATTTCGCGTCCGAACCGTCTTGCGGGTCGCCGCACCCGAGCGTGGCCAACGTCAGCAGCAGCATCAGCGCCCGGCTTCTCGTCGGCCAAGCCGCTCGGCGCATCCTTGTCATTCTTCCCCTCGCATCGCGGCGAATCTGCGCAGCTTTCTTGATCCTTGCTGTTGATTGCAGGCCACGCCGCGTCGGAAAAGGGGATGATCGGCGCCGGCGCGCCGGTTGGGGCTCGACGGCGCCCGCCATTGCGCCAATAGCAGGCGCTCATGACCCAATATGTGTATCATACGCAGGGCCATCCTCAGGCCTTTGTCCTCGGCAAATATATCTATGATCTTGCCGGCAGGCCGGTCGGCCGCATCAGCGGCACGCGCCTCTATCGCTTCGACGGCAGCTATGTCGGCGAATTGTTCCAGGACATGGCGGTGCTGAAGCCGGTCGCCGCGCGTCTGCCGCTGCCTCCGGCGGATCCGCCCGAACCGGTCGCGCCGCCCCATCCGACGATTCGGCGCCGTCCGCTTCCCTGCCCTTACCCCGACGCATTCGACCGGCTCGTCGCAGCCGAACCGCACCCCGCCATCGCCTGACGTCCGCGGCTTTGGCTGCGGCTGCGGCTGCAGCCGCTTCGCGCCATCGCCCGGGCAAGCAAGTTCGTCGGCTCACCGGCCACATTCGTCGCGCTGCAACCTGCTCGTCGAACGTCGCGCCGCCGTCGTCGCAAGTGCAAGGCGCCGGCGGCGCCTTTGGCTAGACGGGCGTCAGCGACAGGAGCCGACATGCTGACCGATGGGATGATTGCCGACCGAATGAGCTCCAGCGACGAAATCGTCGCCCACCGTGTCGAGCGTCGCGGCTACCATATGCTTTACCGCTGCGATCAGGTGAACCATTGCCCCGGTTGCGGCCGCGCGAATTGGTATATTGGGCGCCAGACCGCCGAATGCAGCTTTTGCGGGACAGCGATCCCGCTCGCCGACTCGGTCGTTCAGTCGGCATTCGGCGGCCACAGCCGCAACCGCAGACGCTTCCTGCCTTTCGACTACGCAGCCTGAGCCCGCTTGCGTGCGGCTAAGGCGGCGTCGCGGCCGGCGAGACGAGAACCTGGTTCGCCCCCCTCAGGATTCTCGATCGTCGGCCGCTTGATGGTCGGCCGTCTCCGGGGCTTCCGGTCGCCCCGCAGGTCTGCTGCCGCGCTTGCCATAATGCCGCGCGGCGAGCGTGAAGCCGAGGATGAAGCCGCCCGGCGCGAGCAGGATCAGCGCAGCCAGACCCGCCTTGTTCCACCCTTCCCTGCGCGATTTTGGATTCGCCATGGCGTCGTTTTGAACCTCGGTGCTGAAGCCGTGGTTAACCGCGGCTTCGCATGCGACGTCTTCGTTGCGGGTGCGGAACTTTGATCTAGGTTATACGCTTAACCGGCGAAGGACCTGATGTGACTTCGCGTGTGTATCTGTACGACGCCGACGGCCGCGATCGCGAGATCCAGCTCGACGCATCCACCATCCCCGCGCTCGGCGAGCACAACCTCGTCTGGATCGATGTCGAGCATCCCGATGCCGACGAGATCGCGCGACTCTGCGCGGCGCTCCAGCTTACTCCCGATTGCTTAGCGCTGCCTTCCGCCGGCGATGAACCCAGCCTCGACAATTACGGTGAACACTTTCGCTTCTGGCTCGAAGCCGCCCCAAAACATGGCGATCCCCGCGAGCCCGGCACCGTGAACGCCACGCCCCGTGCGGAAAACGGCAACGGCGCGGCGGATCCGGCGCCCGGCGGCCGGATCGATTTTCTCGTCGGCCTTCGCTGGCTTGTGACCATCCACGATGCGCCCGTCGCCTGCCTCGAGCGCTTCCGCGATCAGGACAAGGCCGAGACGATGATCGGCCTGCTCTCACCGCAGGCCCTCGCCGCCTCGCTGCTCGATTGGCATCTCGGCGAGTTCTTCCAGGAAGTGTCGCGCATCGAAACCTCGATCGACCGCCTCGACGAACGCGTGTTGCGCGAAGCGAGCAGCAGCAGTCTGCTCGGGCGGATGGTGGCGATGCGGCGCCGCGTCTCGAAGCTGCGCGGTTTGCTCGTTCGTCAGCGCGGTGTCTTCTATGGGCTGTCGCGGCCGGACTTCGCTTTGGTCACCGACGCCGGCGCCTTGCCTTTCTACCAGTCGCTCGCCGGTCGCTTCGAACGCGCGCTCGACGAGATCGAGCGCGCGCGCGATCTCGTCACCGGCAGCTTCGAGCTGTTCACCTCGCGCAGCAGCCAGCAGACCAACGATCTCGTCAAGATCCTCACCTTCATCACGGCGATCATCGGCTTCTGTGCGGCGGTCGCCGGCCTGCTCGGCATGAACTTCGAGCTTGCGATCTTCCGGAGCGGCACCAGCGGCTTCCTGGCAGTCACGGGTTCGCTCGTGCTCGTCGCGATCATGTCGCTGATTTACGCGCGCCGTCGCCGCTGGATCTAGCTGACGGTGATCTCGGGCCCGCGCGGCGCGGCCGGAAGACGGCGTCTCGTCCGAAAAAAAGTCCCGAATTTTTCCATCCCAGCCGCGAACCGTGCAGCAATCGACGGGGCGCGCGCGAGCGCTAGGGTTGGTTAGAATTGCCTTAAATACTTGCTGCGGCTTCGGTTTTTTCCAGCCGCGGGCGCGCCGCGTGCGCAGCCGCCAAATGCCTCCCAGCAAATCGCGAAGCGGGGTTAACCAGACGCGGTAAGGCCGTCCAAACTTGTCCCGGCGCAAGAGGCGGAATGCGCGTTCGAAGCTCCTCCTCTTCCACCTCCGCATTGGGTGTCCAGCACGTGCTGGTCGGCTCGTTGTTCGGGCTCACCAAAGCCGATCATCCGCGGTTGGTCGAGGCCCGCCGACGCGAGATCGGCGAGGTCGCCACCGCTTTCCCGCTCGCGCTCGCCGGCCAGGCGCTCGCATCGGCGATCATCTTTGCCTTGGCCTACGGAGCCGACCCGTACCGCCTTCCGCCCGGCGTGGTCGGCAGCGGCGGCTCGATTCTGATCGTCGCCTCGATCGCCCTGCTGCTGCTCAAGGCGCGCCCGTTCAGGAGCTTGCCGCCCTATGTCCAGCTGCGCGCGGCGCTGGCCTACGGCGCGGCGCTCGGCGCCGGTCATTTCTATCTGGCGCAGGAAGCGGCGCGCTTCCCGGAAGGCATGTTGCGCGACGCCGCCGTGCTCGCCGCCGGGGCCTCGACCGCCTTGTGCGCGCTTGCGCTCCTCCCCGCGCGCGTCGGGCTGCTTGCCTTCTTCTCGACCGTGGCTGCGCTGACCATCGCCATTGCCGGCTTCTCGCTCGCCACCAGCATCGCTTGCCTGTTCCTGTTGTGCTTCGGCGGCGCGACCCTGAACCTCGCGCGGCGCGATCTTCTCGAAGCGGCCCACACCTTGCGCCGCGAAGGCGACGCCCTGCGCAGCAGGCGCCTGGTGCGCGAGTTCGAGACCGCCGGCACCGGCTGGTTCTGGGAGACCGACCGCCATGGCCGGCTAACCTATCTCTCCGAGAACGTTGCCGCGGAGCTTTCGCAAGGCGGCGACCTGCTCGGTAAGCCGCTCGTCCAGATTTTCGAAATGGACAATGACGCGACCCACAGCGAGCGCGCGTTGAGCTTCCATCTGTCGGGCCGAACCTCGTTCAGCGAATATTCCGTCCGCCCCGCGGGCGGCGCGGGCGATCGCTGGTGGTCGATGTCGGGCCGGCCATTGTTCGACGACTTGGGTCAGTTCTGCGGCTTTATCGGCAGCGGCAGCGATCTTACCGCGAAGCGCCGTTCCGAGGCGGAGATCGCGCGGCTGGCGATGTTCGACGGCCTCACCGGGCTCGCCAACCGCCAGCGCATGCGGCACTCGCTCGATCAATTGCTCTCCCAGCAGACCAACGGCTATCGCCCGACCGCTTTGTTCCTGCTCGATCTCGATCGTTTCAAGGCGGTCAATGACACGCTTGGCCATCAGACTGGCGATGAACTCCTCAAGCAGGTCGCGCAGCGCCTCCAGGCAAGTGTCGGCGAAGCCGGTCTCGTCGGGCGCCTCGGCGGCGACGAATTTCAGGTCGTCCTGCCGAGCGAGAGCGATCGCGAGCGTCTCGCCCGCCTTGCCGATGCCATCATCGCCGCTGTCTCCCAGCCTTATGTCGTCAACGGCGCGACGATCATGATCGGCTGCTCGATCGGCATCGCCGTCTCGCCGGTCGATGGCGACGGCTCGGAGGTTCTGATCCGCAACGCCGATCTCGCGCTTTACGCCGCCAAGGCGGACGGCCGCGGCGTCCACCGCTTCTATCGCGAGGAGCTGCTCGCCGACGCGCACAGCCGCAAGCTGCTCGAGGACGACCTTCGCCGCGCGCTGACCAATGGCGAGTTCCAGCTCGCCTATCAGCCGGTCGTCTCGACCGAAGCGGCCGAAATCGTCGGCTACGAGGCGCTGCTGCGCTGGAACCACCCCTCGCGCGGTCCGGTCTCGCCCACCGACTTCATTCCCGTTGCCGAGGATTGCGGCCTCATCGAGGAGATCGGCGAATGGGTGCTGCGGACCGCCTGCACCGAAGCCGCATCATGGCCGGGCGCGGTGCGCGTCGGCGTCAATGTCTCGCCGATCCAGTTCGCCAATCCCAGCCTGCCGTCGCTCGTCCTCAACGCGGTGTCCAACGCCGGCATCCCGCCCGAGCGGCTTGAGCTTGAGATCACCGAAAGCGTGTTCCTCCACGAGAGCGTCGCGACCGACCGGATGTTCGCCCAATTGAAGGGGATCGGGGTGAGGCTCGCGCTCGACGATTTCGGGACCGGCTATTCCTCGCTCGGCTATTTGAAGAATGCGCCGTTCGACAAGATCAAGATCGACCAGTCGTTCGTCCGCGGCGCGGCCGTCGCCGCGAGCCGCAATGCCGCGATCATCAAGGCGATCGTCACCTTGGCCGATACGCTCGGTATGGAGACCACCGCCGAGGGCGTCGAGGTTCAGGACGAGATCGATCTGATCCGCGAGCTCGGCTGCTCGCATATCCAGGGCTATGTCTACGGCCGTCCGGTCGTCGCCGCCGAGGTGCGGGCGCAATTGGCGGCGGCGGGTTTGACCGCGACGCCGTCCGGGCACCGCTTCAGCCGCGCGCCACGCACGCGCATGCTGCGCTCGGCTCTGCTCGAGGCCGGCGGCCGGCGCGTCACCGTGCGCCTGCGCAGCCTCTCGGCAACCGGCGCGATGATCGATGAGGTCGGCCCGCTCGAGCTCGGCGGCGCCGTCAGAATCGAGCTCGTCGAGGGCCAGATGTTCTCGGGGACGGTGCGTTGGACCGGCGCCGGCAAGGCCGGCCTCCATTTCGACGAGCCGTTCAACATGAACCGCGCCAACGGCACCCCCCCCTCCCGCATCGCCCGCCGCACCGCCTGAAGGCGAGCTTCACCGCAGCATCCCGGCCGCGGTCATGCTGTCGGTTCGGCCGCCCCCAGCGGTCCTCCGATAAAACGACCGCTCAACAAACACGGCCCGCGGACCTTTGGGTCCACGGGCCGTTCCTCATCCTTCCTCCTGTCTTAGCGCACTGCGCCGCGACGGAAGAGATTGACGATGGCGAGCAGGATGATCGCGCCCACCAGCGCCGCAAGCATCGTGCCGCCGTCGAGCGGCGCGTTCATGAGGCTGCCGTTGGCGCCGAAGAAACGTCCGAGCAGGAAACTGCCGAGGAACGATCCGATGATGCCGACGACGATGTTGAGGAAGACGCCTTGCTGGGCATCGGTGCGCATGATGATGCTGGCAAGCCAGCCGATGATTCCCCCGATGATGAGTGCGACGATGAGACTCATGGCTTACTCCTACTTTGCTCCGCGAGCGTGCGGATCATGAGCAAGACGTTTCGGGGCCCTTCCTTGTTCCTGAAAATACCTCCCGCTCAGGGTAGGTGCGGCTCCGCGCTTCGCGCGGCGAACGGCTATAGTGCGAGGTGAGATCAGCCGCGGCTGTAGGCCAGCTTGCCGCGGCGCTCGGGTGGCGGCGTGTCGCTGGCCTTGAAGTAGAGGTGCGAGACCAGGAACAGCAGCGACAAGGTGTAGCCGAGATTGGTGCTGCTCTCGATCTTCGCGATGCTGAGCGGCAGCACCGCCACGAGGATCAGCCGGAACAGCCACTCGCCGAGCCTCGCGCTCTGGACGCCGATTGGCGATGCCGCTTGGCGATAGGCCACTCTGCGCACGAAATCCATGATCAGCAGCCAGGCCAGCGCCGCGAGCAGATCGATGAAAATACCGTCGCGAATGCCCTTCCCCGCAATCGCCAGCGCGACCGCCGCGAGGTAGAAAAAGACCGCGGCGTTGAGGCACCCGATCGAAAGCTGCCATTGGCTGATGCCGAGCTTGTGTTGCGCCCAGCCGCACAGCGGCGAAAAAAGCTTGTGAATCAGCAGGTCGTCGATCGTCGTCATGGCTCGTGATTATCAGCCGTTGCTGATTAAGGAACTCGAAAAGCTTGGTTTCTCTTCAATTTCTAGCGCTTGTGTTGCGCTGCAGCAATAGCCTCGGCTCAAGTCCCGCTCGGCACGTCGGCTGACATTCTCGGTTCGACGCGGTTTCGATCTTCGCAGTCCGGCCAATCACTGCGTCGTCTGAGGCGTGGGTTGAGATAGAGCAGCGGCAGCTTGACCAGCAACAAGGTGCGATGGACGAGAAAGTCGGCAAAGCGCTCGGCCCGGCTCGGCATCGACTCCCCGTGCCGCCTGATCCAATCCCGATAGGGCATCCAATGGCTCGGCTCGTCGCGCTCGATGACCCGGAAGATCTTGAGCAGCGAACGGTCGGATCGGACGAGCGGCGAGCGCAGCAAAATGTCGACCTGGCGCATGCCGCGCATCTCGGTGAGCATGATCACGCGGCACAATCTGGCGAACAGGACGCCGCTGGCCGCCACCTCCTCCGTATCGAGCTCGTCGATCCCGCAGCCGAAGCATAGCCTGATCAGCCGGTCGATGTGCCCACAGGTCCGGTCCACCCGGTAAGGCATCGCACCGATTGTTTGGAAATAATGGCGGAACATCAGATAATGATGCCGCTCGTCCTCGCGGTGTTTCTCGACCTCGGCGATGAAATCGGTCTCGTCGGGATGGCGCGCGCGCACCGCTTCCAGCACACGGTCGAGGCTGCTGTAGCCGCGGTGCTCGTTGTAGATGTAGACCGAGGTGAGGATGTCGCGGTAGCGGCGGCGCGCCCGATCCAGCATGGTGGCCGCAGGATAATCCCGTAGCGGCGCTTGGGTCAAATGCCGGCCCGTCGCGTCTTCGCTGGGCGCATCGCGCGGTCCGCTCGCCTGGGCGCCGGTCGCTCGTGGCCGGCCAGCCAGGCTTCGGCCTTGGCCAGCGCGGCGGCATCGTCCACGTCGATCCAGTCGAGATCGCTGCAATCCACGGTCTCGGCCGCATCCTGCGCGATCAGGCGGCGAACGCCTTCGGTGATCGACGGCGCCGCAAGCCCGCTCAGCGCCGCGAAGAACGGCGCCCCGACCGCGAACACTCCGGTATCATAAGCATCGTGCGGCTCGAGGCCTTTGCCGATCGCGACGATCTTGGCGCCGTGGGTCTGCACGCAGGTGACGTCCTCGGGATCGGTCCAGGGATGGCCGAGCCTACGGTCGATGCCGAGCCGCAGGCCCTGCCCCGCTCCGGCGGCCTTCATCCGCTCGTAGAGTGCCGCATCGACGAGGTGATCGCACATCGCGAGCAGCACCGGCTCGCCGCCGGTCAGGGCGCTCGCCGCCAGCGCCGAGACACCGTTGGGCTGGCGAAAATCCGCGGTTCGCACCGTCTCGACCCGCACCGGCGCCTCGCCCGCGCGCAGGTGGTTCTCGATCTTATCGGCGCCATAGCCGGTCACGACGATCGCCCTGCCGATCCCGGCGGCGCGCAGGCCCTCGAGCGCATGGTCGATCAGCGCTTTGCCCTTGACGCGGCACAGCGGCTTATAGGGTTCGGTCGCCCGCAGCCTGCTGCCTTCGCCCGCAGCGAGCAGGACAGCCGTATCGATCGCGCTCACTGGCCCTGGATGAAGCGTTCCAGGGCTTCATGGGCGGCATCGTCGGTCATCTGCTGGGGCGGGTGCTTGCAGAAATAGGCCGAGGCCGGGTGGATCGGGCCGCCAAGCCCGCGGTCCCTGGCGAGCTTGGCGCAGCGGATCATGTCGATCGCAACCCCGGCGCTGTTCGGGCTGTCCTCGACCGACAGGCGAAGCTCGATGTTCATCGGCACGCCGCCGAACAATTGCCCCT
>Ga0255338_1006307_pt1 | contig 10155 bp, 9 predicted proteins | sample MeOH1_35cm_T4_19_FD_203715 | JGI IMG/M metagenome (GOLD analysis project Ga0255338, IMG submission 203715) | Sandy soil microbial communities from University of British Columbia, Vancouver, Canada - MeOH1_35cm_T4_195 | ecosystem: Engineered > Artificial ecosystem > Sand microcosm > Unclassified ...
GAGGGTGCCGATCGAGTAGTACGGCCGTCGGCGGAACAGCGGCGCGATCTCCTCGGCGTCCAGTGCCGTCTCGAACAGCTGCCGGGCGAAGTCGTCACCGGCGTCGTCGGGCTTCTCGAACAGCTGGAGACCGGCGACGTGCATGGGCTGGCTGCGGGTCTCGGCGAGCAGGAAGCCCAGAGAGGTCGGATCGATGGTCATGGCCACCGGCCGATCCTTGCGCCTCGACCGGCCTTTGGGAAGGCACCGCGAGACGCCTCCCGTGGGGAGGGGTTGCGGAGTAGGTTGCCCGTGTGACGGACGCGACGTACGACTACGTGGTGGTGGGATCCGGCAGCGCCGGCGCCGTGCTCGCGGCACGACTCACTGAGGATCCGCGGACGACGGTCCTGCTGCTCGAGGCCGGCGGCGACTCCGACGCCGACGAGGTGAACATCCCGGCCGCCTTCGCGTCGCTGTTCAGGACGAAGTGGGACTGGAACTACTCGACCACCGGTCAGAAGCAGCTGCACGACCGGCGTGCGTACTGGCCGCGGATGAAGGCGCTCGGCGGCTGCTCGGCGATGAACGCGATGATCTACATCCGCGGGAACCGCCTCGACTACGACACCTGGCGCGACCAGTACGGCGCGACCGGCTGGGGCTTCGACGACGTGCTGCCGTACTTCGTCAAGGCGGAGCGCAACAGCCGCTTCGGCGCCCCGCTGCACGGCCAGGACGGCCCGCTCCACGTCGAGGACCGGCGCTGGACCCACGAGCTCACCACGGCGTACGTCGAGAGCGCGGTCAGCCACGGCCTGAAGCGCAACGACGACTTCAACGGCATCGAGCAGGACGGCGCCGGCCTCTACCAGGTGACCTGCCACAAGGGCCGGCGTTGGTCGACGTACGAGGCGTACCTGCGGCCGGCCCAGGACCGGACCAACCTGACGATCGCGACCTTCGCCCTGGCCACCCGGATCGAGCTGGACGGCGACCGCGCCACCGGGGTCAGCTTCCGCCAGGGCGGCGCCGAGCACACCGTGACCGCCCGCCGGGAGGTGCTCCTCTGCGGTGGCGCGATCAACAGCCCGCAGCTGCTGATGCTCTCCGGCATCGGGCCGGCAACGCACCTGCGCGAGCACGGCCTCGATGTCCGCGTCGACCTGCCGGGAGTGGGTGCGAACCTGCAGGACCATCCGGTCGTCCCGATGATCTGGCACACCCGGGGCACGACCGACCTCGCCGACTTCAACAACGTCCGCGGGCTGCTGCGCTGGATGACCCGGGGGAGCGGGCCGCTGACCTCGAACGTCGGCGAGGGCGGTGCCTTCTTCGCCTCGCGCGACGGGCTCCCCGCTCCCGACATCCAGGTGCACGTGGCGCCCTCCGGCTTCTACGACAACGGGTTCCACGAGCCCACCTCGCGGATGGTCACCGCCGGCGTCACCCTGGTGTCCGTCGCGAGCCGGGGCTCGCTGCGGCTGCGCTCGGCCGACCCCGCGATCCACCCGGCGATCGACCCGGCGTACTTCGACGACCAGGTCGACCTGGACGCCGTGCTCGCCGGGATGCGGCAGACCTGGGAGACGTGCCGGCAGGGGCCGCTGGCGCGGTTCCTCGACCGCCCGTGGGAGCTGCCCGCGGACCCGACCGACGACGACCTCTCCGAGCACGTACGCCGCTGGGCCCAGACGCTGTTCCACCCGGTCTCGACGTGCGCCATGGGCACCACTGACGACGCGGTGGTCGACCCGTCGCTCGCCGTCCGCGGGGTGTCCGGGCTGAGGGTCGTCGATGCCTCGGTCATGCCCGTCGTACCCCGAGGCAACACCAACGCACCGACCATCATGATCGCCGAGAAGGCGGCCGACGAGATCAGGAAGAGCTCATGACCATCACCGAGAACACCGTCGGGCAGGGCACCGACGCCCCCCGTCCGGCCACCTTCGACTCGCTCGACCCGCGCACCGGCGACGTGGTCGCGACCTACCCCGTCCACGGCGAGGTCGAGGTGCGCGCCGCGGTCGAGCGGGCGCGCGAGGCGTCCGCGTGGTGGGGCGCGCTGTCGTTCGCCGAGCGTGAGGACCGCCTGACCACGTGGAAGGGTGTCGTCACCCGCCGGATCGCCCAGCTGGCCGAGGTGATGCACCAGGAGACCGGCAAGCCGCACGGCGACGCGCTGCTCGAGGCCGCGCTGGCGATCGACCACCTGTCCTGGGCGGCCAAGCACGCCGGGAAGGTGCTGAAGCGGCACAAGGTGCCCAGCGGCCTGGTGATGGCCAACCAGAAGGCCACCGTCGAGTACCGCCCGCTCGGCGTGATCGGGGTGATCGGCCCCTGGAACTACCCCGTCTTCACGCCGATGGGCTCGATCGCCTACGCGCTGGCCGCCGGCAACGCGGTCGTGTTCAAGCCCAGCGAGTACACCCCGGGCGTCGGCACGTGGCTGGCGAGCACCTTCGCCGAGGTCATCGAGCAGCCGGTGCTCCAGGTGGTGACCGGGCTCGGTGACACCGGTGCCGCGCTGTGCCGCTCGGGCGTCGACAAGGTGGCGTTCACCGGGTCGACCGCCACCGGCAAGCGGGTGATGGCCGCCTGCGCCGAGTCGCTCACCCCGGTGCTGATCGAGGCCGGCGGCAAGGACGCCCTGATCGTCGACGAGGACGCCGACCTCGATGCCGCCGTCGACGGCGCGGTCTGGGGCGCGTGCGCGAACGCCGGCCAGACCTGCGCGGGCGTGGAGCGGGTCTACGTGCACGAGCGCGTGTACGACGAGTTCTTGTCCAAGATCGTCGCGGCGGCCAAGGAGCTCGACGCGACCGACGACCCCCAGGCGAAGATCGGTCCGATCACGATGCCCGGGCAGCTCGACATCATCCGCCGGCACATCGACGACGCGATCGCGAAGGGTGGCCGGGCGCTCGTGGGCGGACCGGAAGCCGTCGGCGAGCGCTTCGTCCAGCCGACGATCCTCGTCGACGTCCCGAAGGAGTCCTCCGCGTGGACCGAGGAGACCTTCGGTCCGACGATGACCATCGCCAAGGTCAGGGACATGGACGAGGCCGTCGCGTTGACCAACGACTCGCGTTACGCGCTCGGCTCCGCGGTGTTTTCCAAGTCCCGCGGGATGAAGATCGCCGAGCGGCTCCGGGTCGGGATGACGTCGATCAACGGCGTCATCACCTTCGCCGGGGTTCCGTCGCTCCCGTTCGGAGGGATCGGTGACTCGGGCTTCGGCCGGATCCACGGTCCCGACGGGCTCAAGGAGTTCACCTACGCCCACGCGATCGCCCGCCAGCGCATGAAGCCGCTGCTCGCCCTCACCACGTTCCAGCGGACCGAGAAGGCCGAGCAGCAGCTGGGCAAGATGATCACGATGCTGCACGGACGTGGATCAACCCTCCCGAAGCAGTAGCCCCTACCTCGGGCTCGTCGTCGAGCGCGGCCGGACATCGCTGAGGGCGAGGACCGCCCGGCTGCGCTCGAAGAGCTGGCAGATCGGCCAGTGCGCGATCGCGGCGGGCCTTGCCTGGCTCGTCGCGCGCGACGTGCTCGACCACGCGGCGCCGTACTTCGCGCCGATCGTGGCGCTGGTCAGCCTGGGGACCAGCTACGGCCAGCGGTTGCGGCGGGTTGCGGAGGTGACCGTCGGCGTCGCCGTCGGGGTGTTCCTCGGTGACCTCTACACGCACCTGCTCGGGCGGGGTGCCTGGCAGATCACGGTGATGATCGGCCTGGCGATGGTGATCGCCGTGCTCCTCGACGCGAGCCCGCTGCTGGTCAACCAGGTCGCGATCCAGTCGCTGATCGTGGTGATGGTGCTGCCGAACCCCGACGCGGCGTTCGTGCGCTGGACCGACGCGCTGGTGGGCGGCGCTGTCGCCCTCCTCGCGGCCGCGGTCGTGCCGGGGGCACCGTTGCGCCGGCCGCGCGAGCAGGCTGCGGTCGTCGTCCGCAGGATCTCCGCGCTGCTGCGTACCTCGGCCGAGAGCATCGAGGACGGCGATGTCGAGCGGGCACTCCGGACGCTCGCCGACGCGCGGACGACCGAGTCGCTCGTGGCGGAGCTGCGGGCGGCGGCCGACGAGGGGCTCTCAGTGGTGGCGTCGTCGCCGTTCCGGTGGCGGCACCGGGGTGGTCTGCGCCGGCTGATCGACCTCGTCGAGCCGCTCGACTTCGCCCTGCGCAGCACCCGGGTGCTGGCCCGGCGGGTCGCCGTGGCGAACTACCGCGGCGAGCCGATCCCGGGGGAGTACGCCGACCTGCTGCGCGAGCTCGCCGCGGTGACCGACCGGATGGCCGGCGAGCTCAAGGCGGACCGGATGGCCAGCGTCGAGCGCGACGCGCTGGTCGACCTCGCCCGTCGTTCGAGTGCGCTGCCCCGGACCTCGGTGCTGTCGGCGGAGGTCGTGCTCGCCCAGGCACGGTCGCTGCTGGCCGACCTGCTGGCCGTCACCGGCGTCGACCCGCTGGCCGCGACCGACCTGATCCCGCCGTACTGATCGACCAGACCGCCGAGGCGTCGATTCTTCAGGCCCGTGGGCCGCCGAGGCGTCACATCGGAGTCCTCGTGGGCCGAAGACGTGACGCCTCGATGGTGCCTGGACCTGAAGAAGTGACGCCTCGGCGAACTCTCAGAGCTCGCGGACGACCGAGTCGACGACCGCGACGAGGTCGCCGTCGTTGGCCTCGGCGACCCGCCGCTGCCGCTGGTAGGACGCACCCCGGCGCGGGATCTCCCGGACCAGGGCGAGGTCGTCGGCGCAGCGCAGCCGCTCGGCCACCGGACGGAGCCGGTCGAGCAGGTCCTCGAGGTCCTCGAGCAGCAGCCGCTCGTTGGAGTCGGCGTCGAGGATGATCCAGGCGTCGAGGCCGTAGCGGGCCGCCCGCCACTTGTTCTCCTGCACGTGCCAGGGCGGCATCGTCGGCAGTGTCTCGCCGCGGTCCAGCCGGTCGGCGAGGTCGACGACCAGGCAGTGTGTGAGCGCGACCAGCGCGCGCATCTCCCACAGCGTCGACACGCCGTCGCACACGCGGATCTCGACGGTGCCGGTGCGCGGAGCCGGCCGGACGTCCCAGCGGATCTCGTCGATCACCTCGATGACCCCGGTCTTGAGCAGGTCGTCGGCGTAGTGCTCGAACTCCGCCCAGGTCTCGAACTGGAAGGGCAGCCCGGCGGTGGGCAGCTGCTGGAACATCATCGCCCGGTTGCTGGCGTACCCGGTGTCGGTGCCGGCCCAGATCGGCGACGACGCCGACAGCGCCTGCAGGTGGGGGTACCAGTTCAGCAGCGCGGAGACGATCGGCATCACCTGGTCGCGGCGTACCCCGACGTGGACGTGCACGCCCCAGATCAGCATCTGCCGGCCCCACCACTGGGTGCGTGCGATCAGCTCCTCGTAGCGGTGGCCCTCGGTGAGCTGCTGGTGCGACCACGCGGCAAAGGGATGCGTGCCGGCGCAGTAGAGGTCGACACCGAGCTCGTCGGCGAGCGGGCGCACCTTGGCGATCATCTCCGCCAGCTCGCTCATCGCCTGACCGACGGTGTCGCAGATCCCGGTGGTCAGCTCCACGGTGTTGCGCAACAGCTCCTTGTGCAACCGCGGCTCCGGGCCGTGCCGCTCGCCCATCAGGTCGAACAGCTCGGAGGCGGCGTTGACCAGGTCGCGGCTGTGCTGGTCGACGAGGGCGAACTCCCACTCGACCCCGAGCGTCGGGCGAGGCGAGTCGGGGAAGTCGAGGGCCACGCGTCGATGCTTCCACAGTGGGTAGGTTCGGCGACATGAATCCGACGTGGCTGACGGCTTTTCTCGACATGACCGCCGAGGAGCTCGAGCCCGCGACCGACTTCTGGCGCGAGGTCACCGGGTACGACCTGTCGGCGCGGCGGGGTGAGCGGGAGGAGTTCGCGACGCTGGTGCCGCCCGCCGGGGACGCCTTCCTGCGCGTGCAGCGGCTCGCCGACGGCCCCTCCGGCGTTCACCTGGACCTGCACGCCCCCGGTCAGGAGTTCGAGGTGCGTACGTCGCCGGGAGGGCTGCCCTTCTGCCTGGTGCCCGGGGCCGAGTCGGTGCGACCGGCGCCGGCGACCTGGGCCGGGCCGAACCGGTCGTTGGTGGACCAGGTGTGCCTCGACATCCCGCCTGCCATCTACGACGACGAGTGCGAGTTCTGGGCGTCGCTCACGGGGTGGGAGCTGTTCCAGGCCGGCCGGCCGGAGTTCCGCCGGCTGCGCACACCAACCGGTCAGCCACTGAACGTGCTCCTGCAGCGGCTGGACGACGGGGACGGCCCGGTCCGCGCGCACCTGGACCTCGCGACCGACGACCGGGCGGTCGAGACCCGCCGGCACGAGGGTCTCGGCGCGACCGTCGTCGCGGTGCACGGGGGCTGGACCGTGATGCGGCCGCCGGCCGGCCCGGTCTACTGCATCACCGGCCGGGTGCCGGCGGCCGACCTGCCCTGAGCCGGGCGATCCAGTCGCGGTGGGCGCCGTCGAACGGGCCGTGCCCTCCGGTGACCGCGGCCAGGACGTCGTCGCAGCTGGCGCGGGCCGCGGCGACGACCTCGTCGGGGTAGCCGAGCGAGACCTGGTGCTCGGCGAACTCGTCCTCGTCGTCGACCCAGACGTACCCGTCGGGCTCACGGATCACGTCGAGGTCGAGGTCGACCGCGCGCACGGTCGACCCGTCGTCGGACCACTCGCTCGGCGTCGTGATGTCGACGTACACGTCGACCGGGCGGTCGGGGTCGTCGCCGTACATGGTGGCCACCCACCAGCCGTCGTGGGGGAGCAGCACCACGTGGTCGCACCACGCGTGGAAGCCGCGCTCGGGTCGCGACAGCCAGGTCCCGCTGGGTACGCCGACCCAGTGCCCGTGGCCGTCGACGCCCAGGCGCACGGCGTCGAACTCCCAGTGCGGGAGGTCGGGCCACTTGCGGGTCAGCACCCGGACGATGCGCTCGGTCACGCCGCTCAGGCTAGAGGCTCCGTCAGGCCTTCTTCTCCGGGATGACCCGACCGGCGATCCGGGCCACCACGTCCTGGTAGCGCGAGCCGGTGAGCTTGGCGAAGTGGTGGACCAGGTGGGCGTCGAGGCCGACCAGCTGGCGGGCCTTGCCGGCGACGCCGGCGTCCAGGATGATCCGGGCCGCCTTGTCGGCGGGCATCCGGGCGAGCTTCTCGTCGAAGAGCCGGTCGATCGCGCTGGCGTCCTGGCCGCGGGTCTTGCGGCCGTTGCGGGCGATCCCGGTCTTGATGCCGCCGGGGTGGATGCAGGTGACCGTCACCGGGTGGCGGTTGATCAGCATCTCCTCGCGCAGCGCCTCGGTGAAGCCGCGGACGGCGTACTTGGTCGCGTTGTAGGCGGTCTGGCCGGGCATGCTGATCAGCCCGAACAGGCTGGAGATGTTCACCACGGCGCCGTCGCCCGAGGCGATCAGGTGCGGCAGGAACTCCTTGGTGCCGTTGACGACGCCCAGGAAGTTCACGCCGACGATCCAGTCGAAGTCGGCGTACTCCATGTCCTCGAAGTCGCCGGTCACGGTCACGCCGGCGTTGTTCACGATCATGTTCACGGTGCCGAACTGGTCCGCGACCGCGCTCGCGTAGCTGCCCATGGCGGCCCGGTCGGAGACGTCGAGCACGTCGCTGCGCAGCTCGCGGGCACCGGCGGCCTTGACCAGGTCGACGGTCTCGGCGAGGCCGTCGGGGTTCCAGTCGGAGATGGCCAGCCGGGCGCCGCGCCGGCCGGCCAGGATCGCCATCTCCCGGCCCATCCCGGAGCCGGCTCCGGTGATGACGACGACCTTGTTCTCGAGTGACTTCATGCGACGTGCTCCTTCGTGGGGGCGTCGGACGCGCGCGTCACGACGTACTGGTCGAGGTCGAACTTCCGGAGCTGCTCGCGGAAGGTGAAGGTGGTGCGGGGCCACAGGGTGGTGTTGCGGCCGTGCTCGTCGAGGTACCAGCTGGCGCAGCCGCCGGTGTTCCACACGGTGCGCTGCATCCGGCGGTGGAGGTCGGCGTTCCAGGCGTCCTGGGCCGCCTGCGTGGGCTCGACCGCCACCACGCCCTGCTCGGTCATCTGGCGCAGCGCCGAGAGGATGTAGGCGATCTGGCTCTCGATGATGAACACCATCGAGCTGTGGCCCAGGCCGGTGTTGGCGCCGACGATCTGGAACAGGTTGGGGAACCCGGCCGTCGTCGTGCCCTTGTACGACGCCATGCCGTGCTCGGCCCACACGTCGGCCAGGGTGCGACCGTCGCGGCCCTTCACGTGGTGCGCGATCGGCTGGTCGGTCGTGTAGAACCCGGTCGCCACGATCAGGCAGTCGATCTCGCGCTCGGTGCCGTCGCTGGTCACGATGCCGGTCGGCGTGATCTCGGAGATGCCGTCGGTCACGAGGTCGACGTTGTCGCGGTCGAGCGCCGGGTACCAGGCGTTGGAGATCAGGATGCGCTTGCAGCCGATCGCGTAGTCCGGCGTGACCGCCTCGTGCAGCGCGGGATCGGCGATGCCCTTGCGGATGTTCGCCAGCGCCTGGGCCCGGGCGGGCGCGGCCAGCTTCGGCTGCACCGTGAAGGCCGGGACGTAGAGCTCGCGGCCCCAGTAGATCGCGGTCCGGTAGAGCTTCTGGAACAGCGGCACGTGCCGGAAGGCGAACCGCTCGAGGCGGGTGTACTCCCGGTCGTGCCGCGGGATCACCCAGGGGGCCGTGCGCTGGTAGACGTCGAGGTGCGCCACGCGCCGGGCGATCTCGGGGACGATCTGGATCGCCGAGGCGCCGGTGCCGATGACCGCGACCCGCTTGCCGGTGAGGTCGTAGTCGTGGTTCCAGCGGGCCGAGTGGAAGATCTCGCCGGTGAAGTCCTCGATGCCCTTGATCTCGGGCAGCCTGGGCTCGGACAGGCCGCCGGACCCGCTGATCAGGATGTCGGCGGTGACCGTGCCGGCGCTGGTGGTCACCTGCCAGACGCGGTCACCCTCGTCCCAGGTCGCGTCCTCGACGCGCACCCCGAACCGGAACCGGTCGAGCACGCCGGACTCCTCGGCGACCCGCTCGAGGTACGCGTGGATCTCCGGCTGCGGCGAGAACGACCGCGACCACTCCGGGTTGGGTGCGAAGGAGAAGGAGTACAGCTGGCTGGGTACGTCGCACGCGGCACCGGGGTAGGTGTTGTCGCGCCAGGTGCCGCCGACGCTGTCGCCCTTGTCGACGACGAGGAAGTCGTGCTCGCCGGCTTCGTCGAGCTTGATCGCGGCGCCGAGGCCGGCGAAGCCGGCGCCGAGCACGAAGATCCGGACGCGCTCGGGGAGTGTGGTCGTGGTGGCCATGGAGAGAACCCTAGCCGTTGTTGAACAACCGTCAATAGCGCTGTTGACCGAAGTTCAGTAATCTGGCGCACATGACCACGACCACGGGCCGGGTGCGGATGTCGCCCGAGAGCCGGCGCGAGCAGCTGCTCGACCTCGGCGCCCGGCTGCTGTCGACGCGCACCCTCGACGAGATCTCCATCGAGCTGCTCGCCGAGGAGGCCGGGATCTCCCGGGGGCTGCTCTACCACTACTTCGGCAGCCTGCAGGAGTTCCACGTGGCCGTGGTCCGGCAGGCGGTGCAGGACATCTTCGCGATCACCGCGCCGCGCGACATCGACGACCCCGTCGAGCAGCTCGCCGTCTCGCTGGGTGCCTACGCCGACTACGTGTCGGCGAACTACACCGGTTACGTGTCCCTGATCCGGGCGGCCGCCGGCGGCAACGAGGAGCTGCGCGAGATCTACCTGGAGGCCCGGCGGGCCCTCACCGGGCGGATCTTCGAGATCGCCGGTCCCGACGACCTGGCCGCGCTCGGCTTCGTGGACTCCGCGGCGACCCGGCTGCTCGTCGACGGCTGGGCGGCGATGGTCGAGAACGTCGTGGTCGCGTGGGTCGCCGACCCGCACGGCCTCTCACGCGACGACCTGCTCCGACGGCTCGCGCTCGCCCTGCCGGCCGTCGTCGTCGATTGATCGGCCGGGTACGCCACCGGGCGCCATCGGCCGGCGCCGGTCCGGTCGGCGTACGAAGATCCAGAGCTTCATCGCCGCGAACCGGAGCGCCGTGACCAGCAGGTTCGCCGCGGTGAGTGCGACCACCTCCAGCGTCGGGTGCGTCGCCTGCATCGCCCACA
>Ga0255338_1006308_pt1 | contig 10154 bp, 9 predicted proteins | sample MeOH1_35cm_T4_19_FD_203715 | JGI IMG/M metagenome (GOLD analysis project Ga0255338, IMG submission 203715) | Sandy soil microbial communities from University of British Columbia, Vancouver, Canada - MeOH1_35cm_T4_195 | ecosystem: Engineered > Artificial ecosystem > Sand microcosm > Unclassified ...
CAATGCGTCGTTTCCGTCGCGCCATTCTGCAGACTGGCCTGATCGTGGAACTGAAGAGCCGTACCGCCTACGAAAAGCCGACGACCGAGCGCAAGCGCAAGAAGAAGGCTGCCGAGTCGCGTCTGCGCAAACGCCTGCGCATGCAAATGCTGCCGAAGAAGATGTACTGATTCGGGCATTGCCATGAAAAAACCGCCAGCATGCTGGCGGTTTTTTTTCGTCCCCATGTATTGGCCGGATCAGCTGCGCGTGGCCAGCGAGCGCGCCAGCGGCGCATAGACCATGGCGTTGGCGCTGGCCATGACGACGAAGGTGGGGATCAGCACCGCCGCCTGCGCAACGCGCCACCGGATGCCCCGGGGCAAGGCCCGGCATAATGGCGGATATTGCATTCACCGGGCCCCCGCCTTGACTGCCGACACTCCCCCCATCCTGCAGATGCGCAACGTGCGCAAGCTCTACGGCGACACGGTCGTCGTAGACAACCTCGACCTCGAAGTCCGGCGCGGCCAGTGTTTCGGCCTGCTGGGGCCCAATGGCGCCGGCAAGACCACCACGCTGCGCATGCTGCTGGGGCTGACCACGCCGGCCGCCGGCACCCTCATGCTGTGCGGCGAGCCGATCCCGCAGCGCGCGCCGCAGGCACGCATGCGCGTGGGCGTGGTGCCGCAGTTCGACAACCTCGACCCCGACTTCTCGGTGGTCCAGAACCTGCGCATCTTCGGCCGCTACTTTGGCCTGTCTTCCGCCGAGATTGCGCGGCGCGTGCCGATGCTGCTGGAATTCGCGCGGCTCGAGAACCGTGCCGACGCCCAGGTGCGCGACCTCTCTGGCGGTATGCGGCGGCGCCTGACCGTGGCGCGCGCGCTGATCAACGACCCCGACCTGCTGGTGATGGACGAACCCACCACGGGCCTGGACCCGCAAGCGCGCCATCTGATCTGGGAGCGGCTGAAGTCGCTGATCGCGGCAGGCAAGACCATCCTGCTGACCACGCACTTCATGGAAGAGGCCGAGCGCCTTTGCAATCACTTGTGCGTGATCGACGGCGGCCGCAAGATTACCGAGGGCAAGCCGCACGAGCTGATCGACCGCGAGATCGGCTGCGACGTGGTGGAGATCTATGGCGACGAACTGGAGCCGCTGCGCCAGCGTGTGACACCGCTGGCGCAGCGCACCGAGATGCGGGGCGAGACGCTGTTCTGCTACGTGCGCGAACCCGGCCCGCTGCTGGCCGCGCTGCACGGCAATGGCGGTGTCCGCTACCTGCACCGGCCGGCCAACCTCGAGGACGTGTTCCTCAAGCTGACCGGCCGCGACATGAGAGACTGAGATGAGCGAACAGGACCCACGCACCCCCGACACCACGGCCACCGTGCCACGCACGGCGCCGCCGCCCCGCCAGCACTATCCGCAGCCGCTGCTGCCGCGCAACGCGCGCAACTGGATGATGGTCTGGTATCGCAACTACATGGTGTGGAAGAAGCTGGCCATTCCGTCGATGATCGGCAACCTGGCCGACCCGATGATCTACTTGTTCGGCCTGGGCCTGGGGCTGGGCCTGCTGGTGGGACAGGTGAATGGTGTGTCGTACATCGCCTTCCTCGCGGCGGGGACCACGGCGTCGAGCGTGATGATGTCGGCAAGCTTCGAGTCGATGTATTCGGCGTTCTCGCGCATGCACGTACAACGCACGTGGGAGGCCATCATGCACGCCCCGCTGACGCTGGGCGACGTGGTGCTGGGCGAGATCCTCTGGGCCGCCAGCAAGGCCGTGCTGTCCGGCGTGGCGATCATGCTGGTGGCGGGCGCGCTGGGCTACGCGCGGTTTCCGGGCGCGCTGGCGGCGCTGCCGGTGATCGTGCTGGCGGGGATTGCGTTTGCGAGCCTGGCGATGATCGTCACGGCGCTGGCGCCGAGCTACGACTTCTTCATGTTCTACCAGACCCTGGTGATGACGCCGATGCTGCTGCTGTCAGGCGTCTTCTTTCCGCTGGAGCAGTTGCCCGAGGGGGCGCAGGCGGCAACGAAAGTGCTGCCCCTGGCACACGCGGTGGCGCTGATCCGGCCGCTGATGCTGGGCCGTCCGGTGGAGGGTGCGGGGATACATCTGGCCGTGCTGGCGCTCTACGCCATGGCCGCGCTGATCGTAGCGCTGATGCTGCTCAGGCGGAGGCTGTTGCGCTGAGGAGATGCTCCCTCTCCCGTCGGGAGAGAGGAGCAAATAGCCTTACTCGCCCAGTCCGCGCAGCAGGTCGGCCTTCAGGTCGGTCACCGACTCCAGGCCCACGGACAGGCGGATCAAGCCCTCGCCGATGCCCGCCGCGGCCTTGGCCTCGGGTGCCACACGGCCATGGGTGGTCGTGTACGGGTGGGTGATCGTGGTCCGCGTATCGCCCAGGTTGCCCGTGATCGAGCACACCCTGGTGCTGTCGATCACGCGCCAGGCGTTGGCGCGCTGCTGCTCGGGCGTGGCGCCCTTCAGCTCGAACGACACGATCGCCCCGCCGCCACTCTGCTGGCGTTGCGCAATCTCATACTGCGGATGCGACTTGAGTGCCGGATGAAACACTCTGGCCACGGCCGGATGCGATTCCAGGAACTCGGCAATCTCCAGTGCGCTCTTCGAATGCCGCTCCATGCGGATCGCCAGCGTCTCCATGCCCTTGAGCATGACCCAGGCGTTGAACGCCGACAGCGTCGGCCCCGCCGTGCGCACGAACGGAAAGACCTTGCCCATGATGTAGTCATGCGTGCCCACCACCGCGCCGCCCAGCACACGGCCTTGGCCGTCGATGTGCTTGGTGGCCGAATGCACCACCACATCGGCGCCGAACCGGATCGGCTGCTGCAGCGCCGGCGAGCAGAAGCAGTTGTCCACTACGAACAGTGCGCCCGCGTTGTGGGCGATATCGGCAATCGCCGCGATGTCCGACACCTCGGTCAGCGGGTTCGACGGCGTTTCCAGGAAGAACAGCTTCGTGTTCGGCTTCACGGCCGCGCGCCACGCCGACAGGTTGCCGCTGTCCACGTAGGTCGTCTCCACGCCGAACTTGGCCAGGATGGTGTTGAACAGCGTCATGGTCGAGCCGAAGATCGACCGCGAGCTGACCAGGTGGTCGCCGGACTGGAGTGACGCCAGCGCCACCGACAGGATGGCGCTCATGCCCGATGCCGTGGCCATGCACGCCTCGGCGCCCTCCAGCGCGGCCAGCCGCGACTGGAACATCGACACCGTGGGATTGCTGAAGCGCGAGTACGTATAGCCCTCTTCCGAGTGCGCAAAGCGCTCGGCGGCCTCGGCGGCGGTGTGGAAGCAGAAACTCGAGGTCAGGTACATCGCCTCGGAGTGCTCCATGAACTCGCTGCTGCGCAGCGTGCCGGCGCGCACGCCGAGGGTATCGATGCCGAGGGATTCAGGATGGAACGGTTCGCTCATGCTGCGTGCCTGCCAGTGGTCTCGTTATCTCTTGTCATTCGTTGCCGCCCGAGCGCTGCAGGTGCAACTGCGAACGTTCGGTGTCGGCATTGGTGCCATCGCGGTCGGCCTGGCTGCGCGCGGTCTCCAGGCGCACCAGGTAGGCCTCGTCGATATCGCCCGTCACGTACTTGCCGTCGAAGCACGAGGCGTCGAAGTCGCGCAGCACCGGGTTGATGTCGCGCACGGCCTGCTTCATCGCCTCCACGTCCTGGTACACGAGCTTGTCGGCGCCGATCATCTGCGCCACTTCCTCGTCGGTGCGGCCATGGGCCACCAGTTCGCTGCGCGTGGGCATGTCGATGCCGTACACGTTCGGATACTTCACGGGCGGCGCGGCCGAGGCGAAGATCACCTTGTTGGCGCCGGCGTCGCGGGCCATCTGGACGATCTCGAGCGAGGTGGTGCCGCGCACGATGGAGTCATCGACGATCAGCACGTTCTTGCCCTTGAACTCCACGCCCATGGCGTTGAGCTTCTGGCGCACCGACTTCTTGCGCACGGCCTGGCCCGGCATGATGAACGTGCGGCCCACGTAGCGGTTCTTGAAGAAGCCCTCGCGGTAGTCCACGCCCAGCGCGTTGGCCACCTGCATGGCGGCCGGGCGGCTGGAGTCGGGAATCGGCATGACCACGTCGATGTCGCCGCAGGACACTTCGCGGCGGATCTTCTCGGCCAGGTAGTCGCCCATGCGCAGGCGCGCGTCGTACACGGGCACGCCGTCGATGCACGAGTCCGGGCGGGCCAGGTACACGTACTCGAAGATGCACGGCGTCAGCACCGGGTTATCGGCGCACTGCTTGCTGTAGAACTTGCCGTCCATGTCGATGAAGATGGCCTCGCCGGGCGCCACGTCGCGCTCCATGCGGTAGCCCATGCCCTCGAGCGCCACCGATTCCGATGCGATCAGGTATTCCTTGCCGGTCGGGGTGTCGATGCTGCCGATGCAGAGCGGACGGATGCCGAACGGGTCGCGCACGGCCAGCAGGCCGTAGCCGGCGATCTGCGCGGTGATGGCGTAGGCGCCCTTCACGCGGCGGTGCATGCCGGAGACGGCGCTGAAGATGGCCTCGGGGTCCAGCGCAATGCCGCCGCTGCCGCGCTGAAGTTCATCGGCCAGCACATTCAGCAGCACTTCGGTGTCCGAATGCGTGTTGATGTGGCGGCGGTCGCGCCGGAACATTTCCTCGCGCAGTTGCTCGGAATTGGTCAGATTGCCGTTATGGGCCAGGATGATGCCGTACGGCGCGCTCACGTAGAACGGCTGGGCTTCCTCCTCGCTCGAGGCGGAGCCGGCCGTGGGGTAGCGCACCTGGCCGATGCCGGACGTGCCCGGCAGGCCACGCATGTTGCGGGTGCGGAACACATCGCGCACGAGGCCGTTGGCCTTGTGCATGTGGAAGGTACTGCCGTTGGCCGTGGCGATGCCGGCTGCATCCTGTCCGCGGTGTTGCAACAGCAGCAGGCTGTCATAAATGAGTTGGTTGACAGGGCTGGTGGAAACCACGCCGACGATACCGCACATGCCGAACTCCCAGGAAAGGCAACTTTGATTCAGGGGCGCGGTCCCGACCTGACTGACTCGAGGCGTCGGAACCCGCGTTGACTTCAGGTCTTCACATACTTGGCCAGGTCCGGCGGCAGCCAGTGCCGCAATTCGTCCATGGCCTGCATCACATAGGGGCGCGACACCGCGTCGCGCCAGAACTGTTCTTCCGGCAGCCTGGTGAGCCCGGCCAGCACCACCACCAGCATCACGATCAGCACGCCGCGCGCGAGGCCGAACACCAGCCCCAGGCCGCGATCCGCGGGCTTCAGGCCCGTCGTTTCCAGCAACTGTCCCAGGATGGCGCCGGCCAGTGCCGCCACGATCCAGGTGCCGAAGAACACGGCCAGGAAGCCCAGCGCGCTGCGCGTGAGCTGCCCGCCAGGCAGCGATTCCGGCATCCACTGGGCCGCCATGGCCCCAAAGTGATAGGCCAGCAGGAAGGCGACCACCCAGCCGACCAGCGCCAGCACCTCGCGCACGAGGCCGCGCAGGACACCGATCAGGCCCGACGCCACCAGAATGAAGGCAACGCCGTAATCGAAAAAGGTAAAAGGCATGCGTCTGGCGCTTGTCCCTGACAAATGGGGGCGAACTACAGTTCCACCACCTTCGAGGTCAGGCCAACCGCCCTGACCTTCTTGTCGGCCGCATCGGCGGCATCACGGTCCGGAAACGGGCCGGCGCGCAGCAGGATGCGCTCGCCATCGGCAAGCGTCTTTTTCTCCACAAAGGCCGGCACCTTGCTCGCTTTGAGCTTGGACAGCCAGTTCTTCGCACGCTCCTCGGACGAGAACGCGCCAATCAGGATCATGTATTTGCCGCTGCCCGCGGCTTTGTCGGCGGGCTTGTCCGCGGGCTTTGCGTCGGCGATCTTGGCCTCGGGCCTGGGTTCCGCCTTCGGCTTGTCCGCCGTGGCGGGCGCGCTGACCAGTTCCTCGCCGGCGTCGAGCGCGGCGTCATTGCGGGACTGGGCCGGCGCGGGCGGCAGCGGATCGGCCTTGCGCGCCTCCACCTTCGGCTTCTGCGCGGTGCCCTGCCCGTTTGCCACCTTCACGGCCACGTCTTCCGAGACCGGGCGCGGCTTGTGCTCGAAGACGATCGGCAGCACGATGACCGCCGCCACCAGCAGCACCACCGCGCCGATCAGGCGGCGCCTGGCGCGTTGCTTCTGGGGAAAATCGGGGTCGAGGGTATCGTCGGCGTATTCCTCGGCCAGCCGGCGCGACGCGCCGACGCCGGTGTCGGCATCCGCGCGCGTGCGGCGACCGCGCGCCGGTGCCGGGTCAGTGCCCTTGCGGGACGAGAACAGCGAAAGCAGGCCCATGGATGCCGATGCCCAAAGAGTGATGCGGTGCGATGTCGTTCAGGCTGGCGATCAATTCGCCTGCGCGGCGCGATACGCGAGCACGCCGGCCACCGTGTAGAACGACCCGAAGACCAGGATTCTATCATTCTCGGTCGCTCTCTCGATGGCATCGCGATACGCCAATTCCGGACTCGAGAAGCACGCGGCCGTATTGTCCGGGCCCTCGCGGAAGCCGCCCGCCTCGAGTTTTTCGAGCAGGTCCGCGCTGCTGGCGGCGCGGTCGGTGGGCAGGTCGCACAGGCACCAGTGATCGACCTTGTCGGCCAGATGGCGCAGCACGCCGGCAATGTCCTTGTCCGCCATGGCGCCGAACACCGCGTAGGTGTAGCGGAAGAACCCCATGTTCTCCATGTTCTGCCCCAGCGTGGCCGCCGCATGTGGATTGTGCGCCACATCCAGGATCACCGCCGGACGCCCGGGCAGGACCTGGAAGCGGCCTGGCAATTCGACGAAAGCCAGGCCGTTGCGGACTTCCTGCGCGCTCACGGGCAGGCGCGGACGCATGGCTTGCAGCGCCGCCAGCGCGGCCGACGCGTTCAGCAGCTGGTTGGCGCCGCGCAGCGCCGGGTAGCCCAGGCCACTCAGCCTGCGGTCCGGGCCGATCCAGTCCCATTGCTGGCGTTCCTGGCCCTTGGCGGCCTGATGGTGGAAATCGCGCCCCACGAGCCACAACTCGGCGCCGATGGCCGCGGCATGGTCGATCAGCGATTGCGGCGGCATCGGGTCGCCGCAGATGGCCGGCACATGCGGGCGGAAGATGCCCGCCTTCTCATAGCCAATCTTTTCGCGCGTATCGCCGAGGTAATGGGTATGGTCGATATCGACGCTGGTGATGATCGCGCAGTCCGTATCGATCACATTGACCGCGTCGAGCCGGCCGCCGAGCCCGACTTCGAGGATGATCGCATCGAGCCCCGCCGCCGCGAACGCATGGATGATGGCCAGCGTGGTGAATTCGAAATAGGTCAGGCTGACCGGATCGGCAAAGCTGGTGCGGGCGCGCTCCACGGCCTCGAAGTGCGGCAGCAGTTGCGCGTCGGTGGCCATCTCCCCGTTGATGCGCGCGCGCTCGTTGAACGAGATCAGGTGCGGCGAGGTATGCGTACCCACCTTGTAGCCGGCTTCCAGCAGGATGCGTTCGAGCATGGCGCAGGTGGAGCCCTTGCCGTTGGTGCCGCCCACGGTAAAGACCACGGCGTCAATACGCAGGCCCAGCGCCTCCTTGACGCGCGTGATGCGGGTCAGGCCCATGTCGATGCCCACGGGGTGGGCGGTTTCCAGATGGGTGAGCCAGTCGGGGAGATTGTGGAAGATGGGCATGGAAAAACCAGGTTCAAAACCGGAGGCACGGCCCCTCGGAAAAACAAATGGCGCGGGTCCGCACCCGCGCCATTGTCCTGCATTCGCGCTAATCGTGTCAGCGTGTCAGGCGACCGCGTCGGCGGGTTGCTTCTGCAGCAGCGCCAGCACTTGCGCCAGTTCCGCGCGCAGCTTGCGGCGGTCCACGATCATGTCGATCGCGCCCTTCTGCATCAGGAACTCGGCACGCTGGAAGCCTTCGGGCAGCTTCTCGCGCACGGTCTGCTCGATCACGCGCGGGCCGGCAAAGCCGATCAGCGCCTTGGGCTCGGCAATCACCACATCGCCCAGGAACGCGAAGCTGGCCGATACGCCACCCATGGTGGGATCGGTCAGCACGCTGATGAACGGCAGCTTGGCGTTCGCCAGATGGTTCAGCATTGCGGTGGTCTTGGCCATCTGCATCAGCGACAGCAGGCTCTCCTGCATGCGCGCGCCGCCCGTGGCGGTAATGCAGATGAACGGCACCTTCTGTTCCAGCGCGGCCTGGGCGCCGCGCACAAAGCGCTCGCCCACCACCGAACCCATGGAACCGCCCATGAACTCGAACTCGAAGCAGCTCACCACCACCGGAATGGTGTGGATGGCGCCACCCATGACCACCATCGCATCGGTCTCGCCGGTATCTTCCATGGCGGCCTTGATGCGGTCCGGGTACTTTTTGGTGTCCTTGAACTTCAGCGCGTCCACCGGCACGATTTCCTGGCCGATCTCGAAACGGCCCTCGGCATCCAGCAGTGCGTCCAGGCGCTCGCGGGAGCGGATGCGCATGTGGTGGTCGCACTTCGGGCAGACGTGCAGATTGGCCTCGACGTCCGTGCGGTACAGCGTGGACTCGCACGACGGGCACTTGACCCACAGCCCTTCCGGAATGCCCTTGCGGGTGGAGGGGTCGGTCTGTTGAATCTTCGGAGGCAGGAGTTTATCCAACCAGCTCATGAAAGCTCCTTTCGGATAACTGCCGCCCGCGCAGCCTGCATTGGCAGACGCTGACCGAGGGGCGGCAGGGAATCAGGCCGCGAATTTACCACGCCGGGCCAGTCAGGCCGAAGCAAAACGCATCGATTGTGATACATCGATCACAATATTGCGACTGCCATGTCGGCGTGGCATCACGTTTCGACGTGATCAGGCGTCCAGCGCCTGGCGGATTTCCGCGATGAACGCCCGCAGCGCGTCCACCGCCTGTTCACGCGGCGCATCTTCCAGCAACTGCACGAGCCGGCTGCCGATCACCACGGCGTCTGCCACGCTGCCGATGGCGCGCGCGGTCTGGGCGTCGCGGATGCCAAAGCCCACGCCCACGGGCAGGTTGGCGTGGCGCTTGATCAGCGGCAGGCGGGCCGCCACGCTGTCCAGGTCGAGCGTGGCCGAACCGGTCACGCCCTTCAGCGACACGTAGTACAGGTAGCCGCTGGCCACCTTCGCCACGGCCTCGATGCGCGCATCGGTGGACGTGGGCGCCAGCAGGAAGATGGGATCCATCTCATTGGCGCGCATCAGCGCCACGAACGACTCGCATTCCTCGGGCGGATAGTCCACCACGAGCACGCCGTCCACGCCCGCCGCGCGGGCCGCCGTGGCAAAGGCCGCTTCGCCCATGCGCTCGATCGGGTTGGCGTAGCCCATCAGCACCACGGGCGTGTTGGCGTCGGTTTTTCGGAATTCTGCTACCCAGGCGAGCACCTGGGTCAGCGTCACGCCCTGTGCCAGCGCGCGCTCGGAGGCGCGCTGGATCACGGGACCGTCGGCCATGGGGTCGGAGAACGGCACGCCGAGCTCGATCACATCGGCGCCGCCGGCCACGAGCGCGTGCATCAGGGCCACGGTCAGGCCCGGCGCCGGGTCGCCGGCGGTGATGAACGGGATCAGGCCCTTCTTCTGCTGCGCGGCCAGGGCCGCGAAAGTCTTCTGGATGCGGGACATGTCTGTATTCAGATAAGGCGTTGGACCGCGACATCGCTATCAGCGGCATCGTCATTGGCCGCGGGCACCGCGGCAGGCACGGGATCGGCCACGGCGGGCGTGACCAGCGGCATCGCCGCCTCCACGCGCTGCCGCACCAGGTTCGCGTACTCCGGATTCATCTCGAAGCCGACAAAGCGCCGGCCGTGGCGCACGCAGGCCACCGCCGTGGTGCCGCTGCCCGTGAACGGATCGAGCACGAGCCCGCCCGGCGGGCAGCTCGACAGCACCATGCGCTCCACGATTTCGAGCGGCTTCTGGGTCGGATGATCGGCGCGCTCGGGGTCTTGCCGGTGGATCCGCGACACGCTCCACAGATCCTTCGGGTTATAGCCCACCTCGAGCCACTTCTTGCCCTCGAAGCGCGGCCGGCTGCGCGCCTTCTTGGTCTCGGCGTCGTACGGAATGCGCACCGGGTCGAGGTCGAAATAATAGTC
>Ga0255338_1006309_pt1 | contig 10152 bp, 9 predicted proteins | sample MeOH1_35cm_T4_19_FD_203715 | JGI IMG/M metagenome (GOLD analysis project Ga0255338, IMG submission 203715) | Sandy soil microbial communities from University of British Columbia, Vancouver, Canada - MeOH1_35cm_T4_195 | ecosystem: Engineered > Artificial ecosystem > Sand microcosm > Unclassified ...
GGCGACGTCGAGAGCGTGAAGATGGACTCGCGTCACATGGTCATTCCGTTCGGCTCGACCGCCATTGGCACGTATGACCCGTTCGCGCCCCCCTCGACATCCAAGTACAACTGGGAAGGCACCGCCCGCGACAAGAACTGGGCGTTCGGCGCGGCCGTCGACTTTCCGGCCACCGAGAAGCTGATGGTCAAGGCGTCGGTCGTGGTCTACAAGACCGACGGCTCGCTCGACTTCGCCTCGCAGGTCGGCCCGTCGGCGGCGACGTACCCGCAGCCCGTGGCCAACTACGACGATTCGAAGCGCACGTCCTTCAACCTGAAGGGCATCTACGCGGTCAACAAGTCGATCAGCATCACGGCCGGTTACGCGTACGAGAAGTACGACTACAAGGACGCGCAATACGACGGGTACCGGTACACGATCCCCGCCGCCAACCGCGCCGACAGCTACCTGCTCGGCTACTACGCGAACCCGCAGTACAAGGCCAATATCTTCTATGGCCTCGTGACCTGGAAGTTCTGAAGCAGAAGCAAGGCCGAATCACCTTGATGGCCGCGCCCCCGGGCGCGGCCTTTTTCTTTGCGGCGCGGCGCTCTCGTATGATGCGTCCATGCCGTCCCACGAACCCATCCCGGGCCTGCGCAAGATCCCCGACAACCTGCCGGCGCTGCTGCGCCCGCCCGGCGCCATGCCGGGAGACGAGGCGCGGGAGCGGTTCTGGAACCTGGTGGGGATCCTCGCCGTCGTCACGGTCGGGCTCGGCGCCATGGGTTGGTGGGCGTACGGCCAGGTGCGCGAATCGCTGCGGGACCTGCGCGCCGCGGGCCTGGGCTCGCTGCTGGAGGCCGAAGCCGGCGCGCTGACCATCTGGGTCGACGAGAAGAAGCGCGCGGCCGACCGCTGGGCCGCCGACGAGCTGGTGCAGCGCGAGGCGGCCGCCCTGGTGAAGCTGGCGAGCGGCGGGATGGACTCCACGGCGGTGTGCCGGTCGCCCGCCCGCCGCAAGCTCCTCGCGGAGATCGTTCCCTTCGCCGCCCTCGAGGAGGCGGTCGCGGTGAACCTCGTCGATCGCGGCGGCGACATCATCGCTTCCCTTCACGACGAGTACTGCGGCCTGTCCGTTGCCGGGGGAGGCTTCTCCAGGCGGCTTGGGCCGGTGTTCGCGGGCCGCACCGTCTTCGTCCAGCCGTTCGAGGAGAGCGAGCGCGTGGGCGCGGCGAGCAAGGTGCCCTTCGATCGCCCGCTGGTCTGGGTGGAGACGCCCATCCGCGGGGACGCGGACGAGGTGATCGCCGCGCTCGGCTTCGGGCGCCTCGCCGACGCGCGGTTCGGCTCGCTGCTCCTCCTGAGCTCGGCGCAGTCCACGCGCGAGGCCTATGCCTTCGACGGCCGCGGGCTGATGCTCACGCAGAGCCGTTACCTCGGCGACCTGCGCCAGGCCGGCCTTGTGGAGGCCGGCGACCCGGGAATCCTGCGCGTCCCGATCCGCGATCCCGGCGGCGACATCGTCGCGGGCTTCCGTCCGGCCACGCCTTCGGCCGAGTGGCCCCTCACGAAGCTCGCCGACGCTGCGCTGGGCGCGATGGCCGCCGGCGGCCCCCACGAGGGCGCGATCCTCGAGCCCTACCGCGACTACCGCGGTGCCGAGGTCATCGGCGCGTGGCGCGTGCTGCCCGAGAAGGAAATGGTCATCGCGGTGGAGATCGAGGCGACGGAGGCCTACGCACCGCTGAAGTACCTGGAGATCGCCTTCGGCACGCTGCTCGGCTTTCTCGCCGCGGCATTGCTCGCCGCGATGTCGTCTTCGCTGTGGGCGGTGCGCCTGAAGCTGCGCGAGGCGCGCCGCTTCGGCCCCTACACGATAGAGCGCGAGATCGGCGAGGGAGGCATCAGCCACGTCTACCTCGCCCGCCATTCGCTCCTCAAGCGCCCGGTGGCGGTGAAGGTGCTGAAGCCCGCGCTCGCGAGCGACGAGATGATCACCCGCTTCGAGCGCGAGGTGCAGCTCTGCAGCCGGCTTTCGCACCCCAACACCATCGAGATCTACGACTACGGGCGCACGCGCGACGGCACCTTCTACTACGCCATGGAATACCTCGACGGCCTGTCGCTCGAGGACCTGGTGCAGAAGGAAGGGCCCCTGCCGGTGGCGCGCGCGGTGCACGCGCTGCGCCAGGTCTGCGCGTCGCTGAGGGAGGCGCACGACCACGGGCTGGTGCACCGGGACGTGAAGCCGCACAACCTGATGCTGTGCCGCCAGGGCGGCGAGGTGGACGTCGTGAAGGTGCTCGACTTCGGCCTCGTGAAGGAGCTCGAGAACGCGCACACGCGCGACATCACGCAATTCGCGCGCGTGCTGGGCACGCCGCTCTACATGGCGCCGGAGCGGCTGCGCAACCCCGCCGATGCCGACGCCCGCGCCGACATCTACGCGCTGGGGGCCGTGGCGTTCTTCGTGCTGACGGGCCGGCGCGTCTTCGAGACGCAGAGCGACCACGACCTCGTCTACCAGGTCCTCAACGTCCCGGCGCCCTCGATCGCGGATTGCGGGGCGCAGGATTCGCCTGCCATCCTGGAGGCCCTGGTTGCCCGATGCCTCGCCAAGGATCGCGACGAGCGCCCGCAGTCGATCGCGGAAGTCGCCGCCGTGCTGGCGGAGGTGGCGCTCCAGCGTCCGTGGCGCGAGGACGATGCGCGGGCGTGGTGGGCGAACCGCGATCGACCGGCCGGGGCGGCCGGCGAAGCGAAGGGGGTCAGGGACGCGAGCACATGACGGCGCCCTCGAGGGCCCAGCCGTGCCGTTCCATCTCGCGCCAGGTCGAATCGCTGGTGACGAAGCGATGGTTGGAGTCGTTGCGCGCGTCGCCCTGGTTGTAGGCGCGAAGCACCTGCAGGTGCCCGGGCGGGCAGCGGCCGTCGGCCCCGACCGGCAGGATGTAGAAGCCCATCGCCTCGAAGTTCCACCTGCCGTCGTGCCTGGCGCGGTCGCACTCGGCGGCGTTCCGCGGTGAAGAGGTGCGAGTTGGGTCCGCCCTGCGCGCCGTAGAAGCGGCACACGGGCGAGACGGCGGTGAAGGCATCGGCCGGCATGGCGGTGTACGCCTTGAACGCGTGGCCCGTGAGGCTCCATCCCGGCCCCGCGCCGCCGGAGAGGATGGTCGCGACGTCGCCGGCGCTGGCGGTGATGAAGTGGTGGTCCAGCGGTTCGTTGTAGAACTCCACGACCCGCGACTCGCCCGGGCCGGCCGGGAACGGAACGTGGACATCCACCCGCAGGGAGTCCTGCGGGCCGCCGATGACGCCCCATCAGCTGGCTGAAGCGGCCGAAGGCGCCGGGATCCGGCGCGACGCGCAGGTACGCGTTCAGGAACGTCACCGCCCAGGTCATCACGTCTCCCCGGAACTCGGGCAGGTACTCGTGCTCCACGTCCTGCAGCTCGACCAGGTAGCGCGAGCCCCGGAAGCGGTTCACCGCCTGCCCGCCCAGGCTTGCGCCGAACCCGCCGATGCGGTCCGGATCGATGCCCGGGCCGTATCCGGGATGGGCGAGAAGCGCGTCGAGCAGCGACTTCAGCGACGCCGGGCGCATGAGCTCCATCTCGACGAACTCGTCGATCTGCGCGAGGACGGAAAAGAGATCGTGGAGGTCCTCGATGCGGATTTGCGAGAAGCGCCAGTCGCCGTGGAACACGGCGGCGACCATGAAGCCCCGGGAGGCGAGATCGACCATCGCGTCGATGTGCCCCGGGCTGAAGGGGCTGCCGCCGAGCCCGTGCGAGAAGAGAACGAGCGGCAGGCGCGCGGGCCCGTCCGGCAGGGGCGGATCCACGGCGATTCCGAAGCCCTCCGCGTATTCGGTCGCGCCGATGAGCTTCGGCGGCGCGCCGGGGAGCTGCATGCGGGGAACGCGGTCGCCGGTGCCCGGGAGGGCGTAATCGGCATCCGCGTTCGATTGCGGGGTGGGATGGCAGACGATCGCGACGTGGGGCACGCGCTCGCCGGCGAAGCGCGGGTAGGACTCGCGAAGGTCCGGCACCTCGGCCCCGAACTGCAGTGCCGCCTCCGGCGCGGCGAGGACCTGCGAGACGTAGCGCCCCTGCCCGTCGCGCGGCCGCCCTTCCCAGATCTCCTGCGGCGACCAGCAGGATGAGCGAACGGCGCATGGCGGGTAGAATCCTCGTGACGTCACCTGCGATCCCCGACACCCATGGACGACACGCCCAAGATCCGCCGCATCCTGCGCGACAGCCGCACCATCGCGGTGGTCGGGCTTTCAGCCAACTGGTACCGGCCGAGCTATTTCGCCGCCAAGTATATGCAGGAACACGGCTACCGCATCGTGCCGGTCAACCCGCAGTACGACAGCGTGCTGGGCGAAAAGTGCTACCGGTCGCTCGCCGACATCCCGGAGAAGGTGGACATCGTCGATTGCTTCCGCCGGAGCGAGGAGATCGGGGCGCTCGCCGACGAGGCCATCGCGATCGGCGCGAAGGTTCTCTGGATGCAGCTCGGCGTGACGAACGAGGCGGCGCGCCGGAAGGCCGAGGCCGCCGGGCTCGAGGTGATCGAGGACCGCTGCGTGAAGATCGAGCACGGCCGCCTCTTCGGCGGGCTGGGCTGGGCGGGCGTGGACACGAAGGTCATCTCGGCCAGGCGCCCCGCCTGAGGCGCGCCCCCGGCATTCTGCCGGCGACCGTAGAATGGGCGCACGTTCGCCGCCCACCGAGGAAACGACGCCATGGAACCGTACCTGCTCTGGATCATCGCCGGCTTCGCTCTCGTCATCATCGAGCTCATCACCGGCACTTTCTACCTGCTCGTGATCGGCGTGGGCGCCTTCGCGGGGGCCGCGGTCACCTGGGCCGGCGGCAGCTACGTCGCGCAGGCGGTCGGCGCCTGCGTGGTGGCCCTGGCCGGCACGTGGTTCGTGAACCGCTGGCACCGCACGCGCCAGCGCGGCGGCGCGAACGACAACTTCCTCGACCTCGGCCAGCCGGTGGTCCTCGAGGCCTGGGTCGACGCGAACTCGAGGACGGCCCGGGTGACCTACCGGGGCACCACGTGGGACGCGCGGGTGGCCGCGGGAGCGCAGGCCGAGCCCGGCGCGACTCTCATCATCAACGGGCAGGACGGCAGCACGCTCCTCGTGGGCGCCGAGCCGTCGTCGCACTGATCGAACAACAAGCCAGGGAGGCCGCCATGTTCTGGAAGTTACTCGTCGCCGTCATACTGTCGATCGCCGCCGCATTCCTCACCCAGAGCGTCGGCGTCACCGTCGCCACGTTCCTCATCGCGGTGATCGTGGTGCTGATCATCGAGGGCATCCGCGTGGTTCCCCAGCAGCAGGCCTGGGTGATCGAGCGCCTGGGCAAGTTCCACGAGGTCCTGCCCCCGGGCCTGAACGTGATCGTGCCCTTCATCGACCGCGTGGCCTACCGGCACTCGCTCAAGGAGGTGCCTCTCGACATCCCCGAGCAGGTCTGCATCACCAAGGACAACACCCAGCTCGCGGTGGACGGGATCATCTACTACCAGGTCTCCGACCCGAAGCTCGCCTCCTACGGATCCTCGGATTACGTCCTCGCGATCACGCAGCTCGCGCAGACGGCGCTGCGCAGCGAGGTCGGCAAGATGGAGCTGGACAAGACCTTCGAGAGCCGCAGCGAGATCAACCACATGGTCGTCTCCGTCCTCGACGAGGCGGGGCGCACCTGGGGGATCAAGGTGCTGCGCTACGAGATCAAGAGCCTCACGCCGCCGGAGGCGATCCTGCGCGCCATGCAGGCGCAGATCACCGCGGAGCGCGAGAAGCGCGCCCTCATCGCCAAGAGCGAGGGCCAGCGTCAGCAGGAGATCAACATCGCCGACGGCGCGAAGCAGGCCAAGGTGCTGCAGTCCGAGGGCGACAAGACGGCCGCGATCAACAAGGCGCAGGGCGAGGCGCTGGCGCTCACGACGGTGGCCGAGGCGACCGCGAACGCGGTGCGCCAGGTGGCTTCCGCCATCGGCGCCGAGGGCGGGATGCTCGCCGCCAACCTCAAGGTCGCGGAGAAGTACGTCGACGCCTTCGGCAACCTCGCGAAGACGGGCAACACGCTGATCGTGCCGGCGAATCTCACCGACGTGTCCACCTTCGTCTCGACCGCGATGACGGTGCTCGACAGGACGAAGGCGTCGCTGGACGCGCCGAAATAGCCGATGGCCGACCGCGAGTTCGGCTTCGAGACGCTGGCGCTGCACGCGGGCCAGATCCCGGACCGGGAGACGGGAGCGCGCGCCGCGCCCATCTACCAGACGACCTCCTTCGTCTTCGACAGCGCCGACCACGCGGCGAGCCTTTTCAACCTGCAGACGTTCGGCAACGTCTACACGCGGCTGTCGAATCCCACGACCGCGATGTTCGAGCAGCGCATGGCCGCTCTCGAGGGCGGGCGCGCCGCGGTGGCGACCGCCTCGGGGCAGGCCGCGGAGATGGTGGCGCTGCTCAACATCTGCCAGGCGGGCGACCACATCGTGTCGTCCTCGAAGCTCTACGGCGGCACGCACACGATGTTCGCCGTCAACTTCCCGAAGCTCGGCATCGAGACCACCTTCGTGGACCCGGACGACGCGGAGAACTTCCGCCGCGCCATCCGCCCCAACACGAAGGCGGTCTTCTCCGAGACGCTGGGCAACCCGGCGATCAACATGGTGGACATCGCCGCGGTCGGCGCCGTCGCCAGCGAGGCGGGCGTGCCCTTCGTCGTCGACAACACGGCCGCCTCCCCCTACCTCTGCCAGCCCCTGCGGCACGGCGCGGACATCGTGGTGCACTCGGCCACCAAGTTCATCGGCGGCCACGGCACCACCATGGGCGGGGTCGTGGTCGAGAGCGGAACGTTCCCCTGGGACAACGGCAAGTTCGCCTCGATGACGGAGCCCTCGGCCGGCTACCACGGCGTGCGCTTCTTCGAGACCTTCGGCGACTTCGGCTACACGATGAAGGCGCGCATGGAGATCCTGCGCGTGTTCGGCCCGGCGATCTCGCCGTTCAACGCCTGGCTGCTTCTCCAGGGGCTGGAGACGCTGCCGGTGCGCATGGAGCGGCACTGCGCCAACACGGTGGGCGTCGCGAATTTCCTGCGCGGTCACCCCAAGGTGGCGTGGGTCAACTACCCCGGCCTCGAGGACAACAAGTACCACGCCCTCGCGAAGCGTTACATGCCCCGGGGGGCGGGGGCGCTCCTGTCGTTCGGCATCCGCGGCGGGTACGAGGCGGGCGTGAAGTTCATCGAGGGGCTGCAGTTCGTGAGCCACCTCGCCAACATCGGGGATGCGAAGTCGCTGGTCATCCATCCCGCCTCGACCACGCACCGCCAGCTCTCCGAAGCCGACCAGGTGAAGGCGGGCATTCCGCCGGACATGGTCCGGCTGTCGATCGGTCTCGAGACCCTCGACGACATCCTCTGGGACCTGGACCAGGCGCTTTCGCGCGCCTGAGCCTTCAGCGGCGTGGCGCCGCCGTCTCGCGCGCCGCCTCCGCCACCGCCGCCTTCGACATCACGTCGTCGATCCATCCGGCGAAGGCGGAGACGCGCGAGTAGGTCTCCCAGTCGCCGACGCTTCCGGCGATGCCGTCGCCGTTGGTGTCCTCGGTCCGGGACGCGATGCCAGCCACGAAGATGCGGCCGCCCGCCTCGAAGAAGGCCGGCGCGCCCGCGTCGTCCGGCGCGAGCGCGCCCTGGAGGTCGGAAGCGTCCTCGGGCCCCTTGAGGCGAACGCCCAGCGTGAGCGGCCCCACGCGATCCACGGTGTTGATCGCTGCGCGCGGCCGGCCATCGGACCCCGCGGGCTTCCCCCCGATGCGGCCCGTCGCGCCCCTGCCGACGATGCGCGCCGCCTGCCCCGCCTCGTCGCTCATCCTGTAGATCGGCGCCGGCTCGCGTCCCGCGACGGGGGAGCGCAGGAACAGGAGCGCGACGTCCGGCTCGCCGCCGGGCTTCCAGCCGGGATGGACGAAGAACTCCTGGATCTCGTGGGTGGCGCCATCGACCCGCAGGGCGGCCTTCGCCTCGCGAAGCGCAGCCGCCCGTTGCGCGGTGGTGAGCACCCAGCGCGGCGCGATGAGCGCGCCCGAGCCGCCGGCTGCGCCGAGGCCCACGGCCGCGGGGTAGCGCGTGGCGAGTTCCCGGTATTCCTCGTCGTCGCGGTCCGCGCGGATCAGGATCGCCCCGGCGGGAAAGGCGACGGCTGCCGCGGCGAAGGCGAAGGCGAGGGCGGGAAGGAGGGCTCGATCCATGGTGCCGCGGGAGTGTAGCCGATGGCGGGGAGGCGCCGGGATTTGACAATGGCCGGACTCGCGCCATACGATAGTTTCAAACGGGCGTTTGAATCGTGTGTTTGACGCGATTCCGGCGCCCTTCCCACATGGATCCCGGGAGGCCGAACCGATGCCCGCGCAGCGCCCCGCACGCCGATCGCCCGCGATGGATGCCCTGTCGCAGGACACGAAGTCCCGCATCCTGGACGCGGCGGAGTCGCTGTTCACGGCGCACGGCTTCGAGGCGACGAGCCTGAGGCAGCTCACCACCGCCGCCGGCGTGAACCTCGCGGCGGTGAACTACCACTTCGGCACCAAGGAAGAGCTCTTCCAGGCGGTGCTCACGCGCCGGCTCGATCCCATGAACCAGGAGCGCATCGACCTCCTCGCGCGCTACGAGCGCGAGGCCGGCGGCCGCCCGCTGTCGTGCGAGAAGATCCTGTCGGCGATGCTCATCCCGGCGCTGCGCCTTTCGCGCGACGAGAAGCGCGGGGGCAAGGACTTCCTGCGCGTGCTGGGCCGCGCCTACGCGGACCCGGCGCCCTTCATCCGCAACTTCCTCTCCGAGCAGTACGCCGAGATGATCTCGCGCTTCAAGGACGCGTTCCTGAAGGCGCTGCCGCACCTCACGAAGCAGGAGCTCACCTGGCGCCTGCACTTCGTCATGGGCGCGCTCTCCTACACGCTCGCGGGAACCGACGCGCTCAAGCTCATGGCGCACGTCCTCCCGAACGACAAGGACAACGACGAGATGCTGCTGCAGCGCCTGGCGCCGTTCCTCGCGGCCGGCCTCAAGGCGCCGCTCGGCGACACGAAGAAGCTCGAGCTGGTATCGGGCACCTAGAAGAAGCCCCCCAGGGGCGACGAGGAGCAACGCCCTCCCGTTTCGCGGGAGGGTTCTTTCGGGAAGGAGAATGACGATGCTCACGATCATCCTGTCGGTGCTGGCCGTGCTCGCGGTGGCCTGGGCGCTCGCCTACCACCGCGCCAACGCGCTCGCGTGGTCGGCCGCGCTGGCCGCCGGCGCCGCTTGCCTCACCGCGTTCACCGATGCGCCGACCGGCGCCATCATCGCCGCCTGGGCCGCGGTGGCCCTGTTCGCCGCACTGTCCGTGGTCAGGCCGCTTCGCCGCGCGGTGGTCACCGGGCCGCTCTTCGGCGTGTTCAAGCGGGTCCTGCCGCAGATGTCGCAGACGGAGCAGGAGGCGCTCGACGCCGGCAGCATCTGGTGGGACGCGGACCTCTTCTCCGGCGCGCCCGACTGGAAGAAGCTCCTGGGCTACCCCATGGCGAAGCTCACCGCCGAGGAGCAGGCCTTCGTGGACGGCCCCGCCGAGGAGCTCTGCGGCATGCTCGACGAGTGGGACATCAACCACGAGCGCCTGGACCTCACGCCCGCGACGTGGAAGTTCATCCGCGACAAGGGCTTCCTCGGCATCATCATCCCGAAGTCCTTCGGGGGCCTGGGCTTCTCGGCCTTCGCGCACTCCGAGATCGTCACCAAGATCTCGTCGCGCAGCGGCGCGGCCGCGGTGACGGTGATGGTCCCCAACTCGCTGGGCCCGGCGGAGCTCCTCATCCACTACGGCACCGAGGAGCAGAAGAACCACTACCTGCCGCGCCTCGCGAAGGGGCTGGAGATTCCCTGCTTCGCCCTCACCAATCCCGACGCGGGCTCGGACGCGGCGTCGATCCCGGACTTCGGCATCGTGTGCAAGGGCATGCACGACGGCAGGGAGACCCTCGGCATCCGGCTCACCTGGGAAAAGCGCTACATCACCCTCGCGCCGGTGGCGACCCTGCTCGGCCTCGCGTTCAAGCTCTACGACCCCGAAGGGCACCTGGGCGGCGGC
>Ga0255338_1006310_pt1 | contig 10149 bp, 6 predicted proteins | sample MeOH1_35cm_T4_19_FD_203715 | JGI IMG/M metagenome (GOLD analysis project Ga0255338, IMG submission 203715) | Sandy soil microbial communities from University of British Columbia, Vancouver, Canada - MeOH1_35cm_T4_195 | ecosystem: Engineered > Artificial ecosystem > Sand microcosm > Unclassified ...
CGCTCGCCATGTCGGTACTCGATGCCGAGGTCGACATTCTTCACCGGGGAATAGAAGAGGTTGCCCGCGACACTCCATGCCTGACGATTGAACATCGCTATACCCGCAGTCGTCGCTGGATTGAGGGTATCGGCGTAGAAGATGCGCTGGTAGCTTGCGATAAGATTCACGCGCCATTGATCGTCCAGGGCATATCGCCCCGCGCCGAACAGCGCGAGGTTGCGGACGCCGGCGAGCTGCCCGTTGGTCTGGAGAACCGCGTCAGGCCCGAAGTTCAGACCGAGATAGCGCCCGATCCCTTCGCCATAGGTCGCCTGGAATCGGATGTCGCTGCCATGTTTGGCGTCCAGGAATATCTTGCCGGAGGTGCTGATGCCCCATCCAAGCCGGGAGTCGACGATATGGGCGGCGCCCGTCTTCGCATTGTCGACGCGCAATTGGCGTCCCAGCACTGCAAGGTCGAGGAAGCCGAACCCACCCGCATATTCGAGGCGGCCGGTCATGTCGGGCGCATGATCCTCGCCATTTTCGATGAGGGCGGGCGCGCCGGCGGTGGCGGAAGCGGTTTCCGGATTTTCGGCGGCCAGATGAAGGGTCAGGCCGTGGCTCAGCGGAAGGCTGTAGCGCACCATCGGCTGGCGCACGAAGATCAGGCCGTCGACGCCGCCGACATAATCCGTGCTCTCCGGGAAAACCGCCGGGTTCGAGAAATTGGTGAAGTCCTGGCCGAAGGTCCAGCGATCGAACTGGATGAGGGCGCGGCGCATCGCCAGATCATAGGCGTTGGTCGTGCGCTGCGTGCCCTGGCCTAGTGCCTGCGGGGTGCCGGGCGCGGCCTGGAAATCGAACTCGATATAGGCCTTGAGCGCATGCTTGCCGAGCTTGGTCGTGGCGTCCACCCAGAAGCGCGTCTGCTTTGCGGAGAAATCAGTGACGCGGGTGGGTGAAGTCGGGGAGGCGGGATTGAAGACCGGGACCGACTGCGGCAGATAGAGATCGCGGCCGAGCGTATTGCTCGGATCGTCGCCGCCGCTGTACCGGGCGCTGCTTGCGAGCAGCTTCACATAGCCGGACAGGACGACATTGCTATTGCCCGATCGGAAACCGAGCTTGGGCGTGCTGTCCGCCAGTCGGGTCATTTGGGCGGACGTCTCGTCGCTCTTGCGGACGGCGGTGGCTGCGGTGGCCGCGGTTTCGTCCTGCTGACTGCGCGCTGCGGCGAGTTCGGTCCGGAGCTGGGTGACTTCGTTCTCCAGCCGTTCCAGACGCGCCGCCAGATCCGCCTCCTTCGTGGTCTGCGCATGAGCCAGTTGGGGCGCGGCAAGCGCCGTCGCTCCCAGCAGGATGCGCAACAATGGCCTCATTTGCTTTGGCATCGACCTCTCCATGGCCCGGCTCGTTGTCCGGATAGGGAGAAGATCGCGCATGCCACGGCAAGGCGACAGCCGAACCATGGTCGGGGATCTACGACCTTCGTCTAGGGTCCGATATGCGCCGGCGCCCTTTAGGATGCGGTCCACGGATCGGTAGCGATCGAGGAGAGGAGTGCGAGACTATGGACCAGGGCGTTTATCCCGTTCCGAAACAGTGGGCGAAAGAAGCGCTGGTCGACGCCGCGCAATATCAGGAAATGTATGCGCGCTCGATTGCGGAGCCGGAGCGTTTCTGGGCCGAAGAAGCCCGGCGTCTCGACTGGATGCGGCCATTCAGCCAGGTGAAGGCGACGAGCTTTTCGGCGGAGGATTTTGGGATAAGCTGGTTCGCGGATGGCACGCTGAACCTGTCGGCCAATTGCCTCGACCGCCATCTGGAGGAGCGCGGCGACGCCATAGCGATTCTCTGGGAGCCGGACGATCCGGCGGAGCCTGAGCGGCGCATCAGCTATCACGCACTGCACGAGGCCGTGTGCCGTTTCGCCAATCTGCTCAAGGCGCGGGGCGTGAAGCGGGGCGACCGCGTCACCCTCTATCTCCCCATGGTGCCGGAGGCGGCGGTCGCGATGCTGGCCTGCGCCCGCATCGGCGCCATCCACTCGATCGTCTTCGCCGGCTTCTCGCCCGAAGCGCTCGCCGGTCGCATAGAGGACTGCGCGAGCCGCATCGTCGTCACCGCCGATGAGGGTCTGCGGGGCGGCAAGAAGGTTCCCTTGAAGGCGAATGTCGACGCCGCTCTCGCCCATTGCCCCGATGTCGAGACCGTCATCGTGCTCCGCCGCACGGGCGCCGGGGTGAACATGGTGGAAGGACGCGACATCGACTGGACCACGGCGGTCGAAAACCAGCCTGCCCAGTGCGAGCCGGAGGAAATGGGCGCCGAAGACCCGCTGTTCATCCTCTATACCTCGGGTTCGACCGGCAAGCCCAAGGGCGTGCTGCACACGACGGGCGGCTATGCCCTGTGGGCCGCGATGACCCACCAATATGTCTTCGACTATCGCCCCGGCCAGATCTACTGGTGCGCCGCCGATATCGGCTGGGTCACGGGGCACAGCTATGTCGTCTATGGGCCGCTGATGAACGGCGCGACGACCGTGATGTTCGAGGGCGTGCCCAACTTCCCCGATCCCTCCCGTTTCTGGCAGGTGGTCGACAAGTTCGGCGTGGAGATTTTCTACGGCGCGCCCACCGCCCTGCGCGCGCTGATGCGCGAGGGGGACGAATGGGTGCGCAAGACCAGCCGCAAGACATTGCGCCTGCTTGGCAGCGTCGGTGAACCGATCAATCCCGAGGCTTGGGAATGGTATCACCATATCGTGGGGGAGGGGCGTTGCCCCATCGTCGACACCTGGTGGCAGACCGAGACCGGCGGCGCGATGATCAGCCCGCTGCCCGGCGCCACGGCACTGAAGCCGGGTTCCGCGACATTGCCGATGTTTGGCGTGAAACCCGAGCTGGTCGATGGCGAGGGGCGGCTGATCGAGGGGCCGGGCGAAGGCTGTCTCGTCCTGGCGGATAGCTGGCCGGGCCAGATGCGTACCGTCTGGGGCGATCATGACCGCTTTTTCCAGACCTATTTCACGACCTTCGCCGGGCGCTATTTCACTGGCGACGGATGCCGGCGCGACGAGGATGGCTATTATTGGATCACTGGCCGCATCGATGACGTCATCAACGTTTCCGGCCATCGCATGGGCACGGCGGAAATCGAAAGCGCGCTCGTCGCGCATCCCAAGGTTGCCGAGGCCGCCGTCGTCGGCATGCCGCATGAGGTCAAGGGGCAGGGCATCTATGCTTATGTCACGACTAATGCCGACGTAGAGCCGGACGAAGCGCTGCGCGGCGAGCTGATCCGCTGGGTCCGCAGCGAGATCGGCCCGATCGCCTCGCCGGACGTGGTGCAGTTCGCGCCCGGCCTGCCCAAGACGCGCTCCGGCAAGATCATGCGGCGCATCCTGCGGAAGATTGCGGAAAACGATGTTTCGAACCTAGGCGACACGTCGACGCTTGCCGATCCCTCCGTGGTCGATAATCTGCTGGCCAACAGACCACGGTTGGAAGAGGCGCAATAGAGACGATTCTCATCGCGGACGACCACCCGCTCTTCCGTCAGGCGCTGATGGTGGCGGTGATGAAGGTCGCTCCGCAAGCCAGCATCATCGAGGCAGGCACGCTCGCCGCCGCCGTGCGGGCGGCGAGCGAGGCCACGTCCCTGCGCCTCATCCTGCTCGATCTGAAGATGCCGGGCGCGGTCGGCTATTCGGGCATCGCGCTGCTGCATGCCGAACAGCCCGGTGTGCCGATCCTCGTCGTTTCAAGCGCCGATGGGGCGAAGGCGGCGGAGGAAGCCCAGGCGCTGGGCGCGGTCGGCTTCCTCTCGAAGGACAGCGACCTGCCCACGATAGAGACAGCCATTGCGCGGGCCATGGGCGGCCATAGGCTTCCGCCCGCTCCGCCACGGCCCGAAGATGCGGTGCAGAAGGAGATCGCCTCCCTGACGCCGACGCAGTTGAAGGTTCTGCTGGAAGTGCTGCATGGCAAGCTCAACAAGCAGATCGCGCACGACCTCATGATGAGCGAGGCGACCGTGAAGGCGCATATGACGGCGATCATGCGCAAGCTCGATGTGAACAACCGCACCCAGGCGGCATTGGTCGCGCGTTCGCTGGGACTCGATCTCAACCACTGACGCGCGCGAGGAAGGCCGAAATGGCTTCCGGCGCCGCGGGTTTGGCGATGAAGGCAACATCGAGAATGGCGGCGCGTGCAGCAAGGCTCGCCTCATCCTCCGCCGTGACCAGTGCGGCGGGCAGGGCGGGTTGTCGACGCCGCAGCGCCGCGATCAGGGCGAGGCCGTCCTCGTCGCCGCCAAGCTGAAAGTCGACCAGCGCCGCGTCCGCTCTACGCGCGAGCTTTCGGGCGGTCTCGCCATCCCCGGCGGTCAGGGCACGGTGGCCTAGGCTGGCCAGCAGCGCCTCCGTCGCCGCCACGATCATTGGATCGTCATCGACCACAAGCACGGCAAGGTTCTGCGCCTCCGGCATGGGCGTCTTGTCTGCTGGCGCGGGTTCCGGCGCGGCGCGTCCCGTGCCTTCGGGCATGAGCAGGCTGAACCGGCTGCCCTTTCCGGGGACGGAATGGACCACTATGCTGCCGCCGAGCAGCCGGACGATCCGGCGGGCGAGAGCCAGGCCAAGGCCCAGACCTTCGACGTCCAGCGCCCCCAGGCGGGTGAATTCCCCGAATATTGCCTCGATCTGGTCGGCGGCGATGCCGACTCCGGTGTCGACGATGTCGATGCGGATCATGTCGCCCCTGCGCCTGACGCCGAGCAATATCCCGCCATGCTGCGTGTAGCGCAGGGCGTTGGAGACGAAATTCTGCAATACGGAGCGGAGCAGGCCCGGATCTGTATCGAGATGACCGGCAAGCGGGCCGGTCAGCAGACGCAGCCCCTTTTCCTTTGCCATCGGCGCGAACCCTTCAGCGAGGTTTGTGAGAAAGGGGGCGAGATCGATCGGCTCCGGACTCGGTTGCACGCCACCGGCATCAAGCTTGCTGATGTCGAGGAGTGCCCGAAGCAGACCCTCTGCCGCAACGATCGCGCCGTCGATGCGCTGGGCAAGCATATGCGGCGTTCCCTCGACCTCGCGTTGCAGGGCCGCGGCGAACAATCGCGCTGCGTGCAGCGGCTGGAGCAGGTCATGGCTCGCGGCGGCGAGGAAACGGGTCTTGTCCTTCGTCGCCTCGGCAAGCCGTGCATTGGTGTCGCTGAGTTCCCGGGTACGGTCCGCGACACGGGTCTCCAGCTCTCCCAAGGTCCGGCCAAGTTCGTCGCGAATGCGGGCGTCCTCGGTAATGTCGATGAAGCTCGTGACATAGCCGCCGCCCGGCATCGGGCCGCCGATGGTCTTGATGACGCGGCCGTCCTTGCGCCGCCGCTCGAAGCTGTGCGGCAGACCCCGGCGCATATGGCGCAGACGTTTCTTGACGTGGAATTCGATATCCTCACCCCCGAAATCGCCCAGCCGGCCATTATAGCGGATAATTTCCGCGATCGGGGCGCCCACCCGCAGGAAGCCGGGAGGAAAGTCGAACAGGTCGAGATATTGGCTGTTCCAGGCGACCAGGTTCATGTCGGCATCGACGACGCTGATGCCGGCGTCGATATGCTCGAAGGTCGCGGCCAGCAGCTCGCGGGAGAAGCGCAGCGATTGCCCCCGTTCGCCAAGCAGCCGGGTGACGTCGGATAGGCTCATCTGCCCCCCGGCCAGCGCCGAGGCGACCAGGGCGCGGGCCGATGAGGCGCCGACGACGCGGGCGATCAACTCGCGGGCGCGTTGCGCCGACCGCCTGTCGATGGGCGTGCCGCGTGCCGCTGCCGGAAATTCGCGGGCCGCCTCTTCGTCGCCGACGAAGCTGGCGGTGAGCTGCGCGAGTTCGGCAAGATCGGTGATCGGGCGCTGGCCGCCGAGACGGGGAAGGACGGGCGCCTTCACCTTGCGCGCCGCGACGAGCGCGAAGACGAGAAGGTTGGCGCCAAGGCTCCATGCGACGCCGTGCACCAGCGGGGAGGCGGCTCCGATGCCGAACAGGCGCAGCGGATCGAACGCGCTTCCCGCAAGCGCGGCCAGCCAGGCGGACGGCAGGATGGGCGGCAGGGCGAGGGTGTAGAACCAGATGACTAGCCCGACGGCGAGGCTCGCTCGCGCCGCGAGGGCGTCGCGGCCCGGCGCGTAGGTGGCAAGGATCAGGTGCGGGGTGAACTGCGCCATGGCGGCGAAGGCGACGAGGCCGATCGAGGCGAGCGATTGTTCGGCCGAAACCAGCAGCGCCCAGGCGAGCGCCGCCGCGATGATGGCGACGATCGAAAAGCGCCGCACGAGCAGCATGCGCCGGCCGAGCGTCCCCGCACCAGCCTCCGCCCCGCTCTCGCGTGCCAGCAATGTTGGAAAGAGGAGGTCGTTCGAGACCATCGTCGCCAGTGCGGTCGAATCGACAACGACCATTGATGCGGCCGCCGCGATCCCGCCCAGCAGGGCGAGGGCAAGCACAATGCCCTGTCCGTTCATTTCGGGCAGTTGGAGCATGTAGAGATCGGGCTGGGCGCCGTGCAGCAGGCTTGCGCCAGCCAGCGCGATGGGCAGCACCATCAGAGCCATCGCGCCGAGATAGGCCGCGAGTCCCCAGCGGGCGCCCACCAGATCGCCCGGCTCGCGGGCCTCGACCAGCCCCATGTAGAATTGCCGCGGCAGGACGATGATCGCCATGACCGAGATGAGGAAGATGATTCCGACCTCGATCGACAGCCTCTCCGGCCGGAAATTGGCGGACAAGATGGTGACGCCCCGCGCCAGACCCGTGGCGTCCGCCTGGCCCAGCAGGAAGAGGGCCAGGATCGCCACGGTCGTCAGCGCGATGATCTTGAGCAGGGATTCGATGCCGATGGCATAGACGAGACCCTCGCTGCGCCCGGCCAGTTCGAACCGGCGGGCGCCGAAGAGCATGGCGAACAGGGAAAGCAGCCAGGCGGCGGTCAACATGGCCAGCGTGGCGACGGGACGGCCCGTCACGATCGAGATCGCACCGCCGATGGAGCGGAATTGCAGGGCGACATAGGGAACGGTTCCCAGCAATGCGATGACCGTGACGAGGCGGGCCACGACCACATCATGGCCAAAGCGGGCGGCGATGAAGTCGGAAACGGTCGTTGCCTGCTCCTCCGCGACCGCCTCAGCGAGCTTGCGCAGGAATCGCGGGGCGGCGATCAGCAGGCAGATGGGCGCGAGATAGATGGGCAGATAGTGCCAACCGTCGCGCACGGCGCTTCCGACCGCGCCATAGAAGGTCCAGCTCGAACAATAGACGCCCAGCGCCAGCGCATAGGCGCCGTGGCGCACATCGTAACGGCCGAAGGCAAGGCCGCCGCGCCTTTCCACGATGGTGGCGATCCCGAACAGCAGCAGGACGATCGCAAGCGCGAGAAGGGCCGCCGAAAGCAAACTCATAGCCGATGTCTATCTGTTCCTCTGCGCTGGAACAACGCGTGGGTTGCGGCGATCGCAATGGCTTGATCGAGCGGGGGATTGGGATAAGCGGCAGGGATTGATTGTTGGACGAGCTATGACCGCCATCCTCTACAGTTTCCGCCGCTGCCCCTATGCGATGCGGGCGCGCATGGCTTTGCTGGCAAGCGGCCAGCCCGTGGAACTGCGCGAAGTGGTGCTGCGTGACAAGCCCGCGCAGATGCTCGCTTTGTCACCCAAGGGCACGGTGCCGGTGTAGGCCTTGCCCGATGGGCGGGTATTGGATGAGAGCCTGGACATCATGCGCTGGGTGCTGGCGCGCAATGATCCCGAAGGCTGGCTGGCGGGCGACGATCCCGAATTGATCGCCGCCAATGACGGGCCGTTCAAACATCATCTGGACCGCTACAAATATGCTAGCCGCCATGGGGCGGACCCGTTGGTACATCGCGCCGAGGCTGCTGCATGGCTCGACAAGCTGGAGGCGCGGCTGGAGCGGAACTATCAGCTATGCGGCGACAGGCGAACGATGGCGGATGTCGCCCTGTTTCCCTTTGTGCGTCAATTTGCGGCGACCGATCCGGACTGGTTTTCGGCTCAGCCTTTTCCACGCTTGCAGGCGTGGCTGGCGGGGCATGTCGCGTCGGAGGTCTTCACCCGCGCCATGATCCGCGTTGCAGCCTGGCGGGAGGGCGATCAGCCGGTTTTTCTGCGTTGAATGGCCTTGTCGTTTGTCCCGGCGTCTCCACCCTCTATGCTGGCAAATCGGCCAGTTCATATAGCGGCCGGATTTCGATCTCGCTCGGCCCCGGCATGGGATTGGGGCAGCGCTTCACCCAGGCGACCGCCTCGTCCATGTCCTTGACTTCCCACAGCCAGAAACCGGCGACCAGTTCGCGGACCTGCGCGAAAGGCCCGTCGATGACGGTGCGGCCGGCGCCGTCGAACGCGACGCGCTTGCCTTGGGAGGAGGGCGTGAGGCCGTCGGCGGTGAGCAGGACGCCGGCCTTGGCCAGCTCGTCATTGAATTGGCCCATCGCCTTCATCGCTTCCATCGCCTCGGGCGTGGGGGCGAAGCCCCGTTCGCTGTCTTCGGTGGCCTTTACGAGCACCATCACGCGCATCATCTGTCTCCTGCTTCCGGCAGCATCAGAGTGTAGGAGAAGTCCCGGATGATCAACAGGCTCGGAACCGCAGATGCGCTTCTCCGGTATGCATCGATTGCGGCTATCGTTCCGCCGGGGCGGGAGCGATCTCGCTGGCCACGACCATGTTCTTCGCCCGGTCGATCGACCAGAGGCGGCGCGGCTGCACAGGATCCCAGTCGATCGCCTGTCCGGGCGTTGCGATGCCGATGGTGCGGCGCAGCTCCAGCGTGGAGCCCGCTTCCGGGAAGGCAAGTTCGTAAAGTTCCGGCCGGTCATGGCCGGTCACGTAAAGCCGACCGTCCGCACTCCAACTGGCGCCCGAGCAGCTATAGGGGGTGAAGCGGGCCAGCACTTCCGGCGGAAAGGTCCAGGCGGCCTCCTGCCGGAATCGGTCGTCCATGCGGACCAGCAAGGTATAGCGCGTGTCCCGGCCCGGCTCGCCGCCCTTGCCCGCATAATTGGCGAAGATCGCCCACCATTTGCCGTCATGCCGGTCCAGCGCCGTCAGCGATCCGGGGCCGAAACCCAGGCTGACCGTGCGGACATGGCGCAGCGTGGCGGTGTCGAAAAATTCGACCGCGCTGGTCTGCGGCACCGCCGGATAGTTGGACGCGGCGCAAACCAATTCGCGATCCACCACGGTGCAACTGTTCATATGCGGGAAAAGCCGCCGTTCCCCCTGCCATTGGGCGACGCGCTCGCCGGTGGCGATGCGATATTTGCCGATCCGGTCATTGTCGATGGCATAGATGAACCTGCCGTCGGACGCCGCGCCCTGATTGGCTTCGGGGGCGGTCATGCGGAATGTCACCGGGGACGGAGCGGGCGACGGGGCATCGGATGGCTGCGCGCCAGCCATGCCGCCGATGGCGGGAATCATGACGGCCGCCAGCAGTGCGGCGGATAAGCGTCCCAGGGGGCTGCGGTACATCAATGCATGTCTCCCAGGCGGGCGGGCAAGGGATCGCGATTGGCGAAGTGGACTGGTTCATGCAAGCGGCGGACCGGCGTACGGTAGCGGATGACATAGCCGAAATGATCTGACAGCGGTTCGCCTCCGGCTTCGGTGCCGAAGGGTACCCGCGCCTGAAGGACAGTCAAGGGCATGTCCTGTCCGTCGCGGGCGAAGATCCAGTCCTTGCCATGTTCGACCGCGTGGAGCAGGTCGAGGCGCGCGCCTTTGTCTGCGGTCGTCTGGGCCAGGGCTTGGCGGGCGCCGTCGAGGGCGGGCGCGACAAAGCGCAGGCCGGACCGGGCGAATCCCGTGAAAAAGGCGGTCCGGCGCTGCATGTCGCTGCCGATATTCATGTCGCCGCCCAGGATCAGCGCCTGTCCTTTGGGCACATGGCGGACCACGAATCGGGCCATCAGATCGACCTGCCGCCCAAAGGCCTGCTGCGTTCGCTCGACGGGCACCATAGCCGCCTTGCGTGCATTCAGATGCGCATTGACGATGCTGATGGGGCCGGTGCCCGGCACATGGAGATGGGCGATCAGCACCCCTTTGTTCGCCATGCAGTCCAACCCGGCGCAGGCGAA
>Ga0255338_1006311_pt1 | contig 10148 bp, 13 predicted proteins | sample MeOH1_35cm_T4_19_FD_203715 | JGI IMG/M metagenome (GOLD analysis project Ga0255338, IMG submission 203715) | Sandy soil microbial communities from University of British Columbia, Vancouver, Canada - MeOH1_35cm_T4_195 | ecosystem: Engineered > Artificial ecosystem > Sand microcosm > Unclassified ...
GCGCAGGCGGGGGCGCCGCGGGATCAGTTCCGTCCGGCGATTGAGAAGCCAGACGCAATTTGACCTCCTGCATGGGAGACAGGAGGTCAATGGATGCTCATCTGGGCACTGAAAGCAGGCACCGGATTGCTTATGCGGTTGTAGAGTAACTCCCCCGAGTGGATTCGAACCACTAACCCTCTGATTAACAGTCAGACGGTGTTCTTGGGCACAAATCCAGCGGTTCTAGGCACAAATTCTGGTCTCGCTCACCTCGGAAACCGCGTTAATCAGACGCTCTTTTCATTATACTGTACTTGGCCTATCACTCGTGTTCCTGGTTTAAGGAGGTTTTTGCCAGAAGGTGTGTAAACGGACAGGCGGCAATCCTCTTCGGAACCAGTGTGTCCTTCTTCACCCGAGCTCCGTCCTGATAGACGGCACCTGCGGCCATGTCGGCCAGGAGTTCGGGGGCATTCAGCTTCCGGAAGTGGTCCTCGACCAACAGTAAAGTCTTCCAGAGGACGGCAGTGGCGTTCTCGACTTTCTTGTACCGCTTCGCCGCACTGGTGCGGAGCCGGACGGCGGCAAAGGTCGATTCTACGGGATTAGTGGTCCGCAAGTGCTTCCAATGCTCTTGGGGAAACTGATAATAGGTCGCCAGCCGCTGCCAAACTTAGTCCACCAAATCCCCCGAGCCCGCGCAACCGTGTTTCCGACACCATTTCTGAAAGCCCTGTGTGCGTTCGGTGGCGGCGACTTGCGTATCCGCATACATCATCCCCCGCAGCAAGGCTTTGGCTTCGGGCTGGTGCTTCTTCGGCACCTGATCCAGGAGGTTCACCAGCCGATGGTGCCAGCAGCGTTGCTCCTGAGCTCCTGGGTAGACGTTAGTTAGGGCACCCCAGGTCCGGAGGTGTCCATCGCCGATGATGACGAGGCACGGCGTGTTCAGACCCCGTTTCTTCAGGTCGCGGAGCACTGCCGACCACCTCTCGGTACTCTCCCGCTGGCCCGCTTCCGCCGTCAGGATAACTTTGCGGCCATCCCGCAGTGCCCCGAGCACCACCAGCAACGCCACTTTCTCCTTCTCCAGGCCGGCTTTCACGTAGATGCTTCCACCCAGACGTATACAACTTCCAAGTCCGCCAGCGACCCCTGCTTCCAGGTGTCATATTCTACTTACTATCCCGTCGTCAATCGAGCCACGGAGGCCGCCGAGACGGGTGCCACTTCGCCGAGCAACCCGCGCAAAGCCCGGTCGAAATCACCGGCGGCCAAGCCGTGCAGATACAACTCCGGCAACAGTCGGTCCACCTGCTGGGCCCGACGGAATAGGGGCAAGATGCGGCTCTCGAAGCGCTCTTCCAGGCACCGCACTCGTAACCAGCCCACCGTGATGGTCCCGCTGCTGGTGGTCAAGGACCGTTCTTTGCCATAGCCGTTGCGGTAGACGGGCGGCGCTAATTCCCCATGGGGAGCCTCCATTTTTCGGCGATCACTCCGTTGGCGACCCACCAACTGCGTTACTTCCTCTTCCAACAGGCGTTGGAGGAAGCGCTCGATCTCCTGGCGGGCAAAGTCTTTCAAGTTCTCCCACACGACGGCGCTCACGTTGGACGGGTGCTCCCCGGCAAGGGTATGCTCTGGCATGGCGATGCTTCTTCTCTCCGGCCGAGTTGGCGCTCGGCATTTTGGGCTTCAAGAGAAGGTTCACCGCCTTTACTATTTACACACCTTCTGACACTACCTCCCCAAGCCGAGTATGTAAAATAGGGAGTAGAGCCGCCTGATCTCAAGCCACCTGTAGCACGCGGCACCGGATCTGATCCGCAGAGTATTGGACCCATGGATAGAATCACCTTGCCCCAAGATCTTACCATTGCCGTCTGCTGTTCCGCATTGCAGGATAGTGGGGTGTCAGCGAACGTGGCGGGTGCGGTCCTGCGAGCCCACGAACTCGGTTTCGGGGGGGTCGAACTGTCCGCCCACCATGTTTTGTCGGAACGGGGGTCTCTCCGCGAAATCGTGGATCTGATCCAGTCGTCGGGCTTGCGTCTGGTTGGCCTGCACAACGCAGTCCCCAGGTCGGTAGTTGCATTTGACGAAAAAGGCGCGATTCAGCCCACCTACCGCACCGCCCTTAAAGAGACGTTCACCATTGCAGTAGAATTATGCGCACCACTGATCACTGTTGGAATTGGTTCGTCGCGGCGCCTTCCGCGCGACATGCCGCCGGCCACCGCGACGCTCACCCTCCTGGACTTATTCAGCACCACGGCGCACTCGACAGGCTATCCTGGAACGATTTCATTCGAGATTATTAGTTCTAAAACGGCCGGCTTCGGGAACACCGCAAAAGAAGTTCAGCCGCTCCTCGACGCCCTGGAGATGCCACGAGTAGGTTTAACTTGCGATACCTATCAAAGTTTCCGTCAGGGGGTGGATCCTGTCGAGGAGATTGAACACGCCGGACGTCACTTGGTACATCTCCACGTCGCGGAGTTGGATCGGCGGCCCCCGGGAACGGCGGGACTCCGTACTGACCTTATCTCCGACGCTCTCCGGAGAGTGGCGTTCTGCGGGGCAGTGTCCGTTGAGCCGTCACCTCGGCCAGATGATAGTGACCAGCTCATAGTCGAACTCAAGAACTCGGTGCGACATCTTAGGTCATGTCTCGATAAGCGAGTTCGCTAATCTCGAACGGGTGATATGGCGCGACATGTTGATGATGAAGGATGTGCGTTGTCATCACCCAAAGTAGTAGAGGAATTGGATCGACCCCTACGAACTCGGAGCACATCGGTGGCTGTCCTGAAAACATAGTCTTTGCCGCCAGAACGTGAGGGTAGGAGAAGTAGCCTAAGTCTTCTACGGACGCTTCCGATGTGAGCCTTTCCATAAGGATGGTCCCAATGGGACTGCGGAGAAGGTCTCCGTCGGGTGCGACGTAGCCTTGCTTTTTTCTATGTAGAAGCGCTGAGGGTAGATCCGCTGCACACGCATGCCGGAGCAACGTTTTGCCGACTTTATTCTGATCGCCATTATCGATCAACCAATCGTAGATTTCCTCGTCTAAAAACGGGTACCGCTGTTCGACACCATGCGCCATGCTAACCCGATCACCTTGTGCTGCGAGAAGATAGCGCATTAGCTTGGTTTCAATTTCTGTGACTTGATATCCAGCAAGCGCATATCTTGCTTCGTCATCTCGAACAACAACGCACGGTATTCCTCGATCTAGCACCTCTTCACGGGCCGCAGCGCTGAGTAGACTGAGAAATGCTTGCACCCCGCTTGCGCGAGACTCAACTGTTGACATCCCCTTCTCGAACACGGGATAGCCTCTCAAGAGTTCATCGGCACCTTCGCCGGACAGAACTACTTTGAATCCGTGCTTGGCTACGGATGCCGACAGTTGGAACAGCGGTATCGGTGCGGACCGAGTTAGAGGCACCTCCGAGTGCCACACGGTTTTCGCCAGATCTCGTGCCGCACTCGACCCGGAGCAAGTCTGGCTGATCAGCGGTAAGTTCAAATAGGCAGTGAGATCCCGCACATACTCGCTCTCATCAACAGAAGTGCCGGGAAACGCCACGGAAAATGCAGTGACGTCAGAGGATCGGATGCTGGTCAGTAACGCCGCAATCGATGACGAATCAATGCCACCGCTCACATATACCCCGACTGGCCCATCTCCTTGCAGTCGGCGCTCCACCGCCATCCGCAGTTTCGCCCTGAACTCGGCCGCGGTCGAGGTGCCGGACGGATAGCGGTTGAATGCTGCCGGCTGACCGAGTTGCCAGTAGCTGCGTAAGGTATACTGCCCTTTCCTCAGATCCACACTTAGTGACGCCCCAGGTGGGACGGCCTGGACGCTTCGAAAGCAAGTTCGGTCGGTTGCAGGCCCATAATGCACTGCAGTCTCCACCAACGACACCGGATCCAACTGCGCTTTCTCGTCCGAAACTGCAAGGATGGCTTTCACTTCAGACGCAAACAAGATTGATTCGTCGGTCACTTTGTAGAATAGCGGCACCTTGCCAAATCGGTCCCTCGCTAGGATGAGGGTTTGCTCCGTCCAGTCAACGACGGCCAACGCGAATTGGCCTCGAATTCGCTCCAAAAACTTGTCCCCATACTGACGGTAGAGTTCGGGAATCACGGAGCAATCGGACTCGGGGCTGTGAGAACGGCCGAGCATCATAGCGAGGTCATGTGAGTTGTAGATCTCGCCATTGCACACAACGGTGACCGCACCGTCAACCGAATGGAAAGGTTGCCGCCCGAAGTCGCCACCCACGATTCGAAGGCGGGCACAACCGACCTGCCCGTTCGGTGTGCTTGCAATAGACAATTCGTCTGGGCCTCGGTGTTTAAGTGCGCTAACCATCGACCACACGCGGCCCTGGACCGCCTGCCCGCTACGAAAGAAGATCTCTCCGGCGATCCCGCACACGGTTCAGCCCCTCCTGCTTCGTGCCCATCTATCCAGTTCCGTTAATAATCCCGGGAGCTGATCTTCGGGGACGAGAACCCTCGTGAATCCTTTGTCACACGGTACTATGAACGTAAACTCTGTTCCATCGAATAGGCGATACCGCTTCATCGCGTGAACTAGCGTGGTCATTCGGACACCCCGGGGTATGTCGATGGGCAATCCAAATGACCGAAGCAAGTGACGTTGCTCCACCCATCGTTGCTCACTCAACACACCGGCCTTTACTGCGAGGGCACCCTCAAAAGCCATCCCTATCGCCACGCATTCACCATGGCGAGACCCTTTGCGTATCACTTCCAAAGCATGACCAATGTTATGTCCATAGAGCATACATTCACGTCCGAGCCCTGTTCCCTCAACAAGCTCTGACTTGATCGCAGCGCATTCCGTGACTAGCTCAAAAGCATCCTGGCAGTTGTCGGGATTTGAGATGTCCAAAGCAATAGATGTAAGTCGGTCCATAAGCTTTCCAGGAAAGAGCGCCGCAAACTTGATTATCTCTCCAAATCCTGATCGGTACTCTCCACATGGGAGAGTCTCAAGAGCCTCCATACTAGATGAAACCCGCATTGGATGGCTTATTGTGCCGATCGCATTCTTGCATCTTTGGTAATCCAAACCATTTTTGCCTCCGATCGAAGCATCAACTATTGCCAGAAGTGTGGTGGGGATCAGGATCGTGGGCGTGCCTCGGTTGAAGCAGGACGCGGCGAACGATACTAAATCAGTAGTGGTACCACCGCCGATCGCGACGACGCATTCCGGCTTTATTCCCATCATTATTGACCACAGGCGCCGAGCTTGCAGTAGCGATTTCTTTGGGTGCTCAATTTGAATGATGTTCTCGTCGGGTAACAGCTCCCGGAAAGGTGTCAGAATCGACTCGGCGACACGGCGAGGAAGTCTACCGTCGTATGCTATTAGCGTCCGTGGAGATGCGTCAGCGACCCAAGAGAGATCCGAATCCCCGAACCTTGGTGCGAGGTCCCACCGTCTGGGGGCCCGTTCACCCGCGGGCAAGTACTCAATGCTAACGGCACGAGAAAAACGGGTCAAGACCATGGTATACTTCCCTAAGAGCGATCGGTTCCGTGAGCATAGTGACGCGCAAGCCGCTGCATTAACCTTGGTAGTACGGAAACCAGGGTGGCGACAGATTCACCAACCCGTCCCGCTCTATAACGCAAAGAGACATGGAGTCTGACCCAGAGCCGGTATGTATGACTAGAGCCCCGGACGCTCGCAAACGATCACCAGCGTGGAACTCGCCTCTGCTTGCGGTATGATATGCCACCACTTGGAGATCGGCAGGTAATCCAGAACAGTTCGAAACGATGGAAGACACCGTAAGTATGGTGGGGGTGTAATAGGAGTGAGTGCTATCAGTAACGATTCCCTCTAGGACAACATCATCCCGTAAGAGTTTCTCTTCGAAAGTCCGCAGAGGAGCGTCTATGTCGGGTTGCGTGTAGGTGAAAAAGCAACACATTAAGCCACGTCGATCGTTGAAGAACCGGATTCTCCATGACTTGCCTCCTTCGAATATGCGTCGGTGAGCATCACGCTTCACCAGTTCGTCGATGCGAGTGCCGACGTCGGCATTGAGTTTCAGTGTGGCATCAAATACCAGATCGCAGTCGTGGTAGTTCTTGGTCGCACCGAGGCTGGGCGATCCGGTGAGCCCTAGTGCATCGGTCACGTCGGCTTGTATATCAAGGAGATCCAAGGTATTCGATATGTCGGATCGCACATGATTCGCAGGGTGCTGGCAGGCGAGGGCATGAGAAAGGGAACGAGTCGCTGGGAAGCGTGCCACGATGTCGTCTAGTGGGATGATTTGCTTATAGGTGGCAAACCAGGGATTCTGATCACGTTGATCCAAGCTCGAGTCAATAGAACGAAGGATCGCTGCCCGTTGGGAGTACGGAACAGGTTCGCTGCTATTCGGATGCAGGGTCACCTTCGCATAGGATTGGCCGAAGTAGGTCCTCGCACTCTCGGCGACTGTCGGAGCGTACATCACCTCGCAAATTGCGAAGCCCTCTGGGTGGTACCACCCCTCCGTATTCAGGATGAGTCCGTCCCACCGCATCAGCAACTCGGCGTCACGCAGGCTTTTGCTACAGCTGGGCGGAGGCGAAGCGATACTCGTAAATGTGTCCGAGTCCATCATTCGGTCCAGAATTGCCGTTTTTCGATGTTTCATTAGCGGACGAGTTCCGATGGCACTTGTCGAGTAGGAGTTGCGAATAGTGGAATCGCGAAAGGTGGTATCCCGCGGGCAGTGGAGTTGGAATGCTGACCTGACATCGAAGTAGTCCGGCGACCGGGCCTGCTCACTCGATGGGTTTTGATGTTATAATCACCGTCCGCGGGGGCATCCGTTACCGGACCCCAGCACGGTGATTTCTTCCTGCACGGGCAGCTATCCTTCAGCAGGGCAATTCGATTGTCGGTGCAGGCCAAGGACAATGCCTGCTTGCCATGTCTCATTGCCGCCGAGTGACGGGCTTGCGTTCCCTGACCGGAGGCCAACATGGGTTGCCTCCGCGGGACGGGATTACGGTCGTATCGCCCTCGTTACGACAATCGAATTGCCCTGATCCTTCAGGGAGTGCGAGGCCGCTAGATACTCCGCCGCTGATTTGCGGTCGCTTCCGCCTCAGCGGCCGCGTTATGGGCCAGTATCAGAAGGCCGTCACTGACTAGCTACATTGGACAGCGATTGTGGATTTACTGCGGCTTGTCCTGGACGGGGTGGCCCAACTGACCCGACGCTGGCACTCGTGAACGCACCTGGCGGGCGCCGCAGTTAGTGTACGAGTTCTGATCCCTTTGCACCCTATAGTGCTCCCAGAAAACTGGACGGGTCATTAAGCTATGCTCCCAGGCCAGGATATCAAGAGGGAGCAAGCAGAGATGTCCAAGACTTGGAAGACCTTCACGACGAAGTTTAAGGCCAAGATGGCGCTGAAGGAGCAGGAGACGCTGGCCGAGATCGGCAGTTGGTATGGCGTGCACCCGGTAGTGGTGGGCCAGTGGAAGAAGCAGCCACGGGAAGGACTCCCCCAGATCTTCGCCGACCGCCGGGTCCCGACCGGACACGGGGAAGAGGAACTGCGGAACCAGTTGTGCCAACACATTGGACAGCTCAAAGTCGAGCTGGTCTGGCTGGAAAGAAGCTGGCTTGGACTGTTGAGAAGAAGCGGGCGGTGATCGGCCCGGCCGACCCGGGGGTAAGTCTAGTCCGCCAGTGCGAACTCCTCGGTCTGGCACGCGCCAGCTATCACTACGTGCCGGCGGGAGAAGCGTCCGGAAACCTTGAGGTTGTTCCGGTGGCTAGATGAGCAGTATACGGGGACACCCTACCTCCGGGTGCGGCGGGTGATGGCGGCCTTCCGAGAAGCCGGGTATGCCGTCAACCCGAAGCGGGTGCGCCGCCTTTTCCGGCACCTGGGGTTGGAGACAGTCTTTTCGGGGCCGCGCACCAGCCAGGCGGCACCGGGGCACCGGGTCTATCCGTATCTGCTGCGTGGGGTGAGCATCGAGCGCGTGAACCACGTGTGGAGTAGCGACATCATTATATCCGGCTGCGGGGTGGCTTCGTCTACTTGGTAGCGGTGCTGGACATGAGCAGCCGATACGTGCTGTCGTGGCAGTTTCCACCACCTAGTGTCGTGAACGGTAGTTGACGTGGCGGCTACCGACGGGTGTGATTCACTGTTCCTATGGAACCCATTGCCTCCCCTTCGCCCGCAGTGTCCGCCGCTCTTCCAAGCAACCCCTCTGCCTCTCGGCGGAGCAGCGCACCCAACTCGAAGCCGCCGCGCGGGCGGGTACCGCGTCGCAGCGCCTCGTCACTCGCGCGAAGTTGGTGCTTCTGCTGGCGGAGGGGCTCAGCGACTCCGAAGCCCCGCGGCGTTCCGGGGCCTGTCGGGCCACAGTAGACCGCTGGCGGGAGCGCTACGTGGCGGGCGGCCTCGCGGCCCAGGACCAGGACGAGCCTCGCCAGGGGAGGACCCGCACCACCCTGACGGAAGCGAAGGTCCGGGAGATCGTCGACATTACTCGCCTGACGAAGCCTTCCGCCGGTACGCACTGGTCCCTGCGCACGATGGCCCGTCAGGCGGGCGTAGCCACCTCGCAGGTGCACGCCGTCTGGAAGGCGCACGGGCTACAGCCGCACCGGGTGAAGACGTGGAAACTCAGCGTTGATCCGGACTTCTCGGACAAGTTGGCCGATGTCGTGGCCCTGTATTTGCACCCGCCGGAGAAAGCGATCGTGTTCTCGGTGGACGAGAAGAGCCAGATTCAGGCGCTGGAGCGAACCCGACCCGTCGAGCCGGTGCGGGAAGGGCGGCCCGAATGCCGACCTCACGACTACCGGTGCCGTGGCACGACCACCCTGTTATCCGCCCTGAACATGATTTAAGGAGTGGTGCAGTGCCAGTGTGCGGCCAAGCACATGCACGTGGAGTTCATGGACTTCATGAGAGATGTGGCCGCCACGGTTCCTTCAGGACTGGATTTGCATGTCATCCTGGACAACTACGCCACCCACAAGCATGCGGCCGTCCGCGCCTGGCTGGACGAGAACCCCCACATCCACTTCCACTTCACGCCGACGAGTTGCTCGTGGGCGAACCCCGTGGAGCGGTTCTTCAGTGAACTCACCACCCGCCGCATCCGCCGGGACAGCTTGCGGAGTGTCATCGAATTGGAGCAGTCCATCGCGGAGTACCTTGCGCACCACAACTAGCAGCGGCGGCCCTACGTCTGGCGCAAGAGCTTCGCCGAGATCATCTCCAGCATCAACCGTTGCTACAGGAATTTGGAATCAGGACACTAGGAACAGGGGTTCTGACTGGAAGTGTTGGACGCGGCGTTCGAGCATGGCTCACAGGAGATCTTCAACTCGGAACGGGGGGCGCAGTTCACCAGCCCGACCTTTGCCGGTCGCCTCACTGCCATGGGATCCGGACCAGCATGGACGGACGCGGCCGGGCGCTGGATAACGTCTTCATCGAGCGGTTGTGGAGAAGCGTGAAGTACGAAGACGTTACTTCCGGGATTTACACCATTCTGAGCGACGAACAGCGTAGCTTGCGCCGCAACTGCCGCCTTTACAACGAAGAGCGTCCACATCAGGACCTGGACCATGGCACGCCGGCAAGGGTGTTCCAGGGTGGGTGAACGGCGCAGCGTCTAGCCTAGGTGGCTGGGTAATTGATTGATTAGGCAGGGAGCCTTAGCTTAAGGAGCGCGGAAAGCTGTCTTGGCTAAGGGGAGCATCTCACCAGGGGATGTCACCGCCCCAGCACTTCCCGGCAGTTCCCGCCTAACTGCTGCCTCTGAGCACCTTGCCCTAAACACCACTCCGGAAGTCCGTCTACCCTCCCCCAGGTGAACGCTTCCGTTTCTTCCGCATGTCGATGCGGGACGATGTGTAACTGGCGGACCACGCGGGTTCTCTCGAGGCAGAGCAAAGGAGCGGTTACTCTTTCGACGCCATCTTCAATGGAACTCGGTTGCAGGCTGCCACAGCGTAACCGTTCAGCCCCGGCAGTGGCCTTCGGCCAGGCAATGCTCCAAGAAACTCGCGACACTCGCGGGTGATCCGGTGTCGCGACAGAGGCGGCGTGCGGCAGTTGAGACCGACACCCGATTG
>Ga0255338_1006312_pt1 | contig 10148 bp, 16 predicted proteins | sample MeOH1_35cm_T4_19_FD_203715 | JGI IMG/M metagenome (GOLD analysis project Ga0255338, IMG submission 203715) | Sandy soil microbial communities from University of British Columbia, Vancouver, Canada - MeOH1_35cm_T4_195 | ecosystem: Engineered > Artificial ecosystem > Sand microcosm > Unclassified ...
CTTTGGGAATCCATTTCGTTACGCTGCCCGAAAAACATAAGTACTAGGCCGACCACGACAATTCCACCTGATGCCCGCGACAGATTTGCAATTATTTCGTTGGAAGTCATGATTGTGTTTAACGCCTAACTGACCAGCACGCAGCATATGCCGCGAAGCGGCAAGCTCTTTGCTGCGTGTCTGGGTTGAGTGACGAGTTAAACATCATATTTCTCCCGCTGACTGGCTTGCTGATACAGAAGTAACGAAGCAGCATCCAAGATCTTCGCCGCATTAGGCCTAGCCACTCCCTGACAAAGCCTTTTGTCGAAATCGAATGCCGGATACAGATTCCACGGAATGAGCCCGTGATACGAAGACAAAAAATCTTCCACTAGCCCTTGCGAGGAATTTGTACAGCCCGTACCCCTTCCGCCTTGAGCCAGTAATTGCTGGTTCGGACATTCCTCTGGCCTTACCACGAGCGGGGCTGCGCCCAGTTTAGCCCACCAACCGCCGTTCAAAACGGGCCGCCATGTAGCTTGTATCGAGACAACATCGCTCCGATCAAGCAATGGCAACTCTCGGGGCAGTTCAGCAAAACGACTGGAAAATAAGGCCAAGTCTACAGCCCACGTTTCAACAGGTGCTATTGCCTGTGCAATTCCAAACGATCTGTCTGCCAAGGGAACGGCATAAACAAATCCGGGCTTCCATCTAGATCGTTTAAATGGTGCTGGCATATATGATGTTTAACGTCGCGATAACGGGCGGCACGATGTATCGCCGTCCCGGTTGATTAGCAAGTTCGAAGCCCTGGCTTCGGGACCGCCACTGGACTGTGCAAGATTCATTTCGATTCCGCGATCACCGGCCATTTTTTCTCTTTGAAGCACCCGCCGTAGCGCGCACCAACCTTGAATACCAACTAGTCAAGTTTGCATGGAAATCACAAGTCACACAATACTTACAGGGAGGAATGCTGGACGCCAAGTCTTACCGGCGCAACACTATGTACGGGCAGAACGGTTGAAACGAGCCACGGACGGATTCAGTTGCGCAGGCGGCTTCCCCGATGATCACCGTAGAGGCTTGCCAGACAACCGACAGGACATCGCGCACCGACGCGCTGAGATCACTTTGCCGCGGGCCTCAAAACGACGACAAACATACTATCGAACGCCGAACTAACAGGCACACAACATTGGCCGCGAAGCGGCAGATTTATGTTGTGTGTCCGGGTTGAGTGACGAGTTAGAACGTTCATAACCAGTCACCTGTGACTGCCATACTACCAATGAAAAATGTCCATGCAATACTAACCAGATTGAGGAATTGCAGTATGTGGACGAAACGCCAGCCACGAAAACGCCAAAGAGAATAAGAGATAAGGACAATGGGTATCAGGAGCAGGTACGCGAAGGGCATGCCATAGGCCGGACGCGCGAGACCGGACATCCACAAGAACATGGCCCCGAAGTAGAGAACTGTAATGGCAATTCCATGTGCTGAAACGGCAAGCCGCTGACCAAGTGGCAGGGTGCGTGACGAGGCGCGGAAATACACGACACTTACTAGAAGCGTGAGAAATGGAGCTAGCCAGAATTGTGCGATTGCAGAGATTGCGTCCATTGGTCTGAGTTCTAACGCCACGCTAACAGGCACGCGACAGTTGCCGCGAAGCGGCAAGCTCTTGTCGCGTGTCCGGGTTCAGCAACGAGTTAAACTGGTGGTACATACGCAAATGGTCAAGCTGTTCAATGTTGTGCCTTAGTTGATTGAGTCTATAGGCCGTCGCGAAAGAGTCCTGCCCAATCAAGGTGGTCTGCAATTACATCAAATTTTGAGGTGTCTAAGTACCGTCTGGGGAGCTTATTCTTGCAATCTTCAATGTACTGACGAACGGCCGTTAGAACTTCAACGGCACCATAAGGCAGCTCAACCTCTACTTCTGGCGCGAGCTTCCATGCCCTGTATTCGAAATTTTTCGTTCTCGTTCTGACGATTCGCTGCGCCGCGACAGCGAAATACTCACCTCGAACTTGGGTGCCCAAGAAGTGAAGACGGATATGACCAATGATTTCGTTGAAATCCCAGCATCCGCCATACACTCGCTCTAGGTGCTCGCGAAAAACTTCGTTCCTTCGTGGGTCGGCATTGTCGAGTTGGCGACGCTCCTGCTCACCGGGAGTGCCAGGTTGGTAGATCATTTTTTCGATATGGGCGTCTCGGGCAGTGTAGTAGTCTTCTCGCGACAGGCGATAGACGGGAATATCGAAGAAATATCGGTTCGTCATATCGGATAGGTTTAACGCCGCGTTAACCAGCGCGCGACAGGCGCCGCGAAGCGGCAAATTTTCTGTCGCGTGTCTGAGTTGAATAACGAGTTAGGCATTAGTTTGAGGACTGCTTTTGAATTTGGTCGCAATAAACGACACAACTGCGAGGCCAAGCACTCCGAGCAACTGTGGCTTCAAATGGTATGGGAAAACCATTGAATGAAGAATTCCCCGTCCGTTGGTGAGAATTGGCATATAGGTGATTAATGCAACACTAAGGAAAGCCAAAATAGTCCAATAAATTAATGGACGGGGCACCTTATTGCTGATCGCTCCGCCTAAAAGAAGTAGTGAAACTACCATTGCTAGACCCATCAGCAGATAAAGGATTGCGATAAACGTTCCAATTCCCACGTGGGAAAAGTATTGTGCACCTCCTATCATCTTCGCTTGCCAAGTAATCATCTTTTGAGTCAACGGCCACATCAGGAGCCAAATTGGAGAAAGAAGAGCAAGGATGATTCGCATACAAACTCCTTTGAAATGGGCTTGAATAGGGCCTAACGCCGAGCTAACCGGCACGCAACAGCCGCCGCGGAGCGGCAGCCTGTTGTTGCGAGTCCGGGTTGAGTGACAAGTTAAGCATCTCCATCGCTTTTATTTCACGAGACCCACAAGATGGCTCAACGGCATATGGCAAGTAGTAATAGGCATGCCAAATTGGCTTAAGCCTCTTTCCAGATTTTCTCCACGCAAAAAGATGAACTGACTCCTCTCCGGTGCACTCGGAGAACGTATAAGACATACCCTCATTTTCATCTCGCCCAACTACTTTCCCATGCGCGGATTGTAGTTTCAGAGGCTTGAGTATCGCTACGCCTAAGAGATTGTCATTTGCATCGGGGTTATCTAAACGGGCAAGATAATAAGGTCTTGGTAAATCTGCATTTTTTAGGTGATCACATTCATTTCGCGCTTCACGTTCGATAACGCCTTTAATAACCTTCTGCTCTTTTGTAGTTATCACCACAGTTATTTTTTGTCCTTCAGGACTAGCTATAGGTTGAGCGGAAATACAAGCTTGTTTCCCTCTAATATCAGCCAAGCCAAAACCCTTATCAGAGCGATTTTGACCGGCAGCTTGAGTGGCAACGCTTACCAGCATCGTAAAAATAACAACTACGAACCATCGGTGAAATTTCGCATTTCTCATTTTGATGAGGCTTAACGTCAGCGATAACCAGCGGCGCAGCCGTCTGTGTTGATTGGCAAGTTAGGAAGTCACTCCGCCATGCGGCGCAACGGTCCAAAGCATTTATCAAACGACTCTTCATGACACAACATATATTGATTTCCAGACGGATGAAATTTAATAAAATTTGTATCTGAAGCTCCAGAATCATCAGTCTCAGAGTCTGCGCAATCTTTCCCGCCGTAATCCTTTACGATCGTAGATCTAATCTTATAGAACCCCTTAAAGCTCGGCTCATACGCCAAGTGATACGTATTGTCACTTTTCTCTGCGCCACTAGTGACAAAAAGAGTTCCATCTTCACGGTACTCATATACCTCGGTGCAGTTATTCGTTGGTCTTGTCCAAGTCCACTTTCCAATAAGGCGAGAATTTCCATTTTTTACAAACGGCGAATTTGCCCCGAAAGCTTGTGTACCAAATAAAACTAAGAGAACGACTAATAATCGATACTTCATCTATCTTCCTAACGCCGAACTAACAGGCAGGCAACACCGCCGCGAAGCGGCAGATTTTGTTGCCTGTCCGGGTTGATTGACGAGTTATGAGTCATGCACGCTCCCGTAAAAAAGTCCATCCATCTTCACCAGCTACTCGGACAAACTTCGCCCGCGCTCTGCTTAGGCAATGTGGATTCATACCAGAAAAATCGCCTTTGTTTCTTGGATGTTCTGTAAAAGCCAATACCTCATGGTCTTTCAAGAACACGAGCACATTAATTCCATCACTGCCGGCAATTGACGTTTTTGCGTCTGAATCCCACTTAAAGCCAAGAACTTTCTCAGCTACGGCATTGCTTGTGTATGGCGTCAGTATGCAAACACGATCCCATCCTTCTGGTCCGACCATAGAAAGATCAATCACGGAAACCGATTCACGATCGAATTGGCCAGCGATCGCCTTGCTGATGGATGAGTCTCCCCTCGAACATGCAGAAAGTAGAGCAAAGATCGCGATTATCAGGATTCGATTCATGACTCATAACGTTTGCGATAACCAGCGGCACAGCCGTCTGGGTTGATTGAAATGTTAGACCGAAAGCGCCTGGCCAGGCAAAAATACAACATTACATTTGCCGATCGGAAATCCAAAGAATCTCCTCACTGATAAGTGCTTTCGTACGCGTCCTTCAATCTGCAAAATTTTGACCTGATCAAATAGCTTGCGCTCGTCGTCCACAAAAGCCTCGTTCTGAATTACGACAGTCCAAGTTCGACTCTCCGGCACATAAAAGCAATTCATCAGACATCCCAATGCCCCTTCTCGATATGACAAAGTCTCTTTGCCAGAAAACTTAATCTCGTACTCAGAGTTTCTCATTAGGTCTAACGCCGAACTAACAGGCACGCAACATGGGCCGCGAAGCGGCAGCTTTATGTTGCGTGTCCGGGTTGAGTGACGAGTTAAATTTCATTCTTGAGATACGCCGGTGCTTTTGGATGCGTAGCAAAGTTACTGTAATGCTTTGCATCCGGATAGTATTCTGCTGCGCATTGCACCTTCCCGGCCGTTTCTTCGCCAGCCACTGCAGCGATAAAGGCCAACATCATGTCCGTCCCGGCTGACACGCCGGCTGAGGTCCAGACGGCGTCATCCTGAACATAGCGCTTTTCTACCACGTCCACATCGCCCAGCTCTCGCATCCGCTCGAGCGAGCCCCAATGCGTGGTCGCCTTTTTCCCTGAAAGCAGACCCGCTTTATGCAGTAGAAAGGAACCGGTACAAACCGACAGCACAGATTTACAATTTTTTGCTTGTTCCTCGATGAAGCGAATTAGTGCGGGGTTATTGACTTCTTCACGCGTGCCTTGACCTCCAGGAACCAGAAGATAATCAAGCTGCGGAGAATTACCAAATGACTTATGGGGATTGACTGACAACCCCTTGGAACAAACCACAGGACTCTCTGACTGGGCAATCACAAAGCAGTTTTCTGGCCCGTCAGCATATTTCCGCCATAACGAAAGCATTTCCCATGGACCAATGAAGTCAAGCTCTTCAACTTCCGGAAATATTAGAATCCCAAAGTTCATTTATGCCTCTTTGTGATATTTAACGTAAAGGTAAGGGGGGCGGAGCCGCGCTTTTCGGCGGAGCGTCCCTCTTGACCGCCGGGTTAGGCATTTTGTATGAACACAACAATGTCTTCAGCAGACATCTTTTTCACCTCAAATAGATGATCGGCCAATTTATTCACGACCTCCCATTTTGGCTCTAATATTTTCCTGGCGTTATCATGATGAAAATCATATTTATGACTTAGTCCGGCTGCTTTAAGATTTTGCACGGCAAGCTGGTAATCTGGTCCGGCCGCATTTCGACTTGGAATAAGTGATGAATCGTATTCTGCTGCTATTTGTTCGCCGACATATCCAGAACACAAAATAACTGCCAACTCTTTACTCACATCTTCGTCTTTAGCGGTTTCTGGTGTGGGAGATCTTCCTTGATCTTTGCATTTCGATTTGCTTAATGAAACAAATATTTCTCCAGCCCCGTAGTTCATTAAGTTGATTTCATGAACTAGGCCGTGAAATTTTGAATAATACGCAGTTACTGCATGTGCGGCCTCGTGAAAAGCCGCTTCCTTTTTGATGCTCATAATCCTCCTATATGCCTAACGCCGAGCTAACCGGCCCGTAGCACGCGCCGCGAAGCGGCAAGCCTTTGCTGCGGGTCCGGGTTCAGCGACGAGTTAGGCTGCTTTTGCAATTTCATATTGAGCCGCACCATAGGCGCCGAAGAGAACATCTTCTTCGGTTTGCTCACCATGGTTATCGAAGATTGTGTAGTGTTGGAACCCCAAGTCGCGAGCAACTTTCACAACTTCGTTCACCATCTCCTGCTCCAAATATTCAGATATCGCCACTACTCTTCTAGGGGGCGGTTCTGCGGCACCAAATGACGAAAAGCCAACAACTCCTAATTCGGATAATTTTTCTCCCAGCTGCGAATAATCTGGTAAATGGTGATTTATTCCAATCGAAAGATTGGCAATTTGAATACGATTTATAGCGTGGATTTTCGACGAGCCAACGATTCGATTTTCTATTTCAATTAATTTTTGATGCAACTGTACAAAATAAGCATCTTCTTTAGTTTTGCTTATTGGCTCATTCGTTCGATGGCTTAGGTAAGTTGAGTAATAAGAGTCCTCTTGTAACTCTGGGCGGTACTTTGTCTGCAAGAGGAAAACCGCTGCTAAGAAAAGAGGGACGTTAAAAATTGCAGCGACAATTAAAGCTTTACTTTCCCAAGAATCTACCGGTAGATTAGCAGCCGCAAATAAAAAACAAGAGTCAATCGAAAATAAACCAGTAAGCCATGCCCCAAGTAATTGAATGGGTTTAGTGATCTTTTCTGGTTTGACAGTTTGTTCAGTCATATAAAGAATCTTTCAAGCCTAACGCCGCGCTAACAGGCCCGCCACATTGGCCGCGAAGCGGCAGCTTTATGTGGCGTGTCCTGGTTCAGCAACGAGTTAGCCATGTTTTTCGACAAGGCAGAAATGGTAATAATGAACATCATTGTCTCCATTCTCTTGCATGTGCATGAGCCAAAAGCCAGTCTCGCCAAAGAGATGTACTTGATGGCAGTTTAGCAACCGAATTAACTTCGCACGCCAGGCGGGGAATGACTTCTCAAAAAAATGAAATCCAGTTTTTGACCCGTACGGGTTTGCAGCATGCAACATGCCGCCACATTTTTTGTAGATGTGAATGAAGTCTTCTTGAGTCAGGTATCCGTCTGTTATAGGTACCAAGTCATTCACCACGCCAGGTACAGCCGACGGCTTTTCCTCGATGGGCTTGGGGTAAAAGTCCGCATTGATGCGGGACAAATCTTTCAAAAGGAGTTCTGCGTTCCAGTGTGACTCAAAGTTCTTGTGCGCAGCAGCGTACCTCTCTTTGTTCGCGATGAGGGAGCTGAAAGCAATAAGCTCAAGGATTTTCCTAAACTGAAGGCAAATAGACTCAATCGTTGCTGCTTGGTATAGCGCATGGCCTCCCTTGTGAAGGAAGAAGTCAATGACTTCCGTACGGCGCTTGATCTCGCGCAATTGCTCGGCGTACAGATTTATTGGTGGCGTGCGCTTGGACATGGCTAACGCCGCGTTGACCAGCACGCGCCAAGAGCCGCGAAGCGGCCAGCTCTCTGGCGCATGTCTGGGTTGAACAACGAGTTATACCTTTTCATTGCAAACGCTTTCTGGGAGGACATCTGTAAGAATCGGCAAATCATTTTCTTTGCCATATTCTCGGTACTCTGACTCGGACAACGGGCCTATGACAATTTTGCGAGTATCAGCAGAAGGAGAGTATTTCTTTATAGGAACCACATAGAAATTAGTCGCCAATGTACCGTTAGGACGTTGTTTCGCAACGACATACTCTGCATTGGCGCCAGCAGCGAAAACGCAACTTCCGACGATTTGAATTGATGTGGTTTCACTCAAACGATACGCAAGATGACTATCGCTGGTGAGGTCAATCCATAAAACTTCAAACGAACCAGATTTCCATTCGGTTCCGGAGTCAAATAGCGAGCACCCCGACAGCCCAGGCAATACGATAATGAACAGCCAAGTCCGAAAAACCATAGAGAACATTAGGTATAACGCCGAACTAACCGGCAGGCAACACCGCCGCGAAGCGGCAGTCTTTGTTGCCTGTCCGGGTTCAGTGACGAGTTAGGCTGGTAGCCACGCAGCGCGGTGGTTGAGCGAAGGAAAGCCGATGCCGTAGGCATGGGCGCTCGTCCTGCATTTGAGCCTTGCGAAGCAGGGCGTGTTAGCGACTGGTTAGGCCACATTTAGCCATTTCCTCATTGAGAGTTGATCGATCCGTTGGCCGTTGTGCTCGTAGGCGCCTTCATACGTGCTCCAAGTCTCAAACCTGAAAGATTCGTACAGCGCCACTGCGCCTGGGTTTGGAACGTTCACAACGAGAAGCATCCCCTTGGCGCCGTGCTTAGAGGCACGCGAAATGCATTCATCCAGCAATGCTCTACCAATTCCTCGCCCACGGAAGTCCGGATGAACAATGACAGATGAAAGGCCAAACCAATCCGTGGCCTCTGGGTCTATTGGACATTCTGGCATGCGAGATAGCGACGCAGACCCAACCATGTCCTCGCCGATGAAATAACCAAGAGTCTCAAACGGAGGGCGAAGTTGCTGCTCAATGCATTCAAGCGTGAGCGCGCGTTGGCGTTCAACGGGACGCCCCAATGTGCCATCGACATCGGCTATGCGTCGCAGGCTTTGCAACGCCGGTGCATCTTCTAGGTTGAGTTGACGAATTTGCATGCGAGTTTTGTGGCCTAACGTCGCGATAACGGGCGGCGCGATGCTTCGCCGTCCCGGTTGATTAGCAAGTTCGAAGCCCTGGCTTCGAGACCACCGCTGGACTGTGCAAGATTCATTTCGATTGTGCGATCACCGACCATTTTTCTCTTTGAAGCACCCGCCGCAGCGCGCGCCAACCTTGAATACCAACTAGTCAAGTTTGCATGGAAATCACAAGTTACACAACACTTACGGGGAGGAATGCAGGGCGCCAAGTCTTACCGGCGCAACACTATGAACGGGCAGAACGGTTGAAACGAGCCACGGACGGATTCAGTTGCGCAGGCTGCGTCCCCGATGAGCACCGTAGAGGCTTGCCAGGCAGCCGACAGGACATCGCGCACCGACGCGCTGAGATCACTTTGCCGCGGGCATCAAAACGACGACAAACATACTATCGAACGTCGCGATAACGGGCGGCAGGATGTATCGCCGTCCCGGTTGATTAGCAAGTTCGAAGCCCTGGCTTCGGGACCGCCACTGGACTGTGAAGATTCATTTCGATTCCGCGATCACCGGCCATTTTTTCTCTTTGAAGCACCCGCCGTAGCGCGCACCAACCTTGAATACTAACTAGTCAAGTTTGCATGGAAATCACAAGTTACACAATACTTACAGGGAGGAATGCTGGACGCCAAGTCTTACCGGCGCAACACTATGTACGGGCAGAACGGTTGAAACGAGCCACGGGCGGATTCAGTTGCGCAGGCTGCTTCCCCGATAAGCATCGTAGAGGCTTGCCAGGCAGCCGACAGGACCTCGCGCACTGGCGCGCTGAGATCACTTTGCCGCGGGCATCAAAACGACGACAAACATACTATCGAACGCCGAACTAACAGGCACCCAACATTGGCCGCGAAGCGGCAGCTTTATGTTGGGTGTCCGGGTTGAGTGACGAGTTAAATGTTACCTCGCCAGTTAATTGAGCACGCTTAATGATCTCGCCATTCATTTTTCCCGACCCATAATCTTCGGCATCTTGGGCCAAAGCCAAACACCCATGACGAAAGCAACAGGCAAACCTACGAAAAGCAGCGAATCATTTTCAGATAAGCCGAACATACTTTTTACCAGCATGGCCGCCACAAATCCCCAAGTGCCCGTGGCGAGCAACGTCCCGCTTATGACAGCGACCCAACGACGAATCCGATCAAAATTATTATCTAAATTCATTCCGAAAATCCGCTGGCAAAATTCGACATTTAACGCCGAACTAACCAGCACGCGCCATTTGCCGCGAAGCGGCAAGCTCTTTGGCGCGGGTCTGGGTTGAGTGATGAGTTAGGCCGCA
>Ga0255338_1006313_pt1 | contig 10147 bp, 6 predicted proteins | sample MeOH1_35cm_T4_19_FD_203715 | JGI IMG/M metagenome (GOLD analysis project Ga0255338, IMG submission 203715) | Sandy soil microbial communities from University of British Columbia, Vancouver, Canada - MeOH1_35cm_T4_195 | ecosystem: Engineered > Artificial ecosystem > Sand microcosm > Unclassified ...
GCCCTGGATGAAGCCATAGGTCGGCGCGTTCTTGCTGCGCGCGGCGCGATAGAAGGTCGTGCCGTCGAGCCGCCCGTCATCGACATAGGCGAGGAAGTTCGCGGTCGTCTTGGGCGCGTGCCGCGCGTCGAGAGCGAGGATGATCGGGCCGTCGGACGTCACGATCCGGACGCGCACCATGCCCGGTACCGGCTTGCCCGCCTGTTGCGGCGTCACCGGGGCGGCGGCGAGGGTCAGCAGGGCAAGGATGGCAAGGATTGGGTGGCGCATCGGATAACGGGCTCGGCCTGGCGGGATTTCCGTTCGAGCTAGGGGCCCCACTCGCCGGGCGCAAGCGCTGGCTTGCCCTGCCGGATACAGGCCACGGTTGGCCGTAGTCGCGTTGACGTGGCCGGGCCGGAGAGTCACCTTCGCCCGACGATCGCGCTCGATGCGACGCCCCATAGACCAACGGAGGATGCGATGCGGACGATCCTGGCACTGCTGGCGGCGGCAACCGCCTTTTCCCCGGCGCTGGCCGCGGACCCTGTGACGATGGCAACGACGCTGACCGGAGCGGCCGAGGTTCCCGGCCCCGGCGATGCGGACGGAACCGGCACTGCGAGCCTCACGATCGACGCGACCAAGGGTGAGGTTTGCTACAAGCTTGGCGCAAGCGGGATCGATGCGGCGACGATGGCGCATATCCACAAGGGCGCGGCGGGCGTGGCCGGGCCGGTGGTGGTGCCGCTCGATCCTCCGGCGACGGGCGCTTCGGAAGGCTGCAAGCCGGTCGCGGCGGACGTCATCGCGGCAATCCTGGCCACGCCATCGGACTATTATGTCAACGTGCACACCGCCGCCTTCCCCAAGGGCGCGCTACGCGGTCAGCTCGGCAAATAGGCGCGCGACCGGGAAGGAAGCTGTCCGCGCCCGTTCATCAACGACCCGGCCGGAACATGCCGGCCGGGTCCGGGGCAATCATCGCGCGGCAAGCACCGGAGCCTGCTGCCATCCGCCGCCGAGCGAGCGGAACAGATCGATCTGTGCGCCCGCGATTCGCGCGTCGGACGATGCGAGGTCCGCATCGGCATCGGCAAAGGTCCGCTCCGCATCGAGCACCTCGAGGAAGTCGATCTGCCCTTCACGCTGGCGGGCGCGGGTGATGCGGGCCGCCGCCTCCGCGCCATCGCGGGCGGATCGCAGCGCGGCGCGGCGCTGCAATTCGCCCTGATAGGCGGCCAGCGCGGTTTCGGTTTCCTGGAGCGCCCCCAGAACCGTCCCGTCGAACTGCGCGAGCGTCGCACGGCTATCCGCCTGGCTGCCGGCGATCCGCGCGCGCGCTGCCTCCTGGTTCGGAAAGGACCAGCTGATCAGCGGGCCGAGCAGGAACCGCAGCGCACCGCCGCCGAACAGGTCGCTGATGCTCGTGCTGCTCGACCCGACCGACCCGCCGAGCGTGATGCGCGGATAGAGTTCGGCGGTCGCCACGCCGATCCGGGCGGTTGCGGCCGCGAGGCGCTGCTCGGCGGCACGCACGTCGGGGCGGCGGGCGAGCAACGCTGCGCCGTCGCCGACCGGGATCGGCTGGTCGAGACGCGGCGTCGTGGTGCGGGCCGCCGCGACCGGTGGCAGGTCCTGCGGCGTGCGCCCGGTCAGCGTCGCGAGGCGGAACAGGGCCGCCTCGCGCTCGGCCTCGATCGTCGGGACGAGGGCGGCGCGCTGGTCCCGCAGGGTGGTGATGCGGACCAGGTCGAGCTTGGCCGCGCGGCCCGCCTCGACGCGCTTGCCCGTCAGCGTCGCTGACTTGTCGAGCAGGTCGACGATGCGCTTCGCGACATCGAGGCGCTCGGCCGAGGAGGCCGCATCGACATAGGCACGCGTGGTTGCCGCGACGACGGCGACGCGGACCGCATCGGCATCGGCATCGGCCGCGCGCACATCGCCGCGCGCCGCTTCGATGTTGCGCCGGACGCGTCCGGCAAGATCGACCTCGTAGGAGACGCTCAGGCCGACATCATAGGATTCGCCCTCGGCCGCGGTGCCCGGCAGGCGCTGGCTGTCCGGCGTGCGGCCATAGCCGCCGGTCGCGCCGAGGCTGGTCTGCGGCAGCCGGTCCGAGCGTACGCCGCGAAGCGAGGCTCGGGCCTTGTCGAGCCGCGCCACCGCGACGCGGATATCCGTGTTGGCCGCCAGCGCCTGCGCCACGAGCCCGTCGAGCACTGGGTCATTGTAAAGCCGCCACCAATGATCGTCCGCTGCGGCGGTGGAGACGGCCGGGTTGACGGCGCCGAGGAACGGACCGGCCGCCCTGGTCGGCGCAGCCGGCGCGACGAAGTCGGGGCCGGCGGCGCAGGCGCTGAGGGCCAGCGCGGAAAGCGAGGCAAGAAGGGTATGTTTCATGGAAAGCCGCTCCTTATTCGGCGGGCTGAGGGCTGGCATCGGGGGCTGCCGGGCGGTGACGGCGAAGGCTCGAGAGCCATCCCGCCAGCGCCCGGCAGACGACATAGAAGGTCGGCGTGAAGAGCAGGCCGAAGCCGGTGACCCCGATCATCCCGAAGAACACCGCGGTGCCGAGCGCCTGGCGCAGCTCGGAGCCGGCGCCGGTCGCCAGCGCCAGCGGCACCGTGCCGAGGATGAAGGCGAAGCTGGTCATCAGGATCGGCCGCAACCGGGTCTGCGCGGCGCGCACCGCCGCCTCGACCGGCGAGAGCCCGTCCTGCTCCTCGGCCTGCTTGGCGAACTCGACCACGAGGATCGCGTTCTTCGCCGCCAGCGCGATCAGCACGACCAGGCCGATCTGGGTCAGGACATTGTTGTCCAGTCCCCGCAGGTTCACGCCGGTCATCGCCGCGAGCAGGCACATCGGCACGATCAGGATGATCGCCAGCGGCAGGGTGATGCTCTCATATTGCGCCGCCAGCACGAGGAAGACGAACACCACCGCCATCAGGAAGACGACACCCGCCGTGCTGCCCGCCAGCTTCTGCTGATAGGCGATGCCGGTCCATTCATGGGTATAGCCGGCCGGCAGGGTCGCGTCGGCGAGCTTGTCCATCGTCACCAGCGACTGGCCCGAGGAGAATCCCGGCGCGGTGTCGCCATCGACCTCGACCGCAGGGGCGAGGTTGTAGCGGACCACGCGGTACGGCCCGGTCTTGTCCTGGAAGGTCGCGACGGAGCCGATCGGCACCATCTGGCCCGAGTTGGAGCGGGTCTTCAGGTTCGCGATGTCAGCGGTCGTGTTGCGGAACGGCGCATCGGCCTGGGCAGTGACATGATAGGTCCGCCCGAGCAGGTTGAAGTCGTTGACGAAGGCCGAGCCGAGATAGACCTGCAGCGCCTCGAACACCCGCTCCGGCGGCACGCCGAGCATGTTCGCCTTGGTCCGGTCGACATCCGTGAAGATGCGCGGCGTGGCGGTGTCGAAGAAGGTGTAGATCTGCGCCAGGCCCTTGGTCTGGTTGGCCTTGCCGATCAGATCGTACGAGACCTTGCCGAGCTCGGCATAGCCGCGCGCCTGCGGATCCTGTACCATCATGCGATAGCCGCCGGCGGAGCCGATGCCCTGGATCAGCGGCGGCGGTACGATCATCAGCCGCGCCTCGTTGATGTCGCCGGTCGCCTTGCGGGCCTCGGCCATGATCCCGGCAAAGGTCACGCCGAGCTTCTCGCGCTCCTCGAAACTCTTTAGCGGGAAATAGGCCGCGGCGGCGTTGGGGGCGAGCGTCTGGGACGGGCCGTCAAAGCCGGCGAGCATTACCGAGCCCTTGATGCCCTTGATCGGCAGGATGCGCGCGGCGACCTTGCGCATCACCGCGTCGGTCCGTTCGATTGAGGAGCCGGGCGGCAGCTGGATCACGGTCAGGAAATAACCCTGGTCCTGCGCCGGCACGAAGCCGGTCGGGGTGATCCAGAACACGCCGCCGGTCAGCGCGATCAGGCCGGCATAGACGAACATCATCTTCTTCGGCGCCTTGACCAGCCGCCGCGTGAGGGCGGCATAGCCGACGCTCATCCGGTCGAAGCCGCGATTGAACGCATCGCCCGCCCGGCGGACGGCCTGCTTCAGCCGGCCACCCTCGGATGGGTCCTCGTGCGGGCGCAGAAGCAGCGCGGCAAGCGCGGGCGACAGCGTCAGCGAGAGGACCAGCGAGATGATCGTCGCCGTGGAGATGGTCACCGCGAACTGGCGGTAGAAGGCGCCCGACAGGCCGGTCAGGAACACCGTCGGCACGAACACCGCGCAGAGCACCAGCACGATCGCGACCAGCGCGCCCGACACCTCGTCCATCGAGGTGCGCGCCGCCTGGAGCGGAGACAGGCCCCGTTCCAGGTTGCGTTCGACATTCTCGACCACGACGATCGCGTCATCGACGACCACGCCGATCGCCAGCACCAGCCCGAACAGCGACAGGTTGTTGAGCGAATAGCCGAAGGCGGCGAGGACGGCGAAGGTGCCGATCAGCGACACCGGGATCGCCACGACCGGGATGATCGCCGCCCGCCATTTCTGCAGGAAGACGAGGATCACGAGCACGACGAGGACGATCGCCTCGAACAGCGTGTGCTTCACCGCATCGATCGACTGGGCGATGAACTCGGTCGGGTTGTAGATGACCTTGTAGTCGAGGCCCTTGGGGAAGCGCGCCGACATGCTCTTCATTTCGGCCGAGACAGCGTTGGCCGCAGCGAGCGCGTTCGAGCCGGGGCGCTGGAATACCGCGACGATCACGGTCGGCTTGCCGCTGAGATAGGTGTTGGAGCCATAGTCCTGCGCGCCGAGCTCGACCCGGGCGACGTCCGACACCTTGACCTGGCGGCCATCGGGGTCGGTCCGGATCACGACATCGGCGAACTGCTTGGGATCGGTCAGCCGGCCCTGCGTCTCGACATTGAGCTGGAAGGCATTGCCGGTCGAATAAGGCGGCTGGCCGAGCGTGCCGGCGGCGACCTGGACGTTCTGGGCGCGCAGCGCGGCGACGATCTCGCCCGCAGTCAGGTCGAGCGCGGCGGCACGGCCCGGATCGATCCAGACCCGCATCGCAAAGTCACGCGAGCCGAACAATTGCACGTCGCCCACGCCGTCGATCCGGCTCAGCCGGTCGCGCACCTGGGTCAGCGCGTAGTTGGAGATATAGCCCCGATCGAGCGAATTGTCGGGCGAGACCAGGTTGACCACCATCAGGAAGTCGGGCGAGGTCTTGCGCGTGACCACGCCCAGGCGCTGCACCTCTTCGGGGAGGCGCGGCACGGCAACGGCGACGCGGTTTTGCACCAGCACCTGCGCCGCATCGAGGTTGGTGCCCTGCTTGAAGGTGACGGTGATGACGAGCTTGCCGTCCCCGGTCGATTGCGACGACTGGTAGAGCATGTTGTCGACGCCGTTGATCTCCTGCTCGATCGGCGCTGCCACCGTCTCGGCGACGGTTTCGGCCGAAGCGCCCGGGTAATTGGCGGAGACCGTCACGGTCGGGGGTACGATGTCGGGATATTGCGACACCGGCAGGCTCATATAGGCGATCGCACCCACCAGGGTGATGACGACCGCGATCACCGCGGCGAAGATCGGCCGCGTGATGAAGAAGCGCGATAGGCGCATGGATTTCGTCCTCGAAAAGAGAGGGTTGCTTGTGCGGACCTCGACAGGTCGTGCGCTAGTCGCCCGACCAGATGCCTAGGGGTCGATGCGGCGGTCGCCCTCGCCCTTCCCACCCGGCTGCGCCGAGCGGGAAGGGCGAGGGCGACACGGTCATGATTGCATCGCGCCTAGTTCGCGATCGTCGCCTCGCCCGCGACCGGCAGCGCCACCGCCGGCCCCGCGGCCTGCGCATTGGCGGTGATGCGGCCGAGGCTCGGGGTCACCTTGCCGCCCGGCATTGCCATCTGGGTGCCCGTGATGATCACCTTGTCCTTCGGGGTCAGGCCGGAGCGGACGATGCGCAGGCCATCGACCACGGGCCCGAGTTCGACCGGCTTCGCGGTGACCTGGTTCTGTGCATCGACGGTCAGCACCACTTTCCGCGCCTGGTCGGTCTGGATCGCGGTGTCGGGAACCAGCAAGGCCGTCGCCTTGCCGCCGCTCGCAAGGCGCATGTTGCCGAACATGCCAGGCGTCAGGAAATAGCCCGGGTTGGGCAGCACGGCGCGGCCGCGGATCGTGCCGGAACGTTGGTCGAGGCCATTGTCGGTGAAGTCGAGCTTGCCCTTCCAGCGGTGTTCGGTCTCATCCTGAAGCTGGATCTCGACCGCGGCCGGCGCGGCGCCTGGCTGTCGCGCGCGCTGCGTCTTCAGGTACAGCGCCTCCGAACCGTCGAAGGTGAAGTAGATCGGGTCGAGCGCGTTGATCGTGGTCAGGACGGTACCGGCAGTGCCTTCGCCGCCCGCCACCTGGTTGCCCGCATCGACCCGGCGATCCGAGATGCGGCCGGCGATCGGCGCGCGGACCTGGGTGAATTCGACGTCCAGTGCCCGGGCGCGGACCCGAGCGTCGGCGGCAGCGAGCGCTGCCTGGGCGGCCTGCACTTTGGCCCGCAGCGAATCGACCTCGCCCGCGGAGACGGCCTCGTCGGCGATCAGTCGGGTGGCGCGGCCGAGATCGGCCTGGGCAAGGGCCAGCGCGCTGCGGGCGCTGGCGGCGTTGGCGCGCGCCTCGGCAAGGGCAGCGGTGAAGGGGCGCGGGTCGATCGAGAAGAGCAATTGCCCCTTCTGCACGATCTCGCCGTCGCGAAAGTGAATGGCGGTCACCTCGCCCGCGACGCGCGGCCGAATCTCGACCGAGCGGCTCGGGGCGAAGCGGCCGACATAATCATCCCATTCGCTGACGTCGCGCACCAGGGGTGCCGCGACCGTTACCGCCGGGGGAGGGGGAGCGGCGGCAACGGCCGGGGACTGATCGGCGAGCTTGGTGCCCGCCGCTGCGACAAGCGCAAGGGGAATGAGGACGATCGCGGCACGACGCGACCGGGGCAGGCGGCCGAAGCCACTGCGGATCGGGCTCGCGGTAGTGTCGGGGCTTTCGATGGGCGTGATCATGTTCATGCGGCGATCCTCGGAGTAGCGTGAATTTGAACAAGGCCGACACGATCGCCGGTGACGCTCGCCACCAGGGTCTCGGCCTGCGAAAGGGTGAAGCCGGCCTCGACGAACTGGTCGATCTCCGCCTGGGGCAATGCGTATCCGCGCCGCCAGGCATGGACGGCGAGCCGCCGCAGCGCCTCGAGCTTCGGATCGGCCAGGCGCGAGGTCGCGCCGAAGCCGAACAGGCCGCCCAGTGCGCGCGACATCCGGCTCGGCTGGGACAGGCTGGAGACGCTGTCGCGGCGCGAAACGGCAATCACGCTCCACTCGATCGCCGAGAAGCTCTTGGTTTCATCGTTGGTGGCGGTGGTCGCGGCGCGGCTGCGGACGGGCGCGGCGAACATGTTGTCGATGTCGAGATAGGCCATGTGGAATTCCCTTTGATACTGGCCGAACGACACCCTTCGCGGAAACATCGAAGCTTCCGCGGTCCGCTTGACCTTGAGACGAGAACGACCGCTGCGCAGCACGCAGAGTGCCTCGCCTTCGTCGTTCGAAATTGGTGGGATGCGGTGGGAACGAGCCCGCCGCGGTCATTCAGTCGTTTGACACGATCATAGGCGTTTCCCTCGCCGTTGTCGGGGCTCCCGGGGGAGTCCCACATTCTCTACCGGTCGGTATATAACGCGCTGTTGCAGTGCGTCAATAGCTTTCTGTACCGGAAGGTATGTTTATTTTACCGCGTGGGCCAAACCGCGAGGCTGGTCTCGACCAGCTGCTGCAGCTGGCCGCAGGTAGCACCCGATCCGGCCTGGACGGCCAGGCCCTGCATCAGGGCGAACAAATAGCGAACAAGCGCTTCGGGCGCAAGCCCGTCCGGCAGATCGCCCTCGGCCTGCGCCCGCTCGAAGCGTTCGATCAGCGCCTTTTCGGAAGAAGCGCGCCGGGCGACCACGTCGGCCTTGATCGACTCGGCTTCCACGCCGCAGGCGGTCGCGCCGATCACGCCCAGGCATCCCTTCGGGTCGCCGGGGCTCATCTGCATCTCGAGCGCGCCGTGCAGCAACCGCTCCGCCACGCCGCGCGCGGTCGGCGCGTCCATGGCGGTGCTCATATAGGCCAGCTTCTCGCGCTCGTAGAGATCGAGCGCCTTGTGGAACAACTGCTCCTTGTTGCCGAACGCAGCATAGAGGCTGGGCTTGGTAATGCCCATTTCGGCGGTCAACTCCGCCATCGAGGCGCCTTCATAGCCATGCTGCCAGAAGACGCGCAGCGCGGCAGCGAGCGCTTCGTCCAGGCAGAATTCCCGGGGCCTGCCCTTGGGGGGCGCAGGGGTCAGAATCTGTTCCATACCGATCGGTATATAGATCGCTTTACGTAAACGTCCAGTGCTTGCCGGTGGATTCTACCAGCCCCTCGCTAAACCGCTTCTTAAGCGGTCCCAGGCTAGCCCGTGTCGATGTATGCGTCGGCGGAGATAGTGAAGCAAAACGAGCGAGGAGTCCGCTTCCTCACCCGCATCGCAGCTCCCGCGCTGGCAGCGATCGTCGTGATGGCCGGCCTGCTGGTCCTGGTGGTCATGCTTTCCGCGTCCCAGGCCAACCAACTCGCCGCGGAGCGCCAGCAAAGGCTGGTTTCTGCGATCGTCAAGCAGAGCATCGCGCGAATAGCCCATGATCAGGATGCCGTGACGGTATGGGACGAGTCCGTGCGGCACGTCCTGGCGCCCAAGCCCGATCAGGCCTGGCTCGACGGCAATCTGGGCATCTGGCTGCACGGCTATAACGGTCACGACGAGGTCTTCATCGTCGATGCGCATGATCGGCCGATATACGCGATGCAGGATGGCAGACGCGTCCCGCCACAGCGATATTATGCCGCGCTGGCGCCGATCGGCGCGCGCATGATTCCCGACCTTCGGCGCAGGACGAGGCATCCCCGCCCAGGCGACATCGCGCCGGGCATGCGGAGCCCGGGCGCCACCGATCTCGGCATGGTGTCGGGGCATCCGTCGATCGTGAGCATCAAGCCGATCATTTCGGACAAGGCGTTGCCGAAGCAGATTCCGGGTCAGGAATATCTGCATATCAGCGTGCGCCACCTCGATGGCAGCTTCGCGGCGATGCTCGCGCAGGAATATCAGCTGGAGAGCGCCCATTTTTCGGCTTCGCCCAATATCGGCGCCGAGGAGCATGCGCTCCCGATTTCCTCGCGCAGCGGGGATCTGCTCGGCTATCTGGTCTGGAAGCCGTTCGGGCCGGGCGCGCTCATGGTGCGCCGGATCGCACCGGCGGCGGCCGGTGCCCTGTTGCTGGTCCTGGCGATGGTCGGCTGGCTGCTGGTGCGCATTCGCCGCAGCGCCCTCCAGTTGGAAGCGAGCCGGGCCCAGGCACAGCATCTCGCCTTTCACGACGCGCTGACCGGGCTCGCGAACCGCGCCTTGTTCGAGGACCGGCTGACGCGGGCGCTGGCGGCCGCCCGTGGTGGCGCCAAATCGGTGGCGCTGCTGTATTTCGACATGGATCGCTTCAAGGACGTCAACGATTCGCTTGGACATCCCGCCGGTGACGAGCTGATTTGTGCGTTCGCCCGGCGGCTGGTGGAGGCGACGCGCGTATCCGATCTCGTTGCCCGGATCGGCGGCGACGAATTTGCGATCATCCAGTCGGATGTCGCGTCCCGCGCCGAGGCCGAAATCCTGTGCATGCGGATCGTGGAGGCGGTCAGCGAGCCGTTCGACCTGGCCGGATCGAGGCTGAATATCGGCGTCAGCATTGGCGTCGCCATCGCCCCGGACGATGCGGACGACCGTACCGAACTCGCGCGCAAGGCCGATATCGCCCTGTACGAGGCGAAGGCCGGGGGCCGTGGGCGCTATGTCTTCTTCGATCTGGCGATGGATGCAAGCATCCGCCATCGCCACGTCATGGACCAGGACCTGCGGGCGGCACTGATCGCCGGCGATCAGTTCGAGGTCGTCTATCAGCCGGTCTATTCGGGCCGGACCCACAGGATTTGCGGGGCGGAGGCGCTGGTTCGCTGGCGCCATCCACGCTTCGGCTTCCTATCGCCGGCGACCTTCATTCCCGTCGCGGAAGCGACCGGCCTGATCGAGCCGCTTGGCGAATGGGTGCTCGAGCAGGCGTGC
>Ga0255338_1006314_pt1 | contig 10145 bp, 8 predicted proteins | sample MeOH1_35cm_T4_19_FD_203715 | JGI IMG/M metagenome (GOLD analysis project Ga0255338, IMG submission 203715) | Sandy soil microbial communities from University of British Columbia, Vancouver, Canada - MeOH1_35cm_T4_195 | ecosystem: Engineered > Artificial ecosystem > Sand microcosm > Unclassified ...
CGCACCTGGAATGCGCGCTTCGCCGCCTCCACGCACAAATGGATGTATTCGGCCGTGACGGGACCCGTTTTGCCGATCTCGAGTTCATCGAGAATGCCGAGAATCAGCAGCGATACCAGCCCCTGCGTGGGGGGCGGCGTGTTGTAGAGCACCCCGGCGCGATGACTCAGCATGAGCGGGTCGCGCAGGACCGCCCGATGCGCCTCGAGATCGCGCAGCGTAACCGGACTTCCGGCGCGCGCCAGATCGCGCGCGATGGAGCGGGCAAGGTCGCCCCGGTAGAAATCGTCGGTGCCCGCCTCTGCGATGCGCCGCAGCGCCGCCGCGAGGCGCTTCTGCACCAGGATCTCGCCCGCAGCAGGTGCATCCCCGCCGGGCAGGAAAATGGAGGCGAAGCCGGGCTGCTCGGCGAGTTCGACCTGCTTGTGTGCCGTGCCGAGCGACTGACTGCGCGTAACCGGAACACCGCGGCTCGCATAGTGGATTGCATCTTCGAGCAACCGCTTGAGCGGCATCCGGCCGCGCAGCGTGCCGCGCGAAAGACGATAGGCCGCCCCCCAGCCGGAAATTGCGCCCGCCACGGTATTGGCGGCGAGACCACCCCGCTGCGGGATAACATTGTCGACGCCGCGATCGCGATACCAGTCGCGCGTGGCGGCGAATGCCGCCGCGCCGCACGCTTCGACGACGCCGGGCGCGCGCCCCGGCACGTGGATCAGCCAGAAGCCGTCACCGCCTATCGAGTTCATGTGCGGATACACCACGGCAATCGTGGCCGCTGCGGCGATCATCGCCTCCACCGCGTTGCCGCCGTCGCGCAACACGTCGACTGCCGACTGGGCGGCGAGCGCATGCGGCGCGACCGCGATGCCGCGCGTGCCGCGTACAGAATGGATCATTGCTGGATGACCGTGTTCGGTGACGGCTTCATCGCCGCGCGCCTGCGCCACGGAAAAATCAACGCGCCCGCAACCAACAGCCCTCCACCGATCTCCCAGCGCCAGCGCTCGCGGGCACGGCTACGCACTTCACGTTGCACGAATTCTTCGCCTTTACGCATTTCATTGTAAGACTGGACGTACGATGACAGCCGCCTCACATCGATATCGGAAAGCGCGTCGCCCTGCCAGCGGCTGCGCGCCTCTTTCTCGTTAAGCCGTTCCGCCTCCCCGCGGTACCGCTCCGCATAGTGTACCGCTTCGCGATAGATGTCAGTCTCCCGCGCCGACATGTACACCTCGCGTACGCCCGGCACTGCGGCCTCGACCGAGTCGATGAGCGGCTGATCTGCCCGCGGCGCAAACGCGAACCAGAGGCCCGACACACCGAGTATACCCGTGAGCGCAATGCGCCCGGTCCGCACACCGAGCCGTCGGTGGTGCGCGCTGGCACGCAGCAAGACGCGCAGCAGCGCCGCGACCGCGAGCGCAGCGCCGAATACGCATACCAACGTGCTGCCCGTCGGCAAATCCGCCGCGTACGACAACGCGAGACCGGCGACGGTGGCGACAAGGCCGACGGCCCAGCCGATCGCCAGGCGCCGCATGCCGTCCGCATAGAGAATGCCGACCGTGGCCGGTATGATGAGGAACGAGAACACGAGCAGCACGCCGGCCAGCGCTACCGAACTCGTCACCACGACGCCGAAGCAGGCGTAGAAGAGGAAATCCCAGGCCCAGCCGCGCCAGCCCTGCTCGACCCGCGCGAGCTTCCGACGTGCACTCCACAGCACCGCCCCGATCACGGCATACAAGGGTGCCACCCACACGAGTTGCTCGATGCCTGCAGTGAGGATGTTGCCCGTCAGCACCTGCTTGATGTGCTCGGTGCCCTGGGGCGCCTTCTCCACCATGAGAAACCCCGCAGCGGCGGCCACGATGTAGATCACGCCGATCATCGCTTCCTGCGAGATGCGTCCGGACCAGTTTCGCGTCGTGGCGAGCAGCATTGCTGCACACAGCGCGAACAGCAGCGAATAACCGTAAGACGCCGGGCTGCTCACCGGGTGGCCGAGCATGAAAGCGACCGTTGCGCCGAGCGCCGCGATCTGGGCGAGGGCGAGATCGACAAACACGACGTTCCGCGCGAGCACCTGCAACCCGAAATATGTGTGTATGCCGACGAGGACAGCCGCCACCAGGAAAGGCGGCCACAACAGCACAAAAGCATCGGCAGTCATGAACGGACAATCCAGGATGGATGACGGGATGAGACCGCATTCTGCCTGCGGTCCCGCGCAGCGCGCAATGCGCTACTGCAGGGCCGCGGCGAGCGCCGCAACGTTGTAATCAAATAGCGACACGTAATCGCGAGCCTGCGGCACCGCGCCGACGGAAGCGGCGAGCAACACGATGACCGCGCCGGATTTGGCCGCCACGAACTCGGCGTTTTTTTGCGGCTCGTGCGGCTGACGCACGACTGCCTTGATCTGCTGTGCTTGCGCCAGTTTGATGAGCCCCGCGAGGTGGGCGGGCGTAGGCGGCACACCGGGCCGTGGTTCGATGTATCCCGCGATGTTCAGGCGGAAGCGGCGGGCGAAATACGACCAGTTGTTGTGATAAGCGATCAACGGGCGTCCCTGCACGGGCGCGAGCGCGCGCTGCCACGACTCTATTCGCCGACTCAACATGTCCAGGAACATCATTCGCTGACGTTGATAGTGCTGCGCATTGGCCGGGTCCAGCCTCACGAGCGCTTCGAAAATCGAGGCGGTGATCATTTCCGCATTCGCCGGATCCAGCCAGTAATGGGGATTGCCGCTGCCATGCGCATGGCCGCCGACCGGTCCCACCTGCGCGCCGCGCACGTCGAGCAACGTGATGCCGAATGACGCATCGACATGGCCCGGGCCGCCGCGGCGTATCGCCGGATTGCCCGCCTGCGGCACCAGCCGGTCCAGCCACAGATCAAAATCGAGACCGACGCGCAGCACCATTTGCGCGCTCTTCAAGCGCGCGAGATCCTGCGGCTTCGGCTGGTACTCCTCCGGGTCGGTGTTGGGCGGGACGAGGGCGACGACGTGTACTTTGTCACCGCCAATACTCTCGGCAAGACTTTTCAGGTCGGCTGTCGTGGCGACGATGGGAAATGCGCCCTGCGCAACGCCCGCGCATGCGGCGAACACCGCCATGACGGCAGTGCGCCACAACACGCTTACGCGCACGGCGCTGCAAAGCGCCATGCCATGCGACAGCCTCGCCCGCTGCGAAGGATCAACTCTTGCCTGCCTGCCACAAGCTCTTCGGCATCACGCAATGCACGTTCTTTTCCGTCGCAGAAACGACGCCGAGCCGGCAGTCCATGGCAACGCTCGCGAGCCCGTAAGCGTCTAGGCGCGCGATACGTTTGTTCGCTTCGAGCCACTTGATCATGCCCATGGAGGCATCATCCATCGCCTTGTTGAGATCGGCGTCCCTGGCATGCACGACGTAGTACTTCGCCGTTTCCTTCGTCGGACGCTCCATGTCCTCTTTCGCCTTGACGTCCTTCGGATTCAGGCAATGTATGCCCTTCTTGATGTTCACCACCTGGGATATGCGGCAGTCCGAGACGCGGGTCATGAGTTTCGCGGCCTCGGCGACCGACACCTTGCGCTGCTCCGACAGAAACTTGGCAGTCTGTGCCTGCACGGTCTCCAGCGCTTTGTTCAAATCCTGGTCAAAGCCCATGGTAATCCATGACCGCGGTGTTTCTATGCGCGGCATGTCGAGCGGCTGGTTTTTCAGGAGCCCCACCGTGATGTTCATCTCGCGATATGCCGTCTCGAGCGCCGTGAGGTTCACCTCGCCGTTACCTTGGCCGGCGTGCGAATCGCCGGTCCACAGCAGAGCCCCCGGCACATGCACTGGAACATAGAGCGTAGTGCCTTCCGTGAGATCGCGGATGTCCATGTTGCCCGCAAATTCTCCCGGCGGGACCGAGCTGTAGCGGCCCGGCTCCTTGCGCGCGACGCCGATCGTCCCGGGGAAAGGACGCACCGGAACGAAGATTCCCGGCAGGAATTCGGTGACCTTGCGATCCCAGTCGAGATAGAGGTACTTCACCTGACCGTCCTGGTATTCCTTGGGAAACTGGCCGAACATGCCCGGCACGTTGAAGTTGGTCGCATAGGCACGCGGCACGATGCGGTTGATCTTCACTTTCAGCACATCGCCAGGCTGCGCGCCATTCACGTAAATCGGCCCGGTCAGCGTATGCGGACCGCGGCCGGGATGATCGGTGCGCAGTTTCTTGATCGCTTCGATGGTCGTGCCGGGAACGACCATATTGTGCGAGTGCATCATGGTCTCGAGCACGACCGTATCGCCCGGGTCGATCGTGAGCACGGGCGGCTGCGCGTTGTCGAACCAGCCCCACTGCGTGGTCTCGAGCGTCGCCGGCAGCAAGTGCAGCTTGCCGCTCATTTTCTTGCCCGGCAGCGCGACGGATTGCGCCCCGACCGCCGCGGCGCCGACACACAGCGCCGCACTCAGCACCCAACGATGCACTCTCATGACAGCTCTCCTTTTGTCACGCCGAAGGCACTGCAGCCCACGCTACCCCGGTCGGGCGTTCTGCGCAATGCGAACCAGAATTCAGGAACCTGCTCAATAAGTCTTGTACGGCAGGAATTTCCCCGACAACACCACGTTCACGCGATCTCCCTTGGGATCCGGCTCGCGCGTAATGTCCATCTTGAAGTCGATCGCGCTCATGATGCCGTCGCCGAATTCCTCGTGGATCAGCTCCTTGATCGTCGTCCCGTACACGTTCACGATCTCGTACCAGCGGTAGATCAGAGGATCGGTCGGCACGGCGGTGGGCAGCGAGCCTTTGTACGGGACCTGCTGCAGCAGCAGGACCGCATCCGCCGGCAGTCCAAGCAGCTTGCCCGCAGCTTGCGCCTGCTGCTTCGTCATCTGCATCTGCCCGAGCAGCGCAGCAGTTGTCCATTCCTTGCTCTGCCCGATCACCTTGGCGATCCTGGTCCACGTCAGACCCTTCTTGATCTTCGCCATCACGACCATCTCGGTCACGTCATTGCGCGTCATCGGCTTGCTCGCGCTCGCCGCGGCAAGCAACGCTTCCGGCACATCGGCCTTCTTCATCGTGTTCTCCTTGGTTGTATTGATCCGTCACACGACCGCAACGAGAGCCTGGGGCGCCACTGGCCGGGGCGCTGCACGCTCCTGCACGTTCTCGTCTTCCTCCAATCCGGGACTGATGAGCGGTGGATTGCGCGGGTCCTGCCCGCTCGCTCCGGCGCTCGCAGCAAACGCCCGCGACCGGTCGACCAGGAAGTCGAGCAGGTGATTGCGGATACGGTAGTAATGCGGATGCCGGTGCATGTCGTGCTGCGTGCGGTCGCGCGGCAAGGTATTCACGACGATCTCGGCGATCCTGGCGTACGGGCCGTTGGTCATCAGCACGATCTTGTCCGCGAGCAGGATCGACTCGTCGACATCGTGCGTGATCATGAACACGGTCTGCTGCGTTTCCGCGCAAATGCGCAGCACCTCTTCCTGCAGCACGCCGCGGGTCAACGCATCGAGCGCGGAAAACGGCTCGTCCATCAGCAGCATCTTCGGCTCTATCGACAGCGCACGCGCGATGCCGACGCGCTGCTTCATGCCGCCCGAGAGCTCGGCCGGCCGCTTGCTCTCCGACCCGGTGAGATTCACGAGATCGATGTAGCGCTGACAATGCGCCGAGACCTTCTCGCGGTCCCAGTCCGGCCAGCGCGACGCCACGGCGAAGGCGATGTTGCCTTTCACGCTCATCCACGGCATGAGCGCATGGCTCTGGAATATCACCGCCCGGTCCAGGCTCGGTCCCGAGATCTCGCGCCCGCCGACGAACACATAGCCCTCCGACGCCGACTCGAGGCCCGAGAGTATGTTAAGTATCGTCGTCTTGCCGCAACCGGAGTGGCCGATCAGGCAGACGAACTCGCCGCGCTCTATCGAGAAGTGCAGGTTCTCGAAGACCGTCGTGCGCTTGCCGCGGGCGGCGTAATGCTTGGCGATGCCTTCGATTCGGATCAGGGGATCGGTCATGCATGCTCCTTATTCGGGGAAAGTCACGACGCGCGTGAGCCGCGCCAGCGCCAGGTCGAGCAACATGCCGACGAACCCGATCGCGAGGATGCCGCTGATGATGTTGGAGATGGAGAGGTTGTTCCATTCGTTCCAGACGAAGTAGCCGATGCCGGTGCCGCCGACGAGCATCTCCGCCGCGACGATCACGAGCCACGCGATGCCTATCGAGATGCGCATGCCCGTCATGATGGTCGGTGCGGCAGCGGGCAGGATCACCCTGAAGGCCTTGCGCAGCGGCCCTACCTCCAGCGTGCGGGCGACGTTCAGCCACTCTCGACGCACCGCCGCGACGCCGAAAGCCGTGTTGATGAGCATGGGCCACATGGAGCAGATGAAGATCACGAAAATCGCCGACACCGCACTGTCCTTGAGGGTGAACAACGCCAGCGGCATCCATGCGAGCGGAGAGATCGGCTTCAGCACCTGGATGAACGGATCGAGAGCCCGGTAAACGAGTGGCGACATGCCGATCAGGAAGCCGACCGGTATGGCAACGAGAGCCGCGAGCACATAACCGATGACGACGCGCGCTATGGAGTAGAGCAGCTGCAGCCCTATGCCCTTGTCGTTAGGCCCCTTGTCGTAGAACGGATCGCTCAGGTGCTGCCACAGCGTGCGTCCGACCTCGGCCGGCGTAGGCAGCGTGGACTTCTGCCCTGTTGCAGCAGCACCGCCCACGAGCTTCGCATATTCGTCGCCGACCACCTCCGGACGCACATCGGGCCGAGTGGCGGCATGCCAGATCGCGAGGAAGGCCAACAACACTGCCGTCGACAGCAGGGGTGCGCCCCAGTAGCTCATATTTTTCATGTGGTGTCCTCGTCCGCGTCAGGCGGTGCGCTTGATCGCGAAGCTCGCAATGTATGCATCGGGTTTGGCGGCGTCGAACGCCTTGCCCATGATGACGATTTTCTTGCTGGTCGCGGCCGGCGGCGTCAGCCCCGCTTCCTTCATCAGACGGGCCGCGTCGGTGGCGAGGAACACTTCGCGGGAGATCTTCGCGTAATCGACGTCTCCCTTGAGCTGCCCCCAGCGCTTCATCTGCGTGAGTATCCACACCGAGAACGACTGCCACGGGAACGGATCGAAATCTATGCGTCCGGGGTCTTTGCGCACGTTGCCGAGCCCGTCGGCATACGTGCCTGTCAATACCTGCTCCACCACTGTCACCGGCTGGTTGAGGTAATTCGCCGGCGCGATCGCTTCCGCGATCTGCTTGCGGTTCTCCATCTTCGTCGCGAACGCCGTCGCTTCCATGATCGCGCGAAGCAGCGCCCGGTACGTGTTCGGATACTGCGTGATGAACTCCTTGCTTGCGGCGAAGGCGCAGCAGGGATGACCGTCCCAGATCTCTCTCGACAGCACGTGGATGAAGCCGACGCCGTCGTACACGGCCCGCTGATTCACGGGATCGGGCGCGAGAAAGCCGTCGATGTTGTCCGCGCGCAGGTTGGCGACCATCTCGGGCGGCGGCACCGCGCGGATCTGGATGTCGCGGTCGGGATCGAGGCCGTGCTCCGCGACGTAGTAACGCAGCAGATAGTTGTGCATCGAGTAATCGAAGGGCACCGCGAACTTGAACCCTTTCCATTGCTTCGGATCGCGCTTGTCCTTGTGCCGGATCGACAGCGTGATCGCCTGGCCGTTGATGTTCTCCACCGCGGGCACTACATACGGTATGGGGCGCGCGCCTACTCCCAGCGTGATGGCAAGCGGCATCGGGGAGAGCATGTGCGCGGCGTCGTACTCCTTGTTGATCGTCTTGTCGCGTATGACGGCCCAACCGGCCGTTTTCACCACGTCGACATTCAGCCCTTGCCGCGCGTAGTAGCCCATGGGCTGGGACATGATGATCGGCGTCGCGCAGGTGATCGGTATGAAGCCCACCTTGAGCGACTGCTTCTCGACCTTCCCCGTGCCCTGCGCGAAAGCATCGCGCGCGACGCCGAGGGGAAAGAGCTGCGAAATGGCGGCGAGTGCCGTGTTGGCACCGACTGCCTTGAGAAACCGGCGACGCAGCGCGTCGCGAGGAAACAGCGCCCGCATGACTGCGGCATCGACCACTTGTGCGGCAAGACGCTCGTTGTCTTGCACGGCATCTGCCATACAGGACCGCGCATCGGCGTGGTGTCCGCACGCGCAACGCGACTCGAGACGCGCTTCGGCATCGTAAGGATCCTCGAACATCGGCATCGCTTTCCCTTTCGTTCTTTCGTGTGCGCTGCCTTTGCACTATCCATACCAGGCGCGTGCTCGAATCGATCGGGGGAGAGCAATAAGCTGTATTTCCGGGACAAATCGTTGCGCACGCTGGAACGGAAGGGGGGCGACCGTCATGCCGCGGCAGACCGCCCGCCCGTTCCCGGTGCACCGCGCACCGAATGCGAGCACGGTAAATTACAAGCGCTTCCGCGAAATGCGATAATGCGCCGGTTTGCAGCCAGAACAAGAAACGCCAGTCCTACACTGACCTCCGCCACCCTCCTACGTAACTTGATGACTGCTCGTCACGCGCTCGTTGCCTGCCTCTGTCTCGCCTGGATCATTCCCGGGCTGCTGGGGCACGATCCCTGGAAGCCCGACGAGGCTTACACCTTCGGCGTGGTCTACGAGCTCTTGAAAACGGGTAACTGGGTGGTGCCGCACCTCGCCGGCGAGCCGTTTCTGTACGAACCTCCTTTGTTTCACCTCACTGCAGCCGCCACGGCGCTACTGCTGAGTCCGCCGCTCGCGCTGCACGACGCCGCGCGCATGGCCACCGGCTTGTACATGGCCCTCACGTTCCTCTTCTGCGGACTCGCCGGCCGAGAGCTCAATGGACGCGGCTCGGGTGCCCTGGCCGTCATGTTGCTCCTCGGAGCGTTTGGTCTGGTGATCCGCAGTCACCAGCTCATCAGCGATGTGGCGGGACTTGCAGGCTTTGCCCTGGTGTATTACGGATGCGCGCTCGGCATGCGGCGTGTCTGGGGCGGCGTGTGGTTGGGCTCGGGTGTGGCCGTCGTATTTCTTTCACAGGGCGTGCTCGAGGCAGGCATCGCCGCCGCCATCGCAGCGCTGTTGCCTTTGATCCATCGGGGCTGGCGCAACCGCATCTATGGAGCAAGCGCCGCCATCGCGTTGCTCTGCGCCGCGCCCGCGCTGGCGATATGGCCGTGGTTGCTGCACGCGCAGGCGCCCGAGCTGTTCGGCATATGGCTGCAGCAGAACCTGCTCTCCCGGCTCCGAGGCGACGGAGAAGACTTCCTCTTTTATCTGGAGATCGTTCCCTGGTACGGCTGGCCCTTGTGGGCGCTCGGGCTATGGACCTTGTGGCGTGCTCGGGAGCGGCACAACTTGCGTCCTGCCGTGGTAGGGCCGCTCGTCGGTTTCGTGGTGACGCTGCTGGCACTGTCCATGGCCGCGGAGAAACGCGAGCTGCACGCGCTGCCTCTTCTCGTGCCGCTCGCGCTCCTCGCCACGCCGGCGGTCGCGGAGCTCCGCCGGGGCGCGACGAACGCGTGGTACTGGTTCAGCATCATGGGGTTCACCTTTTTCATCGCCGTCGCATGGTTTTACTGGACGGCGCTCGAGCTCGGCGTGCCCGCACGCCTGCATGCTCACCTTCATCGTCTGCAGCCCGGCTACGCTCCGAGCTTCAGGTGGCTGCCGTTCGTGGTGGGCGCCGCATATACCGCTGGTTGGTTCGCCGTGCTTACGCGGCTGAAACGCTCGCCTGAACGGCCAGCGATCGTATGGGCGGCGGGCGTGACCGTGGTGTGGGCGCTCGTCGCGGTGCTGTTCGTGGGGTGGCTCGACACCGGGAAAAGCTACCGCTCGATGGTGCACAGCCTGCAGGCGTCTTTGCCGAAAGGACACGGCTGCATAGCGAGCAGCGGACTCGGCGAGCCGCAACGCGCGATGCTCGATTATTTCGGCGGCATCATCACCCGGCGTGTCGAAGTGCTGGATTCGGCCACACGCTGCCCGCTCCTGCTGGTGCAGGGCCGCCCGGAAGACGAAGAGCGGCCCGCCGGCGCATGGAAAAAAATCTGGGAAGGCAACCGCCCCGGCGACAGAGACGAGCGCTAC
>Ga0255338_1006315_pt1 | contig 10145 bp, 6 predicted proteins | sample MeOH1_35cm_T4_19_FD_203715 | JGI IMG/M metagenome (GOLD analysis project Ga0255338, IMG submission 203715) | Sandy soil microbial communities from University of British Columbia, Vancouver, Canada - MeOH1_35cm_T4_195 | ecosystem: Engineered > Artificial ecosystem > Sand microcosm > Unclassified ...
ACCATTGCCGACATCGCCACGACCGCCTGCTTCAGCGCACATACCGTGCCGCTCGCCGAACTGCCGTCGCTCGAGATCACCGAGAGCTTTGCCCCGCGCGAAACGCCTTACGTCGCCGCCAACGGCATCCAGGCGGCACATGTCGAGGTCGATCCCGAACTCGGCACCATTCGCGTGCTCAGCTTCTGGGTGGTCGACGACTGCGGCCGCGTGATCAATCCGCTGCTGGTCGACGAACAGATCCGCGGCGGCGTGGTGCAAGGCATCGGCGCCGCGCTCTACGAGCAATGCATTTACGGTGCCGACGGCCAGCTCGAGAACGGCAGTCTCGCCGACTACCTGGTGCCGATGGCCGGCGAGATGCCGGACATCCACCTCGCCCATATGGAAACCCCGACCAGCGCGACGATGCTCGGCGCCCGCGGCGTTGGCGAAGCCGGGGCCGTCGGCGGCGCCGCCGCGATCTGGACCGCGGTCAACGACGCACTCGCACCCTTCGGCGCGGTCATGACCGCCCAGCCGTTCACGCCCGAGCGGGTCCTCGATCAATTGGAAGCCGCAGCGCGATAGCGCGAACCGTCAGTGCGGCGGCCGATAGCTCAGGCTGCGTATCGCGAATTCGATCTGCTGTTCCAGCGTCGGGCCGGGCATGTCCTTCTTCTCGGCGATGAGCTGAGGATGGAAGAACTTGACCATTGAGGTGCAGGTGCACATGGCGGCCGTCGGCACGTCGTCAACGTGGAACTCGCCCTTTTCAACGCCTTCCGCGATCACCGTGGCGAAGGACACGATGATGCACTCTATGTGGGCGATGCAGACCTCCCAACTCTCAACCATCGCAATCGCGACCATCTCATGCATCTTCGAGTCGTCGACATAACGCTCGGAATTCATGCGATTGACCGTCGTCAGCAACTCGCGGAGCTTGTCGGCGGCCGAGAGCCCCTGCTTCTGCGTGATGGCAATGGCGGCCGCCTCGACCTCCCCCATCAAGCGCCGGGCGACACCCTCGTGGATCGCCTTCTTCGAATCGAAGAAACGATAGACGTTCGCCGGACTCATGCGCAGGAGCTTGGCGATATCGGCGACCGTGGTCTTGGTGTAGCCGATCTCGCGAAACAGCCGCTCCGCGGTCGCGAGAATGCGCTCGCGGATGTCGGTTTCGATATGGTCGGCCACGCCAGTCATCGGTAGAATCTCTAACCCTCTTCTATCTCGGATTATTCCGCAGCGACGGCAAGCGGAATCGGCGCCTGCGCCGTTTGCGGCGCGGCGAGACCATCGCCCCGCTCGTCCAGCCGCTTCCTATACCACAAGGCATAAAGCCCTGGCAGGAACAGAAGCGTCAGGAAGGTGGCCACGAACAGGCCGCCCATGATGGTTATCGCCATCGGCCCCCAGAAGGCGGACCGCGACAAGGGGATCATGGCGAGGATGGCTGCGAGCGCCGTGAGAACCACCGGGCGCGCGCGGCGCACGGTCGCCTCGACGATGGCCTCGCGGCGGGTGAGCCCCGCGGCGACATCCGTTTCGATCTGATCGACCAGGATGACGGTGTTGCGCATGATCATGCCCGCGAGCGCGATCAGACCGAGGAGCGCGACGAAGCCGAAAGGCTGCGCGGCGACGTTGAGGCCGAGCGAGGCACCGACGATGCCCAGCGGCGCCGTCATGAACACCAGGATGAGCCGCGAAATGTTCTGGAGCTGGAACATCAAGAGCGTGAGCATCACCAGCACCATGAGCGGGAAGAGGACGAAGATAGACGCGTTGCCCTTCTGCGATTCCTCGATCGCGCCGCCGATCTCGATGCGGTAGGCCGGATCGAGGCTGTCCCGCAGCGACTGCAGCTTCGGCCAGATGGCGTTGGTCACATCGGGCGGTTGCACGCCGTCGGCGACGTCGCTGCGGACGGTCACCGCCATGTCTCGGTTGATGCGCCAGAGGATCGGCTCCTCATGCGCATATTCGACGCTGGCGAGTTGCGACAGCGGCACGGCCACGCCGTTGCGCGAATAAACGGCGAGATCGTCGATGCGAGACAGATCGAGCCGTTCCGACGGTACCGCGCGGGCAACGACCTCGACCTTCTCCACACCGTCGCGCACCGTGGTGATCGGCGTGCCGGAAATGAGCATGCTGAGCGACTGCGAGATGTCCTGCGGCGTCATGCCGAGCGCGCGCACGCGATCCTGATCGACGACAAGCTTCAGGTAAGGAGACTGTTCGTTCCAATCGAGGTGCGGATCCACCACCTGCGGATTAGCGCGCATGATGTCGCGCACCCGATAAGCGATGTCCCTCACTTTCTTCGTATCCGGTCCGATGACGCGGAACTGTACCGGAAAGCCGACCGGCGGACCGAAATTGAAGCGGTCGACGCGCACCCGTGCTTCCGAAAGATCGCCCTCGGCCACGGCCTTCTCGAGTCGCGCCTTGATCCGCTCGCGCGCCTCCACGTCCTTCGACACGATGACGATTTCGGCGAACGACTCGTTCGGCAATTGCGGATTGAGACCGAGCCAGAAGCGCGGCGAGCCGCGTCCGACATAGGCCGTGTAGGTCGCGATGTCCTTGTCGTCCTTGAGCAGCGCCTCGGCCTTCTTCACCGACTGCAACGTGGTATCGAAAGCCGTGCCTGCGGGCAGTCGCAATTGGAAGAACAGCTCCGGCCGTTCCGAGAGCGGGAAGAACTGCTGTTGCACGTGACCGAAGCCGACGATCGAGGCGATGAAGACGCCGACGGTCGTCAGCACCACCGTCAGCCGCCGCTGCACGCACCACTCGATGACGCGGCGCAAGCCCCGATACATTCGCGTGTCGTAGATATTGTGCGGCTCGTGCCCGTCCGCGCCCCCATGGCGCGCGAAGTTGGGCAACAGCTTCACGCCGATATAGGGCGTGAACATCACCGCCACGATCCACGAGGCGATCAGCGCGATCGCCACCACCCAGAAAATGCCGCCGGCATACTCGCCGACCGATGAGTTGGCGAAGCCGATGGGGAGAAAACCCGCCGCCGTCACGAGCGTGCCGGTCAGCATGGGAAAGGCCGTCGACTCCCACGCGAAGGACGCCGCCCGCATGCGGTCCCAGCCCTGCTCCATCTTCACCACCATCATCTCGACCGCGATGATGGCGTCGTCGACGAGCAGGCCGAGCGCGATGATGAGCGCGCCCAAAGTGATGCGGTGCAGGTCGACACTCATCGCGTTCATGACGACGAAGACGATGGCGAGAACGAGCGGCACCGAGAGCGCGACCACGATACCGGTGCGGAAGCCGAGCGCCAGAAAGCTCACGAACAAAACGATGGCCAGCGCCTCGATGAAAGAGCGCACGAATTCGCCGACCGCGTGATCGACCACCACCGGCTGATCGGCGATCTGCTTGAGTTCGAAGCCGACCGGCACGCTCGCCATGAGGTCCTTCGTGGCGCTCTCCACGTTGTGACCGAGATCGAGAATGTTGGCGCCCTTGGCCATCACGACGCCGATGCCGATTGCCGGCTTGCCTTCCTGGCGCACGAGATAGTCGGTCGGATCGACGAAGCCGCGCGTGACCGTCGCGATGTCGCCGAGGCGGAAAACGCGGCCATTCGCTTCGACCGGCGTCTCCGCCACGGCCTTGGCGCCGTCGAGCGCGCCGGTCACGCGCAGCGGCACCCGCTGCGACGCGGTTTCCACCACACCGGCCGGCACGACGGCGTTCTGCTTGGCAAGCGATTGAAACAGTTGATCGGGCGTGATGCCGAGCGTCGCCAGCTTGGCGTTCGAGAACTCGACGTAGATCTTCTCGTCCTGCGTGCCGTAAAGATTGACCTTGGTGACGTCCTTGACCTTGAGCAGCCGCTGGCGCAGCGCCTCCGCCACCTTCTTCATCTGAGCGTAGTCCGCGCCGTCGGCGGTGAGCATATAGAGGATCGAGTCGACGTCGCCGTATTCGTCGTTGATGGACGGACCGATCAATCCGGACGGCAGATCGCCTCTGATGTCGTCAAGCTTTTTGCGCAACTGATAGAAGAGCTGCGGCACCTCGTGCGCGGGCGTGTTGTCCTTGAAGGCCACCGTCATCGCCGTGAAGGCGGGCTTCGTATAGGTCGTAACCTTGTCGAAGTAGGGCAACTCCTGAAGTTTCTTTTCGATCGGATCGGCGACCTGCGCCTGCATCTCGGTCGACGTCGCCCCCGGCCACACCGCGGTGACGATCACCACCTTGATCGTGAAGGATGGATCTTCGGCACGGCCGAGGCTGCGGTACGAGAGAAAGCCGGCGAGGCCGAGCATCACGATGAGAAAGAGCATCAGAGAGGGATGCGCTACCGCCCATGCCGATAGGTTAGATCGTCGCATCGTTACATCCTTGCTCGCGATTTTTTTGCCGTAAGGCTCGCCCCGTCGCCTCTGCTCGCTATGAATTGGTGTGGGGTGGGCACCAACGCGGCGTCGGAGAACACCGCATTGGCATCCCACCCCACTCCTCCGCCGGGAAGCGAACGAATTCGCTTGGCCCGCGGGCTTGACGCACGATCCTATCGGGGGCTCGTCGGACCGTGGCGCCGATTATCGTCGCTACTCAGAACGACAACGACGATACGACTTTCACTTTCTGCGCCGGATCGAGCTTCTGCACGCCGAGCGCAACGACTTTGGCGCCCTCGTCGACACCGGAGCTGATCAGCACATCCTTGCTTTCGTAACCTTTCACGCTGACGCGCTTGAGCGTCAGTGCGCCGGTGTTCGCATCGGCGACGTACAGCGAAGGTCCGTCACCTTGATTGAACAGCGCCGCGAGAGGCAGCCGTGCCGCACGCTCGCTCTGTACATCGGAGAGAACGAGCGTCGCCGTCATGCCGAGACGCACGTCGTCGCCGGCTCCCGGCATCGAGAATTTCGCGAGGTAGGTTCGTGTCGTCGGATCGGCGGCCGGCGCGAGTTCGCGCAGCTTGGCAACATATCGTTTGCCGGGCGCCGACCAGACGGAGACGCTCGCCTCGTCCGACTTCGCGCGCAACAGCAGCGTTTCCGGAATGGCGACGACGACTTCCTTCTCTGCGAGCCGCGCGACGCGGATCGCCACCTGCCCGGAGGCAACCACCTGCCCGGGCTCGACCAGCGTCGCGGTGACGACACCGGGAGCATCGGCAAGGAGCGTTGCATAGGACAATGAATTGCGCGTCAGCTCGACCGAACGCTGAGCGCGATTGAGCCGCGCCCGCGCTTCATCGGCGGTGGCGCGCGCCTGATCCATTTGCGCGTCGGTGGACCAGCCCTTCGCGCGCAAATCCTTGCTGCGCGTCTCGGCCGCCTCGGCCTGTGCCAGTACGCCGGTCGCCGCGCGAAGCTCCGCGTCTGCCTGTTCGGCTTGCAGCTTCAAATCGGCCTCGTCGAGAACGGCAAGAGGCTGGCCGGTCTGGACCAGCGCACCAACCTCAACTAGGCGCCGGGCAACTTTCCCAGCGACGCGGAAACCCAGATCGCTCTCGATACGCGGCCTGACGGTGCCGACGAAGCTCCGGTCCGGAGCCTGGGACTCATAATGAACGGTGGCGACGAGGACCGGTCGCGGCGGTTCGCTCTTCTCCGCCAAACCGTCATTGCAGCCGGCAAGCGCCAAGCCGAGAAACGCCGGCGCAAGCGCTAAGAGCTTGGTCTGGCAAGAAAAAATGGCAGCGCGCGTCATGGAGCACCTCGTCGGAGGCCTTCAAACTCTCATGATCTCTGACGATTGTCAATATTCGTCACTAGTTATTCATCACGGCGCGCTGAGGTATTACGCCGCCGGGCCGACAGCCACCGCCCCACCCCGGCCACGGCTGAAGTCCTGGGCATCGCGTGGGGACCGATGCCGATGTGGCAACGCTCGATCCTGATTGCAGACGATCCATCGTCTTTCTGACGCCCTCATCGGCCGCGGCCTTGATCGCCTCCGTCGGGGATGGATCGCGTCACCGCACGGCCGGACTTCACCGGCGTCGCAACACGGGATATCGCTGAGGTCATTGCGCGGTCGCTTTGAGCATCACGAGACAAGTTGTCGCGTTCACAGCAGGACCGCTTGGCAGTCACTCACTCGACGAGACGCCGCGCGCACACACGACGCGAAGCCACCGTGACGTTGCGGCCTAACGCGGAGAACACTTTCTCGCGCCGCCCATGAGAACGCGCGAACGGCCGCCGAAGAACAGCCTGAGATGCGAGAACGCCCGCCCGCCGCGCTGCCCAGCCTCGCGGCGATCGCCGATCAAAAAACCCGCAGAACATCGCCACAAATTCGCTTGCACACAAACAATCAGCAGACTTACTATCCGGCGTAAACTCGCTGACGAGACTGTCCAATTTCCGGTCTGAGGTGCGTCGTTGAAGCTGCCGGACGTCGACTACATTCGGCCGAAGACGCTGAAAGAAGCGCTCGATCTTCTGTCCGCGCACGGCGACGACGCCAAGCTGATCGCCGGCGGCCAAAGCCTCATGCCGATGCTGGCGTTTAGGCTGCTCGCGCCGAAAATTCTGATCGATATCGGCGGTTTGTCAGAACTCCGCGGCATCGAGATCACCGACACTGGCGTTCGGCTCGGCGCGCGGACGACCTGGCACGATATCGAGCGTCATCCTTCGTTAAAGACCGCGCATCCTCTGCTCGCCGCGGCGATCGCGCATGTCGCGCATTATCAGATCCGCAATCGCGGAACGGCCGGCGGCAGTCTCGCGCATTGCGATCCGGTCGCCGAGTTTCCGACCATGGTTTTGACCTGCGAGGCGGAGGTCGTGGTCGCCGGCCAAGACGGCGAACGGGTTATGATAGCATCGGATTTCGTGCTCGGCCCCATGACGACCGCGCTCCCAGCCGACGAGATCATCACCGCGATCCGCTTTCCCGTCTGGCCGAAGGCGCGGCGCTGGGGCTTTGAGGAATTCGCGCGGCGGCGTGGCGATTTCGCCATGGCTGCCGCGGCGATCTTCTACGATCTCGACGGCGAGCAGCGCGCGGTCGATCCCCACATGGGCATCATCGGCGATGCCGACGGCGCGCGCCGCCTGACCGAGGTTGAAGACTTGCTGGCAGGCCAGCGGATCACGCGAACGCTTATCGCCGAAGCACGCGCGCTGGCTGAGCGGTCGACGACTCCTTCCGAGGACATCCACGCTCCGGCGCCATACCGCCGCGCCCTTATCGGCACGATGGTCGAACGCGCGCTCGCCGCCTCCGCGGGCATCAACTTGGCCACGGCCGCCGCATGAGCCGCAAGATCGACATCAGCCTCACGGTCAACGGCCGGCGGCATGCGCACGCCGCCGACACGCGCACGACCTTCGCGGATTTCCTACGCGACGACTTGCGCCTGACCGGCACGCATGTCGGCTGCGAGCACGGCGTCTGCGGCGCATGTACCGTCATCGTGAATGGTGAAGCGGTGCGCTCCTGCCTGATGCTCGCGCCGCAGGCGGATGGCGCCACGGTCGTCACCATCGAAGGTCTGTGCGAGCCGGACGGCGAACTCGGGCCGCTGCAGCGCGCCTTCCGCAAACATCACGCGCTGCAATGCGGCTTCTGCACGCCCGGCATCCTAACGACGGCGCACGCTCTGCTGACGCAGGAACCCGACGCCGACGAGGCGCGTATTCGGGAAGTGTTGTCGGGTAACATCTGCCGCTGCACGGGATACGTCACGATCATCCAGGCGATCCTGGAAGCGCGCGAGAGCTATCGGTCAAAAGCGAGCGCCCAATCATGACGCCGGTCGGCAGCGGCGGACTGATCGGCGCCTCGATCGAGCGGGTCGAAGATCAACGCTTCCTCACCGGCCGAGGTCAATATGTCGCCGATCTGGACATTCCTGGCGCGTTGCACGCGGCCGTCCTGCGCAGTCCGGTGGCGCATGGCCGCATTGTCAGCCTCGGTCTCGATGCCGCGCGTGCGTTGCCGGGCGTCCATGCCATCGTCACAGCGGCGGATATTCCGCGGCCGATCCCGACCATTCCGCTCCGCCTCGTGCCGCTGCCGGAGTTCGATCCCTATCTTCAGCCGATCATCGCCGCCGACAAGGTGCGCTATGTCGGCGAGCCCTTGGCGGTCATTGTCGCGGACAGCCGGTCGATCGCCGAGGACGCACTCGATCTGATCGAGATCGACATCGAAAGCCTGCCGCCGGTCGGCGATAAAGATGTCGACGAAGGCGGCTCGTTCCTGTTCGAAGAAACGGGCACCAATGTCGCGTTGCGCTTCCACGCGCGATCGGGCGACCCGGACAAGGCCTTTGCCGAAGCCGCTTATACCCGCAAGGAAACCTTCCGCAGCCATCGCCACACGGCGGCGCCGATGGAAACGCGCGGCCTGCTGGCGCAATGGGACGCGAGCGGGCAGAAGCTGAAGCTCTATGGGGCCGCCAAGGTCCCTTATTTCAATCGCCGCGCGCTCTCGCGCATGATGAACTTGCCGGAGGAGAACCTCGACCTGATCGAGGTCGATGTCGGCGGCGGCTTCGGCGTACGCGGGGAATTCTACCCCGAGGATTACCTCATCCCCTTTGCGTCGCGCGTCGTTGGGCGGCCGGTCAAATGGATCGAGGATCGCCGCGAGCACCTCATGGCGACGAACCATTCGCGCGATGTCGGCGCGACGGTCGAGATCGCCTGCGCGCTGGACGGCACGATCACCGGCCTGCGCGGCGACGTATTCGGCGACATGGGCGCTTACATTCGGACCAATGGCGGCGTCGTCCCGACCGCCGCCGGCATGTTCCTGCAAGGCCCCTATCGCATCGCCAATGTCGACATCACCGTTCTGGCTTTGATGACCAACAAGACGCCGGTCGGCACCTATCGCGGGCCGGGTCGCTTCGAAGCCAACTTCTTCCGCGAGCGGCTGTTCGACATGGTGGCGGCCGATCTGAAGATCGATCCCGCCGAATTCAGGCGCATCAATCTCATCCGCGAGGACGAACTCCCTTATTCGATCGGCAAGCGCACGCCGCATCTGCCGGAAGCCGTCTACGACACCGGCGATTACCATACCGCCTTCGAGCGCTGCCTGACCGAGATTGATTGGCAAGGCAAAGCCGCGATCCAAGGCAAGCTGATCGACGGCCGTTATCATGGCGTCGGCATTGCCAGCTTTGTCGAAAACGGCGGCGCGGGTCCTAAAGAGACCTCGCGCTTCGTCCTGGAGAAAGACGGGTCGATCAGCGTTGCGACGGGTTCGTCCCTGCTCGGCCAGGGGCTCGAGACGACCTTGGCGCAGATCGCCGGCGACGCGCTCGGCCTTCCACTCACCGCTTTCCGCATCGACCACCGCTCGACGTCGCGGCTCGCCGACGGGCTCGGCAGCTATCACGGCCGCTCGATCATCGTCGGCGGCTCGGCCGTGATCGACGGCGCCGAGAAATTCCGTACTGCGCTGATCGAGGCCGCGGCCAACCTATTGGGCCGGCCTAATTCCGAGCTTCGCTTCGAGAACGGCCTCGTCATATCCGAGACCGGCGCATCGATCAGTCTCACCGAGATAGCCGCGAGCCGGCGCCCGGACGAAGGCCCGCTCGCCGTCGACGGCATCTTCCGCGTCAACAATCCGACCTACAGCTACGGCACGCATGCAGCATACGTGGCGGTCGATCCTGACACCGGCCGGGTCGAGCTCTTGGATTATGTCGCGGTCGAGGATGTCGGCCGCGCCATCAATCCGATGATCGTCAGCGGCCAGGCCATCGGCGCGCTCGTGCAAGGACTCGGCGGCGTCTTTCTCGATCACCTGATCTACGACGATCAGTGCCAGCTTCTCACCGCTTCGTTCGCCGACTACCTGATGCCGACGGCGACGGACTTCCCTTCTTTGCGCAGCGTCGCCTTGGAGCTGCGCCTCTCCCCCACCAATCCATTGGGCGCCAAGAGCGCCGGCGAAGGCGGCATGGTGCCGGTCGCGGCCACGATCGGCAACGCCGTCGGCGCGGCTTTGCGGTCGCTCGGCGCGCAACCGCGCGCGTTGCCGTTGTCGCCGCCGACGATATGGAGTCTCATTCACGAAGAGAAAGAGCGTACACAATAAGTACACCGGCCGGGCCTTCCTGAATAAAACGAGGCAATAAGGGAAAACCGCAATGAACCGAAGGCAATTTTTGACGGCCGCCGCCGCGCTCACCTCCACCGCGC
>Ga0255338_1006316_pt1 | contig 10143 bp, 9 predicted proteins | sample MeOH1_35cm_T4_19_FD_203715 | JGI IMG/M metagenome (GOLD analysis project Ga0255338, IMG submission 203715) | Sandy soil microbial communities from University of British Columbia, Vancouver, Canada - MeOH1_35cm_T4_195 | ecosystem: Engineered > Artificial ecosystem > Sand microcosm > Unclassified ...
CGGGACACTGCGGGTCCCGGCTGTACCGCCATCCCCGCGACCGCAGTCGCGGCGATGACGATGCCGATGCGCAGCTTGAAGAGATTGAACGCGAGCTTGAGAACGGCGCCCATCGTCGCCTCCGCGGCTGCTTTAGGAGAGGCCCCAGACGGTCGACAGGTACTTCCAGTTCACGAAGTAATAGAGCACGAACGCGGTGAGGAAGATCAGCGCGAACACGAACGTGCCGGGTGCGGCAAACCCCGCGTGGCCGTGTCCCGTCATCGCGCTCGCGACCGGCATGCGCAGCACGCTGCGCTCGGTGCTGTACCCGCCGCCGGGGAGGCGTTTTCCCCACAGCAGAGAGCCGACCGTGATGTAGAGATACAGCGCTCCGCCGATCACCGCGACGACGCCCGAGACGCCCATGACGCCGAGCATGAGCCACGCCGTGCCGGGAAACTCGTAGGCGAGCGGGTTACCGGCAAAAGTGATGTCCCAGTGCCGGCGCGGCACGCCGAGCGTGCCCGCACCCATCATGGCGAGCGTGAACACACCCATGCCGAAGCCGAAGAGATACGGCTGCCACTTCGCGAGGCCCGGGTTGATCATCTCGCGCTGGAACAGCGTCGGGATCAGGAAGTAGGTGAGCGCCATGAACGCGAGCGTGGTGCCGATGACGACGGTCGCATGGAAGTGACCCGGCACGTAGATCGTGTTGTGGATGAGCATGTTGAGCTGCTCCGTGCCCATCATCACGCCCGAAATGCCGCCGAGGAAGCCGAAGCCCACGAGCGAGATGAACATGCCGGAGAACACCGGATTGCCCCACGGCGCTCTGCGGATCCACTCGAACAGGCCCCGGGTATAGCCTTTCTCCCGTTGCGCCACTTCGATTGCGCCGGGCACGGTGAGACCGTGGATCATGGAGGCGAGCACGGCGAGATACATGGCGTAGCTCGTGTTGAACACTTTCCATTCGGTGGACAGCCCCGGATCGGACAGCAGATGGTGCGCGCTCGCGAGCTGCAGGAACAGGATGTAGAGGAAAAACGCGCTGCGGCTCACACGCTCGGACATCGGCTTCGCGCCGAACACGATGGCGGCGATCGCGTACCACACGGCGATGTGCGCGCTCACGTTGATCTGTTGCGAAGAATGCCCGAACGCCCACCAGATGGTGCGGTACATGATCGGGTCGATGTGCTTCACATAGCCTATGGACCACAGGAAGGTCGGGATCAGGATGATCGCGCCGGAGGCGATGGTGAACACCGCGATGATGCAGGCCGTGAGCGCGCCGAAAGTCACGAGCGGAATCGAGCCTTCGTAAGTCTTTTCGTTCCGGGCCACGATGAGCGTGCCGAGAAAGACGAAGCAGCCGATGAGGGCGCCGACCGCGAACAGGATGAGGCCGAGATAGAAGCCCGGATGTGCCGGCATGGGCACGTACGAGGTCATCATCACCGTCGCCTGGCCGCTGAAGATCGCGGCGTTGAAGGTGAGCGTGCCGATGACCATCAGCGCGAATCCGAGCCACGCGAGCCGTGGCGTCGCGAGCCGCGTCTTCAGCAGCGTCGACGAGCAGAAATAAAGGATCGCGATCTCGAAGAAAATGATCCACACGACCAGCATGTCGAGGCCGTGCGCGGTGAGGATCAGGTAGAAGTCGTTGGCGCCGACGAGATGCACCGCCTGCCAGCGCGTAAGCAGGATGAGGAGCGCAAGCACCCCGCCGAGGAGCAGCGCGAGGACCGCCGCCACGGCATTTGCCTTGATGAGCGTTTCGGCGGAGCGGTGGAATTGCAGGCCCGTGCGCGGGCAGGCGCGGAATAAAGCTGTGGTTGCCATGTCTCCCCCTATTTCACGTACAGCCGGCTCACCATGGTGTGGTGGCCGATGCCGCAGAACTCGTTGCAGAGGATCGCGTACGTGCCTGCCCGGTTCGGCGTTACGGTCACCACGTGCTCATAGCCCGGTATGACCTGGATGTTGATGTTCTCCGGCTGCAGCGAGAAGCCATGCTGGTAGTCCATCGCCGTAAGATGCAGGCGATAGGACTTGCCCTGCTCGAGCTCGAGCATGGGCCACCATTGCCACAGGCGGGCGATGAGGTACACATCGCTACCCACCGGCGGCTTCACGACCGGGATCTTCTGCTCGGTCTCCACGCGCACGGTGTGCTGATCGACCATCGCCTGCGCTTTTTTCGCGAACTGCTCAGGCGTCGTGCGATAAGTTTCCGACGAGAGGTTCTGCTTACCGTACACATGCCAGTACGGCATCATAAAGAACATCACCATGCACCACGCGAAGGCGATCAGTATCCAGGCGCCTTCCGCGCGGTCCAGGGGCTGCTTCCACCACACCCGCTGTGCGGGCGGCATTATCGCGCTCATCGGGGCCTCTCCTGATTGTTTTGCTATTTGGCGATCGGGATGCCGGCGATCTCCATGACACCCCACACGATGTAGACCACGGTGGGTATGGCGACGCCGAGGAACAGCAGCAGAAACGGGTTCTCGAGGATTTGCTGCATCACCGGCACAAGCTCTTCGGATGCGGCTCGCGGCTCGGCTGGAATGGCCGCATGGCGCGTTTGTATTCCCGGCGCCCCTGCGTCGGACGCCGCGTGGACAGGTTTCTCCATGGCAGTCTCCTCGTCGTTGTAAGCGCTGCAAATCTACCGAGGGACTGCGCAAAATAATGTGACCTGCGTTAAAGTTTCCCGCGCGGGCCGCGGCTAGCCTCTGCGCACGACTGGAAAGGCAGACCGGGAGATGACAGGAATCGTTCTCGCAACGCCCCCGCGCGCGGGCATCGTTGCATCGCAGCAGCGCGGCGTCGCCGCATGGCTGCTCGCGTGTTGCGCCCTCGTCTTCGCGATGGTGGTGGTGGGCGGCATCACCCGGCTCACGCACTCGGGCCTGTCGATCGTCGAGTGGCAGCCGATCGTGGGTATCGTGCCGCCGCTCGACGCCGCGCAATGGGAGGGCGCTTTCGCGAAATACCGCCTGACGCCCGAATACCGGCAAGTGAACAGCGGCATGACGCTCGCAGCGTTCAAGGGCATCTACTGGTGGGAATATTTCCACCGTCTGCTGGGCCGCACCATCGGCGTGGTCTTTCTCGTGCCCCTGATCGTGTTCGCCGCGCGCGGCAAGATCGATCGCGGACGCGTGCCGCAACTCGCCGGCATCTTCCTGCTCGGCGGGCTGCAGGGCGCGCTGGGCTGGTACATGGTGAAATCGGGGCTCGTCGACGATCCTCGGGTGTCACAGTACCGGCTGACCGCGCATCTCGGACTCGCGGTGCTGATATACGGCGCGATGTTCTGGCTCGCGCTCGATCTGCTGCATCCCGAGCGCAAAGCGAGCATCGACATGCGTGTGCGCCGATTGCGTCGCTGGGCGACTGCGCTCGCCGCGCTCGTGTTCGTCATGGTCCTGTCGGGCGGCCTCGTTGCCGGCATCCGGGCCGGCCTTGCCTACAACACCTTTCCGTTGATGAACGGCCACGTCGTGCCGCCGGAGATTTTCCTGATCGATCCGTGGCCGCTCAATTTTTTCAGCAATATGGCGACCGTGCAGTTCGATCACCGATTGATCGCATGGGCGCTCGCGCTGGTTACGCCGCTCTTCTGCTGGCAGGTGCACCGCGTGCCGGCGGCGCATGCCCGCGCCGGCGCCCGCGCGCTGCTTGCGTTGCTCGCGCTGCAGATCGCGCTGGGGATCGCGACACTGCTGCTCGTCGTGCCCGTGCCGCTCGCCGCCGCACACCAGGCGGGCGCGGTGCTGGTGTTCACCGCGGCGCTCTATGTCACGCATGCGCTCCGCCGCTGAGCCTGGGATGTATCGTCGGCGCTCGGAGGCGTACTCGCGCATTCAGCGGATTCGACAGAGCCCGCAGTCGCCGCATTGCAATACCTGACCTGGGTCACATCGCGCGCGCGGTCGTGACGTGTAGAGTCGCGGCCATGCCGTATTTTCGATTATCTCCGTGCTGAGCCGGCTCCACGCCGCCGGCCAGAGCGTCTTCCTTGCGCTGGACTCGGCGTTCAATCGTATTTGCGGCGAGCGCCTGAATCCCCTGTACTACCTGGGCGCGGTCAGCTACTGGATGCTGTGGATCGTGATCGGGAGCGGTCTCTACATCTACGCCTTCTACCGCACCGGAGTGGCGACGACCTACGCCTCCGTGGAGATGCTCACGCACGGCCAGTGGTATCTCGGCGGTATCATGCGCAGCCTCCACCGCTATGCGTCCGACGCGATGGTGCTCACCATGCTCCTGCATGCGCTGCGCAACTTCGTGTTCGACGTCTACCGCGGCTTTCGCGCATTCTCGTGGATCACGGGCGTCGTGGCGTTGTGGCTGGTCTACGTATCCGGTGTCAACGGTTATATGTTGCCGTGGGACCGGCTGGCGCAATTCGTCGTCACGGCGACCGCCGAGTGGCTCGACGCACTGCCGGTGTTCGGTGGAGTGCTGGTGCGCAACTTCACCGATCCCGCTGCGATCACCGATCGCTTTTTCTCGCTGCTCTCCTTCCTGCACATCGGCATACCGCTCGCCGTCGTCGCGCTCTTGTGGGTGCACACGCAGCGCGTGCCCCACGCGCGCACGATGCCGCCGCGGCCGCTCGCGTGGGGCTTGCTGGGGGCGCTCCTCGTGCTCTCGCTCGCAAAGCCCGCGCTCTCGCAGGGCGAGGCCGATCTCATGAGCCTGCCCGCGACCCTCGATCTCGACTGGTTTTATCTCGCCGTCTATCCGCTCATCTACAGCCTGAAGCCCGCATCGTTATGGATGATCGTCGGTGGCACCACCCTGTTGTTGATCTCCGCGCCGTGGCTGCCGCCGCGCCGGCCGGGCGGGGGCGCAACGTGCGTGACGCTGTTGCCGCAAGGCCGCACCGTGACGGCACGCCCCGGCGAAACCCTCCTCGACGCCGGGTTGCGGGAAGGAGCGGCGCTGCCTTACGTGTGCCGCAAGGGTGGGTGCGGCGTGTGCAAGGCGACGCTCGCGAGCGGCTGCGTAAATTACGGCAGCTATCAGAAAAGCGCGTTGAGCGATGCCGAGCGCGCGACGGGGAAGCTGTTGTTGTGCTGCGCGACGCCGCTCGGTGACGTCGAGATCGTGTGCGAGAGCCTCGCTCGCGAGGCTGCACGCGCGTACAACGCACATGTGGCCGCGCTCGAGCGGCTGAACGACGATGTCATGCTCGTGCGGCTGCAACTCGACGGCGCGGAGCGCATTCGTTACGCAGCCGGGCAGTTCGTGAACATCGTGCTGGAGGACGGCGAGCGGCGCGCCTATTCGTTGACGGCGGCAGCGCAGGAGACCGGCAGCATCGAGCTCCACATCCGTCGCATACCGGGCGGCCGCTACAGCACCCACGTGTTCGAGGCGATGCGCGCGGGCGACGCAGTGCGGCTGGAAGGGCCGCTGGGTTCCGTCACGATCGAGGACAGCACGAAGCCGCTCGTTCTGGTCGCCGGCGCAACAGGATTCGCTCCGGTGAAAAGTTTGCTCGAGCATGCGTTCGAGCACGGCTGGCGCAGGCCGCTCGTGCTGTACTGGGGCGTGCGTCGGCGGCGGGACTTGTACATGGCGGAGCTGCCCGAGCGTTGGCAGCGCGAGCACGCGAACTTCCGCTACGTGCCCGTGCTCTCGGAGGCGGCGCCCGAAGACGACTGGACCGGGCGCACCGGGCTCGTGCACGAGGCGATACTCAGCGACATTCCGGATTTGTCGGGCTATGAGATGTACGTGTGCGGCTCGCTGAAAATGGTGGAAGCGGCGCGGCCTGCCTTCATCGCGAGCGGGTTGCACGAGGATGCGTGCTACACCGACAGCTTCGTATCGAGCGTTCGGACAGCGGAAAAGCGCTAGAGGCCGTGCATCGATGAATGGCGCTCGTCGATGTCTCGAGCGTTCCCCCGCCTGGCCTGCTCGCCGACCTTTCGCGCTCCCGTCGGGACAGAGCGCAGAGTTGGAGCCAGGCGGCGCGGGGTGACGCTCAGGGGCGGGTCCACGCTGCCGGCGGCATTCGCAATGCCGGCGGTTCCTGGGTGGATCAATCCAATATTCCCCGCATTCGATCCGAGACGAACGCTCTGTTCACAGAGCACACGCAGCGCTGGCGGCCATCGCTCTCATAGCGAGGCAGTGCCAGCACGACGGTGAGCCGGATTTTCCCGCAAGAAGGCGGACACCACGACTCGGCCGGAGCGAACGCGCTCCTCATACCCGCGCCCGTCGCGGCGGCGACGCGGGTGGTACGGCCTTTGCACCCGCTCACGCAACGGTCCATGCGAGGAGACCCCCAATGACCGCAACGCATGCAAACGCGCGCGATCTGCTGCGGCAGATCACAAGCGCGAGCCTATGAAGGCGGGCAACGACGGCAATTTCTTCATTCTCTACCCGCAGCGCGAAGACGCTTGACCATTTTTCACCCTGAGGGACAGCCAGATGGCCACATTGGACGGCATGAAGGTCGCGATACTGGTAACCGACAACTTCGAGCAGGTCGAAATGACCCAGCCGCGCGAGGCGCTGCAGGCGGCCGGCGCGCAAATCACGCTGTTGTCCGACAAGCGCGGCATGGTGCAGGGCGTGCACCACGATCGCAAGGGCGAGCAATTCCCCGTGGATGCCACGTTCGACGAGGTGAATCCGCAGGATTTCGATGCCGCGCTGCTGCCCGGCGGCGTGTGGAATGCCGACCAGATCCGCATGATTCCCGGCGCGCAGCGCATCGTGAAGAGCATCGAGGGCAGCGGCAAGCCGGTCGCGGTGATTTGCCACGGGCCGTGGCTCCTTGTTTCGGCGGGCCTCGTGCAAGGACGCACGCTCACGGGCTGGCCCACGCTGCAGGACGACATACGCAACGCCGGCGGCACCTGGGTCGACAAGGAAGCGGTCGTCGACCGCAACTGGGTCAGCAGCCGCAAGCCGGCCGACATCCCGGCGTTCAATCTGCGCATGATCGAGCTTTTTGCGCAGCACCGGCAGGGCCGTGCCGCGGCGGCCGGCAGCACCCACGAGACCACGGGACAGACGCGTTAAGCCCGGACTGTCATGGCCCGGGCAAGCGCCTCGAGCTCGCGCTCCGGCAGCGCGCGCTGCGCGGCCTGAAAGAGCTCTCTCTCCTCGAAGCGCACGTGCGCATGGAGCGACGCTGCGAATCGCAGAAGCTTTTCCCGCAGCGGTAACTCGCGGTTGGCCATGAGCGCCGCGAGCGTCCCGTGCTCGGTAATGGTTTGCCACGTGAGATCACCCAGCCCCGCTATCGTGAGCGCCGGCAGCCAGACACGCTCTTCGAGAGCGAAGTGCGGCAGCAGCTCGATGTGCCAGCGGTGCTCGAGCTCGGTCGCCCACGGTTGCAGCTCCGATTCCGGTGCACACTGGCTGGCGCGCTGGAGCCGGTTGGCGAAGCTCAAGGCGGATTGGTGCTCGACGGAGAGCCTTCGGAGGTGAGGGGAGCGCTTCATGAGGCGAGGTGCGGCATGCGCTGCCCGTCGGAGCAGCACATGCCGGTGACGCGGATATCAGTCGACGACGTGGAAGTCGATGACGATCTCGCCCGGCTCGCGGGCGACGTACTCGATTCTGACCTGGTCGCCGAAATGCCCCCGGATCTGCTGCAGGAGCGGGATCGGATCGTGGTCGTTGGCGAAGCGCATGGTCTCGCCGGATTGCAGCGCGGACAGCGCACCGAAGATCGCAGCGTGGCGGAAGCGCTTCGCGATGCCGCGCGCATCGAAAGCGTAAACGGCATTGGCGTTGGTGGAGTGGGAACAATCGTGACTCATTATCGAGCTCCTATATGTATCCGTGAAAAAGGGGCTCCATGCGCCGGAGCCCCGTGAGCGTCATGCCTGTTGTACTGCGGTACCCGATTTCGCTTCGATGGTCCTGCCGCGCCTCAGCAACTGCAGCGCGAACCAGCCGAGATAGAGCACGCCGATCGTAAACACGATGTCACCCGGCACGCGCAGCCACACCAGCGTTTCCATCACGACGGAGTGGACGATCTCCGGCGAACGTGCGTACCAAAGTCCATGCGCCACGCTCGCCCAGGCCTGGTAGATACCGGCCGGCAGGAGCGACAGGAACACCATCATCCCGAGTCCGATGTTGAGCAGCCAGAACGCAGGCTTCAGCAGGTTGTCGGCCCATTGCAGTCGGTCGGAGAGGCCGCGCAGGCAGAACAGCATAAGGCCGATGCCCAGCATGCCGTAGACACCGAACAGCGCCGCGTGCCCGTGTGCCGCCGTCAGGTTGAGACCCTGCACGTAATAGAGCGAGATCGGCGGGTTGATCGCGAAGCCCAGGAGCCCGGCGCCGACCATGTTCCAGAAGCCGACGGCGATGAAACACAGGATGGGCCACTTGTAGGCGGCGACCCACGGCGCGGCCTGGCTGCGCTTGTAGTTGCGGTAGCCTTCGAAGCCGATCATCGCGAGCGGCACGACCTCCAGCGCGGAGAACATGGCGCCGATGGCGATCACCGAGGTCGGCGTCCCCGTGAAGTACAGGTGATGCAGCGTGCCGAGGATGCCGCCGAAGAGGAACACGATCGTCTCCAGCACGATGGCGCTGTTGGCAGTCGCGGCGTGGATCAGGCCCAGCCGCGTGAAGAGCAGCGCGACGACGGCCGTGGCGAATACTTCGAAGAAGCCTTCCACCCACAGGTGCACCAGCCACCACCTCCAGTATTCGATCATGGAGTAGTGCGTATGGCGGCCCCAGGTGAGCGAGGTTGCGTAGAAGAGTCCGATGCAGGTCGCCGAGATGAAGACCATGGCGATCAGGCCGCGGCTTTCCGACGGACGCTTCAGGGCCGGCCACAGCGCCCGGCCCATGAGCAGCAGCCAGAACATGAGACCGATGAAGAGCAGGATTTGCCAGATGCGGCCCATGCTCGTGAACTCGAGGCCCTGGTTGCCGAACCAGAAGCTGAAGTCCACGCCCAGGCGCTGCAGCGTGCCGAGCCAGCCGAATGCAGTCGAGCCGACGACGATGAAGATCAGCGCCCAGAACAGCACATCGACGCCGAGCTTCTGGAGCTTCGGTTCATGGCCCGACAGCACAGGCGAGATGTAGAGGCCGGTCGCGAGCCAGGCGGTGGCGATCCACAAGATGCCGAACTGCGTGTGTATCGTGCGGCTCACGGTGAACGGCAGGATTTGCGCAAGCGGCAGGCCGAAGAAGGTCTGACCCTCGACCGCGTAGTGCGCGGAGATGACGCCCATGCCGATCTGCGCGAGCAGCAGCCCGATCACGACGTAGAAGTACTTCTTCGTCGCTGTCATCGAGGCCGTGGGCTTCAGCGAGAGCAGCGGATCGGCCTTGGGCGGCGCGGGATCGTGCTCTTCGGGGCGGGAATTGTGGAACAGTATCATCGCCGCGATTCCCGCGATCAGCAAAATGATGCTGGCGATGGACCAGAGGCCGTTGCCTGGCGTAGGCGTGTTGTCCACCAGTGGCTCGTGCGGCCAGTTGCTCGTGTAGGAGAGATTGGACTCGCCGGGCCGGTCCGTGGCGGCGGCCCACGCGGACCAGAAGAAGAATGCCGGCAACGCTTTCAGGTCGCCGGCGTCCTTGATGGAGTCTGCGACCATTGCGTATTGCTCGCGCAGTCCGTCGAGCCTGGGATCGTCGCCGAACAGTCCCTTATAGTGGGCTGCGACTTCGTGGATGGCGCGTGCACGCTGGGGCGATACGCTGATCGACCCGGTGGCGGCGTCGTACGTGTTCGTCCGCATCTCAACTTTGACCGCCGCATCGAGCTCGGCTTTCTGGCCGAGCGTCAGATGCTCGGCGGGCACGCCGTAGCGCTTCGCCGCGAGCTCTGCGCGCAGCGCGAGCGCTTCGCGATGCAGCCAGTCGGCGGACCAGTCCGGGGCGACGTAGCTGCCGTGTCCCCACACGGTGCCGAGCTGCTGCCCGCCGGCCGACAGCCACGCCTCCTTGCCGCGCTGCACTTCGCCGGCGCTGAACAGCACATCGCCGTCGCGGCTCACGACCTGCTCCGGTATGGGCGGCGCGGTCAGATAGATTTCCCGTCCCACCCAGCCCAGGACGGCAAAGGAAAGCAGAAAGATAATGCCCAACCAGCGCCACAGCCTGCGTGTGCCCTGCATGATGAATCTCCCT
>Ga0255338_1006317_pt1 | contig 10141 bp, 10 predicted proteins | sample MeOH1_35cm_T4_19_FD_203715 | JGI IMG/M metagenome (GOLD analysis project Ga0255338, IMG submission 203715) | Sandy soil microbial communities from University of British Columbia, Vancouver, Canada - MeOH1_35cm_T4_195 | ecosystem: Engineered > Artificial ecosystem > Sand microcosm > Unclassified ...
GGCCAGGTCGCGGCGATCCTCGCGGCAGCGGGCGTCGAGGCGACGGCCTGAGGCGAAGATCCGGATCCTGCCGCTTGTGAAATTGCTGCGCGTAGCCCGCTCGGCTGGGCTCAGTAGCCAAGGGCCGAGTGGCGGCGCCGCCTGATCAGGGTTCCTCGCACGTGTTGACCCGTGTCAGTGACGGGTCCGTGATCTCTCTTGGGATCTCAGTCCGGGGCTAGGATCTCCCCAACCGAGGCGGCCGGGCTGATCGTCACGTCGTCAGGCGCGTCTAGGTCGGTGCCTGGACATGGCGGACGGAGGTGTGGAGTTGTCTCGCCACCGCGTCGGCCTCCTCGATAAGTGCCTTCGCGGGATCCGGGATCGGAAGACGTGTCAGGACGTCGATCCGCAAGGGAGCATCGCGTGCGGTCGGATACTCCTCGAAAAGCTGCTCTGACTCGATGCAACCGAAGTACACGTTGATCTTGTCTTGGAGCGCGTGCAGGTGGCGGCTCTCGTCCGACCAGTCCCAGCCATCGATGATGCTGAGAACGACGGTACCGTCGCGTTCTGTGCCGACGGCGTCAACGACGTCGAGTCGATCGAGACTCAATCTTCGAGCTTCCTGATGATGTCAACCGGCGTCGGTGGGATGATCAGCCCCACTGTCGAACAGCGGGAGCGGAGCGCTCTTCGCCGCCTTCACGCAGCCTAATCGCCAGAGTTTCGGGGTCCGTGTCCAAGGCCAGGCGGCCGGCAAGTTGTGCTGCGTGCTGGACAGCTTCACGGAGACGCGGCGTCGCCGGTTCGGAGGCTCCGACTCGCTCGAATCTCATCAGTTCGGGCGATCCCGCGTGTGCGCTTCTCGCTGGTACTTGGCTAGTTCAGGGCTCGCCCAAAGAAGCGTCCCCTTGGTCGGCTGGTCCTCGTCCGCGTCCGGCGGCGCGGGGAGAAGCCGGGAGAAGAATTCCTCGAACGTGGACGCGACTAATTGAACGGCGTCCGGATCTCCTTCCATCTCGTGGTCCCAGAGATACACGCGAGCGTCCGGATCGAGCCCGATCACGATGAGGTTCCCACCTGCGCTATCCGCAATCGGCAGCATGCCCGACGGCAATCGGCCTCCGTAGGCGTCGCTGACGGCCTCGATCGTTTCGACTGCGGTCAGTCCTATTCCGAAGAACTGCTCGACGGCTACATGGGCCTGGGGAACGTCGTCGCCTTCCATTTGGTTGCTCTCGGGGAGGGCACCATTGTTCCGGAAAAGGAAGGTTTCATACGATCTTGGGATCGGCACGCCGAGTACCCGACGCGCCTCCTCGAGGTCCGATTGTGTCGCTGGAGGCGGCGTCAGATTGAGCTTCATCAACTTCGTCCCCCTTACGGCCGACCGCGGAACATGGCGGCTCCGCCTGGAAGCGTTGGGCGCCTCCGCGCCCTGCAGTTCGGCTCGACCCTCCCTCATGTCCGTCCTCCGGCGGACGCGACGCACGCTATCTGTTGACAGCAGGCAAGGTCAACGGCTGATTCGGTCATGCTGCGGGCTCTGGATCGCTGTCGAGCTTCATGCTGGCGACTGCGCGGGCGAGCGCGCGGACGGCGATCAGCGCCGGTCCGAGCGCATCGGCCGCCGGGGTCAGCTCCGGGTGCCACGCGCGCTCCCACTCGACGCACAGCGGCGGTAACGGCCCGCGCCGGGAGAGCGCGCGGAGGCCGGCGAGCAGCGGCACCTCGCCCTCCCCAATCGGGGTGAGCCGCCACGTCGAACCCGTGCCCGCGGCATCCTTGAGCTGGGCGTAGCGGATCCACGGCCCGAGGAGCGCGGCACCGACTTCGGGATCCTCGCCCGCCTCCCAGGCGTTCACGGGATCCCACAGGCAGCCGACCCGGGGGTGGTCGACCGCCGCCAGCAGCTCGGCGACGAGTTCGGCGCGGACGTGGTCGTCGTGCGGCTCGACCACGATGTCGACGCCGAGGGTCGCGGCCGTCTCCGCGGCGAGGAGCAGCGCGTCGCGGGCGCGGCCACGGAGCGTCGCCGACGGGGCGTCGTCCTCGCGTTCGCCCGCGAACGCCCGGACGAACGGCGCGCCCAGATCGGCGGCGAGCTCGAGGTGGGCGACGAGGTCGGCGATGTTCGCGGCCCGGACCGCGGCATCGGGTGACACGAACGCCGCGTACGACGTGACCGCGAGGGCGCCGACGCCGGCAGCGGCCGTCCGCGACCGGAGCTCCGCTCGCTGGCGCGCTGACCAGCTGGGCGACACATGGCCCTCGGGGCCGCCGCGCCATTCGATCGCGTCGTAGCCGAACGCGGCGGCGCGAGCGACGACCTCGTCGGGCGCCCACTCGGGGCAGGCGAGGGTGCTGAAGGCAATCGACGGCCTCAAGGTGTCGAGTGAAGACATCAGTCGTATGATGACTTCCCGCGAGAGACGGAGGAGGGACAGATGCGCTTCGGCTTCGTTCCGACCGAGGGCGGCGCGATGTACGCCGAGGCGCTGGCCGAGGTCGAGCTCGCCGAGCAGCTCGGCTTCGACTCCGTCTGGATGGAGGAGCACCATTCGATCGCCGGGCACTACTGGCCGTCGCCGCTGATCATCCTCACCGCGTTCGCGGCTCGGACGTCGCGGATCGGGCTCGGCACGGACGTCCTCCTCTCGCCGTTCTACCACCCGGTCCGGCTGGCCGAGGACGTGGCGATGATCGAGGGCCTGTCTGGCGACCGGTTCACGCTCGGGATCGGGATCGGCTACCGGCCGGACGAGTTCGCGCTGTACGACGCCCAGCTCGAGCGCCGGGGCGGCCGGCTCGAGGAGACGATCGGGATCCTCCGCGCGCTGTGGCGCGGTGAGCGCGTCGACCATGACGGGCCGCAACTCCACGTCCACGGGTCGATCGAGCCGCTGCCCGCACGGCCGCCGGCGATCTGGGTCGGCGGCTGGGGCCCGATCACCATCGACCGGGCTGCCCGCCTCGCCGACGCCTGGGTGCCCGGCCCGACCGCCGAGCTGACGCGACTCGTCAAGCTCCGCGCCGATTACGACGCGGCGCTCGTTGCCGCCGGACGCGACCTCTCATCCCTTCCCCGCCCGCTGACCCGCGACGTCGTCATCGCCCCGACCGACGAGGCGGCCTGGGACCTCGCCCAGCGTCACCTCCTCGTCAGCTACCGCGACGAGTACGGGGGCGGTTGGAAGCACCCGCTGATCGGCAGCGCGGACTCCGCTGCGGTCGACAGCCTCGCTGAGCTCGGCCAGGGCCGGTTCGTGATCGGCAGCCCGGAGACGTGCATCCGCCAGATCCGCGGGTTCGTCGACGCGCTCGGGATCGACCACCTCATCTGCCGGCTGTACTTCCCGGGGATGCCCCACGAGCACATCCGGACCGAGCTCCGGCTGCTCGCGGACGAGGTCTTCCCGGCGTTCCGGTGACCTCCCCGGTCGTGCCGACCGCGCAACCCGTGCACGACCGCGCACGGTCGCCGTACACCGGCTGGACGCGCGACCACTGGATCGACCTGCTTGCCCGGCTGACCGTCGTGTTCGCCCGGGCGGCCGCGCGAGGCGGCTCCCCTGCCCGACCGCACCTGCCCGGCGCGCCCGAGCCGCAGCTCGTCGAGGGCCTCGAGGGCTTCGCCAGGATGTCGGTGGCCTGGGGGGCGTGGCTGGGCCTCGCCGCGAACCCGGTCACGCTCGCGCGCGACGGCGAAACGGTCGACGTCGAGCGGCTCGTCGCGCAGGGGCTGCTCGACGGGACCGATCCGGGCGGGCGCTTCGGGTGGGGCGAGATCGGCGACCGCGACCAGCGGATCGTCGAGGCGGCGGAGCTCGCGACGGGGCTGTGGCTCGGACGGGAGCGGCTGGCGCCGGCGCTCGGGCGCGACGGGCTCACCCAGGTACTCGGGTGGCTGGCCGGCGTCCACGGCCGCGATGTCTACGACGACAACTGGGTGCTGTTTCCCTCGTTCGTGGCGACGGTCCAGCGCGGGTTCGGACAGCACGTGCCGGATTCGGCGATCGACGCGGGCCTCGACGTCATGCTCGCTCGATACGGCGGCGACGGCTGGTACGCCGACGGACCAGGGAATGCGTTCGACCAGTACACCGGCTGGGCCGTCCACTGGCACCTGCTCCTCTGGTCCCGGATCGACGGCGACCGGCGGCCGCGGGTCAGGCGGCTCGTCGAGCGGCGAGCCCGGACGTACCTCGCGGCCGTCGCGCCACAGTTCGCGCCGGATGGGTCGCGGCCGCTGTTCGGGCGGTCGCTCGGCTACCGGTTCGCGGCCGCGGCGCCGTGGGCGCTCGGCGAGGTGCTCGGCCTGGGCGCGGTTGCGCCGGGCCTCGCCCGGCGGATCGGGAGCATGACGATCGCCCGGCACCTCGCCGACGGCGCGCTCGACCCGCCGACCGGCTGGTTCACCCGGGGCGTGGCCGGCGAACGGCCGGACGTCTGCGAGCGCTACGTGTCGCTCGGGGCGGCGGCCTGGGCCGCCCATGTGTTCGTGGCCCTCGCGCTGCCACCCGACGCGGCGTTCTGGCAGGCGACCGAGGAGCCCGTCGCGTGCGAGCTCGGTGACGGGAGACGGGCGCTCCGCGGCCCGGGGCTCCTTCTCGGCTGGCGACGCTCGACCGGCGAGACGTGGGTGATCAACGGTCTCAGCGGCCACCCCGACGACATCCCTGGGCACGACTACACGCCCTATTACGGCAAGCTCGTCTACCGATCGCACCACCCGTTCACCGTCCGGACGGCGGCCGGCGGGCCGGCTCCGGACGGCGCCGTGTTGATCGAGCCCAGTACGGGCGGCGCGACGCATCGGGTCCTGACCGACCGGGCGGGCGTCGGGCCGGGATGGAGCTGGTCGTCGTACGTGGTCGAGACGGGGTCGCGGCGGCACCGTGCGACGACCGTCGTCCTCCCCTGGCGCGACGTCGAGGTCCGGCTGACCGGCGTTCGACCCGATGGGCCGGTACGGCTCGTGGAGGCGCCGGCGGCGCTCGCGACGTCGGCCGCGGATGCCGTCCGGCGCGGCATCCTCGCCTCCGGCGTCTCGTGGGCGGCGAGCCGGGACCGGTTCGTCGCGATCCGCGCGCTGGCGGCCCACGACAGGGTCCGCGAGAGCGGCCGCGCGGCCGTGGAGGGCCCCGACCGGAACCTCGTCGCCGACCACGCCGAGCAGCCGGTTGTCGAGGAGGCACGGCCGTCGGCGCGGCCGCGGGTCGTCGCGTCGGTCGCGTGCGCGGTCGCGGCCGCGACCGGGCCGATCACCGCGCTCGAGGCGGTCTCCGTCACGCTCGATCGCACCGAGCGGTGGCGGGCGACCGTCCGGCTCAGCGACGACGAGATCGCGCTCGTCGACCTCGGGCGGCGGCCGCCGCGGCGCGTCCGGATCGGCGACCGGGACGTCGAGGGGCCTCGGCTGCGCGTCGTCCGTGCCTCGCTCGACGGGTCGGCCTGGGAAGGTGAGGCCATCCTGTCGATCGCCGGCATCGTGCAGCTCGAACGCGCGGGACCGATCTCGGTCCGACGCGTGGCCGGCAGCACCCGTGTGGATGCTGCAACGACCGGGGGGTTCCGTCTCGAGCGCGCGTGGGCCGGCAGCGACCTCTGCCGCGTCTCCGTTGGCGATGCCGCTGGGTGGCGCGAGATCGGCCGGTTGGCCGAGCCGGGCGTCGTCCCGACCGCCCTCGTTCGGCGCCTGCAGCGGGAAACCGGGTTCAGCCTCGTCGACGTCCGGCTCGAGCCATGACGGCGCGCTTTCCCGACGTCCTCATGTACCACTACGTGCGGCATGGGACGGCCCGGCCGGCGGTCGGCTACCGGGCGATGGACCCGGCCACATTCGCCGCCCAGCTCGATGACGTCTGCACGACGCGAACGCCGGTCGGCTGGCCGGCCGTGCGCGCGGCGCTCGACGGTGGCCCGTCGCTTCCTGCCGACGCGGTCCTCCTGACGTTCGACGACGGCCTCGTCGACCACCACCGGGTGGTCCTGCCGGCGCTCGCGGCCCGCGGACTGCCGGCCATCTTCTTCGTCCTCGTCCGGGACCCCGGCGACGGGCTGGCGGTCGGCCACGCCTTGCATGTCCTCCAGGCGGCGCTTGGCGCGAAGTCCCTGCGGCAGGCCGTCGTCGAGCGGCTCGCGCCGGCCGATGCCGCCCGCTACCACCGCCTCGAAACCGCCATGCAGTCGCGTCTGCCGAGCGACTCGGACGATGTCTGGAAGCGGCCGCTCCAGCGCGAGCTCGCCCAGGCCGCGGCCCCGGTCCTGGCGACGCTCGTCGCGGAGCACCTCGGCCCGCCACGGGACGTCGCTGCCGTGCTGTACCTGTCGCGAGGCCAGCTCGAGGATCTCGTCGACGCGGGGATGACGCTCGGCGGGCACGGCGTCGACCATCCGTGGCTCGACCATGCCGGTTCGGACGTCGTCCAGGCAGAGATCGCAGGGTCGGCCGAACTCCTCGCCGGCTTCGGGGCCGCTCCCTGGCCGTTCGCCTACCCGTACGGCGGCGTTCCGGCCCGGCCGGATCTCGTCCTCGGCGCCGCGGGCTTCGGCGCCGCGTTCACGACCGATCCGCACGAGCGGACCGATCGGTTCCGGATCGGCCGGTTCGACGCCGACGAACTCGGCTCACGGCCGTCGCTCGCGATGGACGGGCTCCGGTGACGCCGGCCGGGATCGGCGTCGTGGGCTGCGGCGTCGCCGCGGTCGACATCTGCCGGGCGATCGATGCGCTTCCAGGCGCCCGGCTGGCCGCCGCCCACGACCGGGTGGAGGCGCTCGCCGTCGACCTCGCCGCGCCGCGCGGCGCGGCCGTCTACGCGTCGCTCGAGGGGCTGCTGGCGGACCCCGTCGTCGAAGTCGTCTACGTCGGCCTGCCCCACGACCTCCTCGCGCCGGTCGCCGCACGGGCGATCGCGACCGGACACCACGTCTACGTCGAGAAGCCGGCCGGCCTCGACGCCGCCTCGATCGAGCGGCTCGGGGCGCTGGCCGCTGCCCGTGGCGTCATCCTCGGCGTGGTCTTCGAGTTCCGGGCCGCTGCGGCCGTCCGCGAGGCGCGCCGGCTCGTCGCGGGCGGCGCGATCGGCGAGGTCCGGGGCGTCCGGATCCGGACGATCATCGACAAGCCGGCGACGTACTGGCGTACGGGGCCGTGTGACCGCATCGCCGACGACTGGCGATCGCGCAAGGCGCGCGCCGGCGGTGGGGTGGTCCTCATGAACGCGATCCACCAGCTCGACATCGTTCGCTTCGTCACCGGGCTCCCGGTGGTCCGCGTCGTGGCCGACGTCGCCACGCTCGCGGCACCGGCCGGCGTCGAGGTCGAGGACACCGGGGCCGCGGTGCTCCGGCTCGGCAACGGCGCGCTCGCGTCACTGACCGCGACGGCGCATAGCCCTGGCGCGGAGCGCGAGGAGCGGATCGAGATCGACGGCGCACTCGGCCGGCTCGACCTCCCGGACCCGTATGGCCCGGGCGCCCTCCGGCTGTTCCTGCGCCAGCCGTGGGACGACCTGCCCGCGGGGACGTGGCTCGAGCGCGCCGCCGACGGCATCGACGAGCATGTGGCCTCGCTCGCCGCGCTCCTCGACGCGGTTCGGACGGGCAGCACCCCACTCGCCACCGGCGTCGACGCTGCGGCGGCCCTCGCCACCGTCACGGCGATCTACGAATCGGCGGCCGCCGGCCGCGCCGTCGACGTCACCTTCGAGGAGGACCAGCACGATGCATGAGACGAACCTCGCCGGGATCATCCCCGCGATCGTCACCCCGATGGTCGACGAGGACCGGCTCGACCTCGCGGCGGTCGGGCCATACGTCCGCTGGCTCGCCGACCAGGGCGCCGTGGCTCTCGCGGTCAACGTCGATACCGGCGAGGGGCCGCACCTCGCGCCGGCCGAGCGGCGGGCGATGCTCGAGACGGTCGGCGAGGCGCTCGACGGTCGGGCCGCGATCGTCGCCGGGGTCGGCGGACCATCGACCCGCGACGCCGTGGCGAACGCGCGCGACGCCCGGGACGCCGGCGCGGACGCGCTCCTCGTCTTCCCGATCGGGGCGTTCCTCAGCCAGCCGCTCCGGCCGGACGTCGTCTACCGCCACCACGCGGCGATCGCCGAGGCGGTCGACCTGCCGTTGATCCTGTTCCAGCTCCAGCCGGCGCTCGGCGGGACGCTCTACCCACCGGCCGTCCTCGACGGGCTGCTCGAGATCCCGTCGGTCGTGGCGATCAAGGAGGCGAGCTTCGACCCGCTCCGCTACCTCGAGCTCCGGGCCCGCCTGCGAGCCGCCGACCGGCGGATCCTCCTGCTGACCGGCAACGACAACTTCATCGCGGAGTCGATGCTCCTCGGGGCGGACGGTGCGCTGCTGGGGTTCGCGACCCTCGGCACGGCCGAGCACGTCGCGCTGCTCGGGGCAGCGCGCGCCGGCGACATGGCGCTCGTCGCGAAGCTCGGCGAGCGCCTCCAGCGGCTCGCCGACGTCGTCTTCGCCCCGCCGGTCGTCGACTACCGAGCCCGGACGAAGGAGGCGCTTCGTTGCCTCGGGGCGATCCCATCCACGGTCGTCAGGCCGCCGCTCCTCCCGGTCGACGACGACGAACGCGAGCGGATCCGGCGCGCCGTGGCCGCGGCCGGCCTCGCGCCGATGGGCGCTGCGACCGCTGCAGGCCAGGTGTGACGCGGCGCGGGTCAGCTGCCCGCGAGCCGCTCCACGACCGGCGCGAGGTCGTCGATCTCGCCGAGCATGAACGAGCTGATCCCGAGCTCCTCGCGGAGCTGCCTGAACTTCTCGACGAAGCGGTCGATCGAGCCGATGAACAGGTGCGGGGAGTCGATCACCTCCTGCTCGGTCAGCTCGACTCCGCTCCGCTCCCGGATCCGGTCGATCACCTGGCGCGCCGCCCCGTGGAGGTCGTCGGTGACGGTCACGGGCCAGACCGACGGGTAGACGTTGAGCTCGAGCGACTCGAACCGCCCGCCCGCGGCGTCCCGCACCCAGGCGATCTTCTCGCGAGCACCGTCGAGGGTCAGGCTGAACGGATCCGGCCGTCGACCGCTCGCGATCCGCGGAGCCAGCCCGACGATGTCGGCCTCGCGACCGGCGAGCTCGAGCGTCCGCCGACCGCCGCCCCCGATCATGATCGGCGGGTGCGGCCGCTGGACCGGTTTCGGGCGGGCGTCGTAGTCGCGGATGCTGTAGAACGCCCCGTCGAAGCTGAACGGCGCATCTCCGAACAGACCCTTCAGGACCGCGATCGACTCTTCGAGCCGGGCCTGGCGCGTCGGCGTCGGGTCGAAGGCGAGCCCGATCGCCTCGTACTCGGGAACGTTCCAGCCTGCCCCGATCGCGATGTCGAGCCGCCCGTCGCTCAGGACGTCGACGCTCGCGAGGTCCTGCGCGAGGACCGCCGGGTGGCGGAGGTCGTTATTCAGGACGAACGGGGCGACACGGAGGCGCTCGGTCACTGCGGCGATCGTCGCCATCGCCGGGATCGGCGAGAGCTGGTCGATGAGGTGGTCCGGAATGACGAGCGTGTCGTAGCCGATCGATTCGGCCCGTCGCGCCTTCTCGGCGAGCTCGCGGGCGGACGTCGGCTCGGGGGCGGCGGCAAGAAAGCGGAAGGGTCGCATCGGCGGATTGTCGCCGACGGACGGCTCCACCCGTTGCCTGCGTGCCGTGCTCGCCCCGCCACAGATCGGGCACCGGCGCCTCTGCTACGGTGATCGCGGCACACCCCGCGAGCCCGCAGCACAGGAGTCTCGATGGCGGACCAGACGACCCGGCGACGACGCCGACCCTCGAGCGACGACCCCGTCCGGCCGGACGACGCTGCCTACGCCGACCTGTCGCGCGCCGCGCGGGCGGCCGTCCGCTCCGAGCCGGATCCCCGCCTGGACGCGTTCGCGGCACACCTGGGGCTCGGGGCTGACGACGACCCGGCCGCGCCACCCCGGCGACGCGACGAGCGAGCGGACGCGGGCGAGATCGAGACGCTGCGGTCGACCGTCGGAGCGCTCGGGGCTCGTCTCGACCGGGCCGAACAGCGGGTCGCGCTCGTGACCTGGATCCTCGGCGCCGTCGCAGTGGCGATGGCGATCGTCGTCATCGCGACCCTCGCCCGCGGAGCGGGCTGACCCTCACCGCCCGGTCGCGA
>Ga0255338_1006318_pt1 | contig 10140 bp, 7 predicted proteins | sample MeOH1_35cm_T4_19_FD_203715 | JGI IMG/M metagenome (GOLD analysis project Ga0255338, IMG submission 203715) | Sandy soil microbial communities from University of British Columbia, Vancouver, Canada - MeOH1_35cm_T4_195 | ecosystem: Engineered > Artificial ecosystem > Sand microcosm > Unclassified ...
ATCGACGCCTACTGGGACGACAAAGGCGAGGCGCTCTGCCCGATGGCGACCGGGGTCAGCCACCACATCAGCCCGTACGGCGACATCGAGCCGTGCCCGATCATCCAGTTCGCCAAAGAGAGCGTCCGGGACGAGGGCGGGCTGTACCAGATCATGACCAATTCGGAATTCCTGAAGGACTTCCGCCAGACCGCAGCCAAAGCCACCCGCGGCTGCGTCGTGCTGGAGCGTCCGGACCTGGTGAAAGCGATCGTCGAGCGGCACGGCGCGCGCGACACCACGCAGCGGCTCGCCGCGATGGCGGAGTTGGAAGCGTTGGAGTCTCGCAGCAGCCAGCATGACCCCGACAACGTGGTGCCGGAAGATAACTGGATGTACCGATTTGCGAAGAAACACTGGTTCTTCGGCTTCGGCGCCTATACCTAAAGTGGATGCGGTGGTGCGGTTAAGCGTAGATGGACGGTAGGGACGGACCGCTGCCTCAGTCCATCGTCCGCGCATTAAGACGCTCAACCGCGAAGAAATTGCCCGAAAAGGATGACCTTCGTGGCGATAAGATGCCCCGGGATGGAAGCGGTGGAAGGGATCGGCGGCGCCTTCCCTACAAACGACGCTCAGTGAGCGTGATAACAAGCCGGTTTATTCGCCGTAAACAACAAACGCAGGAACTGCAGGAGTCGCAGGAACCGCATGGAAATACCCGTTCTCAACCTTCCCCGGCTGGTGCCGCTGTCCCGCGAGCGGCAGCCGCAGGCGAACATCCCGCAGACCCTCGGTGAGCGGGAGCGCTGCAAAGAGCTGGTCGTGCGCTACGTGGAAACCGTGCGGCCCGTGCCACCGCTCTCCATGGAAGAGCTGAAAACGCACGCGGACGAGATCATCCGGCAGCACGAGCTGGCGCCGGTCTACCGCGACTACGTCGGCGTCCTGATCAGCAACGAGGCGTGGCGGGAGCAGCTCGCCACGGTGCCGTTCGAGCGCCGGTTGCTGATGCTGCCGAAGTGTCTCCGTGTGGAAGACAAGTGCCCCGCCCCGTTCGACGAGTTCGGGCTCCTCTGCAAGCGCTGCGGGCTCTGCACGATCCAGGAGCTGCAGGACGAGGCCGAGCGCCTCGGATACGCCGTGCTGGTGGCCGAAGGATCGGCCCTGGTCATGGCGATCATCCAGACGGGCAAGATCGACGCGATTGTCGGGGTGAGCTGCCTCAACGTGCTGGAGCGCGCCTTCCCCTATATGGAAGCGGCGGCGATTCCGGGCGTGGCGATCCCGCTGCTGCAGGACGACTGCAAGAATACGACCGTCGACCTGGAATGGATCTGGGACATCATCCACTTCACCAGCGACGACAAGACGCGCCGGATGGACCTCGATGCGCTCCGCCGTGAGGTGGACTCCTGGTTCTCGGACGAATCGTTGGACGAGATCGTCGGTCCGGTGGGTGGCGAGACGGAGCGCATCGCGCGAGAGTGGCTGCAGCGAGCCGGTAAGCGCTGGCGCCCCTTCCTCACGGCGTGCGTGGTGAAGGCGCTGCAGGAGGATACCGAGGCACCCCTGCCGGCAGGCTTGCGCAAGCTGGCCGTAGCCGTGGAATGCTTCCACAAGGCGTCCCTCGTCCACGACGACATTGAAGATGGTGACAGCCGCCGCTACGACCAGCAAGCGCTTCACGAGCAGTACGGCACCGCCGTGGCGCTGAATGTGGGCGACCTGCTCCTGGGCGACGGCTATCGTCTGATCGCGGAGTGCGACGCATCCTCCGCCGCTAAGGCGGAGATGTTCCGGATCGCGGCCACCGGTCACCGCACCCTCTGTCTGGGCCAGGGTGCTGAGCTAACCTGGGTGCGCAACCCGGTACCGCTGGCCTCCACGCAAGTGCTGGAGATCTTCCGCCAGAAGACCGCGCCGGCCTTCGAGGTCGCGTTGCAGTTGGGCGCCGCCTACGCGGGCCGGCTGGACGAGGACCTTTCCGAGGTGCTGCGAAGTTACAGCGAAGCGCTCGGCATCGCCTACCAGATCCGGGATGACCTGGACGATCTGGACGGTGACGAAGCGCCGAACGACCTGGCGGCCCTTCGCCCGTCGCTTCCGCTCGCCGTCGCGTTTGAGCGCGCGAAGGGCGAGGACAAGAAATTCCTTTCCCGCGTGTGGCACCACGATTCGGAGCTGACCGACCACGCAGAGCCGCTGCGAAAACTGGTCGATTCGTCAGGCGCGGAGGAACGTTGCCGCACCTTGCTCGAATCTTATAAAGAAGAGGCGGTCCGCTCGCTGGTCGAGCTGGACAACGCAAGCCTGAAGGGTCTGCTGCGCCGCGTGATCGGAAAGATCTTCCGGATGGAAGTGAAGGGCTGGTGCAGTGAGTTTGAGGCTCGAAATGCTGCAGGTAGCGAGGTTGGCGCCGAAGCTGCTCGGTGACGCCTCCGACCTCTGCACCCAGTTCCTGCAGCGCCAGTATCACCCCGAAGGGGGTTTCCAAGATCGGGCTGGCGTTCGCGACCTCTACTACACGGTATTCGGCACCGAAGCGCTGATCGCGCTTCGGGCCGATATTCCGTCTGGTTCCCTGGCAGCCTACCTCTCGTCGTTTGGAGACGGCGAGGAGCTGGACTTCGTCCATCTCACCTGCCTCGCCCGCTGCTGGGCGGCACTCCCGGAGCCGTATCGCTCTCAAACGCCACGGGAGGCGCTCCTCGCGCGCCTGGCGCCGTTCCGCGCCACCGATGGCGGGTACGACGCCACGCCGGGTGCGGAGCGTGGCACCGTTTATGGCTGCTTCCTGGCATTGGGGGCGTATCAGGACCTGGGGGCGGAGTTGCCGGAGCCGGAGCGGATGCTGACGTGCATCCACAGCCTGGAAGCTGGTGACGGCGGCTTCGCGAATCAGGCGGACATGCCATTGGGCTTGACGCCACCCACGGCCGCCGCGGTCACGTTACTGCGTCACCTCGGGTCGCCGGCCGAGCCGCGCACGGCGGACTGGCTCCTCTCCCGCTGCCATCCCGAGGGAGGCTTCTACGCCACGCCCCTCGCCCCGATGCCGGACCTGCTTTCCACTGCCACGGCCCTGCACGCACTCGCCGGAATGCAGGTGAGCCTCGACGCCGTCAAAGAACCTTGCCTCGACTTCCTGGACACTCTCTGGAGCAGCCAGGGAGCCTTTTACGGCACCTGGGCCGATGACGAGCTGGACTGCGAGTACACCTACTACGCCCTGCTCTCGCTCGGCCACCTCAGCCTATGACGACTTCGATCGACCGGAGCGCGCTCCAGGAAGCGCTCAGCCACGCCACCCAGCAATTGCTGGAAAAGCGCTGGGAAGGGCATTGGCGCGGCGAGCTTTCGGCCAGCGCACTCTCTACCGCGACGGCCATTACCGCGCTGGCCCTGGTCCAGCGAGATGGACGACGCGGTGAGTACGCCAGCCTGATCAAAGGTGGCCTCGACTGGCTTTTGAAGTATCAGAACCCGGATGGCGGTTGGGGCGATACGACGCTCTCGAAGAGTAACATCAGCACCACCGCACTCTGCTGGGCCGCCCTGGGTATCGCGGGAGGCGGCCGGGGAGACTGTCCCCGAGCCGAGGTGGCGGCGTCCGGCTGGTTGAGCCGCGCCGCCGGCGGCAACGGGGTTTCTAACCTGGTAAGCGCTATCGCAAAGCGGTACGGGAAGGACCATACCTTCTCCGTCCCCATCCTCACCGTACTCGCCCTGTCCGGAAAGCTGGGACCGGATCAGAGTGCCTGGCCGCGAGTGCCGCAGCTTCCGTTTGAGCTGGCAGCGTGTCCTCACGATTGGTTCCGGTGGCTTAAGCTGCCGGTGGTAAGTTACGCTTTGCCGGCGCTCATCGCCATCGGACAGGTGCGGCATCACCACGCACCGGATCGAAATCCCATCGCCCGACGGGTACGAGATGCCGCACGGGCTCGTACCTTACGGGTGCTGCACGAGATCCAACCCACCAGCGGTGGATTTCTAGAAGCGACACCACTGACCAGCTTCGTGACGCTGAGCCTGGCGGCCAGCGGCAACGCGCGGCATGCGGTTGCCCGCGCTGGGGTCGAGTTTCTGGAGCGGTCCGTACGTCCCGACGGAAGCTGGCCGATCGACACCGATCTGGCAACCTGGGTCACCACGCTTGCTATAAACGCCATCCCAACGAGTGATCTAGCCACATTACTCACCGAGAAAGAGCGGCAGCAACTCCGATCCTGGTTGCTCGGTCAGCAGTACCGGCAAATCCATCCGTATACGCGCGCCGCTCCCGGCGGCTGGGCCTGGACCGACCTACCCGGCGGTGTGCCGGACGCAGACGACACCCCCGGTGCCCTGCTCGCCCTCTGGCACCTGGGGCCTCACGACACCCAGGCAGACGAGGCCGCGGCGGCCGGGGTGCAGTGGCTCCTCGACCTCCAGAACGCGGATGGAGGGATGCCCACCTTCTGCCGGGGCTGGGGCACGCTGCCGTTCGATCGCAGCGGCGCCGACCTCACCGCCCACGCGCTCCTGGCGTGGCATACCTGGCAGGCGCGGCTCACGCCCGGGCTCGCTCCACGCGTAGCCCGGGCCACCACCGCGGCCATCGGGTATCTAGCGAAGACGCAGCGGGATGATGGAGCGTGGGTGCCGCTCTGGTTTGGGAACCAGGACGCGCCCGACGACGAGAATCCCACCTATGGCACGTCCCGCGTTCTCCTCGCGCTCGAAGCCCTCACGGAGTATCCGCAGGTGGAAGGACTCCGGTGCCGGGGAGTGCAGTGGTTGTTGGCCGCCCAGAACTCTGATGGAGGCTGGGGTGGCGATCGGGACGTCGCCTCCTCCATCGAAGAGACGTCGCTCGCGGTCCAGGCGCTTTCCGCGGCTGTCGCCCCCACGCCGGACGCTATATTGGCCCTCCGGCGTGGGGTCTCGTGGTTAATCGAGCAGACGCAAGGGGGTACGTCCTTTCCGCCCTCCCCCATCGGCTTCTACTTCGCCAAGCTCTGGTACTTCGAAGAGCTGTACCCCCTGATCTTCGCAGTCGGCGCGCTCGGTCGCGCCGCGCAACACCTCCAGAGGGAATGAGACCGCCGCTGCCGTATATACCAATACGCGTTCATATGAATGAGTATTTGAAATGTAGGGATAAGCTGGCCGATGCAGATCCTCCTGTTGATCCTGGTGGGACTACTGGCGTTTGCCAATGGCGCGAACGATAACTCCAAAGGGGTAGCCACCCTGGTGGGATTCGGCGCCGCAAAGCCGCGCGAAGCCCTGATCTGGGCCACCGCAACCACTCTACTCGGCGCCGCCTTCTCGTTCTGGTTCGCGAGTGGGCTCGTAAAAGGCTTCTCGACCGGGCTGTTCGTCAAGGGCACGTCCCTGGAGCTTCCGTTCTATCTGGCAGTCCTTGTCGGCGCCTGCGCCTGGGTGCTCTTCGCGACCTTCACCGGCCTTCCCGTCTCCACTACCCATGCCATTACGGGCGCACTCACCGGTGCCGGGCTCGTCGCGTTCGGAGCAGGGCGCTTCGAGTGGAGTTTCTTGGGAGCCAAGTTCGCGCTACCTCTGGGCGTCAGCCCGGTCCTGTCGCTTGGACTGGTTTACCTGATCGCCTGGCCGGTTACGCTGATCGCCGGGAGGTTAGCAACCCGTTGCCTCTGCATTACGGTCCCGGCGCAGCTTGCCCCGGCCGGCAATGCTCGGATGGCAGACAGTACCGGGGCAGCGGAAATTCGGGTCGGTGAGCTGGCCGAGTGTGACCGCCAGCCGATGATCGCGCAGACGGGGGGCCGATCCGTGCTGAACGGGCTCCACTGGCTAAGCGGCGGCATGGTGGGGTTTGCGCGCGGTTGGAATGACACCCCGAAGATCGCGGCACTGGCGGTTGCGGTGTTACCTACTTCCGGCCCAGGTATGATGGGAGCCTTTGGCCTGGTGGCGGTAGCAATGGCGGTGGGCGGGCTACTGGCGGGCCGCAGAGTGCTGGAGACCCTGGCCACCAAAGTGACCCCCCTGCCCCTGCCGGAATCGCTCACGGCCAGTCTAACCACCGCCACCCTGGTGAGCCTGGCTTCCTGGAATGGGATGCCTGTTTCCACGACCCATGTCTCCACAGGTGCGATCATCGGCGCGGGCTTGCGCAACGATCCGCGCGGGGTCCACTGGGGAAAGGTCGGCGAGATCGCGCTCTCGTGGGTAGTGACCTTGCCCTGCGCAGCGTTGGTCTCGGCTGTGGCAATGGCTCTACTCCGTGCTCTTTACTGAGATCGGGTGCTCCTCGGTCTGATGGGTCCGCAGGTGAGAGGGGTCCTCGGCGTGGAACAGCTTGGGGCGTGCCCCGGTTCCTGCGGCCCGCGGAGGACTCCAGATGATTCGCCATACAACCGCGCTCAAGCCGCTCGGCACCCTTCTAGCGCTCGCATTGCTTGCGGCGTGCGCCCACGCAATGGCCGAGGATTGGCCGCAGTGGCGAGGCAAGAACCGAGATGGCGTCTGGCGCGAACAGGGACTGGTAACCAGGTTCGGCGGGCCGGACCTCAAGGCGGAATGGCGCGTACCGGTTGGGTCCGGCTACAGCGGTCCCACGGTCGCCAACGGGCGGGTATACCTTACCGACCGCGTCACCGATCCGAAGCAACAAGAGCGGGTCCACTGCTTCGACGAGAAGACCGGGAAGGCGCGCTGGAGCTATGCGTACGACGCCGCGTACGGCGGCGTGGGTTATCCGGACGGTCCCCGCGCTGCGGTCACCGTGTTCGATGGCCGCGCCTATGCCCTTGGCGCCCTCGGGAATCTCCACTGTTTTGATGCCGCCAGCGGCAAGGTGCTCTGGAGCAAGGACCTCAATGCCGTCTATCAGATCCGCCTGCCGATCTGGGGCATAGCCGCGGCTCCGTTGATCGAAGGCGATCTGGTCATCCTGCACATTGGCGGCGAAAAGGACGCCTGCTTCGTGGCGCTCGACCGCAAGACCGGCGCAGAGCGCTGGCGCTCCCTCGGTGATCGCCCCGCCTACACGGCGCCGATCATCACCGAACAGGCCGGAAAACGGGTGATGGTGTGCCTGACCGGTGATCGCGTGGTGGGCCTGAACCCGCAGTCCGGAGCGCTCTACTGGAGCTATCCGTTCCCCGCCCGCAATATGCCCATCGCGATCCCGACGCCCGTGGTGCGTGGGAACGAGATCTTCTTCACCAGCTTCTACGAGGGCTCACTCCTGCTCCGCCTCGCGCCGGACCGGATGGCCGTGGAAAAAGTCTGGCAGCGCTCCGGCCAAAACGAGCGCAACACGGACGCGCTTCATTCGATCATCTCCACCCCGCTCTTTCTGGGCGACTACATCTACGGCGTAGACAGCTACGGCGAGTTGCGCTGTTTGGATGCGAAGACCGGCGACCGCGTCTGGATGAGTGATGCCGCGGTCCCCCGCGCGCGCTGGGCCACCATCCACTTCGTTCAGAACGGCGACCGCACCTGGATGTTCAATGAGCGAGGACAGCTCATCATCGCCCGGCTATCACCGAAGGGCTACGAGGAGATCAGCCGCGCGCAGCTCATCCAGCCCACGCGCGGCCAGCTCAACGAGCGAGGCGGGGTCTGCTGGACCCATCCGGCCTTCGCCAACCAGCACGTCTTGGTTCGGAACGACCAGGAGTTGGTCTGCGCGAGTCTCAAAGCTCGTTAGCCCAATGCGGTAGGGGGGGCGATCCGCAGATTAAAGAGATTAGCGGAGACGGCCTTGGGGTCGATACAGGCTCAGACTACTTCAAGTGCCCGATGAGACGGAAGCAGAACGACCCGTGATTTCTGCCATTTATGGGGATATCGCTCCAGAGAGCCGCTGTGACCCTGATCCGATGCAGGACAGCGCTGCTTGATAGTCGCCACGTCTCCCCAATCTTCCCCATCTGTGTAATCTGCGGATATACAAATGGCTCTCCCTGGTAGAATGGCGCAATGCCAATTGGAATTGTAAGCGTAGTGTTCGGAGCGCGATGCGAGGTACTGGACAACGGGGTCTCGGTACCTTGTCTTTTGCGCGGGCGGTTGAAAAAGGCGGCCGAAGCCTTGGCCGTCGGTGATCACGTGGAGTACCAGCGTCTGGACGCTCACACCGCCGTGGTGGAGCGGATCCTGCCGCGCCGAAACGAGCTGGCACGCTCGAACCGGGAGCGACCTAGGCGGCGCGGCGGCGCGGCCAGCTTTCCGACCCAGGTGGTCCTCGCGAACCCGGATCAGGTGGTCTTCGTGGCGGCTGCGCGGGACCCGGGCATCAACTTCCCACTGATGGACCGCGCCCTGGCGCTGGCGCGGAGCTCCGGGCTCCCCTCCGCTATCTGTGTGAATAAGATGGACCTCACACCCGAAGCCGACGTGCTCCGCCTGATGCGCCCCTACGAGCAGATGGGCGTAAAGGTGATCTACACCAGCGTCGAAGCTCGGCTGGGGCTGGAGGCGCTGGAGCCGCTGCTGAAGGATAAGGTCTCCTTCTTCTGGGGCGGCTCCGGCGTGGGGAAGTCCAGCCTCATCCGCACCATCACCGGTCAAGAAGTCAAGGTCGGTATGTGGCGCGTGGATAACCCTCGTGGTCCACACACCACCAACGTGACGCGGCTTTACACCCTGCCCTACGGCGGCCTGATTGCGGATACCCCCGGGTTCGACTGGCTCGCTCTGGATACGGTGGAGACCGCATCGGATCAGATCGAGGTCTTGCTTCCGGAAGCCCTCGATCTAGCGGAAGGCTGCCGGTTTCCGGACTGCGTGCACTGCGGTGAGCCCGGCTGCGCGGTAATGGCCGCGGTGCTCGACGGCCGCATCGACCGTGGACGATACGCCCGGTTCCGACTGTCGGTCGCCGAGTCGAACCCGCGGCCCCGGCAGCCCACTGAGCTGGTGGCCAGTGGCGACGAGTTGTTCTTCAGGATGCGCGAAGGCAACAGCACGCTTTGGACCACCTTTCAGCTCTACTACCTCTTCCAGGAACATCGGCCGGAGCGCCGGGGCTTGATGGATGCGTTAGACGTGCCGCATTCCACAAACAATCCACAGTGGGTGGTGTTTCAGGAGCGCGCGGTGGATGGCTCAGACGCGCGGACGGTCCTGAGTGCCAAGGTGACGGGCCTGGAGCCGGCACTCGAATTGCTGGAGGAAGGGCAGGAGCTGGTGCTCCGCGAGCGCGGCGTGGTGAAGGGCGTAGCCCGCGTGAAGTCCCTGAAACCGGTGACGGACGACTGGCAGCTCCGGCAACCACTCAAAGGCACGGCCATCTACGAGAGCCACGCCTTCTGGACCGATCTTAAGCCACCTAAGGGTGTCCGCCTTCCAGCCGTCCATGGCGCCTACCTGACCATCGATCACATCGTGCGGTTCGAGCCGCTGCCGGAGTTGGCATTCGGCGCGCTGACCCGGCAAGATATTGGGTTAGTTCTAGATTTTATGGAAGTCGGTAGCTCGGAAGATGAGCTCGCGAAAGAGTAACCATCCGGAGCCGTCGCTGGAATATATGCGGATACTGGCGCCGGAGTTGGCAGAAGCGCTCAGCGGCGTATATGCTGCGGTCGACCGGCCAGCCCCACTAGACGCGCCTTGTTACCACTTATATAGTTATAGTTCTAACTTAGCCCCTGATAACTTGAAGCGCATACTTGAGGCACGCTATCAGGAGTTAACCTGGGACGACCTATTCCCGATTCTGCATCATGCGTATCGTTCTTGGGGCACCTGGTCCGATTTGGCCTATTTCATCCCTCGACTGTTAGAGTTGGGCTTTGTATTCCGACAACGAGAGTGGGGCAACTAGGAAGAACTCTTGATGGAGAAGTTACTTAGGGCTTCCTGGGCGGAACCTGCCCCTCGGCAGCGTCCTCGGGGCGTGGTTGGTGTCGGGTCACCGATGCAGGCTGAAGAGCGTCGGAGCATCTCCCACTTCTACCAGGCCTATGTGGGAGAGATCGTAGGGATCAGCGCGCAGGTTTCTGCGGAGTGGATGCCTCCCTGCGGTAGCTGGCTTGTGGAGATCGTGGGTTTCCTGGCGGCTTTTGATGAACCGCTGGAACCCTTCTTGCTACGTTGGCGGGAGTGTTTCCGGCCAGTTGCTCGCGCCAACTACTCCCTGCTTTTGGCCGAGCTAATCATGCTGCACTGGTCGGAGCAGCGGGT
>Ga0255338_1006319_pt1 | contig 10139 bp, 12 predicted proteins | sample MeOH1_35cm_T4_19_FD_203715 | JGI IMG/M metagenome (GOLD analysis project Ga0255338, IMG submission 203715) | Sandy soil microbial communities from University of British Columbia, Vancouver, Canada - MeOH1_35cm_T4_195 | ecosystem: Engineered > Artificial ecosystem > Sand microcosm > Unclassified ...
TCGATCGCGTGGAGGCCCCGAAATGATGAGCAAGAACACGGTCTGCATCTGGTACGACGGCACGGCCCTCGAAGCCGCGCAGTTCTATGCCGCCACCTTCCCCGACAGCGCGGTGGGTGCGGTGCATCGCGCACCGGGCGACTTTCCCTCCGGCAAGGAGGGCGACGTGCTGACGGTGGAATTCACCGTGATCGGCATCCCCTGCCTCGGCTTGAACGGCGGGCCGGCGTTCCAGCACGACGAAGCCTTCTCGTTCCAGGTCGCCACCGACGACCAGGCCGAAACCGACCGGCTGTGGAACGCCATCGTGTCCAACGGCGGCCAGGAGAGCGCCTGCGGCTGGTGCAAGGACAAGTGGGGCCTGTCGTGGCAGATCACGCCGCGCGCGCTCACGGCCGCGGTCACCGATCCCGATCGCGCGGCCGCCAAGCGCGCCTTCAACGCGATGATGGAGATGCGAAAGATCGACATCGCGAAGATCGAAGCGGCCCGCCGCGGCTGACGTTCGTTCTTCCTGGCTTCCAACTTCCGGAGACCGCATGCCTGAAATCGTGACCCGCCTGACCCGCCGCCTCGACCTGCGCCGCCCCGTCGTCTGCGCGCCCATGGCCTTCGCGGCCGGTGGCGCCTTGGCGGCGGCCGTCACGCGCGCCGGCGGGCTCGGGCTGATCGGCGGCGGCTACGGCGACCGCGAGTGGATCGGGCAGCAGTTCGCGCTCGCCGAGGGAGCGCGCGTCGGCGTCGGCTTCATCACGTGGTCGCTGGCGAAGTCGCCCTCGCTGCTGGGGGCGGCGCTGCGCCATAAGCCCGCGGCCGTGATGCTCTCCTTCGGCGACCCGCGGCCCTTCGCGGAGGAAATCCGCTCCGCCGGTGCGGTGCTGATCTGCCAGTGCCAGAACATGGCGCACGTGCGCGACGCCATCGAGGCGGGAGCCGACGTGGTCGTGGCCCAAGGCACCGAGGCCGGCGGCCATGGCGCGCTGCGCGGCACCCTCAGCTTCGTGCCCGAGGTGGCCGACGCACTGGCTGCGCGCGCGCCCGAGACGCTGCTGCTGGCCGCGGGCGGCATCGCCGACGGCCGCAGCCTGGCGGCGGCCCTGATGCTCGGCGCCGATGGCGTGCTGGTCGGCACGCGGCTGTGGGCTTCGCGCGAGGCCCTGGTCAAGGAAGGCCACCAGCGCGCGCTGCTGGCAAGCAACGGCGACGGCACGCTGCGCACGCGCATTCCCGACATCGTGCGCCAGTTGCCCTGGCCGGAAGGCTTCACCGCGCGCATCCGGCGCAATGCATTCACGGCGCGCTGGCACGGGCACGAGGCGGAACTGGCGGACACGGCCGCCGCTGAAGCTCCGCGCTACCGCGAGGCGGCCGAGGCCGGCGACGCCGAACAGACGGCCGTGTGGTTCGGCGAGGCCGCCGGCCTGATCCATTCGATCGAACCCGCCGCGCGCATCGTCGAGCGCATGGTCGCCGAGGCGCTGGAGCGGATGCGCGCCGGCGCGGGCGCGCAGGCGCACTGAGCGACGCCAGGCCGGCGCGCGGTCAGCAGCAATCCTCGGCGGGATAGGTGAGCTCGCCATCCGCGATGCGCGCGGGCGAGGTGTACGGATGCACGGTGCCGGCGCCTTCGTCGACGAGGTGGATCACCTCCACGCCGAGGAAGCGCAGCACGTCGGAGATCAGCGCCCGATGGCAGCGCCACCAGAGCAGCTCCGAGCACATCACCGTGGTGCGCGCGCCCGCCGCGATGTGCAGCAGCTCCTCCAGGCCCTGCGCGAATTCCTCGCTCCAGGTATACGCCGCGTAGGCGCGAAACGAGGGATTGCGCCAGCCCTCCTGCTGCGGGCCCGAATCGCCCCGGCGCCGGCCGCCCAGGCGCGCGAGCCACGCGTAGTCGACACCGCCGGCGGCGAGCGTCCCGGCAAGAGCCTCGCTGCCGAATTGCGGGTGGCGCCGCGAGCCCGGGAAGCGCCGCACGTCGGCGACCACCTCGATGCCATGCGCCGCCAGCACGGAGATGAACTCGTCCGCGCTGCGGGTGGAGTGGCCGATGGTCCAGATGGTGGCGGGAGGCGGCATGGCCGTCGGGCAAAGAGTCCAAGATAGCAGCTGCGGCCCCGGCGCGGGGGCCGGCTTCTGCGGCGGCTAATGCGCAACTAAGACATCGGTGCTAGTGTCCAGCGCGGGAGTGGCGAACATGCGAGTGCTGCTGGTCGAAGACGACGAGATGATCGGCCATGGCCTGAAGGAGGCGCTGTCCTCGCAGGGCTGGTCGGTCGACTGGGTGAAGGACGGACTGCTGGCGCAGAGCGCCTGGGCGGACGGGGATTACGCCTGCGTGCTGCTCGACCTGGGCCTGCCCAAGCGCGACGGCGTCGAGGTGCTGCGGCACGGGCGCAGCCGCGGCGACACCACGCCGGTGCTCGTGCTCACAGCGCGCGACGGCGTCGACGATCGGGTCAACGGCCTGGACCTCGGCGCCGACGACTACCTGCTCAAACCCTTCGAGCTGCGGGAACTGGTGGCCCGCATGCGCGCCGTGATCCGGCGGCGCGACGGCAGCGCGCACTCGGTGATCGGCAACGGCGCGGTGCAGCTGGACCTGACCACGCGCGAGGTGATGGTGCAGGGCGAGCGCGCGCAGCTGTCGGCGCGCGAGTTCGCCCTGCTGCACGCGCTGCTGGAGCGGCCCGGCGCCATCCTGTCGCGCGAGCAGCTGGAAAACCGCATCTACGGCTGGGGCGAGGAGGTCACCAGCAACGCCGTCGACGTCCTGATCCACGGCATGCGGCGCAAGCTCGGGCCCGAGGCGATCCGCAACGTGCGCGGGCTGGGCTGGCGGGTCGTCGCCGCCGCCGCCGAAGCCGGGAGAAGCGCGTGAAGTGCAACGTCTTTCCGAGCGGGCGCATGTGCTCGCTGCGGCGCGCGCTGCTGCTGTGGCTGGTGCCGCTGTTCCTGGCGGTGGGGGCCTGCGCCGCGGCGACGGCCTACTGGTCCTATGCGCGCATGGTCGACGCCTTCATGGACGACCAGATGCAGCAGCTCGCCGCCACCGTCACGGCCAACCAGGGGGTGCGCCCGGCGACGCAGAGCGCCGAACGGGTGCGCCAGCGCGGCGCCTACGTGGTGCAGGTCTACGGCGCCGAGGGCCGCCTGCGGTCCGCTTCCTACCCGCAGCTGCAGGTGCGGCTGCTGCCGGAAGCCGGCTTCCACGACGTCGCCGCAGGCGGCGAGCACTGGCGCGTCTACACGCTGCCGGGCGCCACCGCCCAGGGCGAAAGCGTGCAGGTGCTGCAAAGCGCCGCCTTCCGCGACAAGCTGGCCGCCGAGCGCGCGGGCGCCGCCGTCGCGCCGGTGCTGCTGCTGCTGCCGCTGTCGCTCCTGATCCTGTGGGCGGTCGCGCGCGCGATGTCCCTGGCCCTGGGCGACATCGCGCGCCAGGCCTCGCAGCAGGACGAGCACCACATCGCCGAACTGCCGGTGGCCGGCGTGCCGCACGAAATCGCGCCGCTCGTGGTTTCGTTCAACAGCCTGCTGCGGCGGCTGCGCGAAGCCTTCGTGACGCAGCGCCGCTTCGTGCAGGACGCGGCGCACGAACTGCGCACGCCGATCGCCGCCATCGCGCTGCAGCTGGAGAACATGCGCCAGGATGTGTCGTGCGTCGCGGCGGCCGGCCGCTACGGCCAGCTGGAAGCGGGCGTGCGCCGCGCCCAGCGCCTGGTGGAGCAGCTGCTGCGGCTGTCGCGCCAGGAGGCGGCCGGCGCGGACGGCGCCGCCATCGTGGACCTGCAGTCGCAGCTGCGCGAGAGTATCAACACGCTCATCGGGCTGGCGGACCAGCGCAACATCGACCTCGGCTTCGTCGGGCCGGCCGCATCGACCGGGCCGGTCACCCTGCACTGCATTCCGGGCGACCTGCGCAGCCTGCTGGACAACCTGATCGAGAACGCGCTGCGCTACACGCCGCAAGGCGGCGTGGTCGACGTGCGGCTGCTGCGCGAGCCGGGGCGCATCGCGGTGGAGGTGGTCGACACGGGCCCCGGCATCCCGCAGGAGCTGCTGCCGCGCGTGTTCGACCGCTTCTTCCGCGTGCCCGGCACCAGCGCCGACGGCAGCGGCCTGGGCCTGGCGATCGCGCAGGCGGCGGCGCAGCGCTGCGGCCTGTCGCTCACCCTGCGCAATCGCGGCGACCGCAGCGGCCTGGTCGCGCGCGTCGAGGCGCTCGCCTGAGCGCCGCCTGGTCGCTGGTCGACCGCTGTTTGACGGCTGTCCGATCGCTTCCTCATCGCCGCCTAAGAGAACGCTCAGAGTCGCCTAAGGCCCCTTTCCTACAGTGAACGCACGGTTGGCGCAGGCATGAAGAAGGCCGGCACCGATCGGAAAACAAGCCCCACGTTCACTGAAAGGTCCGACCATGAAGCGCTCCGTCGCCGCCTCCCTCCTGGCCCTTGCCGCCGCCGCCAGCGGCGCGGCTTTCGCCGACGACATCACCGTCGATCCGCACCCCTTCGTTCCCGCGCTGGCGCGCGCCGACGTGCAGGCGCAGCTGCAGCAGTACAAGGCGCAGGGCGTCAATCCCTGGTCCACCAGCTACAACCCGCTCAAGCAGTTCGCGGGCAGCCGCACGCGTGCGGACGTCACCGCCGAATTCCTGCAGGCGCGCGACGAAGTCGCGGCGCGCAACGGCGAGGACAGCGGCTCTTCGTGGCTCGCTGCGCAGGCGCGGCGCAGCGTGCCGCCGGTGATGGCCGGCGGCGCCCCGATGGCGCGATAGCCGCTTGCAGGCGGAGGCGACCGCGCCGCGCGGCTTGCGAAAGCCGGTGCGCAAACGCACATGCAGGCGCGGCCCTCCTCTCCAGAATTCGGGCTGTGGACACGGAGTCCACCCCCACCCAACCCAAGGAAACCACCATGAACCGCACTCTCATCGCCGCCGCCATCGCCTTCGTCGCCGCTTCCTCCGCTTTCGCCGAGAGCCCGACCATCGACAACACGCGCTTCGTCTCGGGCAAGAGCCGCGCCGAAGTTGCGGCCGAACTGCAGCAGTTCCGGGCTTCCGGCGTGAACCCGTGGGCGCAGAACTACGACCAGTTGCGCGGCTTCAGCAGCACCAAGAGCCGCGCGCAGGTGACGGCCGAATACGTGCAGTCGCGCGACGCGATCGCCGCGATGACCGGCGAAGACAGCGGCTCCGCCTACCTGTCGGCCCGTGCGCGCGCGCTGCCCGCTCCGGTGCTGGCCGGCCAGCCCTTCAACGCCCAGTAAGCCGCTTGCGCAGCGACCGACCCCCCGCGCGCCGCAAGACCTCACTTGCGAGATGTGCGTTCTGCGAGCCAGAATGCGCGCGCGGGAGGGCCTCCCCATGCGAAAGATCGAGCTCGTGCCTTTGTGCGCCGCCCTGGCGGCATGCGCCAGCGTGCCGGTGAGCAGCGGCGGCAAGGCCGAAATCCTGTTCGCCGGCGTCGAGACCATCCGCATCCTCTGGAATCCGCAACTCACCGACGAACGCAGCGTGCGGGCCAAGGCCATCGCCTATTGCGGCGGGCGCGACGTGGACGAAGTGGATTCGTCGGCCGTCGCCAGCGCTTCGGGCGGCCTGCCGGCGAAGACCTGGCGCTGCAGGGCGGCGTCCGGTTCCGGTTCCGGCATGTAGCCAAGCGGAGGCCTCGGCATGAGCAGCGACTTTCCCCTCTCGATCCGGCAGCGCATCGTGCAGGTGTGCCTGTTCCTGTTCGCCGCGATCGCCATCAGCGGCGGCGCGCTGCAGATGGTGCTCGGCCAGCCGGAGACGACGCCGCGGCTGGACAACGTGCACCGCTTCATGGCCGGCGTGTATCTCTCCACCGGCTTCATCTTCTTCTGGGCCGCCATGACGATCCGCCAGCAGGGCACGCTGGTGTACCTGCTGGCGCTGGGCGTGTTCCTGGCCGGCGTCGGCCGGCTCGTGTCGATCGCTCACGTGGGCCTGCCCGAGCCTGCGGCCCTGTGGCTTGGCTATCTCGTGCCGGAACTGCTGCTGCCCATCGTGGTGGCCGCGGCGCACACCGGCAGCCTGCGTGGCGTGCTCGCACGGCCTGCCAGCCACTGAGTTCGCCGCCTGCTTGTGCGTGTGGCGCGGGCCACACACCTGCGCGCGAGTGCGCGTGCCGATCCGCGGCCGCGGACGCATGCATCAGTACACTCGCGCTGCAGCCCACTCGGGCAGCCACCTGCGCAACTCAGGTGCCATTTCCGGAGAAGTACACATGAACCGTATCGAACTCGTTGAAACCATCGCTGAAAAGCACGCCCTGTCCAAGGCCGAAGCCGGCCGCGTGCTGGACACGATCCTGGACGCCATCGTCGGCACCGTGAAGAAGGGCGGCAGCGTGTCCCTGGTCGGTTTCGGCTCGTTCAAGCAGGTCGCCCGCGCCGCGCGCACCGGCTTCAACCCGCAAGCGGGCACGAAGATCAAGATCGCCGCCGCCAAGGTGCCGAAGTTCACCGCCGGTTCCGCGTTCAAGGCCGCCGTCGACGCCAAGTTCGCCAAGCGCAAGGCGGAGAAGGCCGCCGCCGCGCCGAAGAAGGCCGCTGGCAAGAAGGCCGTGGCGAAGAAGCCGGTGGCGAAGAAGGCCGCCAAGGCCGCCAAGCCGGCCCTGCGCAAGGCCGCCTGACGCCCCCGGGGTCCCTTCATGAAAAGCCCGCGCTGGAGCAGCGCGGGCTTTTTGTTGGACTTCACCGAATTCCGGGGAGACGCGGGGAAGCTTGTTCCGTCCCGAGGCGGCAGTCGTTCACTGCGCTCCGGTGGCCTCTCCGGTGGCAGCGGTGGCAGCGGTGGCCAGCGGTGGCCAGCGGTGGCCTGCGGTGGCCTGCGGTGGCCTGCGGTGGCCTGCGGTGGCCTGCGGTGGCCGCCGGGCCGGACCAGGACGGGCCCCTGTCCGACTCGGCGACTGTCCCCCGGCGCGGGTGAGAAGCGCTGCCCGTGCTGGCGCCGCGCCCGCGCCTCCTCCTTGATGTCGCCGAGTCGGACAGGGACCCGCCCTGGTCCTGCGTAGTGCGCGCATCAGAGGCGGCTGCCCCCTCGCACCCCACACGGGCAGCTACGTTGCGCAGCGCCTGTCGCGATGTACCCCGCGCGTGGCAGAGGGCGTAGAGTTTCGAACATCAAATCGGCAAGAGCCTTTTCCATGAACGACTACTACGCCGCCCGCGCCCCCGAGTACGACCGCATCTACCTGAAGCCGGAGCGCCAGGCCGACCTGCGGCGCATCGAGGCCTGGCTGCCCCCGGTGTTCGCGGGCCGTTCGGTGCTGGAGATCGCCTGCGGCACCGGGTACTGGACGCAGTTCATCGCGCCGGCGGCCACCCGCGTGCTGGCCATCGATGCCGCGCCCGAGACGCTGCGGATCGCGCGCGGGCGCGTCGACAGCGGCAGGGTGGAGTTCGCCGTCGGCGATGCCTATGCGCTTCCCGCCCGGGCGCAAGGCTTCGAGGCGGCCTTTGCCGGCTTCTGGTTCTCGCACATCCCGAAGGGCCGCATCCCCGCCTTCCTCGCCGGACTGCAACGGGCACTCGCGCCCGGCGCCCGCGTGGTGTTCCTCGACAACCGCTATGTCGAAGGCAACAGCACGCCGATCAGCGAACGCGACGCCGAAGGCAACACGTACCAGCTGCGCGCGCTGCAGGACGGATCGACCCACAAGGTATTGAAGAACTTCCCGGACGAGGCCGAACTGCGCGCGGCAACGCAAGGCTTCGCGCGCGAGCTGCGCTTCCACGCCTGGGAGTACTACTGGGCCCTGGAGTCCCTCGTCTAAGGGTTAGCCTGCAACCGGAGCAGGGTCCCTTTGAGTATCGTTTTTGCTTCGGCCCGACTCGAGCAGGAACGTCCATGAAGAGGATTCTGAAATTCGCCGCGGCAGCATTGGCCGCGGCCCTCGTCGCCGCTGCGCCCGCCTGGGCCGGCAAGAAGACCGATACGCTGAACATGGCGTACGACCAGGCGCCCGAAAGCGTCGACCCCTACTTCAACAACGTGCGCATCGGCGTGATCCTCGGCGCCACCGTGTGGGATACGCTGCTCTATCGCGACCCCGTCACGCACGAATACAAGGGCCAGCTCGCGAAAAGTTGGAAGCAGGTCGACGAGCGCACGCTCGAATTCGAACTGCGCCAGGGCGTCAAGTTCCACAACGGCGAGGAGTTCGACGCCGACTCGGTGGTCTATACGCTCAACTACGTGGCCGACCCGGCGAACAAGGCCGTCACGCAGCAGAACGTGCAGTGGATCCAGCGCGTCGAGAAGATCGACCGCTACAAGGTGCGTGTGATCAGCAAGGAGCCCTTCCCGGCCGCCAAGGACTACCTGGCGACCACGCTGCCGATCCACCCCGCCAAGTACTACAAGGAAGTCGGCCCCAAGGGCATGAACGCCAAGCCGGTGGGCTCCGGCCCCTACAAGGTGGTGGAGCACGTGCCAGGCAAGTCGATCACGCTGGAGAAGTTCGACGGCTACTTCAAGGAGTCGCCGCGCACGCAGCCGAAGATCGGCAAGGTGCGCATCCGCTTCATCCCCGACCGCCAGACGCAGATGGCCGAAGTGCTCTCCGGCGGCGAGGACTTCATCATGCACGTGCCGAAGGACCAGGCCGAGAAGCTGCAGGCGGTGCCGCACCTGCAGGTGGTCAGCGGCAACACGATGCGCATCGTGTTCCTGCAGATGAACACGCTCGAGGGCGGCCCCGCGCCGCAGCTGAAGGACCCGCGCGTGCGCAAGGCGATCGCGCACGCGATCGACCGCGAGGCGATCCTGAAGAACATCGTGGGCGGCGGCGGCGAGATCCTGCAGACGATCTGCACGCCCTCGCAGGTGGGCTGCACGCACGAGGGCGCGCCGGTCTACAAGTACGATCCGGCGCTGGCGAAGAAGCTGCTGGCCGAGGCCGGCTACCCGAACGGCTTCGAGCTGGACATCCACGCCTACCGCGAGCGCAACCAGACCGAGGCGATCATCAACTACCTGCAGGCGGTGGGCATCAAGGCGAAGCTGAACTTCATGCAGTACGCCGCCATGCGCGACCAGGTGCGCGGCAACAAGACGGCCCTGGTGCACCAGACCTGGGGCTCCAACCTGGTGAACGACACCTCCGCCTCCACGCCCGTCTACTACGGCGGCGGCGCCGACGACGTGACGCGCAATCCGCAGGTGAAGGAACTCCTGAACAAGGGCGACCACACGGTGGACCTCAAGTCCCGCACCGACTACTACAAGAAGGCGCTGAACCTGATCGCCGAGAACGCCTACTCGGTGCCGCTGTGGTCGCTGCCCGTGTACTACGTGGCCACCAAGGAAGTGAACTTCCGTCCCTACTCCGACGAACTCCCGCGCTTCTGGGAGATGAGCTGGAAGTGATGCCGGAAAGCGGCCGATGCTGCCCTTCATCGCCAGGCGCCTCGGCCTCGCCGTCCTCGTCGCGCTGACCGTCTCCTTCCTCGCCTACCTGCTGGTGTTCGTCTCGGGCGACCCGGCGGTGGCGCTGGCGGGAGAGGGCGCGCGCGCGGCAGACATCGAGATGGTGCGCAAGACCTATGGCTTCGATCGTCCCATCCCGGTGCAGTACGCCGACTGGCTGGGCAAGCTGCTGCGCGGCGACCTCGGCACCTCGGTGTATTTCAAGACCGAGGTGGCGCCGCTGGTGGCGGACAAGCTGAAGACGACCATGATCCTCGGCGCCGCCGCCCTCACGGTGGCGCTCGCGATCTCGGTGCCGCTCGGGGTGCTGGCGGCGATCTGGCGCCACAGCTGGATCGACCGCCTGTGCCTCGCAGTGGCGGTGCTGGGGCAGGCGCTGCCCAACTTCTTCTTCGCGCTGCTGCTGATCATGCTGTTCTCGATCACCTGGCGCGTGCTGCCCGTCTCGGGCAGCGGCACCTGGCAGCACTTCGTGATGCCGGCGCTGGCGCTCGGCTACTACGCGGCGCCGGCCTTCATGCGGCTGATCCGCGCCGGCATGATCGAGGTGCTGGATGCCGACTACATCCGCACGGCCCGCGCCAAGGGCCTGCCGCCGGCCACCGTGATCTTCAAGCATGCGCTGCGCAACGCGATCGTGCCGGTGGTGGCGCTGGCCGCGGTGCAACTGGGCTTCCTGCTCGGGGGC
>Ga0255338_1006320_pt1 | contig 10137 bp, 12 predicted proteins | sample MeOH1_35cm_T4_19_FD_203715 | JGI IMG/M metagenome (GOLD analysis project Ga0255338, IMG submission 203715) | Sandy soil microbial communities from University of British Columbia, Vancouver, Canada - MeOH1_35cm_T4_195 | ecosystem: Engineered > Artificial ecosystem > Sand microcosm > Unclassified ...
AAAAGTGTCGCCGTTTCTGAACTCCAGCGTGATGTTCGCCGTGTTTGTTCGCCGACCGTCGCGAATACGGCCAATGAGACGGGCTTCCCAGTTTTCGAGGACCGATCCCATCTGGCGCCGAAACGCCTCCTCCAGCCCGGGATAGCCGGAAACGAAATCGAGACTGAACGCCTTCGGATTGCGATCGTGGGCCTCGGGTCCGAAAGGCGGCTGCAGCATCCACAACTGCTGCGCGAGAGCGCGGGCTTGGTCGATGCTCTCCCAGGATTGCTTCAGGCCACCCAGCACGATGCGCGTGCCATGCTGCGAGCCGCCAGGGAAGAGATGATTGCCCTCGATCAATCGAAAGTCGGCCTGAGCCTGCGTGAGATCACCGGCGGAAACGGCCTTGTTCCAGTCGACCTTGACCTGCAAGTAGCGATCTTCGCCAGGGGCCCTGGTCAATATCTCGATGTCCTCGGCAAGGAATTGGACCGCCAATCGGCCGACACCCTTCGAACCGGTCAGCGGTCGTCCGAGCGTTCGGCTCTTAGCCAATGCCTGCTTGTGGGTTGTTCCAACCCGCATCCAGAAGCGGCGAAACTCGTCGAGGGTCATGCCCGAGCCGTCGTCCTCGACGACGATCCTGTCGACCTGGACTTCGACCCGGCAACGACGCGCGTCGGCGTCGTAGCTGTTCTTGACCAGTTCGGCCAAGGCGATTTCAGAACGCCCGATCAGCCTCTCGCCGAGCTCGCGCAGCAACGCAGAGTCGACGGTGAACGGCTCCTGATGCCATTTCGGCGCGCCGCCAGGCTCGTGTTCGCTTGTATCGGACAGGACCGCCCCCTTCTTCTTCTTCTAGGACGAATAGCACAAAATGCTAACTGTCGATTGCACTTGGCCGGGCCCAGCGGCGGCGACGCCGGAGCTGGCCGAGGCTGGCGGAAACGCCCCGTTATCCATACTCGGCAAGTCGGCTTGCGATAATTTAGCATATATGGCATATTGGAATTGTCGGTCGCGCTCCTGCGGTCGGTTCATAACGCCGCGTGCAATCAGGCGGCCACCACCTCCGTTGGCGCGGAGATGGCGGCCTGACCACAAGGCGATCATCGGATGAGGATGATACCCATGGCTAAGCGCCATCATATCGACCCGTGCCCGCGCACGGAAGCCTTCACCGTCCGTCTGACCGGGTTCCCCTTCAACCGCAGCGTGGACATCCGCAGCCTCGCCTGAGCCGGCAGGATCGACGCTGCCGGCGCCAGCACCGTTTCCGCCACGGGGCTTCCCCCCGTCGGCGAGCGTATGGCGCTGCGCGAAGGGATTCCCCATGACCATTCCCGATCTTCCGGCGCCGGTGGCGCCGACGACCATGCATGTCCGCACCAGGCCGGGGCTGCCGGCCTCGGTCCGGCTCGCGACCACGCGCACCAGCACGCTGGTGGTGGGTGCGGCTCCCTGGGAGCAAGCCCGCTGCCTCGCGGCCCTGCCGGAGTTCTCCGGTCCCGCCGTCTATGCCCTGGTCGGCAGCGGCGGCCGCATCGGCAGGACCGGCGATCTCGGCCAGCGCTTCCGCGATCACCGCAGGACCCCGCCGATGGCGCGGATCAATGAGGCCTTCGTGATCGCGAGCCCAGGCTTCACCTCCGATACCATCACGGCTGTCGAGGCGGTGCTGACCCAGGCGGCGCGCAAGACCGGCGTCATGCCGATCGTCGGCGCGGAGCTCGCCATGCCGGTGCTCGACCCGGTCGAGGATTGCGACCTGCTGCGCTGGCTCGGCGAGATGCCTCCGCTGCTGCTCGCGGCCGGATGCAGGCTGTTCGAGCCGGACTACGAGCCGATGACGGAGCAGCTCGGCGACGCCGAGGACGACCGGCCGCCGACGATCGGCAGCGGCGCGGTGCGCCAGGGCTGGGAGGAGGCTTTCCCGGCCGATCTGCTCCACCGTCCGACGACGGCGCACTACCTGCTGGAGCGCGACGATCTGCGGGCCGAGGCGGCGGTGCATGATTGCTGGACCGTCCTGAAGCGCGGCTCGCTGCTGACGGCCGAGACCGGGACCTGGGACCAGGCCGGCGTCGCGGAAAAACGCAGGCGTCTGCGCGAGCGCGGCCTGCTCGCGCCGGCAGGGCGGTTCCTGCGCCTCGTGCGGGACATAGCCCTGCCGTCGCTGACCAATGCCGGCCGGCTCGTGCTCGGCACGAACCAGCCGGCGACGGTCTGGCGCGCCCTCTGAGCGAACCTCGCGGCCGGCTGCGCTGAAGCCGGCCGGCCGCTTCCTCCCCTTCCCCTTTCTTTGCGACGCCGGCGCCGATGCGCCCGGCGATCGCCGGAGCCTTGTCCCATGGCCAACGCCATCCTGTCCTTCCCGCGTCGCCAGACGCAGATCCCGACAGACACCGCGACCGTCGAGCCGCTCGATCCCTCCGCCGGATCGGCAGTCGCCAGCCATGAGCTTTGGCGCCGCCTGCCGGCGCACGCCTTCGACGAGGCCGAGCGCGCCGCGTTGCATGAGTTGCTCGTCACGGCCCGGCCGTTCGGCGTCGCGCACTGGCCCGAGGCGCTCGCCAGCGACGACGCTGCGGCCGTGGCGATGGCGCTGAAGTTGTGCGGCGTGGACGTCCTCGACACCTATCGCCACGACCTCGTCATGAGCATGCTGCTGTCGCACGCGCTGAAGGGCTCGCCGGCGGCGAAGGCGACCCTGGCCTTCACGCTCGACCGCCGCCGCTATCTCGGCGAGGATGTCGAGGCACTGACCCGCTCGTGGCGCGGCCCGTCGCGCGCCGAGATCCGCCGTGCCGCCGTCCAGGCCCTGGTGGAGGCGCTGTCATGAGCGCGCCCGACCAGAGCTCCGCTGACAACGTCGCGCTCGGCCTCCTGCAGGACCTCATGTCCGAGACCGCCGGCGAGGAGCAGAGCATCCGCACCCCGCTCCCGCCGCTCGACCTGATCGTCGATCTGTCCTGGCGGGCAGTCGGCAGGAACCGGGATTTCCGGACGCTGCCAAGGGGGGCCACCATGGCGGTCATCGTCCAGGTGCCGTCCGAGGCCTGGATCGATCCGGTGCACGACTTCGTCCATGAGAACGACCCCGGGGTCATGATCGTCGACGGCAAGACCAACAAGAAGAGCTGGACCGCGCAGGAGGCCTTGATCGTCGATGCCCTCGACCGCGGCAAGACCGTCTGCGGCATCGCCTCCGATCCCGACAGCCAGCTCCCGCCGCTCCTGCGCGCCGCGGCCGATCTGGTGCTGACCGTGCCGGCGCCGACGCCGGAGCTGATGCGCAAGGCTATCCGGCGGCACACCGGCCGCTCGGCCCTGGCCCTGACCGCGCTGGATATCGGCGGGCTCGATCTCATGGACCTCGCCGCTGCCTTGCGCCCTGGGACGACGCCGAAGGCCTGCGTGAAGAGGCTTCGGGCGGCCGCCGCGACGCGCAGCGTCGGCACCAGCCATGATGCGACGCCGCTGCTGCATGACCTCTCTGGCTATGGCGAGGCGAAGACGTGGTGCCTGGCGACGCTCGCCGATATCGAGGCGGTCCGGGCCGGGAGGCTGTCTCCCGGCGAGCTCGAATCCGCGATCTTCTACGGGCCCCCCGGAACCGGCAAGACGACCCTGGCGCGGTCGCTGGCCAAGACGAGCCGTCTTCCTTTGATCCAGACCAGCGTCGCCGACTGGTTCCAGAAGAACAGCGGTCATCTCGGCGACGTCCTGCAATGCGTCAATGAGGTATTTGCGCGCGCCAGAAGCTCGGCGCCCTGCATTTTGTTCATCGATGAACTTGATTCATTGCCGAATCGCGCCACAATGGACGATCGCGGCCGGGATTGGTGGCAGAGCGTCATCAATTCTATGCTGATGAATACAGCGGATATCCGTGAAAGCAGGAAGGGAATCATCCTTCTCGCCGCGACGAATCATCTTGAGCATATCGACGCGGCGCTTCTTCGTCCCGGCCGGATCGACCGCCGCTTCCGGATCGATCCGCCGGATGCGGCCGGGCTCGCCGGCATCCTGCGATCCCATCTGAGCGCTGATTGCCCGGCTGCCGATCTTATGGCGCTGGCGCGGCTGATGCCGGGCCGGACCGGAGCCGATGTCACCGGATTCGTCAGGGAGGCGCGCCGGCTGGCACGTAGTGCCGGACGCCCGCTGGCCGAGGCCGATCTGCGCGCCGCGATCATGCCGGCCGATCCGCGCCCGACGCAGGAGCTGCGGCATGTCGCGATCCACGAGGCCGGGCATGCGGTGATCGCCCACAGGCTCGGCTTCCGGGTCGAGAGCGTCACGATCCGCGCCGCCGGCACCGCCGGAGGCTGGACCGGCATCGTCCTGCCGAGCGTTTCAGATCGGATGCGGATCGAGGCGCGCGTCCAGCTGCTGCTTGCCGGCCGGGCCGCCAACGAGGCGTTCGGAGCCCCCGCCGATACCGGAGCGAGCTCCGATCTCGCCGAGGCGACGCGCCTGCTCGCGGCGGCCCGGACCTCCTTCGGGCTGGCCGGGCAGCTCGTGGTGCGCGCATCGGCGGAGGATGCGCTCGCCTTGGTCGCCCGCGACCCGGCGCTTGCCGAAGCCGTGAACCGCGAGATGGCTAGGCTCATGATCGCCACAAGGCGGATCGTCGCCGAGAACCGGGCGATCATCGCCAGGGTCGCGGAGGCTCTGGTGGATCGCTCCGTCCTCGACGCAGCCGAGCTGGAGAGCTTGATCGAGTCGAAGCCGGTGCGGCCGGGCTGGCCGCGCCTCGGCGGATGAGACGAATTCACGAGCCGAGAAAAGCGCTTGTGGATTTCGGGGATCCGATCAACCCTGTGCGTGCACGTCGAATTCGCTCGCTCCGGCGAGGGCATTCCGGCGTGCCGCCTGGGGAAGGTGAGGAAAACCCTCCGGCATCGGCCGGCGGTCGCCCCCAGGTCGTAGACCGTCGGTCGATGCCGGACGTCACGGCCCGCTGTGAGGTGCAAATATCCCGGCCCCGCCGCGGGCAGCGTGCCTGGCACGCAAACGCGGTCGATCAAGCAAGGCGCAGTAGCCGGCGTCGGACATGGAAAAGTCCACCCCCACGCCGGGCGAACCGGCGAACGGCGGCGCGTGTCGCTGGTCCTCGATCCTGGCCTGCCGCTCTCGGATGCCGAGGTCAGGTTCCTTCTTTTATGGATGGGCGATCGCCTCGGCGACGCAGACCGGTCGAACCAACTGGATACGGATGACGAGAAGATGCCGGATCACCGTTTCCCGTCTGACGAAACGCCGTCCCTGCCGAAGGCCGTGGCCTATCTGCACGTCAGCACCGGGCGGCAGGCGGAGCAGGGCATGAGCCTGGACGAGCAGCAGCGGCAGGTTGTTGCTTGCGCGGAGCATCACGGCCAATACCGCGTCTCAGAGAGCGTGACTCTGTGCGTCTTCCCAAATCAGCGCGAGGCTGATTCAACATGACGACCACAGGAGGTTCGCCATGGCCATTCCGCTTCGGGCTGATTTTGATGCGCAGAGGGTTCGGGCGGCTGCAAAACGGTCCAAGGACGGGCCGCAGGCGCGGCGGCTATTGGCCTTGGCCGCGATTTATGACGGCGCGACCCGGACCGAAGCCGCGAAGATCGGCGGGGTGACCCTTCAGATCGTTCGCGATTGGGTTGTGAAGTTCAATGCGCATGGCCCGGCCGGGCTGATCGACCGCAAGGCACCAGGCCAGCCGCCTCGGCTGACGGACAAACATCGCAAGGCGCTGGCCGCGATCATCGAGAGCGGGCCGACGCCGGCAATCCATGGCGTCGTCCGCTGGCGGATCATCGATCTGTGCCAATGGCTCTACGAGGAGTTCCGCCTCTCGGTTGCCAAGCGTAACCGCTGTTCCGACCCCACCTTCTTCACAGCGGACTGAGGGCCCAGTCTGACGATCCTGATTTGGAGGGATCGTTTTGTGTCTAGGCTTGACCATAGACTTGAGCCTGAGGGCGAGGTGCGCCGCTTCGAGGTGATCACCGGGGCGATAGGCCGACGGCGGTGGAGTGCTGATGACCGGGCGCAGATTCTTGAAGAGACGCTGGTTCCCGGAGCGGTCGTCTCCGAGGTCGCGCGCCGACATGGCCTGACGCCGCAACAGTTGTTCACCTGGCGCCGCGAGGCGCGCAAGGCCGCGGAGGCGGTGCCGGCCTTCGTGCCGGCTGTGGTCGCGCCCGAACCAGTTCTCGCCGCGGAGCCGCCGGCAGCATCGCCGCGCCGAAAGCGGCGCAGTCGACAACATCGGCGCGCGGCGGCGATCGAGATCGATGTCGCCGGCGTCAAGGTGACGATCGAGAACGGGGCCTCGCCGGCGACGATCGCCGCGGTGCTGGGTGCGTTGAAGGGCGGCTCGTGATCGGGCCGACCGGCGCGGTCCGCGTGATGGTGGCGACGAAGCCAGTCGACTTCCGCAAGGGCGCGGAGGGCTTGGCGGCGTTGGTTCGCGAGAGCATGGGCGCCGATCCGTTCTCCGGTACGGTCTATGTGTTCCGGGCGCGGCGCGCCGACCGGATCAAGCTGGTCTACTTCGATGGGACTGGCGTCTGCCTGTTCTCCAAGAGGCTGGAGGATGGCAAGTTCCAGTGGCCTGCCATCGCCGACGGCGTCGTGAGGCTGACCGCGGCGCAGCTTCAGGCCTTGCTGGAAGGTCTGGACTGGCGCCGCGTGCATGAGCGGCGCGAGACGCGCGTTCCAATCGCCGCAAGTTGATCGGACCTGCGCTAGCAAGCCACTGTAATCCATGATTGAATCGGCTTTGTGAGCGACGCGGCCGAACCTGTGACCAACGATCCGATCGCGCTTCGGGCGATGCTCGCGGCGGAGCGCGCCGAGAACGAGCGGCTGCGCCAGATCATCAAGGAGTTGCAGCGCCATCGCTTCGGTCGCCGGGCCGAGAGCCTGCCGATCGATCAGTTGTTGCTGGGGCTCGAGGAAGCCGAGCAGATCGAGGCCGAGGGCTTTGCCGGCGAGGAAGCTGCCGATCTTGGCAAACGGGCCGAGCGGGCCCGGAAGCGGCGCATCAACCGGGGCTCGTTACCGGCGCATCTGCCGCGCCTCGAGCAGGTCGTCGACATCCAGGACAAGACCTGCCCCTGCTGCCGGAGCGCGCTGCATGCCATCGGCGAAGATGTGTCCGAACGCCTCGACGTCGCGCCTGCCCAGTTCCGCGTGATCGTGACGCGTCGGCCGAAATACGCCTGTCGAGCCTGCGAAGAGGTTGTGGTGCAGGCGCCTGCGCCGGCTCGGCTCGTCGAGGGTGGCATCCCGACGGAGGCCATGGTCGCCCATGTCCTTGTCTCGAAATACGCCGATCACCTTCCGCTCTACCGTCAGGCCCAGATCTATGCCCGGCAGGGCGTGAACCTGGATCGCTCGACCCTGGCCGACTGGGTCGGCAAGGCCGCCTTCCTCCTGCGGCCCGTCCATGCGCGGCTGTTCGAGCGCCTGAAGGCATCGGACAAGCTCTTCGCCGATGAGACCACGGCGCCGGTGCTCGATCCGGGTCGTGGCCGGACCAAGACCGGCCAGCTCTTCGCCTATGCCCGTGACGACAGGCCCTGGGGCGGATCAGATCCGCCTGGCGTGGCCTATCTCTATGCTCCCGACCGCAAGGCCGAGCAGCCGATCCGGCATCTTCAGGGCTTCGCGGGCACGCTGCAGGTCGATGGCTACGCGGGCTACAAGGTCCTGGCCGAGCGCAACGCGGTGAGGCTGGTGTTCTGCTGGAGCCACGCCCGGCGCAAGTTCTACGAGCTCGCGCAATCCGGGCCGGCGCCGATCGCGACGGAAGCGCTCGCGCGCATCGCGGCGCTCTATCAAGTCGAGGCCGACATCCGCGGCTGCCCGGCCGAGGAACGTCGTGCCGCCCGGCAGGCCAGGAGCCGTCCCATCGTCGCGGCGCTGGAACCGTGGCTCAAGGAGAAGCTCGGCCTCGTCAGCCAGAAGAGCAAACTCGCCGAAGCCATCCGCTACGCTCTCTCGCGCTGGCAGGGCCTCTCCCGCTTCCTCGACGACGGCCGTGTCGAAATCGACTCCAACGTGGTCGAACGCGCCATCCGACCGATCGCCCTCAATCGCAAGAATGCGCTCTTTGCCGGCTCCGACGGCGGCGGCGAGCACTGGGCCGTCATCGCCTCGCTCGTCGAGACCTGCAAGCTCAACGCCGTCGACCCGCAAGCCTATCTCGGCGACGTCATCGCCCGTATCGTCGCCGGTCATCCCCAGAGCCAGATCGACGACCTGCTGCCCTGGGCCTACGCCCCCCAGCCGCTCAAGGCCGTGGCCTGAAAACAGCGGTTACTGCCAAGCCGACGTTGAGCCGGGAACTGCGGACCATGGGCTATCGCAAGCTGTCGGCCCGCCCCCGAAGGAGGGAAAGGGCGCAGCCCTCGTTCTGCCGACCTGCAACACCGAGGCGATGAACCTGCACCTCGCCGAAATCGCCACCGAGGTCGCGCCCGGCAAACACGCCATCCTCCTGCTCGATCAGGCCGGCTGGCATCTGTCGAGCCGGCTGATCGTCCCGCCGAACATCACCCTCATGCCGCTGCCCGCAAAATGTCCGGAACTCAACCCGCAAGAGAACATCTGGCAGTTCATGCGCGACAACTGGCTCTCCAACCGTGTCTTCAAATCCTATGACGATATCCTCGACCACTGCTGCTACGCATGGAACAAACTCGTCGACCAGCCTTGGCGCATCATGACCATCGGAAGCCGCGATTGGGCGCACCGGTTCTGATCAAAGAGACGTGGTATTAGCGACGACAAGAAAGAGCCCAGACGGTCAGCATATATGCATCGCGGGCAATCGAGTAGTCTTCGCCTGAGGGCTGACTTATTAGACGGCCTGAACTCAGGTCCTCTCAATCAGCATCTAATACCCTAGTGGATTGATCGGAACAGAGGAGTCCGTCCGGGATTCCCTGGACCGTTGGGATCTGCGAGGTTGCCGGATGCGTACCGGTATCAGCATCGCCATCACGGCATCGGACAGGGCTCGGCTTGAGGCGATCGTGGCTGCGCGGAACTCCCCGCAGAAGCATGTCTGGCGCGCCCGGATCATCCTCCTGACGGATGATGGCTTGGGAACCACCGCGATCATGGAGACGACAGCGACGTCGAAAACCTGCGTGTGGCGCTGGCAGGAACGCTATATGGTCGAGGGCGTCGATGGTCTGCTGCGCGACGATGTCGTTGAAAAAGTCGGCGTTGCTGAGGCGCTTAAGTCCTGATTCAATCGTTCTCGCGGATGGAGGGCGGCGCGATGATGGGTGAGCGGCAGGTGGCGCAAGAGGCGCTGTTCTACGAGTTCAGCCTTGAGCGGCATGTTCCAGCCGATCACTGGGTGCGCGCCATCGATCGCTTCGTCGATCTCTCGGAGATCCGTGCGCATCTGCGGCCATTCTACAGCGAGGTGGGACGGCCCTCGATCGATCCGGAGCTGATGATCCGGATGCTGCTCATTGGCTACTGCTTCGGCATCCGCTCCGAGCGCCGCCTGTGCGAGGAGGTGCATCTGAAGCGTCAGGACTCTTATGTTAGGCCGATACCACTAGCGCTTTACGCTCCACGCTCCATCAACCAGATCGACACGGCCTTCAGACTGAAGTTTCTCTAGATGAGCCAAGACATTGCGTTCAGCCGCTCGCCGCAGCCAGGGATCCGTCTTGGAATAGATCTGGTCCATCAAATCCCAGGTGTTGGAGGGCGCGGAGCGCAACGCATCGTAAATCGCCTGCTCCCGCTCCATCCGACGATTGAGCAGGTCTGCGACATAAGGCGCCGGATCCGGCAGCGGAGGGCCATGACCTGGCAAATAAAGGCGGTCGTTACGCAAGAGCATCAGGCTAAGGCTTTCGCAGTAGCTAGCCATGTTGCCGTCAGGCGGGGAAACGATACTGCTTGACCACGACATCACGTGATCGGCGCTGAAAACGATACCGTCGCCGGTTGCGAAGCAGAGATGATCGCTGGCATGTCCCGGAGTATGTATAGCGAGCATTCCCGCGACAGTGTCGCGATCATAAACGAGCACATCCGGCTCGAAGGCAGGGTCCGCTACCCGATGGAAGGCGAAGGTCGGCGCTCCGGTCCTGGTCTTGAGGGAAGATGTGGCGCCCAAATGGTCGGAATGCG
>Ga0255338_1006322_pt1 | contig 10132 bp, 10 predicted proteins | sample MeOH1_35cm_T4_19_FD_203715 | JGI IMG/M metagenome (GOLD analysis project Ga0255338, IMG submission 203715) | Sandy soil microbial communities from University of British Columbia, Vancouver, Canada - MeOH1_35cm_T4_195 | ecosystem: Engineered > Artificial ecosystem > Sand microcosm > Unclassified ...
GCGAACGCAAGCCCGGTCTGCTCGACCACCGGGAGCCCGTCCATGTCCGCGCGGATCAGCAGCACCGGACCCGGGCCGTTGGGCATCACCGCGACGACTCCGGTCTTGCCGACGCCGGTCGTGACCTGGAAGCCGAGCTTGCGCGCTTCCGCGGCGAGCTTGGCGGCGGTTGCGACCTCCTGCATGCTGAGCTCCGGGTTGGCGTGAAGGTCGCGGTAGAGCGCCATCAGCGACGGCATGTCGCCAGCAACCGCGTCGCGGAGCGCGTCGGCATGCGCGGGGGCCGTCGTCGCGCACAGCGCCGCCGCGGCAATCGATCTGATCTTCATCGTCTCACCTTCACTCTTCCGGGCCTTGGGGCACCAGCTCCACTATATCGACGTCCGATTCGAAATGGGGAGAGGGGAAAACCAGCCGCCAGCGGCGCTCGCCGATCCGTTCGAGCAAGGCGACGAGGTCGCGCTCGCGGTCGCGGCCATATTGCTGTGCTTCGGTCTCGTCGCCGAGCTGCAGCGTTCCCAGGAATATCCGGCGGTTGCCTGTATCGGGGAAAAACAAGCCGATCTGGCGCTGCGACCCGCTGAGCTTGGCGAAGCTCGTCAGGCCGTCTTCGGCCCGGATCCTGCAGTCGAACGGCGGATAAGCGACATAGGTAAGCATCCCGGAAGACCTGTTGCCGAGCTTGATCGTCCGGCAGCGGTAAAGCCCCGGCGGCGGATCGGCCCAGCCGAGCGCGGCATCGGGCTGGAGCAACACGCCTTCCCGCGCGATCGCGGCGCCGTGGCCAGCGGCCTGTGCCTTGGCGAGCGCGCGCGTCCAGGCGGCACGCCACTCGCGCAGCCGAGCGCGATCGTCTTCGGTGATGACGCTGCGCCAGTCGGGCGCGACCCGCAGGACCGTATCCGCCGGATTGGCTTCGGAAGCGCATGCGGAAAGCGCGAGGGCCAGCACCGCCGGGAGTGGAGCGAACGCCAGTTTCATCGCGGTCCCTTTCGGGCAGCCTGCGCTACGCGCCGGGCGGCGGCAAGCCCCATCATGTTCGGCTATTGTGCCGTCCAACCGCCATCCATCGCAAGATTAGCGCCGGTGAAGGCGGCCGCTTCCTCGCGGCACAGGAAGAGCGCGGTCGCGGCGACCTGCTCGACGGTGACGAACCGCTTGGTCGGCTGCGCTGCGAGCAGCACGTCGTTCATCACCTGCTCGCGGGTCAGCCCGCGCGCCTTCATCGTGTCGGGTATCTGGTTCTCGACCAGCGACGTCCAGACATAGCCCGGGCTGATGCAATTGGCGGTTATGCCACTCTGCGCGGTCTCGAGCGCGACCGTTTTGGTGAGGCCGACGAGGCCGTGCTTGGCTGCCACGTAAGCCGATTTGTTCGGGCTTGCGACACGCGAGTGCGCGGAGGCGGTGTTGATGATCCGGCCCCAGCCGCGTGCCTTCATGCCCGGCAGCGCGAGCCGGATGGTGTGGAACGCCGCGCTGAGGTTGAGCGCGATGATGAGATTCCATTTCTCGACCGGGAAGCGATCGACCGCGGCGACATGCTGCACGCCGGCGTTGTTGACCAGGACATCGACGCCGCCGAATTCTTCGGCCGCGTCGCGCATCATCGCCTCGATCGCCGCGATATCGGTGAGGTCGGCGTTGCTGTAGCGCGTCCTGCCACCGCTCGACGCTTCGATCTCGGCGCGCAGCGCCTCGATCTCGGCAGGGTCGCCGAAGCCGTTGAGGATCACGTTCGCGCCTTCCGCCGCCAGCGCCCGGGCGCAGGCCAGGCCGATGCCGGAGGTGGAACCGGTGACGAGCGCAGTCTTGTCCTTGAGGAACATGTTCTTCTCCTGCTGATCCTCTCGACCGAATCTTTGCCCGGCGCTGCGTCGCGTGTCCGCTGCTGCCGGGACAATTGCAACCGCCTGTGCGCCCGAGCATTGGGCAGCAAGGATCAAGGAGATGTGAGATGCGGCTGGGCGATTATCGTTCGAGCGACAATGTCGGCGACCAGCGCGGTCAGAGCTTCGGTGGTGGTGGCGGTGGCTTCGGCGGCGGCGGTTTCGGACTGCTGCTTGGCCTCGTTGGCAGCCGCTTCGGCATCGGCGGCGTGATCGTGCTGATCATCGGCGCGATGCTGTTCGGCTTCAATCCGCTTGGCGGCGGCGGCAGCGGGATCGTCTCGCAAGCGCCGCAGAGCTCGCTCGGCGGCAGCGCGGCCGAGCAGGCCTGCGCCGCCGATCCGCAGAGCCGCTTCTCGTGCCAGGTCCTGGCGAGCACCGAAGACACGTGGAGCAAGATTTTCGCCGCCAACGGCAGCCGCTACGAACCGGCCGGGCTGATCTTCTACGGCGGGCAAGGCATGTCCGGCTGCGGTGCCGCGCAATCGGCGATGGGGCCGTTCTACTGCCCCACCGACCGGCGCATCTACCTCGACACCAGCTTCTTTCGCGAGCTTTCCGAACGGCTCGGCGCGGCGGGCGATTTCGCTCAGGCCTATGTGATCGCGCACGAGGTCGGCCACCATGTCCAGGATCTCACCGGCACGCTTTCGCAAGCCAGCGCGCAGCAGGCCCGGCTGCCGTCGCCGCAGGGCAATGCCGTCCAGGTGCGGGTCGAGCTGCAGGCCGATTGCTACGCCGGCGTCTGGGCCGCGCACAATCGCGACCGGCTCGAGCCCGGCGATGTCGAGGAGGGCATGACCGCGGCCAACTCGATCGGCGACGATACGCTGCAGCGGCGCGCGCAGGGGCGCGTGGTCCCCGAGAGCTTCACCCACGGCACGTCGGCCCAGCGCAAAACCTGGCTGCGGCGCGGGATGGAAAGCGGCGACCCGGCGGCCTGCGACACGTTCAGCGCGGCGATCTAGGCCCGGGCTTCGAGGGCAACGATCGGATCGGCGCGTCGTCGCGCCCTCCGAGGTGACTCCACCTTGCGCCCGCTAGCTGTCGGCCCAGCGCCGCAGCAGATTATGGTAGCAGCCGGTCAGCGAGACGATCCCGGGAGCATCGTCCCCGGCCTGTTCGGCGAGCCGCCGGATGGCGACGTCCATGTCGAGCAGCAGGCGGCGCTGGCCATCGTCGCGCACCATGCTTTCGATCCAGAAGAAGGCCGCGAGGCGCTCGCCGCGCACGACCGGCTCGACCCGATGAAGGCTGCTGGCCGGATAGAGGATCATCTCTCCGGCAGGCAGCTTGACCGCATGCGCGCCATAGGTGTCTTCGATCACCAGGTCCCCGCCGTCGTAGCTTTCGGGGTCGGAGAGGAACAAGGTCGCCGAGAGGTCGGTGCGGATCCGTCCGCTGCCGTCGGGCAGGTAACGGATGCTGTTGTCGACATGATTGCCGAACGAATGCCCTTCCTCCGCCCGGTAGCGATTGAACAAAGGCGGGAAGATCGCCTTGGGGAGCGCCGCCGAAAGGAACAAGGCGTCCTGGGCGAGGCGCGCGAGGATCATCGCGCCGATCTCGCGTGCCGCCGGGCTCTGCGGCGCGAGCTGCTGGTTCTTCTTCGCGAGCACCGACTGGACCCCGGCGGTCGCCTTGCCGTCCTCCCACCGCGCCTCGCCGAGCAGCCGGCGCGCGTGCGCGACCTGCTCGGCCGTCAGAACTGAGCTAATCGTGATCAGCATCGCGCCAGGGCTCGTCCATCCTTAGGGTGATTTCAAGTCAGGTGGAATCACCTGACGTCTCGGAAATCACGGAAAACAAACAAAATCAGTTTCAATCCGGTTCGATCAAATCGGATTGAAACTAGAGCCGAAAGGCGAGGGTCGCCACGGCCGATCGCGCCGAACCCGGCACGAAATGCCCGCCCGACAGGCTGTCGACATACTCTTCGTCGAAGAGGTTGAACAGGTTGAGGCGAAGCGAGATGCGCGGGTCGAACTCATAGGCGACGGTGGCGTCCACCAGCCAGTAGCCGTCGACCTTTCGCGTGTTCGTGTTGGATGTGAACCGCTCTCCGACATGACGGACGCCGCCGCCGATCTCGAGCCCGATCGGCAGCTCATAGGTCGACCACAGGCTCATGCTGTGGCGGGGCGTATTGAGCAGATCTTTGCCAAGCTCGGCCGGAAGGTTGGAGCGGAGAATCTCGCTGTCGAGATAGGTGTAGGCGGCGACCACTTCCCAGTTGGGGAGGAGCCTGCCGGTGACGCCGAACTCGATCCCGTCGACACGCTGCTTGCCCTCGAGCACGGTTGGCGCATCGCCCGGCAGGCCCGGCGTGCGGGCGTTGGTCTTGTCGATGCGGAACAAAGCTCCGGTGAGCAGGAGCCGCCCGCCGAGCGCGTCCCATTTCGCGCCCACCTCGTAGGTCCGGCTTTTCTCCGGCTTGAGCGCGGCGACGGCGGCGGTGACGGTCGAGGAGGTGAGGCCTTCGAACGAGGGATTGGAGGAGCTTCCCGCGCCGGCATAAAGGCTGAGGTGGGGAACGGGCTTGTAGGTCGCCCCGGCACGCCACGAGAAGATCGTGTCGGTTCGCGACAGCGGCGCCGGGATCGGCTCGGCGGTGCTCGGAAGGCCGATATAATCCACCTCGAAACGCTCGTAGCGCAGGCCGCCGCTGACCGAAAATTGCGGGCTGAGCCGGATCGTGTCGAAGAGGTAGCCGGCGATCGAATCGGCCTCGGCCCGCGCGGTGAAGCCGCTCGGGGCGATCGTGCCCGTATAGGGACGGGCGGGGTCGGGATCGAACAGGTTCGTCGTCGTTGCCTCGGTGATCGTGCGGCCGCGATTGCGGCTCTTCTCGTTCGAGATCTCGAACCCTGCGATCATGTCGTGGCCGATGCCGCCGGTCCGGAAGCGGGCGAAGACATTGCTCTGGTTGAGCAGGAGCTGGTCGACGGTGTCGCGCGACTGGGCCTGCGCGCGGACCTCCAGGCTCGTGTTGTTGAGCAGCCGCGGCGAGGAATAGATCGAGTCGCGCTTCGACCTGCCGTAGCGTGTGACGTTGGCGAGCCGCACCCCGCTCGAGAGGTCATGCTCGAGCGCGAAGGTGACGGCATGGGTGTCGGTCTTCTCGTAATCGCGGTCGAGCAGGCCGTAAAAATTCTCCCGGTCGACCGGTGCCGGCCGGTCCCGATACGGGATGAGCTGGGGGTTGGTCACCGTCGGGGGAACGAACAAGATGCCGTAATCCGGGACATTCTCCTGTCCCAGATATTGATAGCTGACGATCGCGCGCGTTCGGGTGCCGAGCCCGACCGCCGCCGACGGCGCTATTCCCCAGCGGCGAGTCCCGACATGATCCCGGCCGGCCGCGTCCACGTCGTGGTAGAGAAGGTTGAGCCGGAACGCCGCACCGCTGACGCCGCTGGTTTCTTCGCCGATGTTGAGGTCGGCCGTGCCCCGCCAATATTCGGGCGTGCCAACGCCCAATGTCCCGCCGACGAAGGTCTGGCGCTGCGGCTGCTTGGAGATGAGGTTGATATAGCCGCCGGTCGATCCCCTGCCGGTCTGGGCGGTCGAGGGCCCTTTGACGATCTCGACCTGCTCGACGTTGAAGGTGTCGCGCGTATAGCTGCCGAAATCGCGAATGCCGTCGATGAAGATGTCGGTGCGCGCCGAAAAGCCCCGCAAGGTCAGATTGTCGCCGGCCGGCACGCCGCCTTCGCCGGCGGCCATGCTGATCCCGGAGACGTTGCGCAGCACGTCGCGCAAGGTCGTGGCCGCCTGTTGCTCGATCACTTCGCGCGGGATGACGCTGATCGACTGGGGCGCCTCGCGGATGTCGCCGAGCCGGCTGTTGAGCGAGTTGATCTGATCTCGCTTGCCCGTCACCGTGATCTCGGGGGCTACGGCCGCCGCGGCGGTGATCATCGAAAGGCTCGAACCTGCGGGCTGCTGCTCCTCGTCCGCCTCGGCCGCCGCGGCGGGCGCGGCGAGGAGCGAACCGCCAGCGAACGCAAGCGCGGCGTTTCGCCACGATCTGATTCCGCTGTTCCCCCTGTTCGAAAGCACGTGCGACATCCCATCCCTTCCACGCTATTGCGAAGCACTCGCAGGTCGATTAGGAGAGTTGATAATCGCTCGCAATAGAAATATTACGGCGCCGCAAGAATGGGGGAATGCGATGAACCGGTCCGGCCGCAGCTTATGGTTCCAAGTCCATAAATGGCTGGGGCTGGCGCTGCTGGCGGTGTTGATTCCGCTCGGCCTCAGCGGCTCGTTGCTGGTGTGGCACGATTGGACCGACAGCCTCGTCAACCCACAACGCTATGCTGTCTCCGCCGAGCGTGGCCGGTTGAGCGCCGAAGATTATGTCCGGTCCGCACGCACCGTGCTCGAGCCGACCGCGCGGGTCGCGTCGCTCGAGCTCCCGGCCGCGGCGGACAAACCGATCCTGCTCACCGCCGCGCCGCCGCCCGCGCCGGGTGCAGCCGCGACGCCCGGCCCGCCGCGCCGCCACCAGGTGTGGCTCGACCCGGCGACCGGCCGGGTTCTCGATCATGCCGATTCGCGCACCGGTTTGGTGCGCGCGCTGCACGTGTTCCACGGCAGCCTGATTATTCCCGCCGTCGGGCGGACGATCGTCGGCTGGCTCGGCGTGGCGATGCTGCTGTCGTCGCTGACGGGCATCTGGCTGTGGCGGCCGTCGATCGGCGGCTGGCTCCGCGGCCTGCGCTGGCGGCGCGGCCCAGGGCTGTCCGACAATCTCCATCATCAGATCGGGATCTGGATCGCCGTGCCGCTCGCCATCCTGTCGTTCACCGGCGCCTATATCTCCTTTCCCAAATTCTTCGGCGCGATCGAGGGCGCCTTTGCCTCGGCCCCGCCGCGCGATGCGGCGCCCAATCGTCGGGCACCGCCGGTGGCAAGCCCGGCTTCGCGGGCCGATGCGGTGATCGCCGCCGCGGGTTCCGCCGGGAGGGGCCAAATCGTCTCGCTGCGCTGGCCGGTCGAAGGATCGACCGACTGGACCGTCTCGCTCGAAGAGGCAGGCAAGACGGCGGAGTTCAAGGTCAGCGATGCCGATCGCACCGTCGCGCGGTCGCCGGGGCCGGCGGGCTTAGCGCGCGCGATGCGTCAGCTCCACGACGGCCAGGGCTACAATGCCCTGTGGCAGACGATCGTCTTCCTCGGCGGCCTCGCCCCGGCGGTGCTGGGCATCACCGGCGTGATCATGTGGCTGCGTGGCCGCCATCGCCGCAATGCGGCGCCCCGGAGCGCGATCCGCAGCCCGGCCTAGACTCAGTCCCGGTTTTGTTTGAACCGGGACTGAAACTAATTCTCTTTGTTTTCCGTCATTTCCGAGCCGTCAGGTGATTCCAGCTGACTTGAAATCACTCGAGAAGCTGATCCTCTGAGGTGGCCGCGCTTGGCGCTTCTGCCGAAAGCGAGAAGCAGGCTCTATTCAAACCGTTGACCTTCGTTCACGCTTCAGGTGAGCCTGAAGCGAAGGTCCGGCGCCGGATTCCGGTGCCGCCTGAACCGCCGACCGCGGCGTCGGCGATCAGGCGATCGCCTTGTACAGCCCGTAGAGGCTGGTGAGCGTGAGGACGAGGCCGACCAGGGTCAGCAGCAGCCGCGGCGAGATGCGTTTCGCCGCGAGCGCGCCGAATGGCGCGGCGGCCATTCCGCCGATCAGCAAGCCGGCGGTGGCGAGCGAGAAGGCCTTGAGGCCGAGGGTGGCGATGAAGGTCGCCGAGATCGTCATCGTCAGGAAGAATTCGGTGGTGTTGACGGTGCCGATCACCTTGCGCGGCTCGGCGCCCTGGATCAGCAGATTGCTGGTCACGATCGGTCCCCATCCGCCGCCGCCGGCCGCATCGAGGAAGCCGCCGACAAAGCCGAGCGGCGCAATCACCTTGGGCTTTCTCCGCTCGGGCGCCTGCTTGAGGCCCCGCCCCAACAGATAGACTCCGATCAATGAAAGATAGGCAAGCACGAACGGCTTGGCGACGCTGGCATCGATGCCGGTCAGCACATAGGCGCCGAGCGCCCCGCCGATCATCCCGGGAATCGCAAGGCGCCCGAACAATGCCCAATCGACGTTCTTGTGCAGGACGTGGCTGATCCCCGACACCGCCGTGGTGAACGTCTCGACGGTATGAACGCGCGCCGAGGCGACGGCCGGCGGAACGCCAAGGCTGATCAGCAAGGTGTTCGAAATCACCCCGAACGCCATGCCCAGCGCCCCATCGACCATTTGTGCGATGAAGCCGATTGCGACGAAGGGGAGGAGATCGATGATTGCGAAGCTGGTGAAATCCATCCCGTCCCGTGCCCCCAAGGTCGGCGCTCCGCTTAGCCGCTCGGGCTCGGGCTTCACAAGGCGGTAATTGGGTGCGCTGATTGCGGCTCGGGAACGAGTCACCGGCTTGCGCCGGCGGTCCTACCCCGCCATCTGCCGTGCATGGCAGAATCCGCATTGCAGGCGGCGATCATTCCCGTCACGCCGCTCCAACAGAATTGCACCCTGCTGTGGTGCTCCGCGACCATGAAGGGCGCGTTGATCGATCCCGGCGGCGATCTCGACCGGCTCAAGGCCGCAGTGGCGAGCCACAAGGTCTCGATCGAGAAGATCCTGCTCACCCACGGCCATATCGATCATTGCGGCGCGGCCGGGATCCTCGCGCGCGAGCTTGGGGTGGAGATCGAAGGACCGCACGAAGCCGACCTTTTCTGGATCGCGCGCCTTGCCGACGACGGCCATAAATACGGCATCCGCGGCGAGCCGTTCGAGCCCGACCGCTGGCTCGACAATGGCGACCAGGTGACGGTCGGCAAGCTCAGCCTCGACGTCTATCACTGCCCGGGCCACACGCCCGGGCACGTCATCTTCCACCACCCGGGCTCGAAGCTCGCGATCGTCGGCGACGTGCTGTTCCGCGGTTCGATCGGCCGCACCGATTTCCCGCTCGGCAATCACCAGCAGCTGATCGATGCGATCACCAGCCGGCTGTGGCCGCTCGGCGACGACACCGTCTTCGTCCCGGGTCACGGACCGATGAGCGATTTCGGCACCGAACGGCGCACCAATCCATTCGTCGCAGACGCGGTGCTGGCCCGCGCCTGATCATCGGCGCTAGACCTCAGATCTAGTCGGTGTCGGCTACCGAAACCGCCGCATCCTGCGCGGCATAGGTGATCGGATTGCGCCTCTGCTCGCCATAGGTGATCCAGATCGCGTAGACCGCAAGCACGAGCAGGCTCAACATCGTCAGCCCCGCGCCGGCGCCGCGTAGGGCGTTGGGCGCTGGGCGATCCATCCCGAACACGTGCACGATCCGCGCCAGGATGAAGATGATGCCGACCGCCCACAGCCACAGGGCGGGGCCTTGCGCGAGCTCGACCAGGCCGAGCAGGATCAGGAAGATCGGGGTATATTCGGTGAAGTTGCTGTGCGCGCGCATCCGCGCCGCGAGCGCATCGTTGCCGCCATCGCTGATCATGATCTTGTGGCGGGTGCGCAGGACCCCGACGCGGATCGCGATCCACAGGTTGAGCAAGGCCGCCGCTCCGGCGATGGTCAAGGTGATCGGTAGGATCGTCATGTCATTCTCTCCCCCCTCAGGTTCCGCACGGTCGCACGCCCAGCCGGCGCTTGCAACTCCGGGCAAATTCGCTATAGGCGGCAGCGCTCTGGGGCTACCGAACTCGTCTTGATGGTCCCATTCGCGCGGGCTCGGCCGCGAGGGCCCGCGGCCGCTTCGGCCGTTGACCGATTGGCCGCCGCTCGTGCATCATGAACTTTAAGCGATTGGAACAGGTGCCAGGATGGCTGTCCCCAAAAGAAAAACGTCGCCCTCGAAGCGCAACATGCGGCGCAGCCACCATGCGCTGAAGCCGGTCAATTACCAGGAATGCGCGAATTGCGGCGAACTCCACCTGCCGCACAATCTGTGCGTGGCCTGTGGCCATTACAACGGGCGTGAAATCCGCGTCGTCGAAGCGTAGGCCCGCAGACAGGAGGCGACAGCGGTGGGCAATCCGCCACGAATCGCAATCGACGCGATGGGTGGCGATACAGGCCCGGCGGTCATTGTTGCGGGCGCCGCGCGTGCCTATCGGCGGCGGTCGGACATTTGCTTCACCTTGTTCGGCGACGAAGCGCAGATCCGCGTCGAGCTCGCCAAATATCCTGATTTGAGCGCGGTCGTCGAGATCGTCCATGGCGAGGACGTCATCGCCGGCAGCGA
>Ga0255338_1006323_pt1 | contig 10130 bp, 8 predicted proteins | sample MeOH1_35cm_T4_19_FD_203715 | JGI IMG/M metagenome (GOLD analysis project Ga0255338, IMG submission 203715) | Sandy soil microbial communities from University of British Columbia, Vancouver, Canada - MeOH1_35cm_T4_195 | ecosystem: Engineered > Artificial ecosystem > Sand microcosm > Unclassified ...
ACCCCGGCGACGTGGTGCTCGACCCGTTCTTCGGCACCGGCACCACCGGCGCGGTGGCGAAGCGCCTCGGCCGGCGGTTCATCGGCATCGAGCGCGACGAGGGCTACGCGGCGGCGGCGGCCGCGCGCATCGCCGCGATCGAGCCGGCGCCGGAGGCGACGCTGTCGATGATGCTCGGCAAGCGAGCGCAGCCGCGGGTGCCGTTCGGCGCCCTCCTGGAGGCCGGCCTCGTCGCCCCGGGCACCCACGTCACCGACGCGCGCGGCCGCCACCGCGCCGTCGTGCGCGCCGACGGCTCGCTCGCCGCCGGTGACCACACCGGCTCGATCCATCGCGTCGGCGCCCTCGTCCAGGGGCTCGAGGCCTGCAACGGCTGGACCTTCTGGCACCTCGACCAGGGCGAGGGCCTGAAGCCGATCGACGCGCTGAGGGAGATGATCCGCGTCGCCTTCGCACCCGGGGCGGCCGAGCCGGGCCTCTGAGGCCGCTCAGCGGCGCCCGTCGCGGGCGAGGATCGTCAACGGCGGCTCGCCGACGCCTTCCTCGAACGTCGTCCAGCTGCGCTTCTCGTAGAAGCCGCGGTTGCCGTCGAGCGCACCGAGGAAGAGGCGGACGACGCCGAGGCCGAACGCCCGCGCGCACGCCGCCTCGACCAGCGCCGCCCCGACGCCCTGGTGCCGCTCGCCCGGCTCGACCCACAGCGCGGCGATCCACGGACCAAGGAACGGCCGGCGCGGCTCGTCGTTGGCGACGAGCGCGACGGAGCCGAGATAGGCCCCGTCACGGATGGCGACGAGCGTGAACGGCAGCGGCCCGCCGCCGAGGTGCGCCGGCATCCGCCGCTCGATCTCGCCGATCGGGTGGCCGTCCGCCGCCCAGAACGCCCGCCAGACGCGGTCGGCGACGGTGCCGGCGAGGTGCGGCGCCCGGCGCAGATCGACGATCGTCCATCCCGCGGCGGCCACGTCGACGGCGAACGGCTCGCCGGTCGCGACGCGGGCGGTGCCGGTGCGCGCGCCGGCCGTCATCGCGCGCCCCTGCGGCGCGCCGGCGTGCTGCCGAGCCCGGCCCCCACCACCTTCAGGAACACCGTCGGCAGCGCCTCGCCCTCGATCTCGGCGGCGGGCGACCACCACGTTCCGGCCGGCGCGGCGCTCGCCGTCGGCACGTCCGCCCGCCAGACGTCGAGCTCCAGATGGAAGTGGGTGAAGGTGTGCGAGACCGGCGTCGGTAGCCGACGCCATTCCGCCGGCAGCGGCGCGCCGGGCGGTGGCTCTCCCGGCGGCGGCGCATCTTGCGGCAGCATGCCCGGCGACGGGTCGGCGGCGGCGCGACCGGACGGGGCGGCCGCGGCGGCGCCGAGGTCCAGCGCCTCGCCGATGCCGGCCGGAGGCGTCTTCCGCGGCCGCCCCCTCCCTCGTCTCGCAGCCGGCGCGGCGGTGGTGGCGCCGACGTCCGTCCACGCCGTCCCCGGCACTTCCGTCATGCCGCCGAGGAGCCCCATCGGCGGGCGGCGGCGCAGCAGCACGGCGCCGTCGGCCCTGACCGCGACGAACGCCGCGCCGCGGCGTGTCGGCCGGGCCGCCTTCGCCGCCTTCACCGGATAGGCCTCGGCTTGCGCCTTGCCGACGCACGGCTCGCTCCACGGGCAGAGCCCGCAGGCCGGCCGCTTCGGCGTGCAGATCGTCGCGCCGAGGTCCATCGTCGCCTCGGCGAACTCGGCGGGCCGATGCGCCGGCACGAGCCCGGCGACGCGGCCGCGGATCTCGGCCTTCGCCGCCGGCAGCGGCGTGTCGATGGCATAAAGGCGGGTGAAGACGCGCTCGACATTGCCGTCCATCACCGCCGCCGGCCGGTCGAAGGCGATGGCGGCGATCGCCGCCGCCGTGTAGGCGCCGATGCCGGGGAGCGTCAGCAGCCCCGCCTCGCTGTCCGGGAAGGCGCCGCCGTGGTCGCGCGCCACCGCTTCGGCGCAGCGCTTCAGGTTGCGGGCGCGGGCGTAGTAGCCGAGCCCCGCCCACGCCTTCATCACCTCCTCCTCCGGCGCCGCGGCGAGCGTCTCGACGGTCGGCCAGCGGTCGGTGAACGCCTCGAAATAGGCCTTCACCGCCTGCACGGTGGTCTGCTGCAGCATCACCTCGGACAGCCAGACGCGGTACGGGTCCGGCCGGGTGCCACGGCGGCGCGCCGCCGGCCCGGCGCGCCAGGGCAGCACGCGGGCGTGGCGGTCGTACCAGGCGAGGAGCGGAGCCGCTGCGGGCTCGGGCGGGGCGATTCGGCGGGCAGAGCTCATCGCGCTAAGTTAGGGCGCCAAGCCGGTCGGTGCACTGGTCTCGTGGCGGGAGCCGGCTGCGAACCTTGACACCGCCCGGCCCCCTCCCTCTATTGCGCGGAGGTGACCCGCCCGGAGGGTCCGCCGAGGTGCGATCTCCAATGCCCGCCGAACTCGCGGCCGCGCGGCCGCCGCTCGACATCCTGCTCTGTGCGCCGCGCGGGTTCTGCGCCGGCGTCGACCGGGCCGTGCAGATCGTCGAGCTGGCGCTCGAGCGTTTCGGCCCGCCGGTCTATGTGCGCCACGAGATCGTCCACAACCGCTTCGTCGTCGATTCGCTGAAGGCCAAGGGCGCCGTCTTCGTCGAGGAGCTCGACGAGATCCCGCCGACCGACCAGCCGGTGATCTTCTCCGCCCACGGCGTGCCGAAGGCGGTGCCGGACGGGGCGCGGGCGCGCAACCTCATGTATCTCGACGCCACCTGCCCGCTCGTCTCCAAGGTGCACAAGGAGGCCGAGCTGCAACACCGGCGCGGCCGCGACATCGTCCTCATCGGCCACGCCGGCCACCCCGAGGTGATCGGCACCATGGGCCAGCTCCCCGCCGGCGCGATCAGCCTCGTCGAGACCGTCGAGGACGCCCGCGCCTTCGCGCCGCGCAATCCCGAGAATCTCGCCTGGATCACCCAGACGACGCTGTCGGTCGACGACACCCGCGCCGTCGTCGAGGTGCTGGAGGCACGTTTTCCGTCGATCCTCGGGCCGCACAAGGCCGACATCTGCTACGCCACGACGAACCGCCAGGAGGCGGTCAAGGCGGTCGCCGGCTCGGTCGACGCGCTGCTCGTCGTCGGCGCGCCGAACTCCTCGAACTCCCAGCGCCTGCGCGAGGTCGCCGAACGTTCGGGCTGCGCCAAGGCGATGCTGGTGCAGGGCGCCGGGGACCTCGACTGGGCGGCGATCGGGCCGATCCGCCGGCTCGCCATCACCGCCGGCGCCTCGGCGCCGGAGATCCTCGTCGAGGAGATCGTCGCCGCCTTCGGCGAGCGCTACGCCATCACCGTCGAGACGGTCCGCACCGCCGAGGAGACGATCGCCTTCGGCCTGCCGCGCGAGTTGCGCGCGAGCGCCGCGCAGTAGGTCGGCGGGATCGCGCAGCATGGCCGTCTATACCGAGGTGACCGACGAGGAGCTCGCCGGGTTTCTCTCCCGCTACGACATCGGCGAGCCGCTCTCCTTCAAGGGCATTGCCGAAGGCGTCGAGAACACCAACTACCTGCTCCACACCACCACCGGCCACTTCATCCTGACCCTCTACGAGAAGCGCGTGGCGGTCGGCGACCTGCCGTTCTTCCTCGGCCTCCTCGACCACCTGGCGGCGCGCGGCGTCAGCTGCCCGCAGCCCGTCCACGCCCGCGACGGGGCGGTGCTCGGCACCCTCGCCGGCCGGCCGGCGGCGGTCGTCACCTTTCTCGACGGCATCTGGCCGCGCCGGCCGACGGCCGAGCACTGTGCCGGCGTCGGCAGCGTCCTCGCTCGCCTGCACCGCGCCACCGAGGGCTTCGCCCTCACCCGCCGCAACGCGCTCGGCGCGGATGCCTGGGCGCCGCTGTTCGCCCTGTCGCGCGACCGCGCCGACGAGGTGCAGCCGGGCCTCGCCGCCGAGATCGAGCGCGAGCTCGGCCGGCTCGCCGCCGGCTGGCCGCGCGACCTGCCGACCGGCGTCATCCACGCCGACCTGTTCCCGGACAACGTGTTCTTCCTCGACGACCGGCTGTCCGGCATCATCGACTTCTATTTCGCCTGCAACGACGCGCTCGCCTACGACCTCGCCATCTGCCTCAACGCCTGGTGCTTCGAGCCGGACGGCGCCTTCAACGTGACGAAGGCGCGGGCGCTGCTCTCCGCCTATCGGCGCGAGCGGCCGCTGTCGACGGCGGAGATCGAGGCGCTGCCGATGCTCGCCCGCGGCGGTGCCATGCGCTTCCTGCTCACTCGCCTGCACGACTGGCTGCGGGTGCCGCCCGGCGCCCTGGTGGTGCCGAAGGATCCGCGCGAGTACCTGAACAAGCTGCGCTTCCATGCCGGCGTGCCGACGGTCGCCGCCTACGGGCTCGACCCGTGAGCGCCTCCGCCGAGACCCGGCGGGTGACCGCCTACACCGACGGCGCCTGCAGCGGCAATCCCGGCCCGGGCGGCTGGGGCGCGCTGCTCGTCTGGAGCGGTCACGAACGCGAACTGATGGGCGGCGAGCCCGTCACCACCAACAACCGCATGGAGCTGATCGCCGCCATCTCGGCCCTCGAGAGCCTGACGCGGCCGGTCGAGATCGACTTGTTCACCGATTCCCAATACGTCCGCAACGGCATCACCACCTGGATCCACGGCTGGCGGAAGAACGGCTGGCGCACCGCCGACAAAAAGCCGGTGAAGAACGCCGAGCTGTGGCAGCGCCTCGACGCGGCGAGCAAGGTCCACAAGGTCGAGTGGCACTGGGTGCGTGGTCACGCCGGCCATCCCGGCAACGAGCGGGCCGACGAGCTCGCCCGCGCCGGCATGGCTCCATTCAAGGGATCCGCGCCGTTCACGGGATCGGCGCCGTCCAAGCGGCCGAACGGCGGCGGTCGATGACCGCCGCGTCCGGCCAGCGCCCGACCCCCAAGGCCGTCGATGCGGCGACGAGGCAGCGCCGCGTGCTGATCATCGCCAACCCGACCGCCGGCGGTTACCGCGCCGGCGCGCTCGAGCGCCTCGCCGCCCGCCTCGCCAAGGTGGGGCTGCCGGTCGAGGTGCGATTGACGACGAGGGCCGGCGAGATCGCCGAGACCTGCGCCGATCCGGCGCCGGAGATCGGCACCATCGTCATCGCCGGCGGCGACGGCTCGATCAACGAGGCGATCGGCGGCTTCGAGAGCCTCGCCAATCCGCCTTCGCTCGCCGTGCTGCCGTTCGGCACGGCGAACGTCCTCGCCCACGAGCTCGGCCTGCCGCGCCGGCCGGAGGCACTCGCCGACGTGATCCGCCGCGGCCGCACCGCTTGGCTCCACTACGGCCACGCCAACGGCCGGCCGTTCGTGCTGATGGTCTCGGCCGGCTACGACGCGGCGGTGGTCCACTCGATGCCGCTCGCCGCCAAGCGGCGCCTCGGCAAGCTCGCCTACGTCCTCACCGTGTTCAGCCTCGCCTTCATGCCGCGCACGCCGGACGTCGTGGTGACGAGCGGCGGCGAGCGGCTGACCTGCCGGCTGGCGGTCGCCACCAACGTCTCGCGCTACGGCGGGCCGTTCGTCATCTGTCCCGGCGAGAGCCCGCTGAAGCCGGGCCTGCACCTCGTCGCGCTGATGCGCGACGACCCGCTCGCCATCCTTCGGTTCGGCTTCGCGCTCCTGACCGGGCGGCTGGCGCGGGCCCGCGACGTCGTCGTGCGGCCGATCGCGGAGGCCCGCTTCGATGCCGCCGCGCCGGTGCCCTGCCAGATCGACGGCGACACGTTCGGTACGACCCCGGTGGAGATCGCCCCGGCGCCGCGGCAGGTGCGCATCGTCGTGCCGTGAGCCGGCGGCGGCTCAGCTGCCCGTCGCCGCGAGCTTCTTGCCGATCAGCCGCCGCACCCCGTCGACCGGGATCGCCGGGCCGAACAGGCGGCCCTGGGCGAAGTCGCAGCCGACCTCCGCGACCTCGCCGAGGTCGGTCTCGGCGTCGATGCCGGAGGCGAGCAGCCGCGCTCCGAGGCCGTGGGCGAGGCCGGCGACGGTCTGCAGGATCACCGTCTTGGTCGAGCCCGCGCCGGCCTTCAGCCGGCTCGTCTTCAGCCTGACCGCATCGAACGGCATGCGATGGAGGACGCCGATCGCCGACCAGTCGGCGCCGATGTCGTCCAGGGCGAGGCCGGCGCCGAGGTCGTTGAGGCGCCTCAGCACCATGGCGGAGAGCTCGGGATTCTCCAGCACCGCCGCCTCCGTGACGCCGATCCACACCGAGCCCTGCACGACGTCGGTGCGGGCGAGCACCGACTTGACGTCGTTGACGAGGTCCTGGGTGAGGAGGCCGTTCGCCGGCAGGCTGATCCACAGGAACAGCGGCTCGCCGCCACCGCCGGACATCTCCTGCCACTCGGCGAGGAGCTTGACGGAGCGGTCGATGACGAAGAGCGCGAGCTCCTGCACGACGCCGGCGCGCTCGGCGAGCTGCGCCGTCGCCTGCGGGTCGATGCGGCCGCGGCGCGGATGGTCCCAGCGCGCCACCACCTCGAAGCCGGCGATGCCGCGGTCGGAGAGGCGGTGGACGGGGGTGTACTCGAGACGGATCTCGTTGGCCGCGATCGCCCGGCCGAGATCGCTCTCGAGCGAGGCGAGCTCGCCGGCGAGGCGGCGCAGCACGGGGGTGAAGGTGGCGGTGCGGTCGCCGCCGAGGCGCTTGGCGTGGACCATGGCGAGCTCGGCATCGCGGAGAAGATCCCGCGCCGACCTGGATCCCGGCTCCGCCGTGGCGATGCCGATCGAGCAGGTGAGCGATATCTCGTGCTCGCCGAAGGTGATCGCGGCGCGGATCTGGCGGCGCACCTCGTCGGCGAGCGCCGCCACCTGGCCCGGGTCGCGCTCGGACAGGATGATCATGGCGAACTGGTCGCCGCCGGTGCGGGCGAGGGTGTCGAGGGGCTTCATCAGCCGCTGCAGCCGGCGCGCCACGGTGAGCAGCGCCGAATCGCCGATCGACGGACCGTAGCTGTCGTTGACGGCGTGGAAGCCGTCGAGCCCGAGCGCCACCACGATCGGCCGGCTGGCGCCCTCGACGTGGGCGCGCGTCAGCGCCACCTCGACCCGGTCGACGCACAGCTCGCGGTTCGGCAGGCCGGTCAGGTTGTCATGGACGGCGTCGTGCAAGAGCCGCTCTTCCGTCGTCTTGGCGTCGGTGACGTCGACGAGGGTGCCGATGCAGCGGATGACGGTGCCGTCGGCGCCGACGATCGGCCGCGCCCTCAGGTGGTACCAGCGGAAGTGCCCGTCGGCGGAGCGCAGCCGGAACAGCTCCGAGATGCGGCCGCGGCGCTGGTCGACGACGGCGTCGAGGACGATGCGGAAGCGGTCGGCGTCCTGCGGGTGCAGCACGTCGAGCCAGTCGACCGCGGCGCCCTGCAGGTCGCCGGGCTCGAGGCCGAGCTGCGTCTCCACCGAGCGGCTGGTGTGGATGCGGTCGCGGTCGACGTCCCAGTCCCACACCGGGTCGCCGGAGCCGACGAGGGCGAGCGCCGCCCGCTCGATGTCGCTCACCGGCGTGGCGATCGAGCCGCCGGCAAAGGCGTGCTGAACGACGGTGAAGCCGATCAGGAGAACGATGAGGACGAGGCCGCCCGACAGCGCCGGCTGGATGATGTCGTTGACGATGCCGCCGGTGACCGCCATGCCGGCGCCGACGAGCCAGGCGCCGAACAGGATCCACGTCGGGATCAGCATGATGGCGCGGTCGTAGCCCTTGACCGCCAGCACGCCGATGAGCCCGAGGCCGAGGACGCCGATGACGGCGAGGGCGATGCGGGCGATGCCTGCGGCGATGCGCGGATCGGCCATGGCGACGCCGAACAGCGCCACCAGCAGCACGAGGAGGGCGATGGCGGCGTGGTTGTAGCGGACGTGCCAGCGCCCGAGGTTGAGATAGGCGTAGAGGAAGACGACCAGCGTCACCGCCAGCGCCACCTCCGCCCCGGCGCGGTAGATGCGGTCTTCCGACACGCTGATCTGCAGCACGTCGTCGAGGAAGTAGAAGTCGATCATCACGTAGCCGAGCACCGCCCAGGCGAGGGCGGCGGTCGCCGGGAACATGACGGTGCCCTTGACGACGAAGACGATCGTCAGGAACACGGCGAGCAGGCCGGCGATGCCGAGCACGATGCCTTTGTAGAGCGAGTAGGCGTTGACGCTGTCGCGGTAGGCGTCGGGCTGCCAGAGGGTGAGCTGCGGAAGGCGCGGCGACTTGAGCTCGAGGACGAAGGTGACGACGCTGCCCGGATCGAGCGTCACCCGGAAGACGTCGGCGTCGCGGCTCGGCTGGCGCTCCGGGGCGATGCCCTGGCTCGGGGTGATGGCGGCGATGCGCGACGAGCCGAGGTCGGGCCAGATCAGCTTCGATCGGGCGAGGCGGAAGAACGGCGCGACGATCAGCCGGTCGATCTGCTCGTCGCTCGGGTTGGCGAGCGCCAGCACCGCCCAGTAGGAAGGCGTGCCGTCGACGGAACGCACCTCGATGCGCCGGACGATGCCGTCGGGACCGGGCGCGGTCGACACGGCGACCCGGTCCTGCAGGTTGCGGTAGTAGTCGAGGCTGCGCGACAGGCTGATCGCCGGGGCGTCGGTCGAGACCTCGACGGCCTCGGCCGCGGCGGCGAGCCCGGCTCCGGCGAGCCACGAGACGATGAGAACGGCCAGGGCGACGAGCCCGCGAACGCAAGACAAGAACGGCCTCCAGACAGACGGGCGCCGACAGGCGAGCGACAGCCGCCGAGGACTATCGGCTCGGGGCGGCCGCCACAAGCATTCCCGCCTCCACCGCCGGCAGCTCGCCGGCCCGCCCGGCGAGGTCCTCGGCGACGAGGCCGTAGAGCACGTGGTCCTGCCAGCGCCCGGCGATGCACAGATAGCGGCGCGCGTAGCCCTCGCGCCGGAATCCGACCTTTTCGAGGAGGCGGATCGACGCGCCGTTGTGCGGCAGGCAGGCAGCCTCGATGCGGTGCAGCTTGAGGCTGCCGAAGACGAACGGCAGCACCGCGCGGACCGCCGCCGTCATCGTGCCGCGGCCGGCGAAGCGCTCGCCCATCCAGTAGCCGAGCGAGCAGGCCTGGGTTACGCCACGCCGCACGTAGGCGAGCGACAGGCCGCCGACGAGCGCCTCGTCGGCCGAGCGGAAGACGAAGAAGGGATAGCCGGAGTCGTCGTGGATCTCGCGGCCATAGCGCTTCAGGCGGCGACGGAAGGCGCCGCGGGAGAGCTCGTCGGCCGGCCATGCCGGCTCCCAGGGGGCGAGGAAGCCGCGGCTCTCCTCGCGCAGCACCGCCCAGGCGGGGTAGTCGGCCATCGCCGGCGACCGCAGGAAGATGCCCTCGCCGCGGATCACCGTTCCGCCACCGATGCCGCCCCTGAGGAACACGGGCGGGCCCTCCGACCGCTCAAGCCGAGACTGTCGCGGCGCCGAGACGCGCCGCAAGCACGTCGACGGGCGGCAGGCCGGCGATCGGGCCGATGGCGGCGAGCGTCGGCGGCGAGCCGGTGAGGACCGCCGCGGCGACGCGCCGGACGTCCTCGCAGGTGACGGCGTCGATGCGCCCGAGGATCTCCTCGAGCGGCAGCGGCCGGCCGTGCACCAGGATCTGGCGGGCGAGCTGGCCGGCCCGCGCCGCGGGGCTCTCGCGCGACATCAGGAGGCCGGCACGCAATTGCGCCCGCGCCCGCTTGACCTCGTCCTCGGCGATGTCGCCGGCGGCGCGGCCGAGCTCGCCGACGAGCACCTCGATCAGCTCCGGCACGTCGCTCTCGCCGGTGGCGACGTGGACGCCGAGGAGGCCGGTGTCGGCAAAACCCCAGTGGAAGGCGTAGATCGAGTAGCAGAGGCCGCGCGCCTCGCGCACCTCCTGGAACAGCCGCGAGGCCATGCCGCCGCCGAGGATCGAGGCGAGGATCTGGGCGGCGTAGTACTCTTCGGAGCGGTAGTGGCGGCCCTCGAAGCCGAGCACCACCTGCGCCTCCATCAGGTCGCGCTCCTCGCGCCGTTCGCCGCCGACGTAGCGGGCGCCCGGCGCTTCGGGGCCGCGATCGGCCGAGAGGCCGCCGAAGCGCTCCTCGGCGAGGGCGACGACCCGCTCGTGCGCG
>Ga0255338_1006324_pt1 | contig 10128 bp, 6 predicted proteins | sample MeOH1_35cm_T4_19_FD_203715 | JGI IMG/M metagenome (GOLD analysis project Ga0255338, IMG submission 203715) | Sandy soil microbial communities from University of British Columbia, Vancouver, Canada - MeOH1_35cm_T4_195 | ecosystem: Engineered > Artificial ecosystem > Sand microcosm > Unclassified ...
TGACGAAGGTCTCACCGCGGCGAGGTGACTCGTGATTGAAAAGTATGCCGTTCGACGCGTGCAGGTTATAGCTCTCCCGGAAGTTCACGGTCAGCCAATAGGCATACACCTTAGCGCAGCCGTAGGGGGAACGGGGCCAGAAGGGCGTCGTCTCGACCTGCGGCACTTCCTGTACCTTGCCGAACATTTCGGAGGAGGATGCCTGGTAGAAACGGGTCTTCTTCACCAACCCCGCCTCTCGGATGGCCTCGAGGATGCGGAGGGCGCCCTGCCCATCAATGTCCCCGGTGTATTCCGGGATGTCGAAGGACACCCGTACGTGAGACTGGGCCGCGAGATTGTAGATCTCGCCAGGTTGCAGCTCGTAGAGCAGTTTCACCATCTGCACGGCATCGGCCAGGTCACCATAGTGCAGCGTGAGCTTGGCGCCGTTGGCGTGACGATCGAAATTGAGGTGGTCGATGCGGCTGGTGTTGAACGTCGAGGCGCGGCGGATGATGCCGTGCACCTCATAACCTTTCTCGAGCAACAGCTCGGCGAGATAGGAACCGTCCTGGCCAGTGATGCCGGTAATCAGGGCTTTTTTCATGTGGGATGTGTAAGCTAGTGCGAGTTGTATAGGTCAGGCAAGCCGGGGCTAACCGAGCGCGGCCAGCAGGCGCTGGAGTTCGGCCTGCTTGGCCTGCTGGTCGGCAAGCTGCTTGCGGGCGCCCTCGAGCACCGCGGCGGGCGCCTTGTCGGTGAACGCCTTGTTGTTCAACCGCGCCTCGGTCCCAGCGATATGCTTGGCGATGGTCTCGAGTTCCTTCTTCAGCCGGACCTTCTCCGCCGCCGGATCGCCCTTCAGCTGCTTGATCAGGTTCCACGAGCCGAAGGCCGTCACAATGGCCGGGGCATTGGGTGACATAGGCCCGCGTGTGATCGAGTCCGCTCCCATCATGCGCTTGAGTTTGCCCAGGTTGGCGTCGAGCACGGCCCAATGCGCCGCAGTGGCCTCGACCACAAACTCGGAAGTCTTGCTGGCCGCCTCGCCCTGCTCCGCCTTGAAGGCGCGGACCTGCGAGACGACCGCCTTGAGTTGACTGACCTGCGCCGCCGCCGCCGGGTCCAGCTGCAATCCGCGGCCCGCGAGCTGCGAGGGATTGTCGAGGCGCGTGTCACGCATAAGGAACGTGCCCTCGGCCCCGTAGCCTAGCAGGTGCCACAATTCCTCGGTGATGAACGGGGTGAACGGATGCAGCAACAGCAGGATCTGGCGCAGCACGAGGTCCTGGATCGCCAGGCAGTTGGCCTTGGTGGCGGGATCCTGCAGCTTCGACTTGGAAACTTCCACATACCAATCGCAGAAGTCATTCCAGAAAAACCCGTAGAGCGCCTGCACCGCCGCGCTGAACTCGAATTCCCCGAAGCAACGGTCCACCTCGCGGGTGGTCGTGAGCAACCGGTCGAGGATCGCATGGTCGTCGGCATCGAACTTCGCCGGCTCCAGCCGGGCTAGGATCGCGCCGCACGAGGAATTGTCGGCCATGTCGCCGCTCATCTGGCGGAAGCGGCAGGCATTCCAGAGTTTGTTGCAGAAGTTCTTGCCGCCCTCGATCCGGTCTTCCTGGAAGCGGATGTCCTGGCCCTGCGGCGCCAGGGACACGATGCCGAAGCGCAGGCCGTCGGCGCCGTACTTCGCGATCAGGTCGAGTGGATCAGGCGAGTTGCCGAGCGACTTCGACATCTTGCGGCCCTGCTGGTCGCGGATGATACCGGTGAAATAGACGTGCTTGAACGGGATCCGCCGCTCCAGCGACTCGCCGGGACGGACGAACTCCAGGCCGGCCATGATCATGCGGGCGACCCAGAAGAAGATGATGTCGGGACCCGTGACGAGCGTCGTGGTCGGGTAGAAGTAATCGAAGCCCGCCTTGTCCATCGCGGCCCGGTCCGGCCAGCCGAGCGTGGCGAACGGCCACAGCCACGACGAGGCCCAGGTGTCGAGGACGTCGTCCTCCTGCACCCAGTTGTCCTTGTCGGCCGGGCCCGCGAGCGAGACATGCACCTTCCGCGGGTCGGCGAGGTCGGCCTCGGTCAGCGTTTCCTTGTCGAGACCCTTGGCATACCAGACGGGAATGCGATGGCCCCACCAGAGCTGGCGGCTGATGCACCAATCCTGGATGTTCTCCAGCCAGTGCAGGTAAACCTTCGACCAGCGCTCGGGGTAAAACTTGATGTGGCCGTCGCGCACCGCCGACTTGGCCTCCTCGATGCGCGGGTATTTCAGCCACCACTGCCAGGTCAGCCGCGGCTCGATCGGCACGTCCGCCCGCTCGGAATAGCCGACGTTGTTCTCGTAGGGCTCCTCCTTCACCAGCGCGCCCGTGGCCTTGAGCAGCTCGGCGGCCTTCTTGCGGCCGGCAAAACGGTCGAGCCCCGCCAGCTCCGGACCCGCCAGCGCGTTGAGCTTGCCGTCGGATTCGAGCACGTCGATCGGCGCAAGCTTGTGCCGCTGACCCACCTCGAAATCCACCTTGTCGTGCGCCGGGGTGATCTTGAGCGCGCCGGAGCCGAATTCCTTGTCCACCGCCGCATCAGCGATGATCGGGATCTGTGCGCGGTTCAGCGGCCGCCAGACCTTTTGGCCGACGAGCGAGGTATAACGCGGGTCGTCCGGATGGACCGCAATGGCCACGTCACCGGGGATCGTCTCGGGCCGTGTGGTCTTCACCTCGATGAACCGGCCGGGCTGGTCCACGAGTTCATAGCGCACTTGGTAGAGCGAGCCCTTGGTGGGCTTCATGATCACTTCCTCGTCGGAGAGCGCGGTGTGGCTGACGGGGCACCAGTTCACCATCCGCTTTCCGCGGTAGATGTGGCCCTTGCCGTAGAGATCGACGAACACCTTGAGGACGGCCTGCGAGTAGGCCGGGTCCATGGTGAACTGGGTGCGGCTCCAGTCGGCCGAGGCGCCGAGCGCCTGCAACTGCTGGAGGATGATGCCACCCTTCTCATCACGCCAGGACCAGACCTTCTCCAGGAATTTTTCGCGCCCGAGGTGATGGCGGGTTTTCTTCTCCTTGCGCAGTTCGCGTTCCACCACGGTCTGGGTGGCGATGCCGGCGTGGTCCGTGCCCGGCAACCAGAGCGCCTCGCAGCCTTCCAGCCGCGCCCGGCGGATAAGGATGTCCTGCAGCGTGTTGTTCAGCACATGACCCATCGTCAGCACGCCCGTCACGTTGGGCGGCGGGATCATGATCGTATAGGGTGAACGGGCCGGGTTGGCCTGGCTCGAAAAACAGCCGGCCTGCAGCCACGCGGCGTACCACTTCTTTTCGACGTCGTGCGGTTCGTAGCTCTTGGTGATCGAGGCCATGGCGTTTTGGGTAGCCGCGCAGTGAAAGGCCCCCACCCGGCCCTGACAAGCCTCCTTCCGCCCCAACCCGTCCACCGGGCTTTTCGGCCCAATCGAGGGGTTCAGCCCCGGTCAACCACGTCGAGTTCGGGCCACTGGGCGATCTTGCGATGCAGGGTGCGGCGGCTGATGCCGAGCAGATTGGCCGCCTTGGTGCGGTTGCCCCGGGCCTTCATCAATGCCTCCTTCAGCAGCCGCTTTTCGTTGTCCCCGACCGAATACGGATTGGACGGGGTCGGTGTCTGCATGCTCGGCGGCGGCGCCACCTCCCCGCGGAACTTGGGTTCGAGGTCGAACTCGCTCAACTTGCCCCCGCGGCGCAGCACGACGGCGTTCTCGGCGAAATTGCGCAGCTCGCGGATGTTGCCCGGCCACGGATAGGCCTGCAGGTGCTTCATCGCCCCGGGCTCGACCGTCACCGGCTCGTAATTGTTCTCCTTGGAATAGACCTGGATGAAATGCTCCAGCAGCACAGGGATGTCCTCCGTGCGCTCGCGCAGGGGCGGCGTGGTGATGCGCACCACATTGAGCCGGAAGTAGAGGTCCTCGCGGAATTTGCCGTCCTTCACCATCTGCTCGAGGTTGCGGTTCGTCGCCGCCACCAGCCGCACGTCCACCGTCATGGTCTTGGTGCTGCCGATGCGCTCGAAGCTCCGGGTCTCGATGAACCGCAGCAGCTTCACCTGGATCTCCGGCCCGATCTCACCGATCTCGTCGAGGAAGACCGTGCCGCCGTCCGCAACCTCGAAGCGCCCCTCACGCCGCTCGGTCGCGCCGGTGAAGGAGCCCCGCTCGTGGCCGAAGAGCTCGCTCTCCAGCAGCATTGCCGGCAAGGCCGCGCAATGCACCGGCACAAACGGCGCCCGGGCGCGCGGGCTGGCCTGGTGGATGGCCTGTGCGATCAATTCCTTGCCCGTGCCGGTCTCGCCCTCGATGAGGATGGTCGCCTTGGATGGCGCGACCAACTTCACCCGGTCGATGACCTCGGCCAGCTTGGGCGAGTGGCCCACGATGCCCTCCACGTTGAACTTCTCGTCGAGCCGCTCATGCAGCTGCTTCACCTCGACCTCCAGGGTCTTGGTTTTCAAGGCCCGCTGGATCAGGATCTCCAGCCGCTCGATCTGGACGGGTTTGGTCAGAAAATCCACGGCCCCGCGCTTCATTGCCTCCACCGCCGTGTCGATGCTGCCGTAGGCCGTCATCATGATCACTGCCGGCTTGTTCGCCAAGGCGAGAGCCTTGTCGATGACCTTGAGCCCGCTTTTACCCGGCATTCTCAGGTCCGTGATGATCACCTCATAGGGCTGGGCATCCATCAGGTTGAACGCCTCGTCCGTGTTCGCGGCCACCGATACGTCGTAGTGCTCCTGCAAGGCCTGCTGCAGGCCCTCACGGGTGTGCTTCTCATCATCGACGATCAATACGCTCGGCACCATGCCTGCATGAAGCCTTCGCCCTTCCACCCGGTCAACGGGAAATGAGACGAGGTGGCACACATAAATTCTACTGTTGAAGACCACTCGGTGAGACGACTTGTTACGGCACGTATCCCCCTGCCCCCGGTCCAAGCCTCATCCATGAAGCGACTCCTTTTTGCCCTGTTTTTCGCCGCCGCCCTCACCCTGCCAGCCCAAGCCAAGGAAAAGGCCAATACCGTGCTCATCCACCCGGGTGAAACCCTCTATGCCAGTTTTGAGGTCAAGGGCACCAAGTTAAAGCTGGTCAGTTTCTCGAAGGTAAAAGTCGACAGCGCCCAACTGGTCATCTCCCTCCTGCCGGACGAGAAAAAGCCCGCCAACACCCTCAAGCTGGAGAACAAATTCCCCCGCGACCTGCATTACCACATGGAGATGCGGTCGCTGGTCCGTAAGCAACATTTTGCCCGGGAAACAATTCCCGTGGTCACCGGCAAGTTGGCGCTCGAGATCATGCCCAAGGAAGCGGACGAACTGGCACTTTCCGATTTCAAGCTGGAGAAATAAGCTGGTGCGCGGTGCGCCGGTTTTCGTCTCGAACCCCGCGACCGGGCGCCTAGCGTGAGGGCGGCTTACTCCCCGACGTCCCCATGAAAAACCTCCGCCTGCTTGCCTGTCTGCTCTGCCTGCTGCCGGTCCTTCGGGCCGCGACGACCGAACCGGTCCCGACGATGGTGCCGACCTCCACCAACGTGAATGTGCCCACCACGGCCTCCGAGCTCGCCGCCGGTTACGCCGCAGCCATCCAGCAGATGTCGCTCAAGAGCCTGGTCATTTACCTCAAGATCAAGGGAAAGACCGTGCCCCTCAAGGGGCTCCGCTCAGCCAAGGCGGTCAGTGCGGTGCTGCTCATCACCTTTTCCGCCGGCGACATGATGGCGGTCAACGCCGAGAACATCGTCATGATCACCGACGGACCGCGGACGCCGTAAAATTGTACATAATTCGCCCGCCGTCGCCCTCCCGGCTTCGGCGAGGCACCTCGCCATAGCTTTGCTGCGCAAAGCGACGGCGGGTGGTGGCAAGTCTCGGAATCGAACCGAGGACACAAGGATTTTCAGTCCTCTGCTCTACCAACTGAGCTAACTTGCCATTACCAACCTGAGCAACGGGTTACGAAGCTCAATATTCTCTTCGATATTTGTTTTGTCACCGTCAGTTGTCACCATATGCTTTTGAGCATGCAAAACAACGTCGGTCAGGACGCGAAAGCAGCTCGTAAGGTGGTGTTTCATCGGGTGGCGGAGAACCTCTATCGTTTAGAGAATACTGGCGGTTATTACGCGTTGGTAAAACGCGGTGACAAGCAATTTCGACGCTCACTCAAAACCAAGGATCGCAAGCTGGCGGAGAGACGCTTGGACGAATACCGAGCACAGGTAGGAAACCTCACGATTGGAGAGGACGCTCGGCTGTCATTCGATGAAATCGCGGCCAGATGGAAGGCCACAAGTCAGCAGGGTTTGAAAGAGAGCACTGTTACCCGTCGCCAGACCTGCATAAACAACCTTTCCCCGTTCTTTAAGGGGCTATCGATTCGCAACGTCCAAGCCCAGCATTGCGAGCGATGGCTGACCGAGAGGGCCAGCAAAATGGCCGCCCAGACCCTTGTGCATGAGCTGGACACCATGCGCCTAATTTTTGACTACGCGGTCCGGTTGGGATTGATGCTCTCGAATCCGGCCAAGGACATCAAGCGGCGGAAGATCGTCTCCAAACCGATTGTGATACCAACACGTGAGCAGTTCCAAAAGTTAGTGGCGCAGATCAGGGTTTCTGATGGTCGGGCCGGCAGCCAGAAAAAGGCGAAGGCCGGCGCGGACCTGGTCGAGCTACTCGCCTACTCTGGTTGCCGGATTCATGAAGGTATTTCTATCCGTTGGGTCGACGTGGATTTTGAGAAGAACACGGTGAAGGTTACGGGCGGCGAACGTGGCACAAAGAATCACGAAGAGCGGACAATTCCCATGACCGATGCTCTAAGATCTCTACTGTTACGGCTGAAGGACGAACGGAAACCGAAGCCAGAAGAATTTATCAGCCAAATCGACAACGCGAAGAAATGCCTGCAAACAGCGTGCCGGCGGTTGGAGTACCCGCAATTCACGCACCACGATTTCAGGCATTTCTTCGCAACCACTTGTATAGAATCAGGGGTGGACATCCCTACGGTGAGTCGTTGGCTAGGCCACAAAGACGGCGGAGCATTGGCAATGAAAGTGTACGGACACCTTCGACAACAGCATAGTTTGGAGTCTGCAAGACGTGTAAGATTCTAGGGCTGACTTTTACCCAGCTGCCATAGCCTTTTGTTGCTAGTATACGTCGCGGATAGCCCTTCAATTCCCTCAGGGCGCTAGTGTCCCACGCAACGGACTGGAAGGAATCGCGCTCGAGTCGCCACCACTGAAGTGTGGAGCTAACCGAGCAGGAGTGTTTAGCCTCGGACATTCTAAGGAAGGTGGCTTGCTTTCTACCTTAGAATATCTATGTAACGAGCATGGCGCAAAAATCCGATCTCCTCCAAGGCACTCTCGACATGCTGGTGCTCCGCGTGCTCAGTCGCGGTGAACTCCATGGCTGGGGCATCACCCTCAAGCTTGAGCAGCTTTCCCAGAGTGCGCTCCAGGTGGACGAGGGCTCCCTTTACCCGTCACTCTATCGGATGGAAGAAAAGGGCTGGATCGAAGCCGAGTGGAAGATGACCGAGAAAAACCGGCGAGCGAAGTATTATACGCTCACTCGCTCTGGGCGCAAACAGCTCGAAGTCGAGCAAGAGAGCTGGGATCGCATGACGGCCATCATTGCTCAGGTCATGCAGGGGGCCTGAGTGGGAAGTGGAAATGAAAGCGACCAAATGGTGAAAATTCTCCGCAAATTCCGTTCGCTGTTCCGAAAGGAAAAACTCGACGCCGAGATGGCCGAGGAGATGCGCTTCCATCTCGACGAGCGCACGGAGAGCAACGCGGCCGACGGGTTGCCGCCCGACGAGGCGCGTTATGCCGCACAGCGCCGGTTCGGCAACGTGGCGAGCATTCAGGAGCAAGCGCGAGAGGGGCGCGGTTGGGTGTGGCTGGAGCAGTTGCTGCAGGATTTCCGATACGCCTTGCGACAGCTGGCGCGAAATCTCGGTTTCACTGCCACGGTTGTTCTGGTGCTCGGCCTTGGCATTGGAGCGTGCACCGCAGTGTTTACTTTGGTGGACGCGATCCTCTTTCGACCCATACCAATCAGGGATCCGGCCACCCTCATGACGATTGGATTCGTCGATCGGGATGGCAGACTCTCGGGTCCCAATGTTACGCCGCCATGTATTCGTGACATCCAGGCGGGGGTGACGGCTTTCGAGGATATCGTCGGCAGCGCGCCCATTTATACCAACATCCGGGTTGGGGAGGTCGCGATTGCTGGCGCGAACGCCCAAACGGTGACGGGTAACTATTTCCAAGTCCTTGGAGTCAGGCCTGTCTTAGGACGAACCTTGGTTCCGGATGACGACCGCAGTGGAAGCAACTCTCTGGTAGCCGTGATTTCCAACGACACCTGGCGGCGTCATTTTGGCGGGGACCCGGACGTCATCGGACGAACCTTCGTGGCGAACAAGCAAGTGCTGACGGTCGTAGGCGTGGCTCCGGCCGGTTTCCGCGGATTGGAAGGAGTCCGTCCGCCGTTATTCTGGGCCCCCAGCGTGCTGGATCGATCGCTCACCTTTTATGCAGCCTATCAGGTGTCGGGCCGGTTGAAACCGGGTGCGACCGAAGCCCAAGCCATGGCCGAACTCGATACGGTTACGTCTGACCTGGCCAGGAAGTTCAGCAAAGGGGCGCCGGGCTATGAGCAATACGGAGCCTTTCCATCGGGATTCCGGACACGCCTTCTGGCCGGCGGTTATGGCAGTTCCCTTTACCACCGTTACAACCAATCGCCGGCGCGGACGCTCGCGGTTCTGCTGTGTGGCGCCGTGGGCCTGGTGCTGCTGGTTGCCTGCTCCAACGCAGCCAGCTTGTTGCTGGTGCGCGCCCTGGCTCGCCGTCGGGAGATTGCGGTCAGGCTGACGTTGGGCGCCACGAGTGGCCGACTGTTGCGGCAGTTGCTCGTCGAAAGCCTGTTGCTGTCCTTGGGGGCCGGGCTCTTGGGGTTGGGCCTGGCCAAAGGTGGCTTGCTGGGCCTGCTCTCCCTTCAGGCTGGCGTACTCAATTTTGCGTCTTTCGATGGGAATCTCGACGCGCGCTCCCTCTGGTTCGTGCTGGGAACTGCGGTGGCAACCGGCCTGGTCTTCGGCCTGTTGCCGGCCAGGCAGGCGCTGCAGTTTGACGTTCACGCCACCTTGAAACAGGAAACGCCGATTGCGTCGGCCCTGCATCGCCGCCTCGCGTTGCGGCAGTGGCTGCTGCTTCTCCAGGTGACTGTCGGCGCCGTGCTGCTGGCAGGGGCTGGACTCTGCATTCGAAGTGTGGTCGAACTGGTGCGGGTCAATCCAGGTTTCGATTACCGGAACGTGCTTGCCGTCACCGTCAATCTCGATGCGGAGAAATATCGCGGCGCGGAGTTCCAGCAGTTCATGGAGAGATTCAAGGAGCAGATCACGGCACTGCCGGGAGTCAAAATGACGGCACTTTCCGGTTCCTTTCCGTTGAGCGGAAGCAGCAGCTCGACGGGAGTCGATGAAATTGAGAGCTACGTCAAGAAGCCGGGAGAACAAATCCAGTTCGCTTCAATCTTCGCGGGACCGGACTACTTCAGGTTGCTTGGAATCCCGATCCTGGCTGGCAGGGAATTTGACCAGAAACATCAGCTCTTCACGCAGACTACGGTCTTGGTCAACCAGGCCTTCGTGCGCCGCTACTGGCCCGCCCAAAATCCCCTGGGCAAACGCCTTCAAAATAACGTGGTCATCGGCGTCGTGGCTGACACCCGGAGTGAGCAGCTTTCCACCGCGCCGGAACCGACAATCTATCATTCCATTACGCACGCCGTGAGCGGATCGCCAACCCTCTTGATCAAGACGGAGCAGGAACCTTCGGCCCTGGCGCCGGTGGTGCGCAAAGAACTGGCAGCGCTCGACAATACCCTGTGGCCCGCGCAGATTGAAACCCTGCAGGAAGCCTGGTGGGCATCAATGGCCTCGCAACGGATCCTGCTACTGCTACTTGCGGTTTTTTCGGCGATCGCTCTCGGCTTGGCGGCGGTCGGGCTTTATGGCTTTGTCTCGTGTTCCGTGGCGCAGCGCACGAGGGAGATCGGCATTCGGGTTGC
>Ga0255338_1006325_pt1 | contig 10127 bp, 7 predicted proteins | sample MeOH1_35cm_T4_19_FD_203715 | JGI IMG/M metagenome (GOLD analysis project Ga0255338, IMG submission 203715) | Sandy soil microbial communities from University of British Columbia, Vancouver, Canada - MeOH1_35cm_T4_195 | ecosystem: Engineered > Artificial ecosystem > Sand microcosm > Unclassified ...
GCCGATGGGTGTGGATATGTCCCGCATTAGGATTAATATTAGCAACGCTGGTGTTCTATATGTGGGGTTTTACTTTATGGACATCATTTGTCGGCGCACTGATGCTTGTATGTCCAAGCATCGTATTGTGGGGATTGATAACCTTACGTAACTAACAATTGCATCTAACTGTATATGAAGGGGAAGCATCATGAACGACGAACATGAAACAAAACATCTTTCCAGAGGGCAATGGGTATTCTATGGTTTTCTGATATTTGCCGGATTACTTCTCTTCACAGAACACCGCGCCCATGTTCTTAGTTTTCTGCCTTACTTGATTTTACTTACTTGCCCTTTAATGCATTTATTCATGCATCATGGGCATGGTGGTCACAATCATCATCATGAAACAAAAGAGGGAGATCAAAAATGAATACACCTTCTTCTGATTACGGCTTGTGGCCGCTTGTCATCATTAACTCTCTAGTATTCATCATCTTCGCTTTTAGTTTTGCCAAGCCTCAGAGTAAGCGTGACTGGCGGACATTCAGTGCGTTTTCAGCATTTCTGGTAGCATTGTTTGTTGAGATGTACGGCTTCCCGCTGACGATCTACCTTTTGTCTGGCTGGCTTACAAGTCATATTCCTGGAATCGACCCATATTCACATAATGCAGGCCATTTACTAGAAGATCTGTTTGGCTGGGGTGGTAATCCGCACTTTGGCCCATTCCACTTACTCAGCAACGCTCTGATCATTGCCGGCTTCTTCTTGCTCTCTGGTGCTTGGCGTGTGTTATATAGTGCTCAACGCAAGCATAAGCTTGCAACGACTGGGCCATACGCGCGCATTCGTCATCCACAATATGCAGCTTTCGTGATGATCATGTTTGGATTTTTACTGCAATGGCCAACCATCGTAACTTTGCTAATGTTCCCGATTTTGACCTACATGTACGTCAGGCTTGCCAGAATCGAAGAGAAAGAAGCTTACGCTGAGTTTGCTGAGGGGTACTCAAAATACGCAGCCAACACACCAGCATTCTTTCCTCGACTCCGATAAGCAGAACTTTTCAAACTAAGCTAAACAACCTTAAGGTGCGGGAGAAAGCATATAAATTAATACCGATAAAAGAACATTTTTTTATATTACAGTGAATGGCTGCTTTGTCCGGCTTTCCTGTCGGTCGCGATTCGTAAATGAACGTTTGCTTAGGGCCGAAAGCTGAATTAGATATTCCCAAAAATAATTTCGTCGTCATTTAGGTGGTATGGATGAGCCATCAAATACAGTCATTCTCGTCATTTAGGTGGTAGAAAATAAAAAACAGAGCATTTAGTATTGGGAAAACCATACATTTCACATAAATAAAGGCTAAAAGCTTCATAAATACCACCTTTTTGACGAATTGAAGCAAAAGTACCACTTAAATGACGACGAAACTTTTTTATGAATAGCAGTGATTATCAAAAATACGTCTGGCAGCAAGCCGAATGGCCTCACTGGAAATTTGATTCAGCCAAACTTTCTGCCTTACTTTCTCAAGTGAATACTGAGCGTGGGCGATTGCTTGGGTATATGCCGACTCTTGGTTCTAAGATGTCTGAACAAGCCAGCTTAAAAGCCCTAACCAATGAAATAGTTAAGTCCAGTGAGATAGAGGGCGAGAAACTTAATCCTGAAGCCGTGAAATTTTCAATCGCACATCGCTTAGGGGTTAGTGACAGTAGCCCAGATATATTCGATAGAAATACCGATAATGTTGTCGAGATGGCGCTTGACGCCACGTTTAATTACCGCGAGCTTCTAACTGAGGATAGGTTGTTCGGATGGCATGCTGCCCTATTTCCCTCGGGCTATAGAGGTATGCATAAAATCAATGTCGCAACCTACCGTACTGATGTAGATGGCCCAATGCAAGTAGTATCAGGTGGCGTAGGACGTGAGAAAGTACACTACGAAGCACCTCCAGCTGATGCCCTCAGTGAACAAATGGGAGAATTCCTATCTTGGTTTAATTCAGCCCCAGATTACGATCAAGTTTTAAAGTCTGGATTGGCGCATTTATGGTTTGTGACGTTGCATCCTTTTGAGGATGGAAATGGTCGTATAGGTCGTGCTGTGTGTGATTTAACGCTATCGCGTGCTGATGATTCGTCTCAACGCTTTTATAGCCTCTCAGCTCAAATGATGAAAGAGCGCGAGGATTACTACAAAGCCCTAGAGCACGCACAAAAAAGTGACCTTGATGCTACGGCATGGCTTGAATGGTATTTAGGCTGCTTGCTTCGCGCAGCACTATCTGCAAATGAGGAAATCAAAGGTACGTTGTATCTTGACGCATTAAGTCAGTGAGCTAAAGGCGGAAGTCTTAATACACGCCAAATGCTGATGATGAATATGATGATGCATGGTTTTGAGGGTAAATTAACCTCTGGAAAATGTGCTGCACTTACTAAATGTTCAACCGATACGGCATTGAGAGACATAGAGGCTTTGGTAGCACTTGGTGCGTTTAAGGTAATGGGTACGTCCAGGCGGGATAGTTATTATGAGCTGACTTGGTAATAGGTTAAAAAAAGCCACACTCTGTAATGAGTGTGGCTTTAGTTAGTGATTTACCAACCTGAATAATTAATTAATAAACCAGCAATTATTTCGCGCTTATTTTTATCTAGTGCTGTTAATGACCCCACTGATAAAACATTTGCCCTTTTACATAATTCAGCACCTTTAATGTCGTTGTAAAAACTAAACATTGAAACTAAAAATGCAATTTCACTAAAAGAAAATCTCTTTATAGCAGCTTCAATTTTAACTAATTCTGGTCTCAAATCATTTTTAGTATTTGAATTATCAAAGCTTTCTTTTGTACCGTCACCAAAAAACTCATAACCGACAATGGCCACGCCCTTTTTCCAATAGTCGTAAAACTCTCGTTCGCGTTTAAGACCCGCATTTCTCAATTCTAATAAATTTTCATCTAAAACATCTTGTGATTTAGCCATATCAATTCCCTATAAAACGTTTATAAAATACTTTCTAATAGCTATAGGAAAAACATTTGAATATAAAAAATGATGAATATTTTGATGTATTGTTTGGGGTAATTGCCCAATAATTTTTCATCTTGGTAAATCTTTTGTTACTTACTGATTTTTTCTTAATAATCATTCAATGCCTCTTCCAATATATCTTGAATTGATTTGCGTTTTAAAACACCGTGTACAAGGGATAGCATACATTGGTACGCAATTGACTTAACGCACAAAAAATAAATAGTGAATGCAACCCTCTTGAAAAAGAGCTCTAAGGTCTAGAAAGCGTTTCCGAAGGGGCTTGAAAGGGTTAGCGAACTGTTTAAGAAGGGTCTTGGAAGGGTTTGTTTAGACGTAAAAAAGGACAGGGGTTAATCTATCCAATAGTTTATTAGTAAAGCTTACACTTTGGAACGTTTGTTTTTCTTGTGCAAAATACTTGCGCTCACGCCCGCAACCGCAATGAAGATCACGCCGATTGCTAAAATAATCATTGCCATTAGGTACATTCAAGTTCTCCTAGTAATGGCCAATAATAGAACTTGAAGTAACTGTAGTCAAATGAGCCCTACTCTTGTTAGCCCCTAATAAAGACATACCTATTCTTCCTCCTGCTGGCTGGTGTACTCAGTTCCAGAAGGGATGTATGGCCACAGCCACGCGTTGTGCAGCGACAAGCAGGTTTTGCTTGGCGGACTGATTTATCGCGCACGCTGCGCTTTAGCTCACTGTGTAAAGGGAAGACATTCCTTTTGTCGCTGTTATCTTACCAACCAAACAATAAATATTAAATGTGTAGTCTTGCCTACACTAAGAGATGATTCTTACTAATAAATTTTTTTTATTAAAAATCGACGTCTTTATTTTGGATCAGGGTCAAATCCGATTGGAAATGAATCGTAATTCTTAATGTTTAAACTAGAGCCATTGCGTTTGTGAAATTTGTAGTTGAAAAGCCATATCGAAATTGGAAAATTTTTAACAAGTAAGTTTAGGTTTTGTAAATACGCAACCGCAGAGATGTTTACCTATTAGGCCGTAAGCTGAACTTAAGCTCCGCCCAATTAATAAAATCATTTAAGAACATGTCCTACGTCTTTTATTCGGCGAACATATCCAATCCTAGTAGGTATTTCCGGAAACTTATCAGCACTGCGAACACGCTGCCACTCCTGTTTAATTAATTTACCGATTGCCTTCACTTGTGTACGTGCTCCAGCAAAGCCAGGCGTTCTCCAAATCTCATGTATTAATTGTTTCAACAAATCATCTCGCTTATTCCTAAGTGCTCGAAGCACGCTCTCACGTAATCGCTCATAATGATTTTTGTTGTATCGCCAAGTCCATACTGGTTTTGGCTCCTCTGGCTTTGTAAGTCTTACTAGCTCATACCCACCAGTAATGTGTAATCTTGTTTTGCTAGTTGCGTCTTGCCATTTTTCACTATGTCCAATTTCAGGAAGCACACCATCTGTTCGGCATAAAATCCAATGCACGACATTTGCATTTTCCTCATGCCACGCTAAAAATTTAAAGGATGCAAAACCATTTTTACGCTTTCTTGATTGCTCCATTTTGGACAGTCCGGTCTCATAATTTTTAGCAAATTTTCCAGCTAAGAACTTCACTTTTGCAGGTTCGATTTTCCCACAAATAAAGTAGATATGACCCAACCTGATGTAGTCAGAAATTCTCTGCATCCAAGGGGTTTTTTTATCAAAAATAAACAATGCATGATTTTTATTATTCATATTAATTGATACCAAACATAAAAGAGATTTTCCATAAGTTGATATTTAACATATTAAGATTCCACATAAATTAAACTTAATACAAAAAAATTGACAAACCAAAGTGTTGACAAAGTGTTATTAAGTTATTGTTTTTAAATAACTTAATTGACATATTACCTAAATTTAATCAGAATGTATATGTCACTTTTTGGGTGTGCCAAACCTTCAAATTATCGGGGTTAGCCACCCTAAAGAAATAAAAAAACAACGCGCATGGACCGGTTGGTTCAATTCAGATTACGCCAATTTTCTGAATAACACGGTGAAGCCGCATGCTTCTAATAGAGCTGGTGCGGCTACGCTGAGCGCTGGAATTTGAAATAATTCCTTCGACTCAATCTTCTTGTGACAAAGTTAGTTGGTAGCAATATTGGGCGACAACGAAACGGGCTTTCCAGTAATGGAAAAGTACCTGTCAGCCATGAAAGTCGGTATTCAATCCGACCAAAGGGACTAGCAGTAATGCGAGTGACTTTGCTCAACACGTAGGCTCAGGGTGTTCAGAAATGACATCAGCTAACCAGGAGAAATCTGAGGTTAGTGGCACCACAAGAAGTTGTGGGTCGGTGGATAGCTCAAGCGTGTAACGGTAACCCTTAAAGGGAGCCTTTGAGAGTTTGCGATGCGGTGGTGTTTTGGTAATTGATGATAGTTAATTTTTAGTAGACGAGGGTTTTTGGAATCTTTTCCCGTCGAAATCCCGTAAGGGAGTAGGCTCAGAGAGCTAAGAAAATTAAATGAGATGACCGCTAAGCAAATGCAGTAATGGAAGCACCCTAACCGTAACATTAGGAGGGTATCTGACTAAGTTGGGAAGCACTTCGACGGGCAGTTTGGCGACTGTGTAGTACCGTAAAGTGTGGGAGATTTGGCAAGTATGAGACGCAGAAGGGCTGACCAAAATGGTCTGGATGCGATCCCGCGGCAAGTGGGGTAAGAAAGCTAAAACCGTGTGAAGCGCGTGGGTGTGACAGCCCACGTAGTTGTTTTGTTAAATAAAGTGGCTTAACAAGCAGGAAGCTTGTTTAAATATATGAATCGGCTTGGCCGCCGATTCATGCTGGGGGTTGGCTCCCTTGACATTTATTCCAAGCGCTGGCGTTGTTTGAATAAAACAAAGAGAGCGATAAAGGAATTAAATAATGATACAGACTTGTGAACTGATGATTATTTAATTACCGGTACGTGTTTTAAAACGACTTACGGATAATCGTAAAACCGTTATGCTGCAGATCACAACTGCGCCGCGAAAATCGGCAAAATGGCCATGTGTTGGCAAGTTGGACTAATAATCCTGCTGATCCCCACCACCCGTAACTGGGTGGTGGTTTTTCCTTCCATGTTTAAAACCCTTCAGAATTCAAATAAAAAAAACCACACCGATTAGAGTGTGGTTTTTGTTGTTGTTCTAAATGGACAACGAAAGTCAGGAATTTCAATGATAGTGTTAAAGAAATTATGCGTGCTCTAACCTTTTTTAACCGAATCTGATTCACACGCATGCAAGTGAATCAGTAAACTGGTTAAAAATAGGAGTGCTAGAAATTAGCGGTCTACTTTTTATAGTTATAACATGACACTATAAATTTAGATTTTTCTTATTTTTATAATTAATATTGTTAATTTTTTTGAGTTTGATGGCCATAATTAAAAAACCAATGGTCATAATGTAAGCAATGCCACATAAAAAGTAACCAATAGCAATCAATGGGTCTGGGTTTATTTTATGTGTTGAAGTTATCAAACCAACTATCAAAAAAACAATAAAAACTTATACATAAAACCTCCAAACAAAAACAAAAACCTACTCGCCGTAGTGGCAACGGGCGGTGGTTAAAAATAAACCACCACCCTTTTGCTAAGCTTAATCACTACAAAGCCGTCAATCGTTCGCTGGCGCCTGCATCCTCCCCCGTTCAGATTCGCTACGCTCACTTAGCCTGCGGCCTCCGGTGCAGCAATTGACTGCTTTTACGTTCAAGTTACCTTCTACCTTTCTTGTTTCTTCTTTTGTTTTTTTATGCAGACTGCTTTTGGTTTACCCGATCTCCAGCTTTGCTGGAGACAGGTCGCTGGGGTCGATCGGCCAGGAGCTTTAGCGACTGTTGCCGACACACGTGCTTTAGCACGTTGTGCCTGAGGGCTTTTAAAAAGAATGAGCGTAGCGAATTCATTATGGACTAAATAATTGAGCTCCCCCTATTTTTTAAAACCTTTTAAGAACGATTAATAAAAGATTTAAAGACGATTAAAAGAATAGATTAGAGGAATGATTAAAATATAGATTAGTAGAATTTTCATACTTAAAATAATTCATTAAATACAATCGATTAGATGCTGAATTTTTTATTATAAATATACACACCCACGGTAATTGTATATACAGACCCACGGCAAATTCATATACACACCCACGGTATATTTATATGCAGTACCACGGTATTTTGTATTCACTCCCACGGTAAACTATATACAGTCCTACGGCATTTTGTATTCGCTCCCACGGTAATTCTATGCACTCCCACGGTAGTTTCTATACGCATCCACGGTAAGTTTCTGTAGTCCAACGGCATGCCTATTTATGCAACAACAGCATTACCAGCCATCTTGTCTTCTATGTGTTTAGCCTGAGACCTTGATGCTGATTTCTTTACCGTTACAAGCCCTTTGTTAATTGTCCATTCAAAAGTTTTACCATATTGCTTGCTCACTATTTCAAGTTTACTAAGTGCTTTTTTAAGGCATTGCATAAATGAGCTCTTTGATTTCGAGGTACTTCTGCACATTTCAAATATTGTTGAAACCTTAATAGGAAAGGGTTCTGCGTGTGAGCTGTAAAACCCAAAAAGCCAAAATGCAAGGGGGTGCTTGACTAAAGCTTTATATATTTGTGGATGAAGGAACGTAAATCCATCTTTTCTAAAAAATCGTCTTAATTGCGGGTTTAATTTGATTACAATCTCACGAGAATTTTCATTGGTATATTTATCAATAATGAAACTACCCTCATAACTGCAATTAGTACCATTGCGGTCCATAATTTCTACTGAGTTGGCCATAACCCTACTAAAAAACACTTTACGGCAACTCGATTATCCTTTGAATCAGACACTTTTTTAAGTTTTAAAAAAGCATACTCCGTAAACCTGCATTCATCTTTTTCATCAGCAATCGAAAATAAATAATCTAGCCCATTTAAATCTTTAGTACATAAGTTGGTTCCAGTCACATATATTTCATAGCCTTTGGGTCCAATAATTCTTTCGCGCAATAATGATTTATCAGATTCGTTAATTCCAAAAATTGCACTGCGTAAAAATAAGTTTGGAATAGCCCCTATTGAATTAGGCCAACTTGGGTATATTTCTTGTTCGCTAAGGCTTTTATCTAAATTTGTGCTTTTGGGTTGTTTATTTTGGACTTTATTATTTGAGTTCTTACTAGCTATATCTTTGGCTCGAGCACTTTCAATTGATTTCATAGCCTTACCAAAGTATGAATTTATTGGTTGTATATCATCTACTAGAAATTCTGAATCCATATGCATTACCTCCAAGATTCAGAATTAGTTAATAGACTGTGAATTTGTTTTTTCTAAAGCCTTCTTCCGCCGATTCTCGATCTCTTCGGCCTTAGTAGGTCTACCCCGCCCCCTTTTTTCAGGTTCAACGACAGTTTGTTCATCTTGGCTTTTTTCTTCATCTGGAACTGGCTCCTCATCTAGTGGCAGCTCAATAGCAGGCTTTTGATAATTTGAATACCATTGCAATACAGCCGTAAGCATCCAAACAGGAGCCTTTTGTGTTGGGGGCGTACAATCGGGTGGAAGGCTCTCAGGACGACGAATTCTATCAACAGCTATGGTTGAGGATTTACGATGAATAAGACGTGCCAGGTCGTCAATATTCAGTAATGGGGGGAATGATTCGTGGGTGTTATTTTGATGCATATTCGAGAGTCCTTTAAATCCAAATTAATTTTTAATTAATCTGGATCGGACGACTCAATACGCCTGATCAGTGTCTCTGCCTCTCGGTAGTTCCACGACTTACTCGTGGCCGGTATCGTAATGACTTTAATTTGCTTTAATAAGCTAGGCCAGATTTGCCTAAACCTATTAATCTCCCTCGGCCTTTTTCGCGTTAGCTGAAGTGTGTTGTCGCGCCACCTTCAGCAGGGTTTGAATTGCAACGTGTCAATTACGTTAAATAAATATTAGACGATAATAAAATTTTAGTAAATACTTTAAACTAACTTTCCTCATACGTTTGCAAATGAGCAAGTCTCTTCAGAAAAAATAGACCGAAATTGTTTGGCACACTTTTGGCACAATGAATCCATTTTTTTGATTGTAATTCAAAGTATGGAATATGTATTTTTAAAGTACGGTAGAAGTATTAAACCGTCGCCTAGCATGGCTTGACGAGGGGTTTTTATTTGGTGCCCGGGGCCGGAATCGAACCGGCACGCCCATAAGGCGAGAGATTTTAAGTCTCTTGTGTCTACCAATTTCACCACCCGGGCGGATGGAAGGTGTTCATCAAATTGCGGTGCGTATTCTAACACTTACTGAGATTTTTTCACCAACATTTCATACAAATTTTGATAATTTTTCAGATAATCTAGAAATACTCATCCACCAACCTTACACAAATCATCACAAACAAAAAAAGCATACCAAAAAGATATGCTTTTGATGTGCATCAGCCAGAAACTCTATTGAGTAGTCAGCTCGCGTACGATTTGCCAGCGGTTGTTAATGCGCTCAAATTGCAATTGCTTATTGCCATTACAATCTGCACAACTGTTATTGCTTGGTGCTTTTTTAGCCTGATTGGCCGTAAACTTTAAATCCTGTTTAAATTTTGCAGTTGCTTTATTGCCGTCACAAGTGACTTGTAACGCATCCAATTTAAGTGCAAGCTGGCCACTTGTAGCCAATGTTTGTTTACGCTGCTTTACCCACGCAGTTTTATCTGAGGGTGCTTCCGGTGTAAATTTATCAGCATAGAATTTTAAATGCGCCGCAGAATCTTTTGTGCGCCAAGTGGCTGCCCATTCATTCACCTGCGAAGTCACATCATCCACATTGCAGACTGATGTAGCAGCAGGCGAAATTTCGTCAATTTTATTGCCTGCAACAGGTTTCGCCAACGAAGCATAAGTGCTACTTAATGGCTTTGCATCTGCTAACAATGCCTCTTTATCCACAATAATCTGCACTGGCGCCACAGCCTGACAGATATTCTCAGCATCCATATACTCTTCTCTGGAATACTCGGGCAAACTGCCGCGCGCCGCGCCGACTTTTCTC
>Ga0255338_1006326_pt1 | contig 10127 bp, 9 predicted proteins | sample MeOH1_35cm_T4_19_FD_203715 | JGI IMG/M metagenome (GOLD analysis project Ga0255338, IMG submission 203715) | Sandy soil microbial communities from University of British Columbia, Vancouver, Canada - MeOH1_35cm_T4_195 | ecosystem: Engineered > Artificial ecosystem > Sand microcosm > Unclassified ...
CACCGCGCCCTCATCCGCTCGCGCCAGGTGATGAAGTCTCCGCGGCGCAGGCCATCAGACAGTTCATTGGCCAATCCCATCGGATCTCCGCGATGGAAGCCGATCGCGACGTCAACGGGGCTCTCTTCAGTCAAGCGCAGCGTCCTGTCAGCTCGCGCACTTGTGAGGCTCCAGGGCAGCAAAGGCACGGCGAAGATGTTCCTTCAGATTCATCTTGTGCGCTTTGTTGAGCTTCACCCCCTCGGCAGCGCGCATGCTCACGTGGACATGCCACTGCCCCTCGTCTGGGGCGTGCTCTACCGCGAAGCTTCCTTCAGCCGTCGCTATATCTCTAATCGCTTTTACTTGAGCGGTGATCGCGCCCTCGTAGGTCCACGTGCTCCTTCCAGCCGCCCGCTTTTCGCGCTGACGCTCACAACCCATAGAGTGCACGTCTGCGATTTCCGGCGCGTACTTGCGCCAGACCACGGACTCCGGCTCACCTCCAGGAAACTCGAAAAGCGTTGCGTCGACGAACTCACGTTCCTCAGGCCGCCACTTATGGGGAGAGTCCACGATACGGGTAACGCAATCTCCGGCAGGGATCTCTTCCACCATGCCGAGAAGGCCCTAAGCGACGATGTGAGGCAGCAATCCGTCCGGAAGAACACCATCGAACGGTGTTTCGGGAAGATACTCGGCCTGGGGTGTCCCTGCTCGCGCCACAACCCACAGCACACCGTCTGCGAGGGTGGCTAACGTCCGCGCTCGCCCCGGCAACGCCCAGGCCATCACAACGCCGCCTTCACCATCAAGGGAAACAACGGGCAAGACGGCATCTCGCGGCAGCGCATCGATCAACTTCTCCGCAGCCCTCGCCGTGGCCCGCGAAATCTGATCCTCCGCCGCGAAACGGCCGAAGATGCCAATCAAGATTCGACGCTGGTTTTCGTTCTCCAGCACCTCCTCCGTCATGACTTCGCCAGGAAGCGCGTCGCTAGCAGGCGCGCTCGCTGGACTAGGGACCTCGCCGCCAATGACGATCGGCTTCTGACGCCGATAGAGGAACGCCTGGGGAGGGGCCTTGCGACCCGCGCCCCCAAAGAGCGATGGCGAGAATCCAGACAGCATTTCTGGCAGATCCCACCCGGTGGCAGTTCCGGTGTCGCAGTAGTCCATTACGCAGTCCTCCCCCACATCTGGTGCGCTTCAGGCGTAGTGATGTCGGCAAACCCTTGAGTGATCCAGTGATGCGCCAAGTCGAACCACTGGTCACTCGCCTCGACAGAGGTCTCTTTCGGCAGGCCTCGCGCGGTGAGCTCCAGGCGGATGCCCCTCGCCTTCGTGCTTACGTGCGTCGCAGTTGTCGCACCAATATGCAACCGACCGATACCATCCGGCAACGGATACTGGGCGCGAAAGTTGACCGCCTCAGGCTCCGGGAGGAACCGCTCAGGAGCGATGTCCCGGCGGAAGTCACGCAACAGACCGCGATCGGACAGCATGTTGAAGTAGGTGAGCTCCAGTTGCGTCGGTTCAGGCGTGCCTAGACTCTGGCTCTCCAGGAAGGCTTTGAACTTAGCCCACTCGGCTCGGAACTCCGCGACGACTTGCTTGTAGCTTGGATACCCCGCGTCCTGTTCAGTTCGCTTCCAGTTGAATATGAAGCGATCCCCTTGCAGCTGCAGCAAGTTCGTGCCGGCGGCATTTATCAGCCATGCCCGACGTAGCTCGGGCATGTTGACCATTTCGAACTGAAGATTCAGTGCGGGGCTCTCACCGGTGGACGGTCCCTCCACTACCAACATGATCGGGGCCGCATCCTCGCAGCGCGGATACTGCTGCTGGACCTTCGACCAATACAGCCCGATGTGAGCGGACTTGATTGGTACTGGCAGCGCGAAAGCGACGCCACATGCAACCTCCATCACCGGCGGACGATCGAACTGAACCGGCGGTCGCTGTGTCTGCATGCTCTCCTCGGGGTTTCTGGATTCTAGTGGCTCATCTGTGAGTAACGCTGTGGATAAGCAGTGTCCATTTGGAGGATAACCATGAAACGGGCCTAGGTGCTTTTCCTAGGGGCCGGTAGACACTGTTCATTTAAACAGTATCTACCGGCCGGCACGTTTGCCGTGTGATCAGGCAGGCCAAGCTCTCCGGCGGCTCGTCTCCGACCTGCCGCGCCTGTTCGGGCGGCACCTGGTCGCGCTCCACCAACGTGCTGCGCTTCGTCGGGTTCGAACGCGCTGGATGTGGTTCGGTGATGCAGGAACGGCGTGCGAGCTGCTGTACGGCCAAAAGAGACTGGGCGGGCACCCAAGGAGAGGCCTACCTGCGCATTCACGTGGCACGGCGCGCCTCGCAAGCAGAACGCTCGCGGAAGATGCGATGGAGAGGGATCTAGACCAGGTTCTCCACTTGTTCCCCGGGTACGAGGGGGTCCCGTGAAGTTCAGCATCGCTCATGGCGGCGGGCTGCTCGATAGATTCGATGGCGCCCTGTCGTGCTCGTGTGGCGGGCCGCTGGTGACGATCTCCGGGCTCTTCGAGAACAACATGACCACCTACAACCGGATCGCTGCTGCGGAGTAGATCCAACGCTGCCGACGTCGAACCGCCCCGGCCCCACACAGCCGGCACCTTCTCTCCAGGAGCCCCGAGTACCATTCAAGGATGAGTACCTGTCGGCTCTGTGGTTCGTCGAAGAAGCTGATCAAGGCTCATGTCATCCCGGAGGCGTTCTTCCGAGCAGCTCGCGGCGCCGAGCCGGATCCGCCGCTGCTGGTGAGCGCTGGCGACTTCCCACGCCGAGCACCGATCGGAATCTACGACCAGGGGATCCTCTGCTCTGATTGTGAGGAGCGCTTTGGCGATCTGGACGCTTACGGGGCCCAGGTGTTGCTCAACGACTTCCATGCCGTGTTCCAGCCGGTTGAAAGAGGCGGGGTGATGGCGGGGTACGAGTCAACTACTGTCGATGCACCGAAGCTTCTCCGATTCTTGGTAGCCGTCCTATGGAGGGCCTCCGTTTCGGACCGTTCGTTCTACTCCACTGCTCGCCTGGGCGCGCTCGAGCCTGCGGCGGCGGTGTTCGCCCTTGAGGGGCGCGACGACGCCGGCGTGTTCGACGCCGTTCTATCCCGCTGGCGGCAGCCCGTTCGTGAGGACCTGCCGTCACATTTTCTGATGGACCCCTTCCGTCACAAGTACGAAGGGGTGAACGCCTACCGCGTGTACTTGGGCGAGTCCGTCGCTGAGATCAAGGTCGACAAACGGCCGTTCCCTCTCCGCATGGCCAGGGTCGGGCTTCGCAGCGCCCCTCCGGTGCGCCTCGTGTTGCGCGATCTGGCGCGCAGCAGCGACCTCAGCGCGATGCGCAAGACGGCGCAACTCTCCAAGGACCGGCGCCGAGCGTAAAGCGGATCCGCAGCGCACCACGCCGCTGTTGCCATCGGCCGTGTCCGCCGTCACCGTCGATGCCACCCGATCGGATGCGCCGGCGCGGCGACCGCTTCGAGGCCTGCGCCTTCGTCTCTTGCTCGCTACAATGGCCTCAGCAGCCGTAAGACTGCTCCGCAGCCCGGCGGGTCCGGGTGATGACCACTAGGTCCATCGTCGCCGTCCGCAGCCGGATAGCGTGGAGAAAGCATTGAAAAAGCTCGCCACCGCACGACGTGCGGAAAACTGGTCCTTTCGCATGCGCGAGGGAATCGCAACGCACGCATCCACCGGCTTGGAGTTCGTCCTTCTGCCCCAAGGGCCCCACGACGATCGAGAGCCGATGGCGAAGCTGCAGCGTGAGGGTTTTGCGGTGACGGGAGTTGTGAGGCTCCCTCGCGACCTGCCCGATCTGCGCGAAGGCGACATCCCGCCGTCAGACGCGAACGCCCGGGGTTCCACTCACTGGGCCGTGATGGTGAGACTCGATGCCCACGACTGTGTGGGCGAGAGGCTGGCTGCCGTGCATGGTCCCTTCGAGGCCCAGGTCAGGCTGCGTGCGATCTGCCGCGAGGCGGGCGAGCGATGGCTCTTCCGAGCTCGGTTGGAGCGCAGTTGGCGCGATGGGCGACGGGCCAGTTAAACGGACTCTTTCGTCCGCAGTTTGGCCGAGCCACCGCGGAGCAAGCCAAAACCGCGTCGGCGCGTCAGGGCCGAACCGTGCCGCTGGCCGGTACCGCCGACGGCTGAAACGCGCGCAGCGCCTTCACCTCCTCGAGGAGCGCGCTGTTTTGTTGCAGGAGCGCCGCGTTTTGCTCCAGTGCCTGGGTGGCTCGCTCCTCCCTCGCGGCGGCCGCCCGCACCGCCCCATCGTCGACGGCGTCCTTGACGAGATCATGCTCGTAGGACCGGATGGCGTATACCTGTTGATCACTAGCGCCCAAGAGCCTAACAGGCCTTGGGGTAACACACCCATAATTCCGCGCAACGCTGCCGCGAGGGTTCCGCGTGGCCCTCTGCGTTATTCCGGCGCGACGCCTTGCGGCCCCTCAAAAAAGCAGCGGGGTGCGGCACTTGACTCCAGCGCGCTGTGAGTAACTGACTCCGTTTTCCGCTGGCTAGCGCGCAGGAAGCAACTCTGTTTGTGGGTTAGCGACTTCGTTTTGAGTCAGCAACTCTGTTTCCTGCGCACACCTGACCGGAGGAGCGCAGAGCGCTACTCCACCGTCACGCTCTTCGCCAAGTTCCTCGGCTTGTCCACATCCGTCCCCCGCGCACACGCCGTGTGATACGCCAGCAGCTGCAGCGGCACCACGTGCAGCAGCGGACTCAGCGTCCCATAGTGCTCCGGCATGCGGATCACGTTCACGCCCTCGCTGCTCTCGATCCGGCTGTCGGCGTCGGCCAGCACGTACAGCACGCCGCCGCGGGCGCGCACTTCCTGCATGTTGGACTTCAGCTTTTCCAGCAGCGCGTCGTTCGGGGCGACGGTGACCACCGGCATTTCGCTGGTGACCAGCGCCAGCGGGCCGTGCTTCAGCTCGCCGGCCGGATAGGCCTCGGCGTGGATGTAGCTGATCTCCTTGAGCTTCAGCGCGCCTTCCAGCGCGATCGGGTAGTGCATGCCGCGCCCGAGGAAGAGGGCATGCTCCTTGGTCGCGAAGTGCTCGGCCCAGCCCATCACCTGCGGCTCCAGCGCCAGCACGGCGGAGAGCGCCGCGGGCAGGTGCCGCATCGCCTTCAGGTGCTCGGCTTCCTGCGTCTCGGTGAGGTGGCCGCGCAGCTGCGCCAGCGTGAGCGTGAGCAGGAACAGGCCGGCAAGCTGGGTGGTGAAGGCCTTGGTCGAGGCGACGCCGATCTCCACGCCGGCGCGCGTGATGTACGCCAGCTTGCACTCGCGCACCATGGCGGAAGTGGCGACGTTGCAGACGGTCAGCGAATGCTCCATCCCGAGCTCGCGCGCATGGCGCAGCGCCGCCAGCGTGTCGGCCGTCTCGCCGGACTGGCTGATGGTCACCACCAGCGTGCGCGGATCGGGCACGCTCTCGCGGTAGCGGTACTCGCTGGCGATCTCCACCTGGGTCGGGATGCGCGCGATGGACTCCAGCCAGTACTTGGCGGTGCAGCCGCTGTAGTAACTGGTGCCGCAGGCGAGGATCAGGACCTTGTCGATCTGCTTGAAAACCGAGTACGCTCCGTCGCCGAACAGCTCCGGCATGATGTTGTGCACGCCTTCGAGCGTGTCGGCGATGGCGCGCGGCTGCTCGAAGATCTCCTTCTGCATGAAGTGGCGGTACGGGCCCAGTTCGGCGGCGCCGCTGTGCGCCTGCACCGTCTTCACCGGGCGCTGCACCGGCTTGTGGTTGCGGTCGACGATCCAGTAGCGCCCGAGCTGCAGGTCGACCACGTCGCCCTCTTCCAGGTACACGATCTGGTCGGTGACGCCGGCGAGCGCCATCGCGTCGCTGGCCAGGAAGTTCTCGCCCTTGCCCACGCCCAGCACCAGCGGCGAGCCGGCGCGCGCGCCGACCACGCGATGCGGTTCGTCCTTGCAGAAGGCGGCGATCGCATAGGCGCCGTGCAGCTGCCCGATCGCGGCCTTCACCGCCTCGAACAGGTCGCCCTCGTAGAGGCTGTCGACCAGGTGCACGATGACCTCGGTGTCGGTCTGGCTGTGGAAGCGGTAGCCCCTGGCCTGGAGCGCGGCGCGCAGTTCGTCGTGGTTCTCGATGATGCCGTTGTGCACGATCGCGACGCGCCCCGGCGCGGCGGCGGCGGCTTCTCCCGGCCCGTGGCTGAAATGCGGGTGGGCGTTGTGGACCGCCGGCGCGCCATGGGTGGCCCAGCGCGTGTGCGCGATGCCGGTGCCGCCTGCGATGTGCTCACCGGCCACCTGCTCCATCAGTTCGGCCACGCGGGCCGTGCTGCGCGCGCGCTTCAGGCCGTCGGCATAGACGGCGACGCCGCAGGAGTCGTAGCCGCGGTATTCGAGCCGCTGCAGGCCCTGGACCAGGATGGGGACGATATTGCGGGTGGAAACCGCGCCGACGATGCCGCACATGGGACTGCCTTGATGGTTCGGGATGGAGGAACTGTAGAGGGCCGTCTCTGGAATTTGCGTTCTATTTTTAGCGCTCTATGAAATACAATTTCAGCATCGGTCATTTGAGAAATTTCCTTCCATCTTGAGCGCCATACTGGAATCATTCTCCGTCGACGGCGTCGACCTGGCCCTGCTCGAGCAGCTCCAGAGCGACAGCTCGCTGAGCAACCAGGACCTGGCCGCCAAGGTGCACATCTCGCCCGCCACCTGCCTGCGGCGGGTCAAGCGCCTGCGCGAGGCGGGCCTGATCGAGCGCGAGATGGCGATCCTGAATCCGGAGCGGCTGGCCGCCACGCTGGGCCATGGCCTGGAGGCGGTGGTGGAGGTTTCGCTGGACCGCCAGGGCCACGCGGAGCAGGAGGCGTTCGAGGCCCGCGTGAGCGCGGACGAGGCCGTGCAGCAGTGCTACCGCGTCTCGCCCGGCCCCGATTTCATCCTGATCGTGTACGCGCGCGACATGCCGGACTACCTGGCGCTGGCGCAGCGCCTCTTCACGAGCGACGCCAACGTGCGCAACGTGAAGGCCTTCTTCTCGCTGAAGCGGGCAAAGTTCCGGCCGGGGATTCCGGTGAAGAAGGGGTGAAGAGGGGCTGACGGGGAGCGCCCCCACCCCGGCCCTCCCCCGGAGGAGGAGGGAGGAAGAGAAGAGAACTACTTCGGCTGCTTTTTCGGCCGGGTCCAGTTCGCGATGGTGACCTGGCGTGCGCGGGCGACGGTCAGCGTGCCGGGCTCGGTGTCCTTGTTCACCACCGAGCCCGCGCCGACGGTGCTGCCGGCGGCGATGGTCACCGGCGCGACCAGCACGCAGTTGCTGCCCACGTGCACGTCCGCCTCGATCACCGTGCGGTGCTTGTTGGCGCCGTCGTAGTTGGCCGTGATGCTGCCGGCGCCGTAATTCACGCGCTCGCCGACCACCGAGTCGCCGAGGTAGGCCAGGTGGTTGGCCTTGGCGCCGCGGGCCAGCGACGAATTCTTCACCTCGACGAAGTTGCCGATGTGCACCTCGGGCCCCAGCCTCGCGCCCGGGCGCAGGCGCGCGAACGGGCCGATCAGGGCGCCTTCGCCGATCTCCACGCCGGCGCTCTCGCCATCGATGTGCGTATAGGCCTGCAGCACCGCCCCGGCCGCGATGCGCGCGTTGGCGACCACGCAGTTGGGCCCGATGCGCACGCCCTCGCCCAGCACCACGTGGCCTTCGAACACGCAGTTGACGTCGATCTCGACGTCCTGGCCGCATTCGAGCCGGCCGCGCAGGTCGAAGCGGGCCGGGTCCGCCAGCCGCACGCCCTGCTCCATCAGCGCAGCGGCCTGCCGCAGCTGGAAGGCGCGCTCGAGCTGCGCGAGCTGCAGCGGGCTGTTCACGCCCTCCACCTCCACCTGCTCGCCCGCCTGCGCCGCCACCACCGGGCAGCCGTCCTGCACCGCGAGCTGCACGATGTCGGTCAGGTAGTACTCGCCCTGGGCGTTGTCGTTGGTCAGGCGCGCCAGCCATTGCTTCAGGCGCTCGGAGGGCACCGCCATGAAGCCGGTGTAGACCTCGCGGATGGCGCGCTGCGCGGGCGTGGCGTCCTTGTGCTCCACGATGGCCTGCACGGCGTCGCCCGAGCGCACGATGCGGCCGTAGCCGGTGGGGTCGGCCATCTCGATGGTCAGCAGGGCCAGCCGCTCGCCGCCGCACTTGTCCACCAGCGCCTGCAGCGTCCCGGGCCGGATCAGCGGCACGTCGCCATTGAGGATCAGCGCGATGCCGTCGTCCGGCAGCACGGGCACGACCTGCTGCACCGCGTGGCCGGTCCCGAGCTGCGGCTCCTGCCGCACGAAATCGGGCGCCGGCCGGCCGGCCGACGCGGCCCAGTCGCGCAGCCACGCTTCGAGCTCGTCCGCGCCGTGGCCGGTGATCACGATGGTGCGGCGGGCGTCGAGCGCCTGCGCCGTCTCGATCACGTGCGCGATCAGGGGGCGGCCCCCCAGCTTGTGCAATACCTTGGGCGTGCGGCTCTTCATCCGCGTACCCTTGCCGGCGGCCATCACCACCACGTCGACTGCTTTCATTCGCTACCCTTCGTGTCCATGAACCGGCAGGTCTCCCACCGCTTGGCTGGAATTATCCTTGCGCTCGCCGCGCTGGCGCTGGCCGGCTGCAGCGCGGTGAAGCTGGGCTACATGAACGTGCCGCACCTGGCCTGGTGGTGGCTCGACGGCTACGCCGACTTCAGCGCCGAGCAGGAGCCTGCGGTGCGCGACGCGATCGCGGCGCTGCACGGCTGGCACCGCGCCAACGAGTGCCCCGCATCGCCACGCTGCTGGCGCGCATGGAGCAGATGGCGCCGGGCGAGATCACCCCGGCGCAGGCCTGCGGCGTGGCGGAGGAGGTCCAGGCCCGCCTGAAGGCGGTGGCCCGGGCAGCGGAGCCCGCGGCCGTCGCGGTGGCTGCCACGCTCAAGCGGCCGCAGCTGCGGCACATCGCCCGCAAGTTCCGCAGCAACAACGAGCGCTTCCGCCGGGAATGGATCGCCGTCGCGCCGCAGGAGCGGCCGGAGAAGCGCTACGAGCAGATGCTGGACCGCCTGGAATCCATCTACGGCACGCTGGAAGCGCCGCAGCGCGAGGTGCTGCGGCAGCGCCTGGCGGCCACGCACTGGGATCCGGAGGGGATGCTGGCGCGCCGGCAGCAGCGCCAGCAGGACCTGCTGCGCATCCTCGGACGGATTTCCGGGGGGCTTCCCGCGCCGGAAGGCGAGGCGCTGCTGCGCGGCTGGATCGAGCGGCTGGAGCGCCCCGCCGACCCCGCCTGGCATGCCACCCAGCAGGCCTTGCTGCAGGAAGGCTGCGCCACCTTCGCCGCCGTGCACCAGGTCACCACCGCCGCGCAGCGCGAGAAGGCGGTGCGCCGGCTGCGGGCCTGGCAGCGCGACCTGCGCGAGCTCTCCGCGCAGCAGCCGTGACGGGATCGACCGCGCGGCTCGCGCTGGTGTGGCGGCTGGGGGCGGCCACCACGCTGATCGTCACGGCCTTTTCCATGGTGGGGCCGGTGCTGGCCGTGCTGCTGCAGCAGGCGGGACACGGCACGACCTTCATCGGCGCCTTCGCCATGCTGCCCTTCCTGATGGTGGGGCTGCTGATCCCGCTGATGCCGCGCGTGCTGGCGCGCTGGGGCACGCTGCGCACCTTCCGCACGGGCGCGGTGCTGCAACTCGCGGGCATCAGCGGCTACGCGCTCTCCGACAGCGTGGCCGCGTGGGCGCTGTCCTCCGTCGTCAGCGGCACCGGCGCGGCGGCGCTGTGGAACACCACGGAGGCGCTGCTGGCCGAGGAGGCGCCGCCGGCCATGCGCGGCCGCGTGATGGGCCTGTACCAGACGGCGCTCGGAGCGGCCCTGGCGATCGGCCCGTTCCTGCCCGGCCTGCTGCGCCTGCAGGCGGCCGCCGTGCTGTGGCTGGCGATCGCGATGGTGGCCGGCTGCCTGGCGCTGGCGCTCACGGCGCCGGCCCACGAGCCGCACGCGGCCGCGCGCCCGCACACCGGCACCCTGCACGCCTTGCGCAGCGTGCCGTGGCTGGCGCTGCTGGCCTTCTGCGGCGGCGTGTTCGAGGCCGGGCTCGGCG
>Ga0255338_1006327_pt1 | contig 10126 bp, 12 predicted proteins | sample MeOH1_35cm_T4_19_FD_203715 | JGI IMG/M metagenome (GOLD analysis project Ga0255338, IMG submission 203715) | Sandy soil microbial communities from University of British Columbia, Vancouver, Canada - MeOH1_35cm_T4_195 | ecosystem: Engineered > Artificial ecosystem > Sand microcosm > Unclassified ...
GGAGGGGAACCATGTGTCGAGAACGGCTCCGTCAAATGTGACTGTTGCTAGGCCATGACCGTAAGCGGAACGAGAAATAGGCGACATGGTCAAAGGGTAGCCCCTATCCTTCGGGGATGCGTGTTTGCGTTTACTGTTCATCATCCCCATCGATTGATAATAAATATCTCGACCTTGCCACCAATTTGGGTAGCGCCATCGGTGCCAGAAAGTGGGAACTAGTTTCCGGTGGCGGACATATTTCCATGATGGGAGCGGTAGCCAGAGGAGTTCGTACGGGTGGCGGTCGGACGATTGGCGTCATTCCCCAGACATTGGTCGATATTGAATTTGCCGACAATGACAATCACGAGTTGCACGTCGTCGAATCCATGCGAGAGCGAAAAGCAATGATGGAAGAGATGTCAGACGCATTTATCGCATTGCCTGGTGGTCCAGGGACGCTGGAAGAGCTTTTTGAAATATGGGTTGGTAGATTTCTCAACTTCCACAACAAGCCAGTGATCATTCTTGATCCGTTTGGATTGTACGATCCACTTCGAGAACTATTGGATCATCTCGAGAGAGAGGGATTTGTAAAACCCGGCCAGAGAGAACTGCTCCATTGGAGCAGTACGGTCGAAGAGGCGTTGGGGCTATGTCTGTAACCCCGCCTCTGGAAGCCTCATGTCTGTAATCTTGGAGCCATGACCTCGGAGACATTGGCGCAGTTGCTAGCCAGTCTGCCCGAGGAGGAGCGGATCATTCTGACCCTGTATTACGTGCGCTCGTTAAGTGCGGCCGAGATTGCTGAAATCCTTCGCGTCCCAGAAAAGGCTGTTTCTGGAGTGATTATTGCGGGAAGAACGCGCCTTACCGCACGCTTGAATATGTGAGAATCTGCCCTCAATTTCCTGCTTGGGCAGTAAATGCGAGATACTTCTCTCTCATCCCGCGAGCAGGTGCGGATCGCTAGCCCTGCAGGGGCTGCAGAAGTGATTGAGAAGGAGTCCGAAGATGGCAGCCATGAAACCTCGTACAGGCGACGGACCCATGGAGGTCACAAAAGAGGCTCGGAGTCTTGTGATGCGCATCCCTCTTGAAGGGGGCGGGCGTCTTGTGGTCGAACTCAATGGTGAAGAGGCTTCGAATCTCGGGAACGCTCTTCATGCGGCCGTACAACTGTTAGTCAAGAAATAATCCATTCCCTTCGCTAGCGTGAGCGCCATGGAAATACCGACGCTTGTCGCGCGGCCATTTGAAATTGAGTCAGTCACCGACTCTGACGTAGTAGCTATTGGATTCACAAAATCAGAAAGTGGCGAATTCGCTTTTCCATCTTCTTCGACAATGGTCAGTAGAGTTGAATCTCAATTTGGACTCAACCTGGCTGACGAGCTGGCCTTCTTTTCAGCTACTGGAAAAGCCGGAGAAGTCTTCGAAATTCCCGTGAGTGGATCAGATGTGAAAACCGAGCGTTTGTTTTTTGTAGGACTTGGAAAGCAGTCCGTTACGGATTTTAGGAATGCCGGAGCTGCGCTTGGCCGAAAGATGAAAGGTACTTCTAAATCTCTTTATAGCTTGGCAGCATCGTCGCGAACGGATATTCGCCCTCACGCGATAGGACTTGTTCTTGGTGCTTACCAATGGAGCCAGAAGACTGGAACCAAGAGGAGTGAGGTTCCAAAGTTTTTAGTGGCGGACACACACTTGCAAGAGGTTCAGCGGGCAGTTCTTCTGGCGAAATATGTTTGGCTTGCCCGAGACCTCATTCACACACCTTCCAATATTAAGAATCCTGTTTGGCTTGCCGAACAGGCTAAGAGCATGACGAAGAAAAGTGATCTCTTCACCAAGGTTCTTGCTGGCAAGCAACTCGACGGGTTCGGTGGGCTACTTGCCGTCGGAAATTCATCTCCAAACCCTGGTCCTCGCTTTATCGAGGTTACCTACGCGCCCAAAGGTTCGAAGGCATGGCCCCACGTTGTTTTAGTTGGTAAGGGAATCACCTTTGACACTGGTGGCGTTTCTCTCAAACGACCATACGAGAATATGATCGGCATGAAAAGCGACATGGCAGGCGCAGCAGTGGTTCTTAGTGTTATAAGTGCGATGCCAGATATTAAGCCACGCGTAAGAGTCACGGCGTTATTGATGTGCGCAGAGAACTCGCTTTCACGTACTTCCCAGCGTCCGAGTGACGTCATCAAGCATTACGGTGGCACCACTGTTGAGGTAATAAATACTGATGCAGAGGGTCGGCTAGTCCTAGCGGATGGCCTTGCCTACGCCGATCGAAAACTGAATCCAGATTATCTCATTGATGTAGCAACTCTCACTGGAGCAGCAACCGCAAGTCTGAGTCGGAATTACGCCGCTATGTATACACGAGATGTCGCACTAGCAAAGACCCTCAGTTCGTTGGGAGAGAAGTCAGGTGATCGAGTCTGGCATATGCCACTTCTTGATGACTACAAGGGTGCGCTAGCGAGTGAGATTGCAGATTTTAATCACACAGCCAACGGAGCCCATTTTTCTGCCGGGTCAGTGACAGCTGCCCTGTTTCTCGAACATTTTGCGGGGAAGCGCAATTGGGTGCATCTCGATATTGCGGGACCCGCGCGAAGTGAGACTGATGCCGGAGAGAATCCAAAGGGCGGCACGGGATTTGGTGTGCGACTTTTGATTGACTGGATTGCGGGACTCTCGTGAAAATCGATATGCACACGTACGCCGAAGCTTTTATCTCAGAGGACGAAGTGCTCTCGCGCGCACGCGCGCGGGGTGTCGAAATAGGAGTTAATAACATTTCACCTGGCACAGGAGCCTTTCTCCACTTTGTCGCCCACTTGATTTCGGCTCAATCAGTTGTGGAGGTTGGGACTGGATCTGGGGTCGGCGGCTTGTGGCTGCTGCGAGGGATGATTGAAAGTGGCACTTTGACATCCATCGACAGCGAGGCAGAGCACGCTCGGATTGCCAGAACGGCATTTGCTGAAGCGGAAATCGCTCCTCAGCGGTACCGACTAATCACCAATCCCGTGATGGATGTGATCAGCAAACTCACCGACCGTGCTTATGATCTAGTTGTACTTAGAAACGAGCCCGAGGATCTGAGTTTTGCGATTGACGAGGCCCATCGGATCCTGCGCACAGGCGGAGTCTTGGTCATCGACAGTTTTTACGGCGGTGGCAAAGTTTGCGATCCCGCACAACGAGATCCACGTACTATCGCTTTGCGAGAAGCAGGCAAGAGTATTAAATTAGCGACGAACACATGGGTGACCTCGCTATTAACCGTCGGGGATGGGTTGTTACTTGCGACTAAACGTTGAGGTTCTGGAAGTTCGCCTTTCTAGGAATTCTGGGAGCGCCCTCTCATGAAATTCTCTGTAACACGATATTGAATGTGCAGCTGGTGGATTTCGGAGAGTTTCGCAAAAGAGTGAAGGGGCATAAGGGATGAAAATGGAATCGATGGAACCCGAGTCAACGAGTCCGGAGGCCCCTGCTCGAGCTTGGTGGGCGGATCCAGTTTATAGGCCAAAACGCACCCATATACCCCTTGGTTCTGCGGTTGTGTTGGCTGTTGTCGCGGGTCTTGTTGGTGGAACAGTTGGTGAACTAACAGGTGGCAGTTCGGTTCTTGGCCATCGCGTCAATCTTGTATCGGTATCCGGTTCAATCGAGCGTCGACCTAATTCAGTGGCGGGTATTGCGCAGAGAGTTCTTCCTTCAGTCGTCTCCATTTCAACTCAGACTGAAAGCGGAAGCGACACTGGATCGGGTTTCGTGATCGACAGTTCGGGGTACATTCTGACTAATAATCACGTAGTTGAAGGCGCGATGCCAGCGTCGGGATCAATAGTTGTGAAACTCAATGACGGCCGAACGTTGGATGCATCGATTGTAGGTAGAGATTCCTCCTATGATTTGGCGGTCCTGAAAGTTAGAGCGACTAATCTCCCAGCCCTTCAATTCGGTGATAGCGACAAGATCGCGGTCGGCGACCCCGTCATCGCAATTGGATCTCCATTGGGTCTATCAGGAACTGTCACATCGGGAATTATTAGTGCCAAAGACCGTGCAGTGACTGCGGGCGGATCGAGCGGTGGCAACTCATTTATCAATGCATTACAGACCGATGCGGCTATCAACCCCGGAAATTCAGGTGGACCTCTCGTCGATTCTACTGGTGCGGTCATCGGCGTGAATTCCGCGATTGCATCCCTTGGTTCATCCTACGGAAGCCAATCCGGTTCTATCGGACTTGGTTTTGCAATTCCAATCAACCAGGCTCGCAAGACTGCCAACCAATTAATTAGGACAGGTAAGGCAACTTATCCGATACTTGGGATCTCGGTTGAATCTAATTTCAGCGACGGTGGAGCAAAGATCACCAGTGGTGCTTTGGGAGTTCGGCCTGGAGGTCCTGGAGACAAGGCTGGATTAAAGCCAGGAGATATCATTACCAGATTTGATGGCAAAGTGATTGGAAGTGCCGACGAGTTAATCGTTGCGGTCCGTGCGAAGAGCGTGGGCGACACAGTTTCGCTTACCTACCTCCGAGGTGGCATATCTCATGATGTGGTTGTCACTCTTATTGCTGCTCAGTAATCCGCCCGAGTAATCCACGGGGGCTGCCTCGGGCTTAAAAGGGTAGGCTCTGCTTATGTTTTTTGATATCGGAGCCGGCGAAATGATCGGATTGGCCATTCTTGGGCTGATTCTGGTCGGCCCTGAACGTCTTCCAAAACTTGCATCTGATGCGGCTCGCATTGTCCGAAAGATTCAACAGTTTTCGCAAGCAGCAACAAATGAGTTGAGAGAAAATCTTGGCCCCGGATTTGAGGATCTCAAACCATCTGACCTTAATCCGAAGAGTTTTATTAAGAAGCAACTGGCTGAAGCGCTAGACGAAAAGAATGATCCAACACTTCCCACCCCAAAAATAGATCCGGATGTCCTATGACCGTTATCGAAAGAATCAATGCTGCTCTTGAGAAGGTTCAGGATCCAGAACTGCATAAGCCTCTTCCTGAGTTGGGAATGATTGAGTCTGTTGAATTTGAGGGAGGAGTTGCGAGGATTAAGGTTCTCCTCACAATTTCTGGGTGCCCAATGCAGGATCGTTTACGGGATGATGTTGGTGACGCATTACGGAGCGTCGAGGAAGTGACAAATGTGATACTCGATTTCGGAGTCATGTCCGAAGATCAACGGAATAATGTAAAGAAGATTCTACGAAATGGACGGGAAAAGTTTATTCCTTTTGCGCAGGCAGATTCACTCACACGAGTTATAGGCATTGCCTCAGGAAAGGGCGGGGTTGGGAAGTCATCTCTCGCCGTCAATCTTGCGGTTGCTGCCGCGCAAAAGGGATTGCGAGTGGGAATTCTTGACGCGGATGTCTATGGTCATTCAGTTCCTCGATTGATGGGATTAATGGGGCAGAGGCCTACTGCGATTGATCAGATGTTTATTCCCCTCGAGTCTTATGGCGTAAAGAGTGTTTCGATGGAGATGTTTAAGCCAGAACGCACTGATGCGGTTGCCTACCGAGGTCCTCTTCTTCATCGCGTGCTCGAACAACTTTTAAGTGATGCTTATTGGGGTGATTTGGATCTTCTCTTTATCGACCTACCGCCGGGAACCGGTGACTTGGCAATTTCGCTCGGGAAGTTGGTCCCATCCTCGGAAATCATTGTTGTGACTACACCGCAGATCGCTGCGGCAGAAGTTGCTGAAAGAGCGGGCCGAATCGCTCATCAAATAAAGCAACACGTCATTGGTGTGATCGAGAATATGTCTGATTTTCCATGTCCTCGTTGTGGTGAGCCAATCTCCCTTTTCGGGACAGGCGGGGGAGAAGCCACTGCTGAACGCCTCTCACAATTGGTTGGGGCAGATGTGCCTCTCCTAGGAAAAATTCCATTTAGTGATTCTTTGCGAACCGGTGGCGATTTGGGTACCCCAGTTGCTCTCTCGGATCCAGATTCGCCGGCATCAGCTGCGATTTTTGAGATTGTCACAAAGCTCATTGTGAGAAAGAAGTCTTTGGTCGGAGTTCCACTGGGATTTGCCTGATGGGTTCCGTTCGGTCCAATCGAATCACGAGCCACGATTCGATACCTAGCAACCAAGACTTGACTCGGCTAGGAATCGGGATTTTGGGGATCGGCACATCTGGCCCGCTGATTGCTCTCAGTTCTATGCCAGTAGCCACACTCATTTTCTGGAGGAATTTGGGCGGCGCCATAGTTACCGCGCCTTTCGCTTTTAGGCATAAACAACTCACTCAGCGAGTCGGATTGAAATGGTCAATCCTGGCTGGAATTCTCCTTGCCCTTCACTTTTGTGGTTTTTTTCTGGCGATGAGATGGACGACGGTTGCGGCAGGAACTGGCATCGTTGCACTTCAACCAATTTTTGCGGCGCTCTTTGTAAAGTTCTCTGGGGGGCATATCCCTTCTCGAGCGTGGCTAGGAATGGCAGTGAGTTTTGGTGGAGTTCTTCTTGTGTCAGGCGTAGACCTGCACATTTCTTTTCGATCTTTTCTGGGAGATGTTGCGGCGTTCATTTCTGCGGCACTCGCCGCCTTGTACATGATGGTGGGAGCGCGCGCTCAAGAAACTATTGAAACCACTACATATACGACCATCTGCTATTTCGTTTGTGCGGTGACTGTGCTTCCTTATTCGATCTTTAATTCACTTCAGATTCTACATTTCACAGCAAGAGAATGGTGGATTGTTGGTGGACTCGTTCTTGGGGCGCAGATTCTTGGCCATACGATGTTTAATTCGACATTGAAAAGAGTTTCGCCCGCGATTGTCTCTCTCGTAATCTTTTTCGAAGTTCCAGTAAGTTCAATCCTGGCTTTCTGGTGGTTGGACCAACGTCCAAATATTTGGGTCATACCTGGAATTGCAATGATTCTTTTTGGATGCGCCCTAGTAGTTCTTCGCGCCAGGCCATCAAGGTTCGAGGTTCTCGCATGATAGATATTCACGCACACACGACAGTTAGTGATGGAACAGATTCGCCGAGAGCATTAGTCAATAATGCAATTATCCAGGGTATTGATGTTCTAGGAGTGACAGATCATGATTCTGTGGCGGGTTGGGAAGAAGCGAGTAGTGCGATCCGAGGAAAAATTAAATTAGCTCTCGGTGCTGAAATTTCCTGTCTGACGCTGAGCGGGCTCAGCGTTCATATGGTCGGACTCCTCTTTGATGGAAGTGACGTTGCAATGCTGGAGATGCTTGAGCAGACTCGGGATGACCGCATTCCACGAATGCTAAAAATGATCGATTTGCTCAATGCAGATGGAATCTCGGTCTCTATGGAAGATGTCAATGCAGTGAGACCTCCTGGTGCAACACTTGGGCGTCCTCATCTTGCTGATGCCCTTGTCTCTATAGGTTTTACCAAATCACGAGACGATGCCTTCAAAGGTTTACTCAACAACGAATCCAAGTACTACGTAGCGCACATGGCACCCACTCCTGAGCATGCGATTGCACAGATACGGTCATCAGGTGGTGTTGCGATCATCGCTCATCCATTTGCTTCACACCGCGGAGAAACATTGTCTCCAGAAGATTTTCTTCCCTTGCTTAACGCAGGTCTTAACGGAATTGAAGTTGACCATCGAGACCAGACTTTTGAAGAGCGAAAGATATTGAGGCAGGTAGCGAAAGTATTGGACCTTGCCGTTACTGGCTCGAGTGATTATCACGGGGCTGGAAAGCCCAATAGATTGGGAGAGAACGTCACAGCTCCTGAGGAATGGGCTAAATTGGAGTCCCAGGCCAGAGGGAAAGTGGTTCAGATATGAAGTCAGATACCGCCAGCGCACTTACTTTCTCCGTACAGGCTTTTGTGACCTTATTTGTCATTATGGACCCTCCGGGAGCGGCCCCGATATTTCTGGCACTTGTCACAGACAGGACGCCAAGAGTGCGACGCCGACTCGCATATCAAGCAGCGGCAGTCTCGCTATTTGTCATTGCCCTTTTTGCAATATTTGGACGCTTCATCCTTGATTATTTGAATGTCTCCATAGAGGCATTGCAAGCCGCAGGCGGACTTCTCCTGCTTCTCATTTCATTGGAATTACTCACAGGACGCAGCAGCACTGATGGTGCAGATACGAAAACGAATATTGCACTCGTTCCGCTTGGGACTCCTCTTTTGGCAGGCCCAGGGGCGATTGTTGCAACAATGATTTTTGTGCAACAGGCCCAGACGCCAGCCCGCATCACGGGACTCGTCATTGCTGTTATTGCCGTGCACGTTGCAATAGGCCTTACATTGCACGGTTCAACCGCCATCGTTCGAATCATTCGAGAGTCGGGCGTAACTTTGGTTGCCCGAGTTGCAGGATTGTTGCTCGCAGCTATAGCGGTCCAGATGATGGTCGAGGCTATAAAAGGATTTGCTTCAACCTGGTAACTCTGGCAACTATTAAATTAGTTCGCGGTACTTTTAAACTTCTTATTTCTTGTTCGTGTTCGTTCTGTTTTTGTCCGCACGGTCTTGGGACTTGCAGGTGCCGCCAATTTCGGCGCGTGATGATTTTTTTCCTTGAGAGTCGCTTTCGAAACCGTCACAGTAGGTTGTCTCGTCTTTGCCATACGACCATGTGAACCTGCGGGAATATTTAATGCAGCGAAAAGATGCTCTGATGAAGAGTACGTTTCAATCGGTTCTTCTAGGCCCAACTTTAGAGATTGATTTATGAGGCTCCACCTTGGCATGTCATCCCAGTCAACAAAAGTGACCCCAATTCCGTGCGCCCCAGCACGTGCGGTACGTCCGATGCGGTGAACGTATGTCTTGTCATCCTCTGGGCACTGGAAGTTTATGACATGAGTAATTCCATCGATGTCGATCCCGCGTGCGGCAACATCTGTAGCGACAAGTACATCTGACTTGCCAGCTTTAAAATCTGAAAGAGCCCGCTCTCGGGCACTCTGACCGAGATCACCATGGATGGGCGCGGCTTTGAACCCACGTTCGAGCAGATCATCGGCAGTCTTCTGGCAGGTTCGTTTCGTGCGACAAAAGACCATCGTGGGGCCCCTGCCCTCAGCCTGTAAAATTCGTGCCAACATTTCAATCTTGTCCATGGCATGCGCCCGAAAAATGTGTTGCTCAACGCGTGAGACTACGGCGCTTTCGTCATCGTTTACTTGAGTGCGAATGTGCATGGGCTGAGACATAAATCGCCTAGCGAGGGCAATGATGTCCCCTGGCATAGTTGCTGAGAAGAGCATCGTCTGCTGGCGATTTGGAGTGCTGGTGAAGATCTTCTCTACATCGGGCAGGAATCCGAGATCCAACATCTCATCTGCTTCATCAAGTACAAGGCGCGCGACTTTGTTCAATTTCAATTGACCCTGGCGATAGAGATCTAGAAGGCGTCCTGGAGTGCCAACGACAATCTCAACACCTTCTTGCAACTGTTCGATCTGTGGCTCAAAAGCCCGGCCTCCGTATACGGCGAGTACTCGGATTCCGCGTCCAGCAGTTAACTCGTCGATATCGCGAGCAACCTGCAAGCAGAGTTCACGCGTGGGGACAACGACAAGGGCTTGTGGCAGGTCAGCATTTTCGAAGGAGTCCCACTCGGGATCGAGCGGAGCGATTACTCGCTCGATGAGCGGAATCCCGAAAGCAAGTGTCTTGCCAGTCCCAGTTTTTGCCTGCCCGATGACATCACCATCACTTAGAGCGATGGGCAGGACCATTTCTTGAATGGCAAAAGGCGATGTAAATCCATGGGCCAGCAGAGCTGCGACAGTTTCCTGTCTCAGGGGGAGATCAGCGAAAGTTTTTGTCACCTTAAACTGTGCCGAAGCCGACTCGGCGCTCTGCTTGTTCTCCTATTTCAACAAACCCAACTTTGTTGGACGGCACGATGATCTCCCGACCTCGAATATCACTCAGCACCAGAGGCGACCCTGAAGAAAGGGCGACTGTTACCGCAGACCTGATTTCATCCACGCTCGAAGGGCATTCAAATGCTAGTTCGCTCGCAATATTGGTAATAGCGATGCGCACTTCGACTTTCTGGCTTGACGCTGATTTCTTTGCACTCATGCTTGAATCCTACCGAGTCAGGCGAGTGATTGCCGAATGG
>Ga0255338_1006329_pt1 | contig 10125 bp, 2 predicted proteins | sample MeOH1_35cm_T4_19_FD_203715 | JGI IMG/M metagenome (GOLD analysis project Ga0255338, IMG submission 203715) | Sandy soil microbial communities from University of British Columbia, Vancouver, Canada - MeOH1_35cm_T4_195 | ecosystem: Engineered > Artificial ecosystem > Sand microcosm > Unclassified ...
CAGCTTCCTCTGCTTCCGGCTGGGACCGTGGCACACGAACCACCGCAAACGTCTCGTCAAGGCCCCGAAGCTGCACTTCTACGACGCGGGTCTGGTCTGCTACCTGCTCGGCATCCGCACCGCCCAGCAGCTTGAGACCCACCCCTTGAGGGGCTCGATCTTCGAGACGTGGGTGGCATCCGAGGTCATGAAGATGCACCTGCACCGGGGAGTGGAGGCTTCGGCGTTCCACTACCGGGAGGTCTCCGGGTTGGAAGTGGATCTTGTCATCCAGGGCCCCGGCCGGACCCGCCTCGTGGAGTTCAAGTCCGGACGCACCATCGACGGCTCCTGGCTGAAGCCGCTGATGGAGGCCAAGGCAGCCTTTGAAGCTGGAGCACCGGGCCACGGGTTCGAGCCCATCCTGGTCTATGGTGGTGATCAGCGACAGCGACGGAACGAGGTAGACATCCGTCCCTGGGACAGCCTCGAAGACCTGGGTCCGTCCCCCGAAGTTGACCTTGGGTGAACAAGGATTGAACCAATCAGGTCGTTTCGATCGCCGCCATCTCGCGCCACCATTGGCTCCTAGCGAATTTCGTCCAGGTCCTCATAATCCCTAGGTCGGCAGTTCGAGTCTGGCTCTAGCCACCACACAGAACACCGGAGCCGAGCGGCTCCGGTGTTTTTGTACGCCCCACCCAAGCCATCCGGCTCGGATTGCCGAGATGCAGCGGCAGCCAAGCTAATCCGGCCCTTCGGGCGGCCACCAGGCCATGCTTTTCCATTTGCCTCACGAGTAGAGGCCACAGCATGGGTAGTCAGTACGTTGTAAAAATTAACAATACTTAACACATCTTGCCCATGCGAATCCTGCCTAATCGATGGATATACCCGACGGGATTCATGGCTTTCACAACCTCCTCGTGAGGCTGTGTCCCGTCCTTCCGCGGGGCCGCATATGTCACTCAGCAGGGTCATCGTCGTTCTATCCCTCGTGGCTTTCTTGGGTAACAACCTTCACGCCCAGGGATATGAGACCAAGTTCAAGGCCACGGGATTCAAGCCCGGCGACGTCTATCACACAGATGAAGGGGTCAATGTCTCCTTGACCGGTGGCGGTCTGGAAGTGGAGATTCCCCTCGGCCCAGCCCTGCCAGGACCCATTCCCATCCGGCCTGTGGTCCATTACCACGGCAAATACAGTCAGCCCCTGAACTCCAGCTGGGCCTATGGGCAGGCGTTTCGGGATGGATTCGTCATGGGTGATTGGTCGCATGAAAAACAAGACGACTATGAGAAGGCCTATAAACGCTGGTTACCTCCCAACCTACCCTTCGGAGAGGCCCATCCGGGGTATCTGTCCTTTCGTGCGGGATCCACGGCGCCTGGGTCATTTGCACCGGACCTGACCCTCACCTCTCCCTTCGGGAAAACGACCAGCTACTACCTGGGCATGCCGGGGGCTTATACCTACGTGTCCTCCAACTCGGGAGATGTGTCCGATATCGATACGTTGGCCAAAACCATGGCCCCCGAATGGGATCGTGCGGTTGCCCCGGTTTCCGGGCCCGGGTGTGGTGTTCTACCGGGAACCCCGGTGTCGCAATCACTGGGGACCGCGATTGGGGTCAGACTTTCCGGAGGCACCACCCTCATTTTTGGGCCGTCTGATGACCAGATCTTCCGCAGGTGGACCGCCTCGATCAACCCCATCCTCAGCGAACTGCTCCTGGTACCTCACGAAATCCTGCAGGTGGACAAGGATTTCGTCACCTTGTGGCGGCGTGGCCGCAACGTCTACTCCCACGACTGGGACTCGAAAGACGTGAACGGAACCCTGGCGGATTATCGATGGGCCCAGTCCATCTATCACCCCGTCTGGATCAAGACCCGCAGCGGTTTCCGGGCCGATGTCACCATCTTCAGGAATGCGCCCGCAGGCCATAATGCCTGCCTGTCCGATGGCGGCATACTCACGGGCTACCGGGTCTCCATCAACGACGGTGCGACCTGGTTCCAGGTGGGCTACGCCCCGGGAACCACCTCAGGTCCCACCGTGACTTTCGGCGGCATGGATACGAAAAGCGCCGACGGGGCTGTGTTCGGTGGCTTCACGCCCCCTCATTCGCGCGGATCGGATGGGAGTCCCCTGTCCGATTTCCAGCCGGGGACGACCATCGGCTACGACAGCATCTATACGAACCCCTTCTTCTGGGAGCTGGAATACACCTCCGCCTCCCTGGAATTCGGGGCCTCGACCATCACTTATGGGGATCTCACGACCTCCTTTGAATGGAATGGCCCCCAGGGCCAGCTCTCCAAGCTCACCACACCCAGCGGCAAGACCTACACCTTTGCTCATCAGCTGTTCCAGGGCGTGGGCACCAATCCAAGGTCTGCGATCAGCGGAATCAGTTGGCTCTGGAGTCCTACCACGCCAACGTCTTTCGATTACTACTCGATGGTCACCCGCATGGACGTCCAGGAGAATCAGGCCGGATCGCCCCAGACTCGCACTACCGCGTACCGATGGAAGCTACCGGAAGTGGATCCGATGTCACCGACTGGGACCATTCAATGGGCATCGCCAGCTCAAGGCGTGGCTCAGACCCTGCCCAGCGGAGAGACGATTCTGCATGTCTTCAGCCCCCCGATGAATGGAGGCACCTTACCCACCACGCTCGAACAGGAGGGACGCACCTTCCTCGCCACTCGCCAGGCGGTCGCCGCCCGCTACCACTACGTCAGCGGCGACACAAGTTGGCTGTCCTTCCTTGGCCGTGGGAGCGATCCATCCACGACCACCTGGTACGCCCGGGAACGTTTCGAGGGCTGGGATCTGAGGAGTTGGGAGACCCGGATTCGCGCGTCGCGAGGGGCGAATCCCACCTATCTCAGCACCAATACAGAACCCCGCCCGACACGCACCCTCAAAGAGGAAAAGGACGGCCCCGTCGAAATCACCGAGCTGGATGGTTGGAACGCAGACCTCGGGAATTACGCGGTGAAGCGGACCTACGTCATGGCGGCAGGAACCTCTCCTCCTTCTCAATTCTGGGCGCCAGGTGCCCTGCAGGGGCTGAATGCCCCCTTGTCCCCTGGCGAGGCGTCCTATGTGCGGCATCCGGGCCTCACCGAGTCGTCCCCCATCGGTGCCCTGGCCCACCAGGTGACGCTGACGATGTTCTCTTCCGACAAGACCGCCGCGCTCCTGGATCGGGAACAGAAAGTGGAAACCAAAGTGATCCTGGCGCCCCCTACAGGGGCCACGGGATTCACGGGTCGGATCCAAAACAACTTCGATTCGGGCGAACGCGCCCACATTATCGGCCAGGCGGACCAACTGGACCTTCTGGGTGGAACCAACACCCTCAGCCTGGTCTTCGACCAGCAGCCCCTGGGCCTGTTCAAGGTGAATCAACTCTGGGGCGTCACACTCCGTTCAAGTGACACCGGCACCGAACTCAGTGGTCGGGTGGGAGCTACCTACAGGTACGAACCAACGGGCCGGTTCATGACTTCCATCCAGCAGTCAGGGGCCGGCTGGAGCGAGCAGGAACCCGACCACGACAACATGGGACGCCCGCTGACCCACAAGGACCCCAACGGCTTCTCCACTCACTTTGCCTGGGACACCCTCGGCAGACTCACGGGGATCTCCCCGGACACACTCGAGTCCGCCACAGCTATCCGGCCCGAAAACACCCTTCGCAGGACGACACTCACCCGAGGAAGCCAGACCCTGGTCTACCACTACAACGGCTTCGGCGAGCTCATCGGGGAAGAGCGTGCCGGCCCGGGTGGCCAGGTGTCCCACAAGGTCCACGGTTACGACTCCGGAGGGCGCAAAACCTTCGAAACCACCTGGCAACAGGGTCCCGTCTCGGACTTCACCGAATGGGCCAAGCCCAAGCTGGGCGGCCATGGCATCACAGCCTGGACCTACGATGGCCGAGGTCGGGTCATCAGGTTGGTGAACGCCAATGGGGAAGCCACGGACACCGACTACCTCACCCCCCTCCGGACCCGAAGGAAGGTGTATCCGGATGTCGCCGGCGTGAGCACCACAGCGACTTCGCTCTTCGACAAGGATGTCCTGGGCCGCCTGGTGAAAATCACAGATGCCGCCGGTCAGGTGACCTCCTACGCCTACGATGCCGCTGGCCGCATCCGTCAGGTGCAGCAGGGGACCCAGATCCGTTCCTGGGCTTACGACCTCTTCGGCCGCCTGGACACTCTGATTCAGCCAGAATCCGGCACCACCAGGTACGCTGCATTCACGGTCACCGGGAAGCCCACCCGCGTCACGTACGGCTACGGGAGCATCGCCCCCAAGACCATCTCCACGACCTTCGATGCGCTGTCCCGCCCCCTCGCCGTGACCAGTTCTGATGGCTCGGTGGACCAGGCCTTCGTCTACGATGGCGTCGCTGCCGGCGGGCGCAGTGCCTTCGGTCATGCCATGGCCCAGCTCAGCTACAGCCGGGACCGCAACATCGAGCTTTGGTACACCTATGACGGTTTGAACGGACGCCTGGGCCGCCTTGACACCCGCGTAGGAGATGGGACCGCCCCCGCCGATCCGGGTCAACAATTCAGCCAGACCTTCGATTACGCCGAGGATGGCCTGCGTCAGGCAGCCTCTATGGATGGCCGCACCCAGCGCATCAGCCTCGACCCAGCCTCCCGGCTGCCATTGGGAATCACGCACAGCCGCAGCGACGGGTACACCCTCCTGGTGGCCAACTTCACTCAGGATGGCCTTCTCTGGGCGCCCACCCGAATCGACTACGGCAATGGGGCCTATACCGAACTTGGGTACCGCCCGGACCAGACGGGGCTGGCCAGCCTGTCGCACAGCCTCCCCGGCACTGTTGGCCCGCGGGCCGCATGGATCTATAGCTATGACGGCGCCGGTTGGCTCAAGGGGGATGGTCAGGACTCCTACCATTACGATCCCCTGGGACGGCTCAGCCAGGCCCTTGTGCAGCGCCTGAACAGCCCGCAGGTGCTCACCCAGAAATTCGCTTACGACACCGTGGGCAACCTGCTTTCCAGCGTCACCACCGCAAATGCGGGTTCGCTGCCGGGCACCCTCAGCAACTTCACCTTCCCTTCCAACGCCATCGAGTTGGCCCGGCGCAACCAGCTGCCCGCGGGCCAGACCGGCGCCCAGTACGATCCCCAGGGCAACCTCACCTATGTGTGGAAGACGGTCAGCGCCAGTGGACCGTTCATCCAGATGGCCTATGACGCCCTCGGACGCGTGCAGGCCATGTACGACTCGGCCAGTGGGCTCAAGGAGACCTATGCCTACACCCCAGAAGGCCTGCGCACCCGCATCGATACCTTCAGCGGTACCGCCCTCCAGAGGACCCGCTACAAGATCTACAACGATCAGCGGCAGATGGTGTCCGAATACGAGGTTGCACTGATCGAAGCCCCTGCGGCCACTCGCACCCAGCTGGCCGCCACCCGTGATTCCAAAGCCAAGCGGGCAGCTCCCAAGGTGCCAAGTCTTCGATCGAAATCGAGTCGGGCGGCCAAGGTCGCCCGCAAGGACGCCATGCGCCTGGCCGAAGCGAAAGGAGGTGGGCGATCCAAATCCCCCACAGGCACTCCGGCGATCCGTTACCGGAACAACGATGGGACCTTTCCTGGGCCCTCCCCTTCCCTCATCGACAACAATGGCCCTGCAGGGGCCTACATCACTTATCCGATCGGGGCCGTCACCGTGTCCCAGGGTTTTGCCACAAGCTTCACCGGAACCACGGATTTCGGCACGGACTACATCTGGGATTTCGGTGATGGGACCCCCGCCGTGTACGGTTCCTTCGAGCCGGGGAGCCGGACCATCACCGTCAGCCATGTCTTCAATACCCTCAGCAGTCCCGCCTTCCAGGTGACCTACACCGTCCGGAGTACGGCCGGAGGCTACACCCAAAGTTCAGCCACCCTCGGAGTGGCCGTAGTCATGCCTGCGCTCCCCGTGATCCAGGCCTTCACCGCCGATGGTCTCAAGGACACAGCCACGGCCTACTGGGGCGACTCTGCCGTGCTGGCCTGGGATGTCACGGGAGCCACCAGCCTCGGCATCGACCAGGGCGTGGGAGCTGTGAGCCAAGTTCTCCAAGGCAGCGTGGGCCTCACGAACCTCCAGGCCACGACCACCTACACGCTGACAGCCACCAATGCCGCGGGGTCCGTGACCCAGGGGGTACGGATCCGAGTCCTCCCGAAGATCCAATCCTTCTCGGCGGATGCCAACCCCATCGACGCCGGAACCGGAACCACACTCGGCTGGAACATTGCCGGCGCCACCGCGGTCAGCCTCCAGGAAGGTGGGGACCCACCGTGGGATGTAACCGGAACGACCACCCGTTCCGTGGATCCCCTAGCTCCTACGCTGTATGCGCTGAGCGCCTCCAATGCCGATGGGATCTCCCCGACCTCCTCCCTGCGACTGAACGTCACCCCGGTCCTCAGCGCCTTCAGTGCATCTCCCGGCACCCTTTCTCCGGGCCAGACCTCAACGCTGTCCTGGACGGCGGTGGGCACGAACCTGACCCTGACCCTGGCCCCGGACATCGGCCTCGTCACCGGCACGAGCCAAGCCGTCAGCCCCGCCTCCTCGACGATCTACACCTTGACCGCCACCAACAGCTACACCAGCGTCAGCCGGTCAGTCGCGGTGAACCTGAACGGCCTTCCGACCATCCTGTCCCAGCCCAGGAGCCAGTCAGTAATGGCCGGACAGACGGGGACATTCAGCGTCGAAGCTTCAGGCCCAGGACCCCTGTCCTACCAATGGATGAGGAACGGGGCCCCCGTCAGCGGGGCCACAGGCGCCAGCTACACCACACCCGCGACGGTCGTAGCGGACGACGGCACCACCTTTGCTGTGATGGTGGCCAATGCCTACGGGAGCGTCCTGAGCCAGCCTGCCACCCTGTCGGTGGCTCCGGATCTAGTGGCTCCCACGGTTGCCGCCTCTGAAATGGGAAGCAGCGGAATCATCACCTTGGCGGCCACCGCCAGCGACAACGTGGGCGTCACCAGGGTGGAGTTCCATGTGGATGGCATTCTGGAGGGGGCAGCCACGGCCTCCCCCTATCGCATCGGCTTGGACTCCACCACTCTGAACGATGCAAGCCACACCCTGGTCGCCAAGGCTTACGACACCGCGGGCAATATGGGCGCCTCCATGCCCGTGGTCTTCACCATCGCCAACGCCACAGGGGAGCCCCCAGGCATTGCCGTCCAGCCCATCGACCAGGTGGTCATGGCAGGCCAGATGGCCACCTTCAACGTGACGGCGAGTGGCTCTGGGGCACCCACCTACCAGTGGTATCTCCTGCCCCCTGGTGGCGCCACCCCAATGGCCATCAGCGGGGCCACCGATGCCACCTGCACGACGCCCGCGACCACCCTGACCGACAGTGGCACGACGTATACTGTCACGATCACCAACGCCTACGGATCTGTGACAAGCGCTCCCGCGACCCTGACGGTGAATCCTGCTTCCCAGGTCGGCATCCTGGTGTGGAAACGGGACATTGTCTACATCGGCGCCAAGGAAGTAGGTGAAATCGATGCCGATGGCCTCCACATCACCCAGGTGGACCACCTGGGAAGCCCCCGCCTCCTGAGCGACAAGAACGGCACTCTTGAGGACGAGCAGAAATACATGCCCTTCGGCCAGTACCTCGACGGGCAACAGAAGAGCCGCAAAGGATTTACTGGGCACGAGCAGACAGATCCTTCAGGCCTGATCTATATGCAGGCGCGCTTCTACGCCCCCTGGTATGGCAGGTTCCTTAGCCCTGATCCGGCGCGGGATCAGCATTTTGAAGAAACACAGAGCTGGAATATTTATTCGTATGTGCAGAACAACCCAACGATGAAGGTTGATTCGACTGGGATGTTTTGGGAGGAGTTAGGTAATTTTATTAAAGGTAATGGTTGGACTAAATCAGAATCTGCATATACTACGAAACCTGATGTACCCAAACCATTACCGCCAAAAGTTAATCAATTGCTCGTAAAAATGTCGTCAAAGTTGGACGAAAAAATTGTGGTTACAGCTACCACTAATGGCAAACATAACCCAGGATCCGCCCATCCTGATGGTGAGGCAGTGGATTTGAGATATCCAAAGAATCCAGAAAAGATGTTAAAAGCCGCTGCTGAATCCGGTGCCCAATTTGGTTTAGACGAAAAAAAGCATCCAACCCCGGCAACGAAGGGTGCACATATCCATTTACAAGTAAGACCTGGAAAGGGAGGATCTAGGGGAGATTTACCCAAGGTGTCCCCATCAGTGGCTCCTGTTACACCAACCTGGAATGGCTTTTTATTTTAAAATATGGAGATCTCAAGTGACAATGTCTAAAATGTGTGTCGTTTTATTTTTAGGATTTTTTGTTTGTATTTATTTTGCAAATTCTCAAGAGAGCCAAGACTGGTTTCATAGAGCGATGGAACGGCATTTCAAAGGTTGGAATGCTGTTACACCTAGTATGTTGGTGGGTAGTCCCTATGACAAATATCCGGAAGCTCGCGCTGAACTTGGTATGAAAGACAATAGTCGGATAGTTTTGTTGTACAAAAAAGAGAATGATAAGATCGAATATATTGTCGCGAGTGTATCTTCGGGTGGGGCAGCAAAAGTCCTTCTCCGCGATTCCTGGGGTGAAGGGAATCCAACACCATTCCTCTCAATTAATAAAATGTCTTCCTTAAAAGATGTAAAAACCCAAAAAACTTGGTCGATTGATCCCCAACAGAGTTTCGTTGTAGAAGAGTGGGCGTTTCGTTGGGTTATAGCAAAAGTAAACAATAAATGGGAAAAAATATTGATTTACTATGAAGATTAGGCGTTTTCGTAGCAAAATCTCAATCAAGCAATTCTGATCAACCCCAACCCAACCCTTCCCATCCTCACCAGGAAGCAGGCAGGCTGAAGTGAACGCAAGTGAAAAACCGAACCCCACGCTTACAACGGAAACCTCAACCCCTTATCCCCCCTCACTTCCACAGTCTCGTTCCTGCTGCCTTTGGGGCCTCGGACGGTGATGGTGTGGCGGCCTTGGGTTAGTTTGACGCTGCTGCCGTCGCTTTCGATGCCGGTGTCCTGGCCGTCCACGAGGACTTTGCCGGTGCCGGGGAAGGTCTCGACGGTGAGGGTGGCGAGGGCGGGCAGGTTCAGGGGCGCGGTCTGGCCTGCGATCACGCTCAGGCTGCGGCTGTCCTTATAGAAGTGCCTGGCGCTGGCCAGATCGACCTTATGGGTGCCGGGGGGCAGCGGCAGCGTGGCGCCGGGGGCGAGATCGCCCATGTCCTTGCCATCCACCTTCACGCGCACGCCGAAGGCGCCAGCCAGCTTGAGGCTGCCGGGGGCGTTGGGATCCAAGGGCGGCTCCTGCCGCGACTCCGCGGTGGTGGCCTCCTTCAGCTCGAAGGTGCGCCCGCTCGGGACCTCGCCGGGGGCAAAGTCAGAGGCGTAGCCCAGCTTCTCCTTGGTGAGCGTGAGGCGATGAGCCTGGCCCTGATTCCAGCGCACCTTGAGGGGCGTCTCGCCTTCCAGGGGTTTCTCGTCCAGCACCACCGTGGCGCCGGGGGGGACGGAAGCGATGGTCTCCTCGCTGAGGATGGGGTCCAGGGGGAAGATCGGGGGCGCCTCGCCGGGCTTGAAGGCATAGGCCAGGGGCCGATATCCCTTGAGCTCCAGGCGCAGGGCATCGCCCGCCTGCAGGGGCTGGTTCATGGGGGTGGTGCCCACGGCCAGGTCGTTCACGAAGACCTTGGCGCCGGTGGGCTGGGAATCGATCTGGAGGCGGGCGGCCTTTGGACCCCGGAACAGGAACCAGCCACCCACTGCCAGGACGGCCACGGCGGCCGCGACGAGCCAGATCCGGCTGGAGCCGCGGGGCTCGGGGCGGGCCACCACCATGGTCTCGTCGAAGGAGGTGGAGCGGATCTCGGGGATGGGCGATTCGCCACTCACCTTGAGGAGGCCGAGGAGCTCGCGGCGGTCCTCCTTGGTGATGTCCACCACGGCATCCAGCAGATCGCGCACGAAGGCCGTGCAGGTGGCGTAGCGGTCCTCGGGGCGCTTGGCCAGCACCTTGCCGAAGACCCGCC
>Ga0255338_1006330_pt1 | contig 10125 bp, 8 predicted proteins | sample MeOH1_35cm_T4_19_FD_203715 | JGI IMG/M metagenome (GOLD analysis project Ga0255338, IMG submission 203715) | Sandy soil microbial communities from University of British Columbia, Vancouver, Canada - MeOH1_35cm_T4_195 | ecosystem: Engineered > Artificial ecosystem > Sand microcosm > Unclassified ...
TTCAAACTGATCCCGGTCTACCTCGCTTGATGGAGGCGGGCCGGGGCTTACTTTTGTACGGCATTCCGGGTTAACGCTCGGAGTGATGTCAGGCTGGATGAACTCGATGAACCGCAGAACGCTCCTCAGCAACGCCCTCTTTGCCGGCACGGTCGGTGCCGCGCTCGCCCCGCTCCGTCCCGCCGCCGCGGAGATCCAACCGGTCAACCTGCGCAAGGTGCGGCGCATCGTCACCCTGGGCGACAGCATCACCCAGGGTGGCGCCCGCCCGGGCGGCTACGTATGGCTGATCAACGAGTACCTCCAGGTGCTCTATCCCAAGCAGAAGATCGAGGTGATCAATGCCGGGATCAGTGGCCACAAGAGCAACGACATGCTTGGCCGGTTCCAGCGAGACGTGCTGGACAAGAAGCCGGACCTGATCACCATCAGCGTGGGCGTCAACGACGTGTGGCACGGCTTCACGCCCGAGCACCCGGCCGGCTATGGCCCGCGCCGCGTGAAGCTGGAGGACTATCGCAAGAACGTGGAAGCGATGCTCGAAGCTGCCGCTAAGGCAAACGCCCAGGTGGTCTGCTTCACGACCACTATCTTCGAGGATCAGCCGAACAGTATCCGTAATCTCAAGGTCGCGAGCTACAACGACGCGATGCGCGAGCTGGCCGCGAAACATGGCGCTGGCGTGGCGGATCAGTACGGCGCCTTTGTGGCTGCCTGGAAACAGAACATGTCCGCCGGAGTGAAGCTCACCTCCGATCAGGTGCACATGGCGCCGGGCGGCGATGCCTTGATGGCCCACACCGCTCTCCGCGCTTTCGGGATCTCCGAGGCCGACCTGCGGCGAGCCCGTCCCGAGGTCGAAAAGCGGATCAAGCGATAGCTTCGATCGAGACCCGAGCCGCTGGCTACCCGCCCCCTCGGCCCGTAGTCAGCGGCCTCGCGCCGCGTTAGATCTTTGCTGCTATCTCGTTGAGCAGTACCCCCCGAGTCCGGCAGTAGACTGAATTCCCACGTGCCGAATCTCTTACTTGCTGTGCTGTGCCACCTTGGCGCAGTTAGCGGGGCGCAGGATGCGGTGACAGCGCCCCGCTGAGATACCTGGAATGAGTAGTATGAGCCCGAAGCAAACCGGACCGGCGATCAGTCCCTTCGAACAGACCCAACCGGCAGGCGAGCTTGCCGACCGCATGAAGCGGATCCAGGACCGGCTCACCGGCCCGGGTTTCCCCGAGTACACCCCGGAGTTCGTCCTGGCCGACGTCAAGCTCGATCCCGAGTACCCCCGCCTCTACAACAGCTTCAGTGGCGACATCTCCGGCCGGTACGTGGAAGCGCTGGCGCTCGCGCCGTCCGGTGAGCCGGTTCGGTTGGCGCAGCTGGTGCGGGACCTCCTCCAGTACCAGCGGCCGGATGGGCGTTTCGGCGACCCCGCCATCCCATTTACGGCCTCGGAAGTCGGTAAGCCGCACATGGCGCTGCTGTGGGGCAACGGCCGGCTCCTCGTCGGGCTCCTGGCGTATCACCAGGCCACGGGAGACGCCGACGTGCTGGAAGCTGCACGCCGTCTCGGCGACTTCCTGTTACAGGTGCGCGAAGAGTGCTCCGGCGATGAGGTGGCGTCTCGCCTGCATGGCCTGGGCGCCCATGGCCTGATCTGCTTTACCCAGTTGATCGAAGGGCTGGTCCTCCTCGGCCGGGCGACCGGCGACCCGCGCTACCTGGAAGCGGCGCGTGAGATCGCTCCGCAGCTTCCGCCTCCCGGTATTCAGCACACTCACGGCTACCTCTCCACCCTTCGCGGCGTGATGTTCCTCCACGAAGCCACCGGCGACGCAGCCCTCCTCCACGAGGTGGAGCAGAAGTTCGCGGAGTTGGTGGCATCTCCGGACTATGTGGTCTACGGCGGCGTGCTGGAGTTCTTCGGGGCCGAGACGCACGGGGTGTCCCCCGCCGACCTCAAGAAACTGGCCGCGCTCGACAACAAGCCTCCCCAGGACGAGGGCTGTTCCGAAGCAGACTTCGTACGGCTGGCGCTGCAACTCTGGGCGGCGACCGGCCGCGCGGAATACCTGGAGCGGGCGGAACGGTGTCTGCTGAACCACTTCTACTTCAACCAGTTCCATAGCGGGGACTTCGGGCACCACGTGCTGTTCGACCGCGGATTCCGCCCCAGCGAGGCTCCCGGCAAGGCCTGGTGGTGCTGCAACATGCACGGCCTCCGCACGTTTCCCGACGTGGTCGAGTCGATCGTCACGCGAGACGGCGACACCGTACGTGTCAATCTATTCCTTGACTGCGCCCGCACCGACGGTTACCTCGACTTTACACTCCAGCAAACGGCTTTCAGCGCCGGCGCGGTGATCACGATCCAGCACGATTCCGCTGGTGCCGTCCCTTTGGCGATTCGCCAACCCTCCTGGGCAAGCGGTTTGTCAGTACGGTTGAACGGAAGAGACGCTCCGGTTGAGACTGCTGGCGACTATGCCGTAGTGGTCCGATCGTGGAAACAGGGCGACCAGATCGAGGTTGCGCTGAACCCGCGTGAGTACGTGCAACTGCGGAGTGGCGAGCAGATCGATCTATGTGAGCTAGGCTCCGAGCCGATAGAAGCGGCCCTGTTCTACGGGCCGTGGCTGCTCGGTGTTCACGAAGAGGAAGAGCCGGCGTTCTTCGAGCGTCCCTGGACCTGGGGCCAGCCCAACGAGAACGTGCTGCAACTCCCGATTCGGCTGGCAGACACCCGTCTTGACGTTAAATCGGATGCGCCGTCGCATCCCGTCTTCCGGTTGGAGTACCTACACGGCGGTTGGCCGGGTCGTGCCTCGGTCACCTTGCGGCCGATTGCGGACCAGACCCATTCGCCGCGCCAGCAAGTCCTCGCCGTCTGGATGACGTTTCGCCGAGCCGAAGGTTAACCGCCTCCCGGCACTCCTGACCGTCGGTTGCCCCATCACTCCACTTCTCCAATACTCCTACTGCGCAAGCAAGCATCACTGCTATCCAAGTACTACGCAAGCCACGAGCAGCTAAAATACCGCTCCACGGGTGCGTGATCCGTCCGTCCGGCAGCCGAACTACTGAGAGGGTAGGGCGGTTTCCGGTCGGTTGGTCCGGCACCGCCGGGAAAGCGGCTAACTAATGAAGCAGCAGCGGTGGGGAGTAGGATTTGAGGAACGCAACTGGAGCCGCCGCGACGTGCTCCAGTCCGGAGCAGCAGCCGCGCTGGCCCTGACCGTCGGCGGAGAAGCCGCAGCGGTCGAAGGCGCGGCTCGCCCGGCGGGTAAAGCTAAGCGCTGCATTTTCATTCTGTGCACGGGTGGGCCGTCCCAGCTCGAGACCTGGGACCCGAAGCCGGAGGCTCCCGCCGAGGTGCGCGGTCCGTTCGGTGCGATTGAGACCAACGTCTCGGGCATCCGGATCTCCGAGACCCTCCCCCTCCTCGCCCGCCGTGCCGACCGCTTCTCCCTGGTGCGCTCCGTACATCACGCCGGTCCCGCACTCCACGAAGTCGGCCTTCAGCTCATCCAAACCGGGCGCAGCTTCTCCGGCGGAGCGGAGTGGCCGTCGATGGGAGCCGCGCTCTCGCGCCTGCATGGCCGTGCCGGATCACTGCCCGCGGCGGTACTGCTTCCCCGTCCGCTCGGCGACCTGGGCATCGCGCTTCCGCAGGGACAGGGCGCCGGTTTTCTGGGCGACGTCTACGCCCCCCTCGCACCGTTCGGCGACCCCAACGACGCGGACTACCGGGTAGAAAGCCTCCTCGCCGGCACCGAGCCCCGCCGGGGTCGCCGGGAGGGGCTGCGTGAGCTCCTGGGTTACGATGCAGCGAGCGATGCGTCGACCGGCCTCGGCGCCGATCCACTTTACGAACTGATGGCCTCTCCCGAAGCCCGTTCCGCCTTCGACCTCTCCCGCGAGGCCGTTCAACTGCGGGACCGGTACGGTCGCACTACCTTCGGCCAGAGCTGCCTTCTGGCGCGCCGCCTGGTGGAGCATGGCACTCGCTTCGTGACCATCAATCAGTTCGACAGCGTCTTCCACCAGCATACCTGGGACTGCCACGGTTACCCGGACCTCCCCACCCGCGTTGCTGATCTTAAAGACCGCGTTGCGGCTTCGTTCGACCAGTCGGTCTCCGCCCTCATCGACGACCTCGTTGCCCGCGGCCTCTACGAAGACACGCTCCTCTGCTGCTTCGGTGAAATGGGCCGTACCCCCACGCTCACCGCCACTGGTGGGCGCGATCACTGGACCCGCTGCTGGTCCGTTATGCTGGGCGGCGGCGGTCTCCGCGGCGGCCAGGTGATCGGCGCCTCCGACGCACACGCTTCAGAGCCGGTCGCTCGCCCCGTCTCCCCCGCCACGCTCGCCGCTACCGTCTACACCGCCCTCGGCGTAGCGCCCGACACCCGTCTCCCGGGCGCCGACGGTCAGCACCGCCCCCTCCTCCCCGGCGGCACCGAAGTACTGCACGAGCTGATCTGAGGGGCGCCTGCGGACGCACTTCAGTTTGAACGGCCCCTGTCTCCGCCCCCGGACGGCAGGGGCCGTTTGCCGTCCGGCAGTTCGCGCACCGTGGAGGGCATGGACGACTCGGGTGGCGAATATTCGGACATATGCGTACTCCCATTCACTCGCTCGCCCTAAGTCTCGTCGTCACGACGTCCTTCCTGCTCATCGCCTCCGCTGCCCGGTCTGTCGAGACTGGCGGCCCCCAATCAACGGAGGTCTTTGTCTCCGGCGCGGACGGCTATCACACCTACCGCATCCCCGCGGTGATCGCGACGAAGAAAGGTACGCTCCTCGCCTTCGCGGAGGGACGGAAGGGCGGCGGTGGGGACAGCGGGGACATCGACACGGTTCTCCGGCGCAGCCGTGACGGCGGGATGACGTGGGAGCCGCTCCAGATCGTACTGGATGAGGGGGCGAACACGCTGGGAAATCCCTGTCCCGTGGTGGATCAGAAGAGTGGCACCATCTGGCTCCTTTTCACTCGAAACCTGGGAGAGGACACGGAAGCGAAGATCCGTGCCGGAACGGCCAAGAGCACGCGGGAGTGCTGGGTGACGCACAGCACCGATGACGGCTTGAACTGGTCGAAGCCCGTAAACATCACCGCCACGACGAAGGCGCCGGATTGGACCTGGTACGCCACCGGACCTGGGGTCGGCATCCAGCTTCGCAGCGGCCGCCTCCTGATCCCTTGCGACCACAGTGTGGCCGGGAGCAAGATGTTCCGCTCCCACGTCATTTACAGCGACGATCATGGAACCACCTGGAAGCGCGGCGGTGTGGTAGGAGACAACACCAACGAGTGCCAGGCTGCGGAGCTTGCTGATGGAACGGTGCAGATCAACATGCGCAGTTACCACGGCCAAAACCGTCGGGCCATCGCTACCAGCCGGGATGGGGGCGAGACGTGGTCAGAGATCACACTGGATCCGGCGCTGATCGAGCCGGTCTGCCAGGCGAGTCTCATCCGCTATCCCCAGGGGAAGCGGAGTAAGGAGAGCGTGCTCCTCTTCAGTAATCCCGCCAGCAGGAAGCGCGAGAAGTTTACGGTGCGACTCAGCCCGGACGGGGGCGCCACCTGGCCGTTCTCCCGCGAGCTGCACGCCGGCCCGGCCGCCTACTCCTGCCTGACGCCACTGCCGCGTGGCCAGGTTGGCTGCCTCTATGAGCGCGGTGAGACCAACGCCTATCAACGGATCACTTTCGCCCGATTCAGTCTCAATTGGCTGAAGGGAGTTTCGGACAAGTGAGTGTAACCTCCGCCCCGATTGCCAGGTCTGACGTGACGGAGGAGTAACGTGATGACCGTACGGATTGGGATCTCTGTACTGACCGGAGTGGGTCTGGCGTTTGCCGCTGCCACGGCGCCGAGCCGAGCCCAGAACACGGCACGATTTACCGTCACCGACCTCGGTACGCTGGGTGGAGCCAGAAGCGAGGCCCACGCGCTCAACGAGTGGGGAGAGGTTGCCGGATGGTCCGACACGTCCCAGGGAACCCGGCACGCGTTCATCTGGAAGGCAGGCGGCATGCGAGACCTCCCGCCTCTGGCCGGCTATCGGGAAAGCCTGGGGCTCGGGCTCAATGAGCATGGGCAAGTGGTCGGCTCCGCTCTAGCCACCCGGCAGATTGTTGCGGTTGATACGGGCGTGGTCGTGCCGGGGAAGCTGGAAGTCAGCCACGCCATGCTCTGGGACCGGGATGCCGTACGCGACCTTGGCTCCGGCGAAGCCCGGGGCATCAACAACCGCGGCGACGTGGTGGGCCGGCGTTACCTCTGGCGCGCAGGTCGAGAGGCAGCTCCCGTAACAACCGACTCTCACATCTCCGTCTTCGAGGCGCAGACCATCAACGATGAAGGCGTCATCGGCGGAGCTGCCCGGTCAACCAGTAGCGCGGGGCATTTTCCGGCCCTGCTCCGTGAGAACCGGGTGGAGTTGCTGGACAATTTCGCGGGCGGCCCCGGAGGCGTGGTGAACAGTGTGAGTGACAGGGGCGAAGTCGTAGGGATGACCTCGATGCTGGAAGGCGAGGCATTCCACTGGAAGCAGGGGAAACGCACCTTGCTGGGCACGATGAACGGGCCGGTGCAGTTCGGGTTCGGGGGCCATGCCGGCTACCACTACAGCCAGGCTTTCAGCGTGAACAATCGGGGTCAGGCGGTCGGCGCCGCCAACGTCAGCGAACGCGGGCTGAATGACCTCCACGCTTTCCTCTGGGAAGGAAGCGCCCTCACGGATCTGAACCGGTTGGTCGATCCGGCACAGGGCTGGACCTTGCGCGAAGCCCGCTCCATCAACAACCGCGGTCAGATCTGTGGATCAGGTGAAAGGAACGGAGCCCACCGCGCCTTCCTGCTCACCCCCACGGCCAGATAGCCCAGGCAAGTAGCCTGATCGATGGGGGTAGGAGTGCTGGAACCGCTTATTCTAGCTCCAACTCGAACAGGTCGCGGTCTAGCTGCGCGATGTGGGCGCGGAACGCGTGGATCTGCGCATGCATCTGGCTAACCCGGTGGTCGGTTCCCGCCCGCCCGCCGAACATGGCCGCCGATGCGGACCAAACCAGCCCGGTCGCCCCCACAATCGCGGCCGGGATGATGGCCACGGGGGTAAGGATCGCCACAGCCGCGTGAACGCCCACGGATACCGCCGCCGCTGCCGTCAGCGAGAGACCGCTCCGCGGATCGGCGGTCCAGGGCGTCGGCGCTGCGGAGAGGTTTCGTTGTCGCACCGCCAGCAGCGACTCCACCTGCCGGAGCTGCCGCTCGGCCTCCGCTCGCTGCAGTCGCTTGTCCCGTAGGAGCCGCGCACGCGCTCTCCAGAGCACCAACAGGACGCGATAGAGCGCCTGATGCCCCAGCGCTCCACCGGGGAACGGAATGCTCACGCGGCCCAGGGTCGATGCGGGAGCCGGCAGCGAGAGCGCCGCGTTCTCCGTGGCCACTGCCAGTGCCCGGCAGCCCGCGGTGTGCTGTAGAAAGCCTTCCAGCGCCACATGCAACAGCTCGCCGCGCGGGTTGGGCTGGACCTCGGGACGGGGGAGCGTGGAGCTGTCCCACGCCTCCAGGGCATAACGCAGCACCAGCCGCTGCCGGTCTTCTTCCGCCGCGCTCCAGGCCTGCCGTACGTAATAGGCAAAGATCGCGCGCTCCCGGGCCGGCACTGCGCGCGTGCCACCGGTCATCGGCAGCATCCCCAGCCGGCGCCCCGCATTGTCCAGCAGCACGTCGTCCGTTTGCGCCGGGAACAACCCCCACACGTTAGCGCCACACGCCCGTGAAAGGCTGCGGATGATCTCCTCCGGAGCCGCACCCGGCCGTGCGCCCGCGTGCGCGGCCACCTGGCGGGACTCTTCAGCGTTCAGTTGTCGCAGAATGCGCAGCATGGCGGGGCCTTAAGCATTGGGCGTTCAAAGATTACCCGGCAACTTGCAGCGGGCTCCGTGTTAAGAACGGAAGGGGTGGCGCACAGGTTATCTTAGGCAATCGCCCGCCAGAAGTCGATCTTCACCCCGCATCCCGTCTCCCGACCGCTCCAACGCCCGGCGCCCGGCGCCCAACGCCGTTCCCATCTTGAGGCTGAACGCTCGTCGCCTAACGCCCTATAGCACTCTCCGGTAATCGCAGCTCGGAGTGCGACCCAGCGATCCCCAGCACTCCCACACCACCAGGTAACCCCGTCCCGCCACATAGTAGCAGTGCGACACCAGTTCTTCACCGCACCGTGGACACACCCCTCGCACCCATTCCGGGTCCGGCCGCTCCACGTGCGCCGGACGCTTGCTTCCCATCGACATTCCGTTCACCTTGCACCCTGTCCGTCGTGTCATTATAAGTGTCAAATTGTAGCATCTTCGGCTTGCGCTATGCAAACAATTGTTTGCATAGCGCAAGCCGAAGATGCTACGGACAGCGAGCAGTACGGGGTCGGGAACTAGGCGGCGTTACAGGATCGATTGTCGAAGCAAGCCCGCGCTGGGATGAGAGAAGGTCGCTGTCGGCCGTATGGCCATCAAGTCTCCTTCCATTCGCGTCCATTCGCGTTCATTTGCGGCCATCCTGATGATCGCGAAGATTACTCGGCGTCCCACTGGGGTCGCGGACCGCCGTAACCCTGATCGTCGATGCCGAAGGCATCCGCCACGCGGTTGAAAAACGCAAACAGAGCGGTGATGTAAACCATTTCGGCGATCTGCGGATGGGTCCAGCCATGGTCCCGGAGCGCCTGGACCTGCTCGTCGGTGGTGCGATAGGCGTGGCGGGTGATGGTCTCTGCCGTGCTCAACAGGGCGCGCTCGGCGTCCGTAACCGGAGCGCTTGCCAGGTCCCCACGGGCTAACGCCTCCACCACCTCATCCGTTTCACCCTGCGACCGCAGGAAGAAGCCGTGGCTAGCCGTTCAGTAGGGGCACCGGTTCAGGCCGGAGACCAGCGTGGCGATCATCTCCTTCATCCGACGGTCCAGATGCCCATCGGAGAAGTGGACCGTGTTGGAAAAGGCAATCACCTGCCGGAGAAAGTCCGGCCGCTGGGAGAAGCACTTCAAGATTCCCGGCACGAAGGTACGCCCGGTGGCCGCCTGGTACTCAGCGTATACCTCCGCGACCTCCCCCGTCGCGTCCGGTTCTTCAACCCATTCGATCCGTGGCATTTCTGGTTAACCGCAAAGGCGCCAAGAGCGCAAAGAAGGGCAGAGTAAGTATTGGGCAGCTCGGACAGGATCTCCGGAATTGGATCCAGGCTACCAGTAAACTGTGCCACACCTATCCCGAAAATCCCGTTAATCCTGTCTAAGCTTCCCGCTCCCTTTGCGGCCATCTGCGTTCTTGTCGCCTTTGCGGTCCCTAGCCTCTCCCGCCGCGCAGACCCATCTTGGCCCGGACTTCGATCATCGTCTCGGCAGCCACTTTGCGGGCTCGCTCCGCGCCATGCTCCAGGGCCGCCCACACCCGCTCGGGGTGTGCGGCCAGCTCTTCCCGGCGCGCGCGGATCGGTGCCAGTTCGGCAACCACCACGTCCGCTACGGCGGGCTTCAGCTCACCATACCGGAGCGACTTCGCTTCATACTGCTCCTGGAAGTAGCGCACCTGCTCCGGTGTGCCAAATGCCTCCAGCAGTGTGAAGAGGTTCTTGACGCCCGGACTCATCTCGCCTTCCGTGGGACCGGTGTCGGTGACGGCCCGGGAGATCTTCTTCCGCATCTCGGCATCACTCTCGGAGAGACTGATGAAGCTTCCGGGAATGCTCTTGCTCATCTTGCGAACCGGGTCATTCAGCGCCATCACGCGCGCCGCCGGGGTCAGATCCGCCTTCGGCTCCGGAAAGGTCTCTCCGAAGTGGTGATTGTAGCGTCGCGCAATCTCTCGCGTCAGCTCCAGGTGTTGGAGCTGGTCCTCCCCCACTGGTACGATCCCCGCCTTATAGAGCAGGATGTCTGCGGCCTGCAGCACCGGGTAGGTGAACAAGCCCGCGTTAACGTAGTTCAGTCGCTCACTCTTCTCTTTGAACTGCGTCATCCGCTCCAGCGCGCCCAGCGACGCCTGCGAATTGAACACCCACGCGAGCTCCGTGTGCTCCGGGACGTAGGACTGCGCGAAGAAAACGCACCGCTC
>Ga0255338_1006331_pt1 | contig 10124 bp, 7 predicted proteins | sample MeOH1_35cm_T4_19_FD_203715 | JGI IMG/M metagenome (GOLD analysis project Ga0255338, IMG submission 203715) | Sandy soil microbial communities from University of British Columbia, Vancouver, Canada - MeOH1_35cm_T4_195 | ecosystem: Engineered > Artificial ecosystem > Sand microcosm > Unclassified ...
CGTCAGTCCACTCGGGATTGTTCTTCCCGACACATCGAAGCACGATACAATAATTTCAGTGCTGAAAGAAGTGTACAACGTTGCGTTCATGATGCCGCTTCAGCTTTGGAATGTGAACAATATTGTTCCGGAAGACATTGTGCCGGAGAATCCCAAAGCCGAATTTCCTGCGAGGCCCAAAGCAGCTGTCGAATTTTACGAAGGCGCATTATTGGCAGTCGATTCCATGCGCAAAACAGGAATGAAAGTAAATGTCTGGGTATATGATGTGGATGATATCGACTCCGGAAAAACGGCAGCTATTCTTGCCAAACCGGAATTTGCAACGATGGATCTGATCATCGGACCATTTTCACCGGGACCGTTTGATGAAATTGCAGAGTTCGCAAATGCGCACAACATCGGAATTATTTCGCCGGTATCGGGTGCGAACCGTGTGCTGTTCAAGAATCCAATGGCTGTGAAAGCATTGCCTTCCCAGAGTACGCAGATGGAACAACTGGCTTTGCACATTTCTACAGAGCGCAAAGAGGACAACATCATCATGGTCACCAGCGGATTACTGAAAGAGCAGAAAGTGTGTAATTTATTCAGTAATGAAATGAATCGCTTGCGTGGGCTTGAAGGAAAAGACTCTATCAAAATCAATCAGGGTTTTTCAGGGATTGAAGCAATGCTTTCGCATGACAGGATGAACGTGCTCGTGATTCCGTCTACATCGCAGGCGTTCGTAACAGATCTTGTACGCAACCTGCATGGACTCGCAGAGAAGTACCAGATCACTGTTTACGGCATGCCGGCATGGATGGATTACGACAATCTTGATTTCGAATATCTCGAAGCATTGCACTACCATTTCGCATCTCCGTATTTTATCGACTACAATGCCCCTGTAACGAAGCGGTTCATTGTGCGCTACCGTGCGGAGTTTGGAGGTGATCCAACCAGTTTCGCATTTGCAGGGTATGATGTGACCTTGTTCTTCCTTCAGCAATTGAAATCTACCGGCACCGGATTTGTACCGGTTGTAACGGAACAGAAAGGAAACGGCATTCAGCAGACTTTCAATTTTGTGCGATCAGATGCAGAGAGCGGTTACGAGAATACCGGCCTTCGCATCGTACACATCAGCGATTATGAGCTTGTGCCTTACGGGTATGATAATCCGAAAAAGGACAAGCATTAATTCCGGCCCTTTATGATTACGAAAGATTTCATCGCTTCTTCCTTCCGGTTGTTGCAGGATAATATATGTTCTGAAATTGAACGGGCAGACGGCACAGGAAAATTCCTTCGGGAAGAATGGGAACGGGAGGGAGGCGGTGGCGGAGTTACCCGCATCATGCAGCACGGGAGCGTACTGGAAAAAGCAGGCGTGAATTTCTCTGCCGTCCACGGCACACTTCCGGATAATATTGTAAAAGCACTCCAGGTAAGTGATCGTCGATTCTTCGCAAGCGGCGTTTCTATTGTGATGCACCCGAATTCACCAATGGTTCCGATCATTCACATGAATGTCCGTTATTTTGAGCTGGGCAATGCTCAAAGTGATGACGCCTCGGGAAGCGGAGACTGGTGGTTTGGAGGAGGAATTGATCTCACTCCGCATTACATCGTCAAAGAGGATGCGGAATTTTTCCATGCAGCCTTGCGCGAAACCTGCAACAGGCACGATGCATCGTACTATAATAAGTTCAAGGCCTGGGCAGATGATTATTTCTTCATCACGCACAGGAATGAAACGCGTGGCATTGGTGGAATCTTCTTTGATCGCCTCAACAACAAATCCAAAGAAGAACTATTTTCATTTGTGATGAATGTGGGTGAAACATTCGCGCCGGTATATTCTGCACTGATCGGGAAAAACAAAAATCTTCCTTACGGTGAGAACGAAAAAAACTGGCAGCTCATCCGTCGCGGGCGTTACGTGGAATTCAATCTCGTCTATGATAAAGGGACAAAATTCGGTCTTGATACAGGTGGACGGATCGAATCCATACTCATGAGCCTGCCCGAGCTGGCGTCCTGGAAGTATAATTTTATGCCGGATCAGGATTCACCGGAAGCCCAAACTCAGGCATTGCTGAAAAAAAACATTGATTGGTAATATCTTTTTTTCAACAAATCACTGGAAATCACATGTTTGCGATTTTGTTTAAGTATTTGATAATCATGTGTTTATCGATAACTGGAATTCCATATAATTCGAAAAATATTTTTCGTCTATAAGAATTCAGTATTCGTCGAAGCCTTGCTATGCTTGGTTTTGTGTTTTTCCTGAACTATATTGCAGAAGCAATGCATGTGAGTGACCCCATCACTTTCAACTGTAAAATATGAAACTCAATCGTACACAACTTTACATTTTTGTAATTGCGTGTCTTTTTCTGTTTGGTGCCGGAAATGTTTCAGGTCAGAACTCTCTTGCGGTGAATGCTGTAAATGTTGCGACTGATTCACTTGCCGGGTTCAACGAAACACTCGTGCGTACACGCGCACAGCAGAAGCAGTTGGATTCTTACGAAACGGAAATGTTCGTTCAGCAGGCGAAGAAGGATTATATCGCGCGTACTTATTATAGTGATCAGTATGTATCGCGTCGCCAGCAGATTGCCAATAACAGCGGCCAACGGCTCGGGCCCATCAATCCGACTCCCCAGGCGCCTTGCACCAACATGGATTTTGAAACGGGAACATTCACAGGATGGACCGGATCTACGGGTGACAACACTTTAAGTTCTTCCGGACCACTACAGAATATTGTTGCAGGATTACAGAGTAATGGAGTGGATGCTCTGTTGAGCGATGCTTTGGCGCGACATACGATTGTCACTGCGGCTTCCGGTAACGATCCTTGCGGACTTTTCCCTATGGTTGCTCCCGGCGGCACATATTCCTGTCGTCTCGGCGGAACAACAGCAAATTACCAGGGGGAAATCCTTGAACAGACTTTTACGGTAGCTCCGGGAAATACTTCATTCACTTACCAGTATGCCGTGGTACTGAACGACGGCGGACACTCGGCAGGAGAGCAACCGTACTTTAAAATCGAAATGTTTGATCAGTCCGGTAACCTTGTTCCATGCTCGCAGTATTATGTGGAAGCCGGTGGTTCAATCTCCGGATTCAGTGCTTGCGGTGTAGGCACCTATTTCAAGCCATGGACCACTGTAAACATTGACCTTAGTTCATTCGTTGCTGCAAACGTTACTATCCGCTTCACGGTAGCAGGCTGTATTTATGCCGGTCATTATGGATATGCATACATCGATTGTTCCTGTTTACCTTTTACTCTTGCATTGAGCGATTCGCTTTGCGCAGGTAATTCTGTTACGATCAATGCCCCGCCTGGTGCACAGAGTTACAACTGGACAAATGGTACGCCACCTGCTCCTTCCATAGGAACGGCCGATTCATTAGTCGTCAATGCCGCCGGTACATACTATGTAGAGATGATTTCGGTAACAGGATGTACGACATTTCTGAGTGTCAACATCGGATTGTACCCGCAGCCGACAGCGGCATTCAACCCTGTGTTCCCGCCTTGTAGTCCGAACTATACATTTACGAATCAAAGTACTGTCAGTAGCGGTACGATGAGTTACTTCTGGGACTTCGGCGATCCAGTCGTCACGGGCGATACGTCATTGCTTACTTCTCCGTCTTACACATATACTCCACCGGGGCCTTATACGGTTTGGTTATATGTCGTCACGCAGGGAGGTTGCACGGATTCTGTCTCACACGTCGTCAATCCGGGTAATGGTGGACTTGCAGGATTTACGCAGAATGATGTCTGCGTCGGGACACCAATGGTATTTAATGACACAACGATTAACCCGAGTTCCTGGTCATGGCACTTCGGTGATCCGAGCACACTGGCAGATTCCAGCAACCTGCAGAATCCGACTTACCTGTATCCTGCTTCCGGCACCTATACTGTAACGCTCACAGCGGGTACAACGCCTTGTCCATCGACATTCACGACAACCGTTACAGTTCACGCGCTTCCGACTTCATCATTTATCTACAACCAGATTTGCGGTGGTCAGACGGTGAACTTTACAGGAACTTCTACTATCGCCGCCTCTGATACCATCTCCGGTTATTCGTGGAATTTCGGAGACCCTGCTTCCGGTGGTAATAACACGTCGGTACTGCTGAACCCTTCGCATACGTTCTCTTCGTCGGGTACATATACGGTTACGCTGGTTACTACTTCCACTTTCGGCTGTCCGCAAACAACCACCCAGGTTATCAACGTAGGCCCTTCACCGGTAGCAGCATTCTCTGCAACTACAGTTTGTACGAATACACCGATGCAGTTCACCAACAACTCACAGAACTCGGCAAACTGGTTCTGGAATTTCGGTGATGGATCGACATTGGCAGATACAAGTCTCCTGCAGAATCCAACCTACACGTATACAACCGCAGGAACATATACTGTGGTTCTTACTGCGGAACCTGCGTCGAACTGTTTCGATACGGCCCAGCTGGTGGTTACAGTTGCTCCGGGACCTGCACCTGCATTTGTTGCACCGGCTGTTTGCGACGGATCAGTTTCCGCATTCACAGATCAGTCGACAATTTCCAGCGGATCGATCACACAATGGTCGTGGGATTTCGGTGTCGGATCTTCAACAACGGATACTTCCGGATTACAGAATCCCGGATTTACTTATCCGGCTCCAGGATCGTATACAGTTACGTTGACAGTGACTTCGAATAACGGTTGTACAACCACCATGACGCAACCGGTAACTGTGAATGCTAATCCAACAGCGGGCTTCACGGCCAATACGGTTTGTATCGGCAGTCCGACCACATTTACTGATATGTCGATTGCGGGATCCGGAAACCTGAACGTATGGGGATGGGATTATGGCGACGGTTCTCCGTTCGGGAATACACAGAATCCACAACACACTTATACCAACGATTCTACTTACAACGTAACGCTCATTGTGCAGAACACTAACGGCTGTCTGGACACCGTAATTCTTCAGGCAGTTACCGCACCTCAACCGGTGGTGTTGTTCACGGCCGATGATTTTGCAGGCTGTCCTGTTCTTTGCGTAAACTTCCAGGATCAGACGACCATCGCAAGCGGATCTATTACAGGTTGGACATGGGATTTCGGTGATGGTTCGCCTCAGAATTTCACCCAGAATCCAAATCACTGTTATGCGAATACAGGTATATACACTGTGACGTTAACAACGACTTCAAACCAGGGTTGTATCCAGACAATGGTCTTCCCTAATATGATAGAAGTTTACCCTATGCCGTGGGCATCCTTTACAGCAACTCCGATGTCTACCACCGTGTCTCAAACGCATATCGATTTCACAGACGGTTCACAGGGAAGTCCTGTAACGTGGTTTTGGAATTTCGGAGATGGAGCAACACTTGCTGATACTGCAATCACGCAGAATACTTTTTACGATTACACGCAGGAGTACGGGTCGAACTACGATGTAAACCTGATTGTAACTAACCAGTATGGTTGTGTTGATGATACCACGATTGAGATTATTGTGATACCTGAATTCACATTCTACATACCGAACGCGTTCACTCCGAACAATGACGGGATCAATGATGTGTTCTTCGGTCAGGGTATCGGAATTGCGAAATACGAGATGTGGATATTTGATCGTTGGGGCAACCTGATCTTCACCTGTACCGATATCAACCAGACATGGGACGGTACTGTACAGAGTAAAGGCGGAGAACTCTGCCAGATTGATACGTACGTCTGGAAAGTGGCGATTACGGATGTGTTTGATAAGAAACACAAGTACATCGGCCACGTTTCACTGATACGATAGTTGCCCGGTAATTTGGTTTTGAAGGGTCCTTTCGGGGACCCTTTCATTTTTAGTTTACTCCCGGGCATTTCAGCGACGGGCGCTTGTAATTTACCGTTCGGTTTGCATCAGTATTCCGTTGAAAAACAGGCACAAATCTTGTTGTTTCTTACTCGACGTTTCACTAGCTTTGTTTTAGCAAACAATCTAACATGAAAAACCTCTTCTTAAGCATTGCGCTTCTGCTTTCGGCTACAGCATTTGCCCAGTACAATTATTCGGAAACTGCTGCAAACGGAAATATAACTGTTCAGGGTCAGTACACTTCAGATCCCAGCATCAACGCAAACGACAGCAAACAAACCATTGCTACCAAACTTGCCGGTGTACAGAAAATCGGTCTTTGGAAGTATTGGTCAGAGTCGGGCATCCTGATTGCTGAGGAGCATTATACTACTTCCGGCATCCGCACGGGTATCTGGAAGACCTGGACAAACACAGGTGTACTTTCAACGGAAATCAATTTCTCTGCCGGCACTGCAGTTTACTATCATGCAAATGGACAGAAAGCAGAAGAAGGCGGAATCAATTCTGAAATGCAGCACATCGGTCTCTGGAAGGGCTGGCATGAGAACGGAACCCTGAACTATGAAGGTTCGTTCGACAACAGCGGGAACAAGACCGGCACATGGAAGTTCTATGATTCTATGGGCAACAGCATCGGAACTGAGAATTACTAGGCACGCACCAGTCACAATAGAAGAAGTCCCGGCATCGTCTGATCGCCGGGACTTTTTCATTTACAGTTCCCGGGGCCATTGTTCACAGTTCATCGTTTTGGGGCTTAGTCATTCACACTTATCTTCGCAACACAACCTGTGAACCGTTAGCTTTTTGATTGCGAACAGCAGATCATTGAACTTTGCACAGAAAACCTTTTAACTGTGAACCGTGAAGCTGAAAGAAAAATATGATTTCGTGGTGAACTGGTTCGAAACCCACGTTCCGGTTGCGGAAACAGAATTGCAGTACACGAATCCTTACGAGTTGCTGGTCGCTGTTATTCTGTCTGCACAGTGTACCGATAAGCGGGTGAACATGATCACACCCGGATTGTTCAAACGATTCCCGGAAGCAGAATCTCTCGCAGCAGCATCGCCGGAAGAAGTTTTTCAGTACATCAAAAGCATTTCTTACCCGAACAACAAAGCGAAACATCTTGTCGGAATGGCGAAGATGCTTACCGGTGATTTCAAGGGAGTTGTTCCTTCAGAAATAGAAGAACTCGTAAAACTTCCAGGGGTCGGAAGAAAGACGGCGAATGTTATTGCATCCGTTGTTTATGATAAACCGGCGATGGCTGTTGATACGCATGTGTTCCGTGTGAGTGCACGTTTAGGGCTCACCCGGGGAGCGAAAAATCCGCTGCAGGCTGAACAGCAACTGGTGAAACATATTCCGGAAAACAGAATTGCAAGAGCACATCATTGGTTGATTCTGCATGGTCGTTATACCTGCCTGGCACGCAATCCGAAATGCAGAGAGTGTCCGTTTACAGAGATCTGTCTCTACTTCAAAAAACATCCGCAGAAGTGAATGTAGCCGTGTGAATTCACAGAATAAAAACATTTATGGCTTGCTGGCACAATGCTTGTATTTTAGCCGTGACTAATCGCCAACCACTTTTTATGAAACACATTTCTACTCTCATTCTGTTGCTTGGTTTCGGATTTCTGCAGGCTCAGCACCGATGTTCTGTTCCTGTTGCGACCCCTGTTTACCAGCAAAATCTAAATCAGATTACAATCATGCGCGGCGATGTGGGCCGTCAGCAGCGGGCTGAAGAATTTGTCACACACAATTGTGTATCATCACAACAGGTAAAAGGAATTGCGTTGCTGTTTACCAGCGATTCTATCCGTTATGTTTTTTGTAAGACTGCTTACCAGACTGTGACGGACGCAGATAATTTCTTCGTTGTTTACGATGCGTTCAAATCGTTTTCATGGTCTATTTGTCTCTATGATTTTGTCTTCCGTAATCCTGTACAAACCGGACTGGAGATCGTTGTTCCGGAACCCGCCGCAACTTCGCCGGTTTATCCTGCATGGAACTATCCGGATACTGTGCGTACAACCGCATCAAAAGGTTGCGCCGGACCGGTGATTACGGAGTCCGCTTTTTCGCTGGTAGCAGGAAATGTTTTCCGTCAGCCAACCAACGAATCGAAAATTGTTGCGATTGAATCTGCATCCGCCAACAATTGCCTGAGTATGGCACAGCTGATGAAACTCACGAGCATGCTCACCGGGGATGACAACCGTTTACGCGTAATGAAAAACGGATTTACGCACATTTACGATCAGGAGCATTATAATTCAGCATCGGTAGTTTTTATTGCTCAGGTAATGCGGGACCAGTGGATCTCTTACTGCCAGGCCTACCTTACACCGCCGTGTGTGGTGAGCGATGCAGATTTCACGCAGTTGCTGCAGCAGATCAAAGACAAGCGATTCCCGGACGATAAAATGTCATTGGTAAAACTCCTCGCGAAAGACCGGTGCTTCAATGTAGCACAGCTTGCTCAGATCGGCGATGAGTTTGCATTTGATGATGACCGCATGGAGATTTTCAAACTCTGCTATGCGAAATGTCCGGACAAGCAGAACTATTACCAGCTGGTTGATAAGATCACTTTCAGCGCAAATAAGGACGAGTTGAGGCGATTTATCAATGCCGGAGGGAAATAGGACCGATGCTAAAGCCTGAAAACAAGGCAAAAGCAGAAATAATCGCGAAAATCAACATTTTGGATTTGAATAATTGAAAAAACATGTATTTTTGCCGTCCCGAAAGGGGAATTATCAATGGATCGGTAGTTCAGCTGGTTAGAATATCGCCCTGTCACGGCGGAGGTCGCGGGTTCGAGTCCCGTCCGGTCCGCAAATGAATCAGACATGAGTCCCCGCTTTTCAGCGGGGATTTTCATTTTCTGTCGAGCGGTAGACTTTGTCAGCAAGGTATTGACCGACATTCCTCCGCTAAGCGTAACTACGCCAAACGCACAACTTCCGGTTATCACATGTCGGAAATAAAGACTCTTATCCTGTAAACGATTCCGTCTGGTTATACCAGGTACTCCTCCAGCGACTTGTACTGTAGCGTTCCGCTGAAATGTTTAGCCACCCAGTAAATCGTTAGTTCTGATCCGGGAAATTTCTGTGTGATGATATCGTAAATTCTGCGCTTGTCTTTCAGGACCGGTTCAGGTTCCGCTTCTGCCGGATTTATTTTCGCTTCCCGCACAAACTCATCAAACAGTTTTTTGTTGACCGGACCTATGAGTGTGAAGTGGTCTCTGTCGACAAAATTCTGAAAGCCTTTATCGAGTTCTATGAGTTGAGATAATTTCATCATTGCAGCATTTAGGTTGAACATAGGGCATCGCCTCTGCAATAAAATTATCGCAATCATTTTTTCATTCCGGAAGAAATCGATGCATTGCAGAAATATCACTTCAGCAGGTCGATTAATTCAGACCGATAAGATCTTCATCAAATCCCGGAAACCAATCGGTGTGATGCTGCATGTATATGGATCTGCATGCCGAAGCACATTTTCTGCACAGGTCGGTACATGCACAGAGTTCTTCCGAATTAAACTTGTCACATTGCGAAGCGCAATTATCACACGCCTCCGCACAGAGCCGGCACAGTTCTTTCGCCCGTTCACTTCCCATACTGATCAGTTGTGCAGTTGCCGCACACAATGCCGCACACTCCAGTGTGAGTTCAATACATTTCTTCATATCCATGCGGTGCGATTCAACATCTATGCACCACAGTGCGGTATGATTGCAGAAGGAGGCACAACCCAAACACACTGCGATACAATCTTCATTCCCCTGGTAGTTCATGGCAGAGAGTTTTTTTCAGATTCTATGTCAGGAAAATTGTGCCGTGTGAAGTTTTGGTGGAATTCAGCAGTTTCGGTCCGGGTGCCCGGAAAACATGTTGATTCTCTTGCCCAATTGAATTAATGTGGATGTGCATCCGATGCCTGAGCGTTTTCTGCCGATGGTTGTACTTCTTTTTTCCACTGAAGGGTGATATAAGCAACAAATGTGCTGATCACTGCAGCGAAAAGGCACCACACGGAGATCACATACTCGCGGTAGAAATAGGCTGCGAAAGCAAATGAGAGCAAGGTGGCCACTCCGAGAATACGGATATTTTTTATGGATGAGATGAACGGAGGAACTATAGATACGATGAGATAAATTGTTGCAACGAAAGGAGCCGGACCTTGAGG